>ERZ791908.365-NODE-365-length-52673-cov-3.618191_pt1 | contig 52673 bp, 47 predicted proteins | sample MGYA00510144_ERZ791908 | MGnify/ENA primary metagenome ERZ791908 (study PRJEB30046, sample SAMN00792105) | human gut metagenome | study: EMG produced TPA metagenomics assembly of the A metagenome-wide association study of gut microbiota in type 2...
ACCGCTTTCAGAAGTCATTCTTTCCGGCGGCCCTTGGCGCTCAAGTATAATACCATATCCCCGCCCTTCTGTCAACACTTTTTTGCATCTTTTTTGAGTTTTTTCTATATTTCTTGAATTTGTTTCATTTCCCCGGCCGTGTGTTTCTTTTTTAATCCCATAAACAGCACAAAGCCCCGCGCGCAAACGCAGGGCTTTGAAATACAAATGATCACAGTTCTCCCCGGCCAGACAGCGCCCGGTACAGGGTCGTCTCATCGGTATACTCCAGGCTGGCACCCACGGGCAGGCCATAGGCCAGGCGGGTGGTCTTGATGCCCAAGGGCTTGATGAGCTTTGCCAGATACATGGCCGTTGCCTCGCCCTCAACGGTGGGGTTCATGGCCATGATCACTTCCTTCACTTCACCGTCCCCCAGACGGGCCAGCAGTTCCTTGACCGTCAGCTGTTCAGCACCGATGCCATCCATGGGGCTGATGAGGCCGTGGAGCACATGGTACATTCCATGGTACTCCCGGGTGCGCTCAAATGCCTGCACGTCACGGGGCGTTTCCACCACACAGATAACAGAGCGATCCCGCTTGGCACTGGCACAGATGGGGCAGAGCTCGGCTTCGGTATAATTCTGGCAGACACGGCAGCGGTGGAGCTTGGTGTGGGCGTTCTGGATCGCACCCGCCAGTGCGGCGGCATCCTGATCCGACATGCTCAGTACCTGATAGGCCATCCGGGTCGCACCCTTCCGCCCAATGCCTTGGAACTTGCTGAATTCTTCGATCAGCTTTTCCAGCGGGGCTGCATTATAACCCATGGTGCTCCTCCACTTTGATCAAAGACCGGGAATGTTCAGGCCGCCGGTCAGTTTGCCCATTTCGGCCTCGGCAGTCTCATCCACCTGCTTGACGGTTGCATTGACGGCAGCAGCCACCAGGTCTTCCAGCATCTCGATATCATCGGGGTCCACGGCCTCAGGCTTAATGGTGATGCTCAGCACCTCGTGCTTGCCGTTCATCTTCACAGTGACCATCTCACCGGATGCACTGCCAGTGTACTCGGCAGCTTCCAGCTCTGCCTGCTTGGCCTTCATATCTTCCTGCATCTTCTGGGCCTGACGCATCAGGGAGTTCATATCGGGGCGGCCGAAGCCTGCGGGCATTCTTGCTTTCATGGTTGGTTCTCCTTTTATTTACCGTTTTTTGCGTTCACTATCCTCAATCGACACCTCCAGCCCCAGCTGTTCCAGCTTGCGGAGGGATTCCTCGGCGTTGGCCGAAGCGCGATTGACCGTCTTGGATTCATAGGGGCCGATGGGCACCGCCACACCGGACACCTGCGCGATCAGCTTTTTGATGAGCTTCTGGCTTTCCTTGTTGGCGCGGATAAAATCCCGGAAGGTCTTTCCGCCATCGATGAGCACCCGGGTACCATCAAAGTAACCCTTGGACTTTTTTAGATAGGTATAGAGCATGGGATCCTGCTCCTGCAGGAGCTTGATGACCTCTGCCCACTGCGGGAAGGGATTGATTCCCTCTGCTGCCACCTTGCGGGGCTTGTTCAGCGCCGGGTCAGCCGTATATTCCGGCTTGGGCTCCGGCTGAGGCTGGGCCGCAGGCACTTCCTGCGCGGGAGCCGGAGGTGCTTCTCTCTGCGGCGGCGCAGCCGGGGCCGGCTCGTCCCAGGGGGGCAGGGCCTCCGAAGTCACCGGCGGTTCCTCCGGCAGGGGCGGCAGCTCTTCTTCCGCAGAAGCTGCTGCTTCTGCCTTGGGCGGTTCCACGGGCTGAGGTGCCGGTTCCGGCTCAGACTGCTGCATCGGTGCCGGTTCCACAGAAGGTTCCTGCACGGGAGCCGATGCCGCCGGTGCACTTACAAAAGGCTTGACCGGTGCAGACGCAAACGGTCTGGGGGCCTCCTGTACAGGGGCCGCAGGCCGGGCGGCGGGCACAGCCTGTACCGCCACCTGCTGGGGCGGCTCCGAAAGGCTGAACAGGGCCAGTTCCAGCTCTATCCGCTGGTCACTGCCACGGGTCATGTGCTCCAGAGCGTTGCCCAGAGCCCGGATGGCCCGGATCGCCTCCCGCTGCCCCATCCGGGGGCCTTTTTCCAGATAGAGCTTTTCCTCTTCCGGAGATACACCCGAGAGCAGTGCCTGCCCGCCGGGCAGGGCCGCCAGCATCAACGCACGGTAATGGGCAATGAGCTCCTCGGTCAGCCGCTTCACATCCACCGACTGCTGACGCAGCTGAGCCAGCTGTGCCAGTGCCGCGGCGGCATCCTGCGCTTCCAGCGCATCCGAAATATGGAACAGATAGCTCCGGTCGGTCACACCTGCCATCCGGCGGACAACGTCCGCATCGATCTTTGCCGTGACACCGGCACAGGTATCCAGAATGGACAGCGCGTCTCGCATGGCACCATCGGCAAGGCGGGAGATAAGCTCCGCCCCCTCGCCGGACAACTCCAGTCCCTCCTGCCCGGCGATGTACTCCACACGCTGGGCGATGTCCTCGGGGCCGATGCGGGTAAAATCGTACCGCTGGCACCGGGAAAGGATGGTGGCGGGAACCTTCTGGATCTCCGTGGTCGCCAGAATAAAGATGACATGGGCGGGCGGCTCCTCCAGCGTTTTCAGCAGGGCATTGAACGCTGCCGTGGAGAGCATGTGCACCTCGTCGATGATATATACCTTATAATGACAGGCGCTGGGGGTGTAAGCTGTTTCATCACGCAGATCACGGATATCGTCCACGCCGTTGTTGGAGGCCGCGTCCATCTCCACCACGTCCAGAATGCTGCCGTTGTCGATGCCTCTGCAGATCTCACACTCACCGCAGGGGTCACCGTTCTGGGGATGCAGGCAGTTGACTGCCTTGGCAAAGATCTTGGCACAGCTGGTCTTGCCGGTGCCGCGCACGCCGGTAAACAGATAAGCGTGGCCCACACGGCCTGTGGCGATCTGGTTGCGCAGTGCGGTCACGATGCCGCGCTGGGCCACCACGTCCTCAAACCGCTGGGGCCGCCACTTGCGGTACAGGGCTCGATACATCTGCTTCTCCCCTTTCAACAAAAAAGCCGGGCAGCGCTGACGGGGTTTGACCCCCGCCTTGCGTAACTCGGCATACGGATGCAGGCTGACTGAAACGCACGGGGCACACCGCTTAAGGCTGCTTGGTTCCCCACCTGACCTGGTTCACAGCGGCCCCATCGTACAGGGCCCGCATCCGTATGCCGAACCACGCAGCAGGCGCTGTCCGGCATGGCACATTTTGTGCTTGATTATTATAGCATGTTTCGGGGGAGAATGCAAGTATTAAACCTTACCGACATCGCTTAGGAAAAGCCTTTCTCTGTACAACCTCTCAGTCACGGCGCAGCCCGTGACTGAGAGGTTGTACGAAGCTGCACGTTCCCTTATACAGCAAAAGCCCCCTCCAGTGCAAAACCGGAGGGGGCAAAAGCGCTTAATTCACAAATTAAGACTGGCAGGCGGTGATCAGGCTCATCTTGTAGACCTCGTCAGCGTTGCAGCCACGGGACAGGTCGTTGATGGGTGCGTTCAGGCCCTGCAGAATGGGGCCGTAGGCAGCGTAGCCGCCCAGACGCTGAGCGATCTTATAGCCGATGTTGCCGGCCTCGATGCAGGGGAAGATGAAGGTGTTGGCCTGGCCAGCAACCTTGCTGCCCTTGCACTTGACCTGTGCAACTTCGGGAGCAACGGCAGCGTCAAACTGCAGCTCGCCGTCCACAGCCAGCTCGGGGTCCATCTCCTGAGCCTTGATGGTAGCGTCATGGCTCAGAGCAACGGTGCCGCCCTTGCCGGAACCCTTGGTGGAGAAGCTCAGAACTGCGACCTTCGGATCGATGCCGAACAGCTTTGCGGTCTTGGCAGTCTCAACGGCCACCTCAGCCAGCTTTGCGGATGCAGCGATCTTGACCTCGCCGGTAGCCTTATCAACGGTATCGGTGTAATCAATGTTGACAGCGCAGTCGCCCATGGCAATGCGCTTCAGGCCCTCTTCGCCAAAGTCACGGTCCAGAATGAAGCAGGAGCTCACCAGGTGTGCGCCCTTCTTGGTCTTGACCAGCTGCAGAGCGGGGCGGATGGTATCAGCGGTGGAGTAAGTAGCGCCGCCCAGCAGGCAGTCAGCCTTGCCCATCTTGACCAGCATGGTGCCAAAGTAGTTGGACTTCTTCAGCATTGCGGTACACTCTTCAGCGGTCTGCTTGCCCTTACGCAGCTCGACCATGGTGTTCACCATCTCGTCGAAACCTGCGTAGTTCTCAGGGTCAATGATCTCAGCAGCGGAAATATCAAAATTGCCTGCGGCAGCAGCAGCCTTGCACTCAGCCTCGTTGCCCACCATGACAACCTTCAGAACGCCCTCGGCCAGCAGCTTGCTGGCTGCCTCCAGGATGCGGGGGTCATTGCCCTCGGTAAAAACGATCGTCTTGGGGTTTGCCTTCAGCTGTGCTACCAGCGGTGCGAACATATCAGCCATTGTTGATTACCTCCGAATTAACTATCCAAAATTCACATCCGGGTGCCTGTTGGACACAAGGATGCCTTTCTCTTTTATTCTAGCACACCCGGCAAAAAGTTCAAGACAAAATTGGCTTTTTGTGCTATTATTTTAGGAGAAAACCATTTTTTATTTGTGAATAAATTATCATTCAGTTGCAAGGAGATCAAACTGCTATGGATTGGGATACATTAAAGGCCGAGTGCCTTGCCTGCCGCAGATGTGAGCTGTGCACTGACCGCACCCATGTGGTGTTCGGGCAGGGTGTCCAGACTGCTGAGGTGCTGTTCGTGGGCGAAGGCCCGGGCCAGAGCGAGGACGAGCAGGGCCTGCCCTTTGTGGGCCGCAGCGGCCAGCTGCTGGACAAATACCTGTTTGCCATCGATCTGGACCGGAGCAAAAACTGCTACATTGCCAACATCGTCAAGTGCCGCCCGCCCCAGAACCGTGACCCGCTGCCCACCGAGAGCGAGGCCTGTATGCCCTGGCTCCGGGAGCAGTTCAAACTGCTGCAGCCAAAGATCGTGGTCTGCCTGGGCCGCATCGCCTCCCAGCGGATGATCCGCACCGATTTCTCCGTGACCAAGGAGCACGGCACCTTTGTGCAAAAGAACGGCGTATGGTTCATGGGCACCTTCCACCCCGCTGCCCTGCTCCGGCAGGCGCAGAACAAACCCGCCGCCTTTGCGGATTTTGTGGCCCTGCGGGAGAAGATCCACGAGGTGTGCGGGCACACATATTAACAAGCTCACCCTCTCCGTCATTGCTGTCGCAATGCCACCTCTCCCGAAGGGAGAGGCCTTGGCAGAAAGATGAAGCTCACAAAAACTGCCAAGGGCTCCCACTTTGGGGGAGCTGGCGAGCGGAGCGAGACTGAGAGGGCAAGGCCGTTTCCAAGTATCATCTCCCTTCATTTTTGCATACCCTAAAGCAAAAGTGAGGTGTTCTGATATGAAAACGATCCAAAGCCGTTCCCCCGATTTCTTTCTGGGGGCCACCACACCGGCGGGCTTCAAGGGTTATTTTGAGCCGCTGCGCCGGGAGCCCGGGATGCAGATGCTTCTCATCAAAAGCGGGCCGGGATGCGGCAAATCCACCCTGATGAAGCATCTGGCCCAGGCCGCCGAGCAGCAGGGCCAGCGCATCGAAAAGATCCACTGTGCCAGCGACCCGGACAGTCTGGACGGGGTCATCTTCCTCGACCAGAAACGTGCCATCATCGATGCCACCGCGCCCCATGTGGTGGAGCCGGACGCGCCCGGGGCTGATGAGCTGGTGGTGAGCCTGTACCACACCATCGATGCCGGAAAGCTGGCTTCCCACCGGGACGAGGTCAAGGCCCTGTTTGCCCGGAATGCCGCCCTGCGGGGCCGGGCAGCCCGGTATATCGCATCGGCGGGCAGCCTGATGCTGGACAGCCGCCGGGCCGAGGCCTGCAGCGCCAACTTTGAAAAGGTGCGCCGCTACGTTAAGCGGCTCTGCACCCGGCTGCTTCCCCGCACCGAGGGCACCGCCAGCGAGGAGCTGCGGCTGCTCTCAGCCATCACCCCCAAGGGGATGGTATTCTACCGGGGCACGGTGGAAGCGCTGGCCGACCGGTATGTAGTATTCCGGGATGATTACGGGGCGGTCTCCCGCCTGCTGCTGGAACTCATCCGGGCCGAAGCACTGGCCCGGGGCTACCACATCATCACCTGCCCCTGCGCCATGCACCCTGAAGATCAGATCGACCACATCTTCATCCCGGCCCTGCGGCTGGCTTTTTTGACCGACAACCTCTGGCATCCCATCCAGCTGCCCGGCGTGCAGGCCGTGCGCTGCACCCGCTTTGTGGACCGGGAGAATCTGTCCGGCTTCCGCGCCCGCCTGCGCTTCAATGACCGTGCCGCCTCCGAGCTCATCGACCAGGCTGTCGCCCTGATGGCTCAGGCCAAGAACTGCCATGATGAGCTGGAGACTTATTACCGGGCCGCCGTGGATTTTGACCAGGTGAATGCTGTTGCAGCAAATTGTCAAAAGATCCTGGGTCTCGGGTAGGCCCTGCTCTGTACAACCTGACCAAAGCGCAGAATTTCAAGAGAAAGGAAGTGAACCCCATGCCAACCATCCGTCTCTCTGTCCGGGAGCTGGTGGAGTTCCTGCTCCGCACCGGCAGTATCGACAGCCGCTTTACCGGCTTTGACCGGGCCAACGAGGGCGCACGCATCCACCGCAGGCTCCAGAAGGCGGCGGGTGAAGGCTACTCTGCTGAGGTGTTCCTCACGGCAGAGCGGACGATGGAGGGAATCGGGTTCACCATCGAGGGCCGTGCCGACGGCATTTTTACCGATGAGGACGGCACGGTGGTCATCGACGAGATCAAGACCACCGCCGCGCCCACCGATGCCATCACGGAGGACATGAACCCCTGCCACTGGGCGCAGGGCATGGTCTACGGGGCCATCTGCGCCGAGCAGCGGGAGCTGGAAACACTGGATGTCCGGCTGACCTATTACCAGATCGACACCGATGAGATCATCCGCTATACCCGGCACTTCTCTGCCGCTGAGCTGGATGCGTTTCTCAACGACTTACTGCGGCAGTATCTTCCCTGGGCACGGCGGCAGCTGGACTGGGTGGAAGCCCGGGACCGGAGCCTTGGGGCCCTGCAATTTCCGTTTCCGGCCTACCGTCCCGGGCAGCGTGCCCTTGCCGGGGAGATCTATCGCGCCTGTGCTGCGGGCAAGGCAGAGCAGAAGGGCGGCACCCGGCTGTTCTGCCAGGCACCCACCGGCATCGGCAAAACGATGAGCGCCCTCTTCCCTGCCCTGAAAGCCATGGGCGAGGGCAAGGGGGAAAAGATCTTCTACCTGACCGCCCGCAACACGACACAGGCCGCTGCTGAGGATGCACTGGCCCGTCTGCGGGCGGCAGACCCGGCGCTTTCCCTGCGCAGCGTGACCCTTTCGGCCAAGGAGAAGGCCTGCCTGTGCAAGGATGCTGAGGGCCGTCCCGCCTGCCTGCCGGAGGCCTGCCCCTACGCCAACGGCTACTACGAGCGGCTGAAGGATGCGCTGGCCGACCTGCTGGACAGCGCCGTCCCCTATGACCGGGCCGCCCTGACCGAGACTGCCCGGCGGCACAGGGTCTGCCCTTTTGAGCTGGGGCTGGACCTGAGCGAGTGGTGCGATGTGGTCATCGGAGACTACAACTATCTGTTCGACCCCACCGTGCACCTGCGGCGCTTTTTCGATGCGGCGGGCGACTACATTTTTCTCATCGACGAGGCTCATAACCTGCCGGACCGGGCCAGAGCCATGTACTCGGCTCGGTTCTGCAAGAGCAGCCTGACCGATGCCAGACGGGCCATCGGCAAAGGAAAAAGCGCACTGAAAACCGCGTTGACAAAGGCAGACAGGGGCTTTCTGGAAGCGCGCCGGGCGGTAACGAGGCTGGCCCCCCGCCGGGGTTCAGCGCCCACCGAATCGCCGGCAGAGGATCTCACCCAACAGACCAGCCTTCTGGACACCGAACCGGCAGAAGCCGCCTTCCCGCTGCCGGAGCCTTTGCTGGCACAGGATGGCACGGTCTTTTTGCAAGAGCTGCCGAGGGAGCTGCTCCGACTGCTGTTCAGCCTGCAGGCCCCCCTGCAGGACTGGCTGGAGGCCAACCCGGAGGCTGATGCCCACGCCCAGCTGCTCGAGCTCTACTTTGCGGTGCAGGATATCACCCGGGCGGCAGAGCGGTACGACGCGCATTTTGTCACCCAGCTGACAGCCCGGAGCAGCGAGCTGGAATGGGAGCTGCTCTGCCTTGACCCCGCCCCCTTTGTGGATGCCAGCCTTGCCGCCGGGCGGGCCGCGGCACTGTTCAGCGCAACACTCACCCCGCCGGGCTACTACCGCTCCGTGCTGGGCTGTCCCGATGCCCGGGCTGTGGCACTGGAAAGCCCGTTTCCGCCCGAACATCTGGGGCTCTACTGCCTGCCCCGCATCTCCACCCGCTACCGGGACCGGGAGGCCAGTGTGCAGGCCGTCTCGGATGCGCTGGCCGCACTGGCCCGGGCCAAGGTGGGCAACTACCTGGCCTTTTTCCCCAGCTACGCCTATCTGCGGCAGGTATATGAGGACTTCACCGCCCGTTACCCGGACATCGGAACGCTGGCCCAGGAGAGTGGTCTGGACGACGCGGCCCGGGCGGCCTTTCTGGAACAGTTCGGCCCAAGCCCCGCAAAAACACTGCTGGGCTTCGGGGTCATGGGCGGCATCTTTGGCGAGGGCGTGGATCTGGTGGGCGACCGGCTCATCGGGTGCGCCATCGTGGGGGTGGGCCTGCCTCAGGTGAACCCCCGGCAGGAGATCCTGCGCCGCTACTATGACGAGGCGGGCGGCACCGGTTTCGACTACGCTTACCGTTTCCCGGGCATGAACAAGGTGCTGCAGGCGGCGGGCCGGGTCATCCGCACGCAGGAAGACAGGGGCGTGGTGCTTCTGCTGGATGACCGCTTTGCCCGCGCCGAATACACCCGCCTGTTCCCCCGCCACTGGCACCAGCTCCAATACCTGCGCAGCACCACAGAGCTGGAGCAGCAGCTTGCCGCCTTCTGGGCACGGAACCAATAGAAAAAGCCTGTCGGCGCAAAAACCGACAGGCTTTTTCTCATGCTCCGGACATTTTCCGGCTCTTACTTCTTTCTGGGCAGGGATCTGCGCAGTTCATCCCAGGCAGTCATCTCCACCAATGTGGTGGCGCGCAGGGCGGCAAACGCTTCATCCAGATACTGCATCTCGCTCACCGCACGCATGGCGTGATCCGAAATGCACCACTTCCCAACGACCGTCTGCGCCATCCAGTAGACCATCCGCTCGGTCTTTTTCCGCTGTTTGGTGCCCTCGCGGTAGCGGTCGGTGTTCTCCGCATCGTTCACGGGTACACCTGCCGCTTTCAGCATCTCACAGCACTCCCAGGCGGCATCCACGATCATCCTGCGCTGTTCCACTGTGGTGCGGGAAAGTTCCCCATCCACCGCATAGCAGGCATAGGCGCAGGGCAGGATAAAGGCGATGTGGCTCTTGAGCCACTCGTCCATATCACTGTAATAGGTCAGCTTGTAATGAGTCCCCTCAAAGGCAGCCTGCAGCCGCAGGCGAAATGCGCCGGACAGGGGTGCGGTTGAGCCGCCGACGGTCATTCCCATCCCCATGTGCACACTGACCAGCCGGTCATGCTCCCGGCGGCCCGCATTGTTCTGGAAGCCAAAGGCGATCTTATCCACCGGGCGCTGCATGGCCTGCAGCATCTCCTGCGCATAGGGATCATTGCCCACAAAGATGAAGTACTGGCTCCGGTTTGCCTTGAGGATGGGCAGCACATCGGCCAACTGCCCGGCCTGCACCGTGACAAACACAAGGTCATACACATCCTCGGGGGCCAGCACGTCTATTGTCTGCATCCGATCCACCGTTGTTTTCCTCTGGAGCATGTGGCGGATGGTCAGGCCCTTCTGGTCAATGACCTCCTTCCACTCGCCCCGGGCCAGCAGGGTGACCACATTTTTCTTGTTCTGTGCCAGACTGTGGGCCAGCTGACAGCCCTGAACGCCTGCGCCGTACACCAAGATCCTCATAACGAGATACCTCCTGTTTTGCATGATCAGCCCGGCCAGAAACACCGGGCTGTTACTTTTTCAGGAACGAGAAGAAGCCCTTTTTCTCATAGGGCCGGGTCTGCACGCCGGTCACGGTGTAGCCCGTTTCGGCAATGGCAGCCTTCAGCGCCTCCACATCCACCGGCTGCTCCGAGATGATGACCGTCTCGCCCTTGGTGTGGGAAGAAGTCACCTTGTTCACCCGGGCGGTCTTGCGCACCACATCATTGATGTGGCTCTCGCACATACCGCACATCATGCCATCGACCCTCAGGATCGTTTCTACCATTGTTGTTCCCTCCATACTGTATCTGCGGGCACCCCTGTCAAACTGCACAAGTCCAGCCCGCTGTTTTCGTCATTTTGTTAGTTTTAGCTAACTCATTGCAGAAACAAAAAGGCTCCTGCCCCGCACAGCACTGCTCTGCGGAACTTTGCCGATCTGTTTTCAGTTTTATCATACCATACCGGTGGGAAAATTTCAAGCTGCCCGCAAAACCGGCCGGGGGACTTTTCAAAGGGTCAGTTCATGGAAAACAGCGCTGCTTTCCAGCTCTTTCCATTGCATCGTGTTTCCTTCCAGGGTCATGTAGCTGTGGGGGCTGTCCTCTTTGGGGATGCTCACAGAACCCGGGTTCAGGTAAAGATTTCCCTGCCCGAACTCTGTCCAGGCCGGAACATGGGTGTGCCCGTGCAGCAGCACATCTCCCGGGGCCAGCGGCGGCAGATTTTTTACATGATAGATATGCCCGTGGGTCGCATAAATGAGCCGCTGCCCCACCGGAAGCACGGCATAATCGGCCAGCACCGGGAATTCCAGCACCATCTGGTCCACCTCTGCATCGCAGTTGCCCCGCACGCAGAACAGCTTCTCCTTTTTCCCGTTCAGCAGGGGGATGACCTCCTTGGGGGCGTACTCCCGGGGCAGGTCGTTGCGGGGGCCGTGGTAGAGCAGGTCGCCCAACAGGAACAGCCGGTCGGCTCCCTCCCGCTCAAAGGCCTCCAGCATTTTGCGGCAGTAGTAAGCCGACCCGTGCAGGTCTGACGCGATCATCCATTTCATGGCAGATCCTCCTTTTGTGCGTTCTGTTCTTATTTTACCGCCGCCGCGCCCCATGTCAAGGGCAAGGGTCCACTGTAAAAAGTCATACTTTTATTTCAAAAAGTCCTTGACAAGTATCCCTGTGATGTGGTATCTTTGAACCAATAAAATATCGTGTGGATTTTTACAGCATTCTGCAACTTTTCGCCACACAATGGTACAAAAGCCATTGTGTGGCTTTTGCTTTGCCTTCAAATCCAAATCTGACCCTCAGGAGCAATGAAAATGAACGATACTTTTATGAAAACCAGACCGGTGTTCCCGCTGCTGCTCTCCATGGCCCTGCCCAACGTCATCTCGATGCTGGTGAACAGCCTGTACAACATCGTGGACAGCCTCTTTGTGGCCCAGATCAGCGAGCAGGCCATGACGGCGCTTTCGCTGGTGTTTCCCATCCAGAACTTTGTCAATGCAGTGGCCATCGGCTTCGGCATCGGCATCAATGCCCAGATTGCGCTCTACCTCGGCGCAGGCGACCACGAAAACGCCAACCGGGCCGCCACCCATGGCATGATGTTTTCCCTGCTGCACGGCGTGCTGGGCATGGTCCTCTGCATTGCCATCATGCCCGGCTTCCTGCGCCGCTTCACTACCGATCCCACTCTGGTGGACATGGGCGTGACCTACTCCACCATCGTGTTCCTGTTCTCGCTGGTCAACATGGCAGACCTCGCCTTTGAGAAGATCTTCCAGTCCGTGGGCCGGATGAATGTTGCCATGGTGGCGCTGATCACCGGCTGCGTGACCAACATTGCCCTCGACCCGGTCCTCATCTTCGGCCTTGGGCCGGTGCCCGCCCTGGGCATTGCCGGTGCGGCCCTTGCCACCGGCATCGGGCAGGCCGTTTCCCTTGTGGTCTACCTCTATGTCTACTGCACCACCGAAGTCGCCGTCCGCTTCTCCCGCCGCTGCCTGCGGTTCGATGCCACCCTTGACGGCAAGCTCTATGCCATCGGTGTACCGGCCATCCTGAATCTGGCCCTGCCCAGCCTGCTGGTCACCTTCCTGAACGGCCTGCTGGCGGTCTACTCCCAGAGCTATGTGACGGTGCTGGGCATCTACTACAAACTCCAGACCTTCCTTTACCTGCCGGCCAACGGCATCGTGCAGGGGATGCGCCCGCTGGTGGGCTACAACTACGGTGCCCGGGAGCATGGCCGTGTGTCCAGGCTCTACAACCTGACACTAGGCCTGAGCGCCGGGATCATGGCCATTGGCACCCTGCTCTGCCTGACCATTGCAGGCCCGCTGATGGGTCTGTTCACCTCTAACCCCGAGACCATCGCCATCGGCCAGACCGCCCTGCGGATCATCTGCCTGGGATTCATCGTCTCGGCAGTGTCTACCACCTCCTCCGGCGCGCTGGAGGGTCTGGGCAAGGGCGTGCCCTCGCTGGTCATCTCCCTCTGCCGCTACATCATCTTCATCATGCCCATTGCGTGGGTGCTGTGCGGCCGCATGGGCCCCACCGGTGTCTGGCACGCCTTCTGGATCACAGAGGCCCTCTCTGCTGTGATCGCCTACGCGGTATATCACAAGGCAGTCCATCAGAAATAACCCTCTCTAACAAAAATTCCCGCTCGATGGAGCGGGAATTTTTTGTTATCATCTCTTCTTTTGTGGAAGGCTGCTCTCAGATCAGGCCCAGAGTTTTGAGCTCCCTTGCCACGCCGTCCTCCGTCACAGCCGGGCAGATGCGGTCGCAGAGCTTTTTCAGGTTGTCAGAGCCATTGGCCATGCAGACGCTGATGCCTACCACATCGGTCATCTGCAGGTCATTGTCGCTGTCGCCAAAGCCGATGGTATCGGCCAGCGAACACCCCAGCTCATCACAGATGGCCTTGATGCCGGTGCCCTTGTTGAACTTGCGGTTGATGAGCTCCCCGTTGACGATGGCTGACGGGTTATCCCCCAGCCGGGACTCGCAGAAGATGAACTGATCCTCATACAGCTGCTTCGCCTCGGCAAGGCAGGCCTCGTTGGGGGCGATGAACACCACCTTGTAAACCGGCTCTCCGTGGTATTCCTCAATGGGCCGGATGGTCAAGCCATACTCCATCGTTTTGCGCCAGCGCTCGGCCTCGCTGTTCAGCTGCCCCGGCTTGCGGGGGAACAAATGAGCGAACCGCTCGATCATCCTGATGCCGCCGTAAGTATCATCCCGGGCTTCCAGTGTGCACTCGGCACCGGCACGCCCCAGCACCTCCCGCAGGCCCTCGACCTGCGCAGGCTCCATGGGAAGATCCACGAGAATTTTCCCATCACAGCCCACATAGCCGCCTGCAGAACAGACAAAGCCATCGAAACCGTAGGCAAGCAGCGGTTTCGTCATGCGCAGGTTGCGGCCGGTGCACAGAAACACCTTGTGGCCGTTGGCCCGGGCCTGCCGGATGGCCTCCACGGCACTGGCCGGAACGGTCATCTCACCGGGAGGCAGCAACGTACCGTCAATATCCAAAAAAATCAGTTTTTGCTTCATAGTTCCTTCACTCTTTCACTGCCAGTTCATGGTAAAGCCGCGAATCAGCAGACCCACGGCCAGGATCGCCAGCAGTACCAGCAGAACGGTGCGGTTGGCCTGTTTCTGCTGCTGTCTGGCCCGGGCACGGCTGTTCCGGCTGCCGCCCTGCTTCCGGTTCTGGGATCTGCCGCCGGAGCTGCGGCCGCTCGTGTTCTGCTTTGTGCTGCGGCGGGATGCGTTACCGGAAGCCCCCTCTTTCTTCCTGCCCGCAGTGCTCTGGCCGGACTTTGCCGCGCGGGGTGCTTTTTCCTCCGGGGCCGCCGACGCAATGGGCTTTTTGGCCCCGCAGCGGCTCAGATAATCCTCAGCCAGCCTGTAATACTGGCCCAGCTCACTGGTGCGCAGGGGCGCGCCCGCATAGCCCTCTTCCAGTGCTTCCACGGCCTCGTTGAAGAGGATCGCCGCCTGCGCAGCCGCCATGCGGTCGGAGGCATGGGCCGCTTCGTTGCGGGCAGTGCGCACCGCGTTGCAGGCCCGGCGGGCAGCAGCGGGGTGCTCTGTATTGCCCAGCAGATCCAGCGAACGGGCAGCATCCTTTTCGGGGTCCAGCAGCACCCGCATACACAGGGTGGTATCCAGCTGCTGCCAGCTGTTCCGGCCCGTCAGATCGGGCAGACGGTCATAATATTCGGGGCTTTCCTGCTGGCGGGTGCGGATATGATCCAGCAGAGCTCCCAGGCTGTGCTCCCCGGGCTTGTTCTCCCAGTGCCAGCGCAGTAGCTTGCGGCTGATCTCATCGCAGGTAGTTTTGATCTCAAAAGCGGTTTGCAGTGCTTCGTCAGGCATAACGTTTCTCCTTCGTACAACCAAAAAACGGAGGAAGCGCAGCCTCCTCCGTCATTCATTTACATCATAAACTGATAATAGACGAAGCCCCACAGCGCAATGCCTGCGCAGACGATGGCGGTGATTGGCGGGACCCAGCGGACGAGGGTCTCGGCAATGCCGTCACGGCTCTCTTCCGCATCGTCCTCCTCATCGTACTGCTCCACCTCGGGTTCCGGCTGGCGGGCCGGGGCGGCACGGCGGGCAGCAGCAGGCATCACACGGGTGCCCTCGTCATCCACAGCCGCTGCACCGCTGCCGGGGAACGCCGCGCGGGTGGCGGCATCCAGCACCCGGGTAGGCTCTGCTTCCGGAACAGGGGTGTGTTCCACCGGCGGTGCAAAGCTGGTCGGTGCGCTGACAGGCTCTGCCAGGCGGGCCGTCGGGATGACCCGGGTGGGTTCTGCCTGCACCGGCGCGCTGGCCACGATGCGGGTCGGCTCCTCCTGCGGAGCGGCGCTCGCCACGCGGGTGGCCCCCGCCGCCGGGGCCTGCTCTGCAGTGGCGGCCTTCTGGCCGGGCTGCAGCAGGGTGTTCAGGGCGTTTTGCAGCAGGATGCGGTCACAGCCGCACTCGGTGCAGTAGACTGTGTCCTCTTCCTTCGGGTGGAAGGAACCGCAGGCACAGTACCAGCCGTTCTCGAACACCTGCGGCATATACTTGAGGCCGGTGCGGTTCATCCGGCTTTCCAGTGCCTTTTCCAGCTCCGGACTCAGACGGCGCGGGGCCGGCAGGCGGACGCGCTTGATGGCATCCAGATGCACGACCTTTTTGCCGCTGTATACGTTCTTCAGGACCACATCCACGCTGGTGATGGCCTTCTGGGTCACGAACACGGCATCGTCCATGCCAAAGCTCTCACCGGGCTTGACCTCGATCTCGCGGTACTCAAAGGCATCCTCACACAGGATGATGCCGTCCACACCCTTGCACTTGAAGTGGATCTCCAGTGCAGTCAGAGTGACCTTGGAGATGTTCTTGAAGGTCAGGCAGACTGCGTTCTCGCCGCTGAGTTCGCCCTTGAGCAGCTCCACACAGACGAACTGCACCGGGCTGCCCGGGGTATAATAGTTGGCCCGGGTGCGTGCGACCGGGTTAAAATTTTCCTCCACGACACTCGCTCCCTTCGATCATTCGTTTTCCTGCAGGGCATCCTGCGCCGGGTCGGGCATTTCCTCGCCCAGCACGGCCTGCTCCGCCTGTTCAGCGGGCTCTGCGCTCTCGGCAGGCTCTGCGGTCTCCACCGGGGCTGCCGGTGCGGCGGGTTCCTGTGCAGGCTCGTCACCGTCACGCGGGGGCAGCTTGCCGCCGGCCATCACAGTGTTGAACTCCTGCTCGTTCAGCTTTTCGCGTTCCATCAGAGCCTGTGCCAGCGCATGGAGCTGGTCGATGTGCTCCGTCAGGGTGCGGCGGCAGGTCTCGTAAGCCTCATCGATGATATCCCGCATCTCGCCGTCGATCTCGGCAGCGGTGCTCTCGCTGTAGCCCTTGCCCTGGGTGAAATCACGGCCCAGGAAGGTCTCCTCCTGCGAGGTGCCGTAGACCACAGGGCCCAGGCGCTCGGAGAAGCCGTACTTGGTGATCATCTGGCGGGCAATGTTGGTTGCCTGCTGCAGGTCGTTGGAGGCACCGGTGGAGATATCCTCCAGGATCAGCTGCTCGGCCACACGGCCGCCCAGGCTGGAAACGATATCCTCGAACATCTCGCCCTTGGTCACGTAGCTGCGATCCTTTTCAGGAAGATACATGGTGTAGCCGCCAGCCTGGCCGCGGGGAATGATGGTGATCTCATGCACACGGGGGTGGTGCTTGCAATAGAAGCCTGCCACGGCGTGGCCCGCCTCATGGTAGGCGGTCAGCTTCTTTTCCTCGGCAGTCACAACACGGCTCTTCTTCTCAGGGCCTGCCATGACCTTCATGGAAGCTTCCTCGATGTCCTCCATGGTGATGGCCTTGCGGCTGCGGCGGGCAGCCAGCAGAGCGGCCTCGTTGACCAAGTTCTCCAGGTCAGCACCCGCAAAGCCTGCGGTGCGCTGTGCGATGACCCTGAGGGAGACATCGGGAGCCAGAGGCTTATTCTTGGTGTGAACCTTGAGGATCTCCTCGCGGCCCTTGACATCGGGCAGGCCCACATAGACCTGACGGTCAAAGCGGCCCGGACGGAGCAGGGCCTTATCCAGAATGTCGGCACGGTTGGTGGCTGCCATCACGATGACACCATCGTTGGCCTCAAAGCCGTCCATCTCGACCAGCAGCTGGTTCAGGGTCTGCTCCCGCTCGTCGTGGCCGCCGCCCAGACCTGCGCCGCGCTGACGGCCCACGGCATCGATCTCATCGATGAAGATGATGCAGGGCATGGTCTTTTTGGCCTTATCAAACAGGTCACGCACACGGGACGCGCCGACACCGACATACATTTCCACGAAGTCGGAGCCGGAAATGGAGTAGAAGGGCACACCTGCCTCACCGGCGCAGGCACGGGCCAGCAGGGTCTTACCGGTACCCGGAGGGCCCACCAGCAGAACGCCGTGGGGGATGCGGGCACCCAGAGTGTTGAACTTGTCGGGGCTCTTGAGGAACTCCACGACCTCCTTCAGCTCTTCCTTTTCCTCGTCCTCACCGGCAACGTCGGCAAAGGTCGCGGTCTTTTTGTTCTCGTGCTCGTCCTTCACCTTGGCCTTGCCCACGTTCATGATACCGCCGCCGCCAGCGCCGCCGCGCATCATGGAGAAGAGCAGGAAGCCGGTGCAGCCCAGCATTCCCAGGTAGAACAGGATCTCCATCCAGGGGATGGACTCCTTCAGGGTGGTGTAATCGTACTCCATGGGCGCGGTCGGGTTGGCTGCGTCGTAGGAATCGATATACTGCTGGACGTTCTCGATAAACACATAGGCGTAGGGCAGCTTATAGCGCACCGTCACCGTGCCGTCATCGTTTCTGGTCGCCCCCACGGAAGAGGTGGAGGAGGAGAACATATTGCTCAGCAGACCGCCGGAGGCCTGTGTGGCAGCGGTGGCACCTGTGGTTTCGGGCAGCTCCTGCTTGCCCTCCTTCAGCGTCAGGGTAATGATGCTGGTGTTGCGGTCCAGCGTAAAGGCTGTGACCTGATTGTTCTCAAAGTAGTGCACCACAGTCGAGTAGCTCATGGTGGAGCCGCCGGTACTGCTGTCACTGGTGCCCAGCACCGACCAGATCATCAGGACACCGGCCAGTGCCAGCGCCAGGATCAGGGGATTAAAGCGAGGTCGTTTCGGTTGCAAAAGGGATCAACTCCAGTTCTAATTCGTTTTTGTTATGCGTAGATTTCCGGTTTCAGCACACCCACATAGGGCAGGTTGCGGTATTTCTCATCGTAGTCCAGACCATAGCCCACCACAAACTCGTCCGGCACCTGGAAGCCCTCGTAATCGGGCTGGATGTCGGCCTTGCGGCGGCTGGGCTTGTCCAGAATGGTGCAGATCTTCACGGAATTCGGGTTGCGCATCTTGAGCATGGGCACCAGCTTGGAAAGGGTGACACCGGTATCCAGAATGTCCTCCACGATCAGCACGTCCTTGCCGGACAGGTCGCCGTCCAGATCCTTGATGATCTTGACCAGACCGCTGGTGGTGGTATTGCTGCCGCCGTAGCTGGACACGACCATAAAATCAATGTTGCAGGGGATGGTCACAGCCCGCATCAGGTCGGCCATAAAGACCACCGAACCCTTGAGGATGGAGACGAGGACAAGGTTTCTGCCCTCGTAATCCCTGCTGATCTGTGCACCCAGCTCGGCAACCTTGGCTTTCAGTGCTTCCTCACTGACCAGGATGTTCTTGATATCGTCATTCATGCTCATGGGTTGTTCCTCCATTTTCCAATTCCAACTGCAAAACCTGTTCTGTCTCCTCGTCCGGGGCCAGCCCCTCGGCAAAGCCCTCTCCACAGACCCACAGGATCTCGCTGCCCGCCGCCAGCAACGGCAGGCCCTCTCGTATTCCGGCAGGAATGCCTGCCTCATTCATCCATTTGCGCAGGGGCTTGCTCAGCCCCCGCCCCGCAGGCCGGAACCGGTCTCCCGGTTGACGGGTGCGCAGCGTAAGGGCAGAATATAACAAGGTTATTCTAGCATAATCCGCCCGATTTTTTAAGTCTTTTTTATGAACACCCTGTGTTTTTTCTCGAAAACCGCTTACAAAAAGCCGTGTTTTCAGGGTTTGGCCCCCGGGCAAGGCAAATTCCGCCCCATCGGCAGGGGCAAACGGCAGCGAAAACGCAGGGGCCGCAGCCGCTTCCGGCCGACTCTTTTCCTGCCAGAGCATCCCGCTGCCTGCGCAGAAGCGGACCGTATCGGTCAATTGCACCGCCCCGCTCCCCTGCTCCACCAGCTCTGCCAGCAGGCGGATGTACTTTTCCTCGGCATCCCGCACCGGGGCAACAAGGCTGTGGAGCGCTGCTTCCAGAATGAGCGGGTCAGCGCCCTGCAGCGGCTCCAGCCGCCATGCTGCCTTAGCTTTCGGGGCCTTGTGGGCAGTCTGGGCTGCATCCAGACGTGCGATGGAAAGCAGCTGTTCCGCCTGCCTGGCAAAGTAGGCATCCGCGCGGGCCGCCTTTTCACAGAAGCGGGCCAGATTTTCCTCTGCCGCGGCGTTGACGCTGCGCAGGGCCGGAACGGCCCCATGGCGCAGACGGTTGCGGGCGTAAGCATCGGAATCGTTCGTCTCGTCCGTCACCCACGCCTGCCCGAAGGCGGCGCAGAGCGCTTCGGTCTCGGCCCGGGTCAGGCCCAACAGCGGGCGGCAGTAGCCGGGCCGCCTGGGCCGGATGCCCCCTGCCCCGTGCAGCCCGGTGCCCCGGGCCAGCCGGAACAGCAGGGTCTCGACCTGGTCAGTAGCAGTATGGGCCGTTGCAATGCAGTCTATCCCGCCTGCCAGCAGTTGGGCAAAGCAGGCATAGCGGAGTCTGCGGGCCCAGTCCTCCCCGGCATGGGGCGGCACAGCCATTCCCACATCTGCCGGGCGGAAAACTGTCAGCGGCACCCCCAGCCGGGCACACTCGGCCCGGACAAAGGCTTCGTCCCGGTCCGCAGTCTCACCCCGCAGGCCGTGGTTGACATGGCAGGCCGTAAGGGGATACCCAAAAGCTTCCTGCAGTTCCAGCAGCACCCACAGCAGCGCCATGCTGTCGGCCCCGCCCGAAACGGCAGCGCACAGGTGCAGAGCCCGGCCCGGCTCCACAGGCGCAAACAGCTGCTCCTGCCGGGCAAAGCGTTCTACTTTTGTGATCAATTTTGATGTTTCGTCGTTCATCAGCGTTTGAAGTCCACATCCATAAAGCGGGTGTGTGCGCCATCCCAGCCCAGCGGCACCGTGCTGGTCTCGCCGTGGCGGTTCTTTGCCACGATGCACTCTGCGGTATCGGCATCCACCTCGGCACCATCGGGGTTCTGGCTGGCGTAGTAGGAATCACGGTAAAGGAAAAGAACGCAGTCGGCATCCTGCTCGATGGAACCGGAGTCACGCAGGTCCGACAGCTGGGGCCGGTGAGAAGAGTTGTTGCCCTGCTTCTCCACCGCACGGGACAGCTGAGAAAGCGCGATAATGGGCACATTCATTTCCTTAGCCATGATCTTCAGGTTTCGGGTGATGGAGCTGATCTCCTGCACACGGTTCTCGCTGCGCTGGCCGGTGGTCATCAGCTGCAGGTAGTCGATGACGATCAGGCCCACATTGGGGCGGGTGGGGTCCTGATTGACCCGGCGGATCTTTGCCTTCATCTCGGTAATGGTGATGCCCGAGGTGTCGTCCATATAGATGGGCGCATCGTGGAGCTTTTCCGTTGCCAGTGCCAGATACTCCCAGTCCTCACTGCGAAGAGCGCCGGTACGGAAAGCCTGGCTGTCGATGCCAGCTTCCGCCGAAAGGATGCGGTTGGTCAGCTGCTCCTTGGTCATTTCCAGGCTGAAAATGGCCACCGGCACCTTTTGCTGCATGGCAACGCGGGTGGCGATGTTCAGCGCAAAACTGGTCTTGCCCATACCGGGGCGGGCGGCCAGAATGATGAGGTCGCCGCGGCCCAGGCCGGTCAGGACGGTATCCAGCAGACGGAAGCCGGTGGGGATGCCCTTGTACTTGTCGGCATCCGGGCCGCTGATCTTCTGCAGGTTGGTCAGCGTCTCCACCATGCTGGAGGAAAGCGGGGTCAACGCGCTGGAATCCCGCCCGGAGCGGATCTCGTAGATGCGCTGCTCCGCGTTTTCCAGCAGCAGGTCAGCGTCCGGCTCATCGCCCGCGTCCTGCAGAATGTCCTTGGCAACGCCCATCAGCTGGCGCACCAGGTACTTTTCCTGCACGATCTGGGCGTAAGCCTTCACATTGGAGATGCTGGGCACCGTCTCGGCCAGACCGGTCAGGTAGACCTTTGCCTCGTCCGCACTGGGGAACACGCCATCGGAGATGACGGCATCCAGCAGGGTGACAAAGTCGATGGTCTGGTCCGCTGTGAACAGGCGCAGCATCTCAGAATAGATCTGGGCATTCTGCCGGGTGTAGAACATTTCCGGCCGGATGATCTCCACCAGATCGGTCAGGGTCTCAGGCTTGAGCAGCACAGCGCCCAGCACGCTCTGCTCGGCCTGCATATTGTAGGGCAGATTGATGCCCACACTCTCCAGATTCAGTTCATTGGAATAATGTCGTTGTTCGTTGGGCATGGTTCATCCCCCTCCATACTGGGCCAGTTTCCCAAAACGCCAAAAACGCCCCCTGAAGGCAGGGGGCGCAGATGGCATTTCAATCAGGCCTGTTCTACTTCCACCATGATCTTGAAGGAAGCCACGACACCGACATGCAGGCGCACCTTTGCGTTGAACACACCGGCATCCTTGATGTCCTTGGTCTCCAGCTCGATCTTCTTTTTATCAATGGGAGAACCGGCCAGCTGGGCCAGAGCCTCGGCAACTTCCTTGCCGGTGACCTTGCCGTGCAGGCGGCCGGATGCGCCACCCTTGGCCTTGATGGTCACGGTCTTGCCCTCGATCTTTGCAGCCACAGCCTGTGCGGCGGCCACAGTTTCAGCCTCGTGGAAATCCGCAGCGGCCTCCTTGCCGCGTGCGATATTCACCGCAGAAGCATCGGCCACAGCGGCCAGCTTGCGCGGGAACAGAAAGTTGCGGGCGTAGCCGTCGGAGACCTCATGGATCTCATCCTTCTTGCCAATGCCCTTTACGTCCTGCTTCAGAATCACTTTCATGGTGTTATCCCTCACTTCTCACCGGGGAACCGGTGGATTTCTATGGCTAGTATACAGCAATTGCGCGTTTCCGTCAACGGTCGGGGGCTGCCGCATCTCCGGGAGCTTTCTCCCGCAAGTGAAACGGGCCATTCCATCGCCCGCCCTATTGCCGCTGCGCGGCAACAGGGTCCCACCCCAGCGGACACTTGCCGGAGAAACTCCCCTCGTGCGGCGATCAGCAGTTCACGTCAACTCTTTCCCCGCCGCATCCAATGCTGCTTCGATCACCTTATCCATATCATAATACTTGTACTCGCCCAACCGGCCGCCAAAAATAACCTTTGTCTCGGCATCGGCAAGCGCTTTGTATTTTGCGTAAAGCGCGCCATTCTTTTCATCGTTGACGGGGTAATAGGGCTCGTCACCCTGATGCCACTCGGTGCTGTACTCCCGGCTGATCACCGTTTTGGGCTGGGTGCCGAACGCAAAATGCTTGTGCTCGATGATCCGGGTATAGGGCGTTTCCGCATCGGTATAGTTCACCACCGCGTTGCCCTGATAGTTGTCGGTATCCAGCACCTCCGTCTCAAAGCGGACGCTGCGGTACTGCAGGGCCCCCAGCCGGTAGCCGAAGTAGGCATCCACCGGGCCGGTGTAAACCACCTTGTCGGCCAGTGCGTTCAGGTTCTCCCGGTCGGCCAGATAATCCACATTCAGCCGCACCTCGATGCCCTCCAGCATCTTTTCCACCATGGCGGTATAGCCGCCATCGGGGATGCCCTGATACAGCGCGTTGAAATAGTTGTTGTCGTAGGTAAAGCGGACCGGCAGGCGTTTGATGATGAAAGCCGGCAGCTCGGTGCAGGGGCGGCCCCACTGCTTGCCGGTGTAGCCTTTGATGAGCTTTTCGTAAATGTCCGTACCCACCAGACTGATGGCCTGCTCTTCAAGATTTTTCGGGTCAGTGATGCCCGCTTCCCGCTTCTGCTCCTCGATCTTTGCCTTGGCCTCGGCGGGGGTCACCACACCCCACATCTTATTGAAGGTGTTCATATTGAAGGGCAGATTGTAGATCTCGCCGTGATAGTTGGCAACGGGGCTGTTGGTGTAGCGGTTGAACTCCGCGAACTGGTTCACATACTGCCACACTGCCTTGCTGCTGGTGTGGAAGATGTGGGCCCCATAGCGGTGGACCTGTATGCCCTCCACTTCCTCGGTGTAGATATTCCCGGCAACGTGGCTGCGCTTATCAATCACAAGGCATGTTTTGCCCGCCTTTTTTGCTTGCTGGGCAAACACCGCACCGTAAAGGCCTGCGCCTACGATGAGATAATCGTAATGGTTCATCCCTGCTTCTCCTTTTTTCTGGATTCAGGTTCATTTTTGGAGAGCGGCTTCTTCTGGCTCTCACGGTACTGGTCGATGGCGGTCTGGATGCGTGCCCGGGCTGCCTCGGGGGTGATATGCTTGAGCTGGGCCGCCGCCATGGTCTGGTGGCCGCCGCCGCCCAGACTTTCCATGATGACCTGAACATTGACCGCCCCCAGACTGCGGGCGGAAATATTCACGCCGCTCCCCACCTGCACAGCCACAAAGCTGGCCTCCACATTCTGGATGGTCAGCAGGTCATTGGCAGCCTGCGCAATGGCAACACGGGCCTCGGGGGGCACCTCGCCGCTCACCGAGATGGCGCAGCTGCGATACATCTGGGCAGCCTCCACAAGGTCTGCCTTGGCGTTGTACTCCACCATGGTCACATCAAAGAGCTGGCGCACCCGCTCCGTCTCCGCACCGTAACGGCGCAGAGCGGCGGCGGCTTCAAACGTGCGCACGCCGGTGTGCAGGGTGAAGTCCCGGGTATCCAGCATGATGCCCGAGAGCAGTCCCTCGGCCTCCACCCGGCTGGGCTTGTCATCCCGGTCGCCCACATACTGCAAAAGCTCCGTGACCAGCTCACTGGCCGAGGAGGAATAGGGCTCGTGGCAGACAAGGTCTGCATGCTCGATGAAGCCCACGCCCTTGCGGTGGTGGTCGATAACGGCCACCTTGCCGCACCTTTCCAGGATCTCCTTACTTTCCACAAGGCCCAGCTGGTATGTATCCACCACCACGCAGAGCGTTTTCTTGGAGATAATGGGCAAAGCCCCCTTGGGGTCGATGAAATCATCCGCCTGGCCGGCCCGGCACAGGGCATCGATCAGGCTGCCCGCCAGCGTGGCATCCCGCCTGACGGCGATCACCGCCGGGACATCGCAGATCTTGCAGATGCGCAGCACGCCCTCGGCAGCGCCGATGGCATCCAGATCGCTCATCCGGTGGCCCATGATAACCACATGGTCCGCCTCCTTGACAAGCCTGACCAGCTGGTCGGCCACGATGCGGCTGCGCACCTTGCTGCGCTTTTCCACGCCGTGGCTCACGCCGCCGTAAAAGGTGAAGCCATCCGGGGTCATCTCAGCGGCCTGATCGCCGCCGCGGCCCTGCGCCATATCCAGCGCCTGCACGGCCATATCCTGGGCTTCCCGCAGGGTCTTGGCTCCGCGCCCGATGCCAATGGAGATGGACAGGTTCACGCTGGGGTCCAGAGCACGGATCTTATCCAGCACATCGTAGCCGCGCTGGGCATACTGCTCCAGATGGCGCTCTTCCACCACGGCGATATAGCGGCCGCTGGCAACGCGGCGCAAAAAGCCTGTGCCCCGGCCGATCATATCCTCCAGCACCCGGTTGATACCCTCCAGCAGGCGGGCGCGCTCACTGTCCAGCATATCGCTGAACACATCGTCGTAGCCATCCACCAGGAACACCATGTACCCCGGGCGGCTGGCCTTGTACTCCGTTTCGATCCTGCGCAGGGCGGTCTCCTCATTGAACACAAGCAGCGTCATACTCTCGCTGCCGCCCGGCACGGTACTGCTGTGCACATTCCACACACCGTCGGCCAGATTGAGCTGCTGCCCTTCCGGGGTGCGTGCCTGTGCGGTGTCCAGGCCGGGCAGCAGCTTCTGTGCCCTGCCTGCAAGCCGGTCCTCGCCGCCCAGAAGTGCCGTGCGGAACCGGCTGTTGTACCACAGCACCGTCTCGCCAGAAAGCAGAGCTGCCGGCTGAGAGAGGGATTCCAGGCTGTATTGGGTCCTGGAATTTTCAAAGCTGCCGCCAGCCACCCACTTGGCGGTCCAGCGCCGCAGCTGATACCGGAAAACGCAGATGCCGATGCCCCACAGCACCACCAGCACTGCCAGCGCAGGCCAGCCCGCGGGCCGCTGCACCAGAAGCGCCAGTGTCAGCAGTGCACACAGCACTGCCAGCGCGGCGATCAGCATTTCCAACGTCCATCTCGGTTTTTGTTTCATGGGATCTTCTGCCTCCTGGTCTGCCTGCCCCTGCGGGGCGGCTTCCGGCTTATACCTCCATCAGAATGGGGAGGATCATCGGGCTGCGCTTGGTGCGGCGGTAGATATAGCTGCTCAGCGCCTCACGCACCCGGGTCTTGACGCTGTTCCAGTCGCGCACATGCTCTTCCACGCAGCGATCCAGCGCGTTTTCCACAATGCTCTGGGCCCCGTCCATCAGGCTCTCGTTCTCGCGCACATAGACAAAGCCGCGGCTCACAAGGTCAGGCCCCGCCAGCACCTTGCCGGTCTTGCTGTCCACGGTGGCTACAATGATGACCAGACCATCCTCAGAGAGATGCTTGCGGTCACGCAGGACCACATTACCCACATCGCCCACGCCCAGGCCGTCCACCATCACAGCACCGGCGGTGACAGGCTCGCCCAGTTTGATCTCGTCCCGGCTCAGGATAACGTTGGAGCCGTTCTCGGCAATGAGGATGTTGCTGGTGGGAATGCCCAGAGACGCGGCGGTCAGGGCATGCTTTTTCAGCTGCTTGTACTCGCCGTGCACGGGCAGGAAATACTTGGGTCTGGTCAGGGTGAGCATCAGCTTCTGCTCCTCCTGGCAGGCGTGGCCGGAAACATGGACATCATACATGCTCTCGTAGATGACCTCCGCGCCCAGCAGGAGCAGACCGTTGACGATCTTGGTCACGCTCTTCTCGTTGCCGGGAATGGGGTTGGCGGAGATGATGATGAAGTCGCCGGGGCCAACCCGCACCTGGCGGTGGCTGCAGGAGGCCATGCGGGAAAGAGCGCTCAGGGGCTCGCCCTGGCTGCCGGTGGTGATCAGCACCACCTGCTCCGGCGGGTACTGGTTCAGTTCATCCACACTGATGAGGGTGCCCTCGGGGATGTGCATATAACCCAGCTCCTGCGCCATGGCAGTGTTATTGACCATGCTGCGGCCGCTGAACGCCACCTTGCGGCCATCCTCCACGGCCAGGTCGATGATCTGCTGGACGCGGTAGATGTTGGACGCAAAGGTCGCAATGATGATACGCTTGTTCCGGGCACGGGCAAACAGGTTGCGGACACCGGCGGCCACCTTCTGCTCCGTGGCAGTAAAGCCCGGGCGCTCGGCGTTGGTGGAATCGCTCAGCAGAGCCAGCACACCCTTCTGGCCATACTCCGAAAGGGTGGTCAGGTCGGTCACGCCGCAGGCCAGCGGGGTGTAATCGATCTTGAAGTCGCCGGTCTGGATGATCGTTCCGGCGGGGCTGTCAATGGCAAAGGCCACGGAATCGGGGATGGAGTGGTTGACATGGATGGGCTCCACGGTAAAGCAGCCCAGCTTGATCTTCTGCTTAGGGGTGATCTCCACGAACTTGGTCTTGCCTGCCAGGCCGAACTCCTCCAGCTTGTTCCGGATGAGGCCGCAGGTCAGCCGGGTGCCGTAGATGGGCAGATCAAACTTCTGCAGCAGGTAGGGAATGCTGCCGATGTGGTCTTCGTGGCCGTGGGTGATGAGCAGGCCCTTGATCTTGTCCTTATTCTGCACCACAAAGGTAAAGTCGGGGATGACCATGTCCACGCCGTACATCTCACTGTCCGGGAATACAAGGCCGCAGTCCACAATGATCATATCCCCGTTGCACTCATACACGGTCATGTTCTTGCCCACTTCACCCAGACCGCCCAGCGGGTAGATGTGGATGGGCACAGCGGCCTCCTTGGGCTGCTGTGCGCGGCGGGGCCGCCGGTTATAATAAGGGCGGCGGGTGCGGGTACGCTTTTCCCCACCGGATTCACTGTTTCTGTTCGGATTGTTCTGAGCCTGAGCCGGGTTCTGTTCTTTGACCTGTGCCATGCGGTACCTCCAAAATCAATTACAAAACGCAGGCACACCCCTTTGCGAGCGGCCTGTCTGCTGTGAAGGAGCAGCAAACGCACCGCCGCTCCCATCGAAACCATCGTATAGAATTTTTCGCTTCCATGCCCGTTTTCGGCACTGGGATGGCCGGAACGGAGTAATTTCTGCCCTGTCAGTCCATCTGTTCGATGCGACCGCGGCACTGCCCCGTTCCGGCCGGACACACCGCACCGGTGCGCCCCTATACGCATTTTGTTACAAACAGTATAGTATTTCTTGTCCACTTTGTCAATTCAAAGCTTTGCCGGAAAAGCCGGGGATGATACGTTTTCCTCTTGACAGAACCGGAAAAATAGCTCTAAATAGAGGTATCCAAAAATTCAAGTTCCGGGAGAAACAGATGAAACAAGTCGAAGTTTACACCGATGGCGCGTGCAGCGGCAACCCCGGCCCGGGCGGCTGGGGTGCAGTGCTGCGCTACCGCTTCAACGGCAAGGTCTACGAAAAAGAGCTCAGCGGCGGCGATGCTTCCACCACCAACAACCGGATGGAGCTGACCGCCTTTATCGAGGCCCTGCGCCAACTCAAGGAGCCCTGTGAGGTGCGGCTGTGCTCTGACAGCCAGTACGTCATCAACGGGCTGGAAAAGGGCTGGGCCAGGGGCTGGAAGCGCCGGGGCTGGAAAAAGTCCGACGGCTCCCCTGCCCTGAACCCCGACCTGTGGGAACAGGCATTGGAGCAGGAAGCCCGGCACAAGATCACTTATGTCTGGGTCAAGGGCCACGCAGGCCACCCGGAAAATGAGCGCTGCGACCAGCTGGCCGTGGCACAAAGTCAGGCACACGGAGGGAGACAGGGACGATGAGCGATACATTTCTGCCCGGCAGCGGGTTCGACACCTATGAACAGCAGGACAAGGTGCTGGTGGGCCTGTGCGGCGGCACGGGCTGCAAAGCAGCTGTCCGCATTTTACAGCAGCAGGGCTTTGCGGTGATGGGCGCTGTGGTGCGTCTGTGCACCGATGACCCCGTTGTGGATGCCGCCAAGGAAGCCGCCAAGGCTCTGGGCATCGAGTGCATCACCCTGAATGCCAGCGAACTGGCCAGCCAGCTGGCTGAGGAGACCGCTGCCCCGGCCGACCTGCGCTTCCCCGCCCTGCTGGCGGCGGCTGACCGGCTGGGCATCCAGTACATTGCCACCGGCCACCGCGCCCGGGTAGAGACCGGTGCAGACGGCGTGCACGTCCTCTGCCCTGCCGAAATTGCGGACGAGAGTGCCCGGCTTGCCGCCCTGCCGCAGGAGACGCTGGGCCGGCTCATCCTGCCCTTGGGCGATTTCAGCCCCGAGGATGTGGCTGAGATGGCAGCAGAATAAAAAAAACCAAAGAGATGCACCCCGCCTTTCTGAAACCGGTTCAGGGAGCGGGGTGCATCTCTTTTTGCTCTGTTCTATTTCATCGTACAACGCTCAATGGAAGTCATCCGCTTACTTTACGAAGATCTGGATCCAGTTGTGGCCCCACTGAGAATTGGCATCGTAGTTGTAGCCAAGGCACATATACTTGGCGGCGGGGTCCATGATATTGACACGGTGGCCTTCCGAAGCCATCCAGTCTGCAACAACCTTTTCGGGCGTGGTCTCGCCCCAGGCGGCATTCTCGCCGGTGGCGGTATCAGACACGCCGTACTCCTTCAGCACGGTGAAGCAGTTGGTGCCATCGGGGCGGGTGTGGGAAGCGACCTTTGCCACTTCCTTTGCGCGCTCATCGGCGGCGGCCTGCAGCTTGGCATCGCCCATGGCCAGAGGTGCCAGATTTTCCTTTGCGCGCTCAGCGTTGACCAGCGCCAGCACTTCCTGTGCAAAGCCGTTCTCACTGGTGCCGCGGGCGTAGGTGAAGATCATCACCCAGTAATTGCCGTACTCGCCGCCCTCGTAGTAGCCAATGCCAACGGAGGTTGCATCCTTGTCCAGCATCCGCTCCTTGAAGAAATCGTAGCGATTCCAGGCGGCGACCACGTCCGAAGCATTCTCAGCAGCTGCCCAGTAGTTCTCGCCCACAGAAACATCGTCCACACCGTACTCCGGCAGGATGGTAAACTCGCGGCTGCCATTGGGGCGGTTGTAGGAGTAATTGACGGTAAGTTCTTCTGCACGGGCCTGTGCGGCAGCATTCAGTGCGCTGCTGCCCATGCTCAGAGGAGCCACACCAGCCTGTGCACGCTCTGCATTGACGAGCTGCAGCAGCTCATCGGCCTTGGAAGCTGCGTGTGCGGGCATTGCCAGAACAAACATCAGGCAGATGAATGCGGCGCAGCAGACCAGATTCTTCAGGACTTTCATCGAAGCGTTACGCATGGTGTTGAACCTCTTTTGTGTTGCCCCATGAAAAAAGGTGTCGATTGCTGGTATACTCGGCAATCGACACCTGATGCTTCAGATGAAGGTCACTCAACACCCAATCTCCGCTGTGGAGACCCTCAGGTGATGAGAAGCAACTGGCTGCCATTTTACAGGCCCTATAGCTTTGCGTCACAGCCTTTCGACTGCTTTGCCGAGGATATTCAGTTTTGCGTGCCTTTCTTCTCTTGGGAAGAAATTTGAGAACGAAAAAAGGTGTTGTTCTGCAATACACTCAGCAAAACAACACCTAGAAATTCTAAGCAGGTCGCCCAAAGAAAGATTTCTTTGAGAAGCAACTGGCTGCCATTTTACAGGCCCTGTAGCTTTGCGTCACAGCCTTTCGACTGTTTTGCCGAGAATATTCAATTCACCTTGAGGAACTGTTCCCATTTCCTCGACATTATCCTACCACATCGGGCAGAACCTGTCAACTGTTTTGGAGCAGCCTTCTCAAAAAATCTGCTTTTTTGAAGAGTTCTTCCGTTATGCCTGCACCTCTGCCGCCTTTTTGCGCAGCTGGTCGAGGTCTGCGGCATCCGGGTGAGCCAGTGCCTTGTCAAAATTCTCGATCAGCATTTCGAGATTGGGCGCATGGTTGGACTGCTGCAGCATCTTTTCGTACTGCTGGCGCACGGTCATGGGCATCTTGCCCTGGCACATATAAGTTCCAATGACCGTGTTGCTCTCATCCAGCGATTTCTGCACCGCTGCCAGGATCTGCTCGAAATATTCCGCACTGCCGCCAAAGCCTGCGGTGCCGAACAAAAAGACCTGCTTCCCCTTCAGGGTCTGCAAAAAGGCGGTGAGGGTGTCATCGGCATGGCCCTTGTCCGTCCAGAAGCCGATGTAAAGGGTCTCAGCCTCCAGTGCCTCCGGGGCCGGTGCTCCGAAGTAGGTGCACTCATTCTGGGGCAAGCTTGCGCGAAGGGTGTCGGCCAGCAGGCGGGTGTTGCCGGTCTTGCTGCTGAAAACGATGGCGTAGCTCATGGTCATTCTCCTTTATTATGTTTGATATCAGATGCTTCCCTGTTCTTTTGCGTTCAGGGCATCATAGATACAGCGGGTGCCCTGATGGGCGATCAGGCCACCCAGGCACTTCTTGTTGCAGCGGACACAGCGGTGGATCTTTGCCGCATTGCCGCTCTGCAGTTTGTTGACCCAGTTGGGGTCGGCCAGCAGCTGGCGGCACATTGCCGCGCACTGGATGCGGCCGCTGGCAAGCTGCTGCTCCACAAAATCGGGGTCGTTCAGGCCGCCCACACCGCAGAGCGGCACGCTGGTATACCGGCGCACCTCATCGCAGAACTTGAGGAAGCAGCCGGTCTCCTTGAACTCGGGGTGGCTGGCCGGCGGGATGGTGTTTTCCAGCGCAGAGTGGTTGGCCAGTGTCACATGGAAGCTGGTCACGCCGGCCTGCACCAGCAGGGGCACGAACACGGCCAGTTCCTCCTCCACCACACCGGCGTTGCCGTAATGGGGGTTCTCCTGCCGGACAGACAGCTTGTAGTCAATGGCCATGCCGGGCACAGCGGCGTGCACTGCCTTGACAGCTTCCACGGCAAAGCGGGCGCGGCGCTCGGCACTGCCGCCGTATTCATCGGTGCGGTGGTTGAAGATGGCGGAAGAGAAGCTGCCGCACATCCGGTCGCCGTGCACCTGCACCATGTCAAAGCCCGCCTGCTTTGCCAGCACAGCAGCCTTGCCAAAGCCCGCGATGATCTGATGGATCTTTTTCTGGGACATCTTGGTGATGTAGGGGCCCACGGCATCGTTCATCCGCTCCCGCAGCTGGTCGGGGGTGATCTTTTTCATCAGCATCCCCGGGATGCACTTGACGATGGACATCATGTCGGTATCGGTCTGGTGGAGCTGGGCGCAGGCCTTGCAGCCGTACTTGTGGGCAGTCTCGCAGATCTGCTGATAGAAGGCAAAGCCCTTTTTGTCAAACAGGGACTTCTCAAACCGACTCTTGGCCACCGGCACGTCGCCGATGATGATCATGGCGCAGCCGCCCTTGGCCAGCCGCTCCATCTCCGCCAGATATTCCTCGTCCGAAAGGCCGAAGGTGGTGGGGGCAAAGATGATGCGGTTCTTCAGCTGCATTCCACCGTAATCAATGGGGCTCAGGATGGTGTCGTACATGTTACACACTCTCTTTTCTCGTCCGTGCTGCCTTTTGCAGCAGGCTCAGGAGCTGGTGCTGTTCCTCTTCGGTCAACCCGCTCAAATTTTGTGCATCCCAATCGAAAAACACCTGATGGCAGGTCCGGAATGCTCTCTCACCCGCCGGGGTCAGCCCCAAATGATAACTGCGGCCCTGCTTTTCCCGGGTCATAAAGCCATCTTCCACCAGCTTGATCACGCTGCGCTGGCAGTGGCCCCAGTCCAGGTGCAGGTTTTTGGTCATCTCAGCCGGGGTGCAGCCGGGATGTTTGCCCACGTAGATCACAAAATACATCATGCCAAAGCTCAGGCCAAACTCCTGCAGCTGCTGGGTGGTGTAGGCTGCGAACTGCTTGTAAAACTCCATCGCGTAGAAGGATATGGTCGATTGGATCACTCTTTGCATCTCCTTTACTTGACAAGGTCTAGTATAATCACATTACTTGATAAAGTCAAGTACTTTTTTCAAAAAATTTCTCCCTGCTCCGTATTTCTGTTTCGGGAGCAGGGAGAGAGCGATTCTTTTGCCTCAGACCAGCGGCATGATATTTTCCGGGGCGGCAGCAAGGCAGGCGGGTGCTTTTGGCGGCGGGGCCGCCATTGTCTCCTTGGACACCTTCCACCACAGGCGGGCCTCACCGCCGGGCAGGGTGAAGATCATGTTCCAGTCAAAGGGGTTCTCACTGGTGGAGACAGCCTGCACCGGCAGGCTGTTGGGGGTGCCGGGAGCGCAGGGCGCAAAATCATGGGCGCGGATGCCCACGGCACAGCAGCCCTCGGGCACCGGCAGAGCCACGGTCAGCGGCTGTTCCCAGCCCGCCAGATGAACGGTATGCTCCCCCACCCGGGTGCAGGGCAGAATGTTCTTGCAGCCGGTCAGGCGGGCGGCGGCACGGGTGCGGGGGTCGGCAAAGACCTCCTTGGTCGTGCCTGCCCGGAGCACCTCGCCGCTGTCCATCACGATCATCTCCCTGCACAGGCGGTAGGCCTCGTCCCGGTTGTGGGTCACCAGCAGGGCCGTGCCCGCAAACCCGGCCAGCAGGCTGCCTACCTCCCCCTCCACCTCCTCGCGCAGGTAGCTGTCCAGCGCGCTGAATGGCTCGTCCAGCATCAGGATGCGGGGTTTGGCCGCCAGGATGCGGGCCAGGGCGGCACGCTGCTGCTGCCCGCCCGAAAGCGCGCCGGGCAGGCGCTTGGCCAGTTCTTCCAGCCGCATGGCACGCAATGCCTCAGCACAGGCAGCCCTGCGGGCGGCAGGGTCTTTTTCCTTTTTCAGTGCGCTGAGGATATTCTGTTCCACGGTCATGTTGGGGAACAGGGCGTAGTTCTGGAACAGCAGACCCACATTGCGCTGCTGGGGCGGCAGGTCGATGCCCTGAGCGCTGTCGAACAGCACCCGGCCATCCAGCACGATGCGTCCCTCGTCCGGCCGGACGATGCCTGCAATGCAGCGCAGGGTCATGCTTTTGCCGCAGCCGGACGCGCCCAGAAGGGCGGTAGCAGTGTCCCCTGCCGTGAACGCAGCGTGGAGGGTAAAGCCATCAAACCGCTTGGTCACATTTACTTCCAGGCTCATGTGCGCTTTCCTCCCTGCTTCTGCCTGCGTTCCAGCAGGTTCACTGCCAGCAGCACCACCGCCGAGATAGCGATATCCACCAGCACCCACTGCATGGCCCCGGCTTCATCGTTGGTGCGCCAGAGCTGGTAGACCGTGGTTGCAATGGTGGCCGTCTTGCCCGGCGTGTAGCCTGCGATCATGCTGGTGGCACCGTATTCGCCCAGCGCACGGGCAAAGGCCAGCACCGTACCGGCCAGAATGCCCTGACGGCAGCAGGGCATCCGCACCCGCCAGAAGATCCAGGTGTTGGAAAGTCCCAGCGTCTGTGCCGACCATGCCAGCGTTTCGTCAAAGCTCTCAAAGGCACCGCGGGCCGTGCGGTACATCAGCGGAAAGGCCACCACGATGGAAGCAAAGATGGCGCTGTACCAGTTCATCACCAGCTTCACACCGAAATGTTCCATGAAAAAGATGCCCAGCGGTCTTTTTGCGCCGAACAGCAGCAGCAGGAAATATCCCACGACCGTGGGCGGCAGCACCATGGGCAGGGTGAGCACCACATCCAGCACGCCCTTGAGCACGCGCGGGAGCTTTGCAATGTAGTAGGCCGCAAAGATGCCTAAAAAGAACACCGCCGCGCAGCTGATCAGCGCAATGCGCAGGCTGTTCCATAAGGGATACCAGTCCATACCATCCTCCCAGCGGATGCTTACAGTGCGGTGAAGCCGACGCTCTCGAACACGGTCGCAGCCTTGTCGGTGCGCAGGTAAGCCAGGAACTCCTTGGCAGCCTCGGCATGGAGGGCGTTCTTCATCACAGCGGCGGGGTAGATGACCTGGCCGCACATTTCCTTGGTAGCCTCGTCCACGGGGGTCAGACCGGCGCTGTACGCATCGGTGCAGTAAACGACACCGGCATCCACGCTGGCCTCGCTGACCTGGGTGGTGACTTCCTTGACGTTGGAACCGTAGGTGATGACACCGGCAGCAGCCAGAGCTGCCTCATCCAGATCGTAGTAGGCCAGGATCTTCTGGGTGTACTGACCCACGGGCACATCACTGTTGCCCATGCAGAACAGGATATCCTCTGCCTTCAGGTGCTCAGCCAGGCTGTCGAAGCCGTCGATCCCCTTGTTGCTGCCCTCAGGCACACAGAGCACGACCTTGTTCTCCAGCAGATCCACACGGCTTTCGGCATCCACAAAGTCCAGGCCCTCGGTGTTCCCCTCAGCGGAAGCGGTGCTGTCCAGCTGGTTCATCTGCTTCTGACCGGCGGAGATGAACAGGTCGCAGTCCGCGCCCTCCTGGATCTGGGTCTTGAGGGTTCCGGAAGAGTCAAAGTTGAAGCTGAAGGTCACGCCGGGGTTCTCTGCGGAGTAGGTCTCGGCAATGGCGTTCAGGGTCTCGGTCAGGGAGGCGGCAGCAAAAACGATCAGCTCCATGCTCTCGCCGGAGGCAGCCTCAGAGGAGGCGGCAGCGGAGGATGCGGTGGAAGATGCAGTGCTGCTGGAGGAGCCGCCGCAGGCGGTCAGAACAGCAGATACGGATGCGATGCCGGCAGCGCACAGGAAGCTGCGGCGGGAGATCATAGTTTTCATAGTCTTGCTCCTTACAGTGGGTATGCTTTTGCTGTACTTTTATTTTCACGCCCGGCACCAAAAGCAATGCCGCGGCGGTGAAACAGACTTATTTGCGGGCGCACTCGCCGTCCAGCCCGGCGGCAATGCGCACCCCGTGCTCCAGGCTGGGCAGGATGTACTCCAGATTCTCCTTCACGGCCTTGGGGCTGCCGGGCAGGTTGACGATGAGGGTCTTGCCCCGCAGCACACTGGCGGCGCGGCTGAGCATCCCGCGCGGGGTGATGCTCAGGCTGTGGTAACGCATGGCCTCAGCAATGCCGGGGGCGTTGCGGTCCGCTACGGCATAGGTGGCTTCCGGGGTGATATCCCGGGGGGCAAAGCCGGTGCCGCCGGTGGTCAGGATCAGGTTGACCTGACGGCCATCGGCCAGCCGGATGAGCTGTGCTTTCAGGGCCTTTGCCTCATCGGGCAGGATCATGGTCTCCTCCACCTGATAGCCTGCAGCGGTGAGCATCTCCACGATCAGGGGGCCGCTCTTGTCCTCCCGCTCACCCCGGCTGCCCTTGTCAGAAAGGGTGATGACGGCAGCGCGCAGAGGCGGGTTTTCCGGCGGGGGCAGCAGGGTCACCTCGTCCCCCACGTGGATCTCGCCGCCCTGCAGCACCCGGGCAAACACGCCCTCCCGGGGCATGATGCACTCGCCGGTCTTCTGCTTGATGACGCAGTCGTTGTGGCACTCTTTGCCGATCTGGGTCATTTCCAGCACCACGTCCCCGATGGCAAAGCGGCTGGTCACGGGCAGATTGCGGAAATCGTAGCCCTCCACCACCAGATTCTCGCCAAAGGCACCGTAGTCCACCCAGATCTTTTTGCGGAAGTTCTCGATCTTTTCGGCACTCAGCAGGCTGACCTGACGGTGCCAGTTCCCGCCGTGGGCATCGGTCTCAATGCCCCATTCCGGGGTCAGGCGTGCGCTTTCCACTTCGGTCTTGACCGTGCCCCGCTGGGGGCTGGTGCAGATCGCCAGAAGTTTTCCCATAGATTTATCCTCCAATTCGGTACATGCCCCTGGTCGCGGGGATGTCCTGTTTCAATTCAAAATGATGTTCCTGGGGCTTTTCCCAGATGGTGGTACGGATGGCAGTCAGCAGCTCTTCGTCAGACGCGCCACTGCGCAGCAGGGCTTTCAGGTCACATCCGGCCTCACTGGCAAGGCAGGGGCGCAGAAAGCCCTGACTGGTCAGCCGCACCCGGTTGCAGGAGGCGCAGAACTTGCCGTGGACAGCGGCAATGAAGCCGATGTCCCCTTTCCAGCCCGGCACAGTGTAATAGACCGCCGGGCCATCGCCCAGCGCGGCACACGCGGCCCCGGGCAGCGGGGCCAGCTCCGGCCAGCGCCTGCGGAAGCGGGCCAGCAGCTCCGGGCCGGAGATACAGGGCATGGCCGCCCCGTAGCCGATGGGCATCATCTCGATGAACCGCACCTGCAGGGGCTTGTCCTGTGCCAGAGCGGCCAGCGCTTCCAGCTCACCTTCGTTCACGCCCACCTGGGGCACGCAGTTCAGCTTGACCGGGATGCCGCTTTCCAGCGCGGCATGGATGCCCGCCTGCACGGCGGCAAATTCATCCCGGGCCGTGATCTTTGCAAACAGGGCGGGGTCCAGCGTATCCAGACTGATGTTCACGCTGTCCAGCCCGGCCTCCAGCAGGGCGGGCAGCTGCTGTTCCAACAGGACGGCATTGGTGGTCATGGTGACCTTCCGGATGCCGGGGATGGCTTTCAGCCCCTTGACCAGCTGCTCCACGCCCTTGCGCACCAGCGGTTCGCCGCCGGTGACCCGCACGGTATCCACCCCGCACCGGGCAAACAGGGCGGCAAGGCGCAGGAATTCCTCGTAGGTCAGGATATCCTCCCGTTCCAGCTTGTCCACGCCATCCGGCATACAGTAGCGGCAGCGCAGGTTGCACAGGTCGGTCACGGAAAGGCGGAGATAGTGGATATTGCGGCCCTTGGAATCAAACATAGCCGCCCTCCGCCCGGATATAATGTCCGCTCTTGCCGCCGGTCTTTTCCACCAGATGGATCTCGCCCAGCTCCATGCCCTTATCCACAGCCTTGCACATGTCATAGATGGTGAGCAGGGCGGTGGAAACGCCGGTCAGGGCCTCCATCTCCACGCCGGTCACGCCGCTGGTCTTGACCGTGCAGCGCGCTTCCACGGCCCGGCGCTCGGGCAGCAGGTCAAACTCGATCTGCACCTTGGTCAGCGGCAGCGGGTGGCACAGGGGGATCAGCTCGCTGGTGCGCTTGGTGGCCATAATGCCGGCCACCCGGGCCACGCCCAGCACATCGCCTTTTTTCACGGTACCGCTTTCCACAGCGGCAAAGGCTTCCGCATTCATGGTAATGATGCCGTGGGCCGTGGCCTCCCGGGCCGTGACAGGCTTTTCGCTCACGTCCACCATCACGGCATTGCCTGCGGCATCAAAATGTGTCAGATTATTTTCACTCATATTTTTTCACCTTAGTTAAGCTCCCCCTTCGGGGGAGCTGGCAAAGCCGAAAGGCTTTGGCTGAGAGGGTTTCAGCAGTGTCCGAAGCCGCAGTTGGGCCAGTGGCACTCGGCGCAGCCCAGGCAGAGGCCGCCCTCGCCCAGACGGGCGATATCTTCGGCGGTGATGGGATCATCGGCCAGCAGGCGGGGCAGCAGCAGGTCAAAAATGGTGCGCTTGGCGTACATCACACAGCCGGGCAGACCGCAGACCGGCACACCATCCAGATAGCTGACCAGGAACATGGCACCGGGCAGCACGGGCGCACCGTAGGTAATAATTTCAGCTCCGGTGTTCCTGATGGCCAGCGGGGTGCGGTCGTCCGGGTCCACGCTCATGCCGCCGGTGGTAAAGATCAGCTCACAGCCTGCGGCCTTTGCTTCCAGAATGGCGGCCGTGATGCCCGCCGGGTCATCGTCGCAGACCTTGTGGAAGGTCATCTCACAGCCATACACCGCCAGCTTCTGCGCAAGGATGGGAGTAAACTTGTCCTCAATGCGGCCCTTGAACACCTCGCTGCCGGTGGTGATAACGGCAAACTTCTTCTGGTGGAAGGGCAGCACGTTCAGGATGGGCTTCGGCCCGGCAGCAGCCTGCATGGCCTCCATCTTCTCCTGCTCAATGACCAGCGGGATGATGCGGGTACCAGCCAGCTTGGCTCCCTTTTTCACAGGCAGATCGCCGTGGATCGTGGCGATCATCATCTGGGGGGTGCTGTTCACTGCCAGCAGGGCCCTGCGGTCGATCTTGAGCAAACCGTCGCAGTCGGCGATCAGTTCGATCTTGCCCTCCCGGGGCTCGGTGCCGTGGATATTCTGACCGGCAGCGGCCTTGTAGAGCAGGGCGGCAGCTTCATCCTCGTGGAGGATGCCGGGCTTTTTCTCCCAGACATAGAGGTTTTCCTTGCCGATGCTCAGCAGCACCGGAATATCCTCGGGCTGAATGATGTGGCCCTTTTTGAAGCGGGCCCCCTTGAATTCACCCGGGATGATCTGGGTGATATCGTGGCAGAGCACCTGCCCTGCCGCGTCTTCGGTACGGATCAGTTTCATGGTTTCTTCCTCCCCCTGTTACAATGCAGGCATCTGTGCAGCGATCCAGTCGGCCAGCGCTGCGGGCTCGTCCAGCGCAAAATCCGCGCCCGGAACATCCCCCACGATGGCCAGCGGCTCAAAGGAGACAGGCTCCTCCGAGACAGCCTTGCGCACCACCTCGATCTTGGGCCAGCCGCTCTCCTTGAAGCCCTCCATCAGCACCAGATCATAGCCGTGGCGCTCAAACAGGGCCAGCAGATCCTGCTCGTTCAGGCGGAATTCCTCCGTCAGCAGGTAGCGGCTGCCCGAAAAGACCGCCACGCCCTCGGCCCCGGCCTCCCGCAGGCGGAAGCTGTCGGTGCCCGGCACGTCGGGGGTGAAATCGTGGCCGTCATGCTTGATGACACCCACCTTCAGGCCCCGTGCCCGCAGCAGGGGGATGAGTTTTTCCAACAAAGTCGTTTTGCCGCTGTTGTGCGCACCGCTCACGGCCAGCACAGCCGGGCGTTTCAGGCTCAGCTCGGCAGCAAGCGCCTGTTTCTTTTCACTGTACAAAGTTCAGTACCTCCACTTCTTTGCCCGGAGCCACCGGGCCGCTGCCCGCAGGCAGCTCCACCAGGCAGTTGCAGCCCATCATGGCCGACAGACTGCCCGAGGAATGCGCCTCCGCGTTACCCTCGCCAGGGATCTCCACCAGGCCGCCCAGCGCTCTGGCCCGCAAGAAGCGGGTTCCCTTGCTGGGCTTGGAAAAGCCGGTGGTCAGCCTGCCCCGGGTGTGCACCGGGATGCAGTCCTCTTCCCGCCGCCCTGCGGCCCGCAGCAGGGCCGGAACGGCATACTGCTCCAGCGTGGCAGCAGCGGCAAAGGGATTGCCGGACAGGCAGAACACCAGCTTTTCTCCCACCTGTGCAGCGATCATGGGGCTGCCGGGCTTCTGAGCCACCCCGGCAAAAACAGGCTCCGCGTGCAGCATTTCCAGCACTGTGGGCAGGTAATCCTTCTGCCCCACCGAAACACCGCCGCTGGTGATCACCGCATCACACCGGGTGAGCAGATCCTGCATCCGGGCGGCGATCTCCTCCGGGTCATCCGAGCAGTGGGTGCGCTCCACGGCAAAGCCCAGCTGCCGCAGGCGGGCGGCATTCTGGATCCCGTTGGCATCGTAGATCTTGCCGGGAGCCCAGGCCTCACCCGCTTCCAGCAGCTCACTGCCGGTGGCAAGCACGCCCACGGTCAGGGGGCGAAAGACCTCGGCATCCGGGATGCCCTGACCGGCCAGCACACCGATGTGCGCCGGGGTCAGCACAGTTCCGGCAGCGGCAATGGGGGCACTGGCGGCGATGTCCTCACCCCGGAACACCACATTGGCGTTGGGCTGAAGCTGTGCGTAAATGTGCACCTGCTCCTCCCCGCTGTCGGTCAACTCCTGCATCAGAACGCAGTCCGCGCCCGGGGGCAGGGGTGCACCGGTCATAATGCGGGCAGCACACCCGGCAGGCAGGGCAGCGGCGGGGGCATCCCCGGCGTAGAGCTTCATCACCACCGGCAGGGTGACAGGGGTCTTCTCCCCCGCCCCGGCCGTGTCGGCACTGTGAAGGGCATAGCCATCCAGAGGGCTCCGGTCAAAAGGGGGCTGATCCATCCGGGCACACAGGTCCCGGGCTGCGATCCGCCCACAGGCATCATCCAGCGGCACCCGCTCCGTGGCAGGCACCGGGAGAGCCGCAACAGCATCCAGCACCCGGCGCAGGGCCTGGGCTGGCGTGCAAAAAGGCTGTTTCATTGCAAAAATCCTCCATCGCTCCCCGGGGCACAGTTTGCCCGCTATGGCCCGGACAAACTCCCGGGGAGATCTCTTTTCGATCGGCAGGTGAAAAAAAGCGGAGACGTTCTGACCGAAAATCAAAACGCCCCCGCAAAAAACCGAACATGGCCCGGAGCGGCAGCCTGCAGGCCGCCACGCCGAGGGAGCCGCTTCCTTTTCCGCTGTTGCAGCAACGGGAAGGAGGCAACGCTCCGGAACGGTGGATGGGAGGAGTTCTTTTTTTCAAATTGCAGCGTTTCTTCTGCGGGAAGGCGGCCGGGTTTCCCCTGCCACCCTTGAATGCCGGCGTTGGCCCTTAGCATTGCGGCGCGGTGTCCTGCCCCCTGCGGGGTTTAGACAGCCTTGCTCAAAGAAGCTCTTGTACCCTATTCAATTGTGTATGATCTTTTAGTCGCAGAAATCATCCACGTCGCTGATGGCTTTTGCATAGCGGCGGGTGAGGTGCTGGGTGGAGAAGAGGAACCGCTCGTTCTGATTGTTGGTCAGCTCTTCGATGTCGGCAAACTCCGGCCTGCCCTGCATGGTCTTCCAGGTCTGCTCGATCTCCTCCGGCGCAAGGCCGTAGGGGGAGCGCTGGAAATACTTCAGCGGGGTGGCACTGGGGTAGACCCGTGCATTGAAGCGCACCATCTCAGCAAACATGACACAGAGGTCTTTGTCCTCAATGAGCTGGGCGATCATGGCGTAGTTGTCGCTCATGTTGGCGTTGGAGTAATAGTAGGTATCCTTTGCGCCTGCACGGACAACGATATCCTCACACTGGGGATCCTGCGGCATCTGAGCCAACAGCTCATCGGCGTTCTCCACCTCACTGACCAGCAGTGCGTGGGGCGTGATAAGCGCGGCGGCGCTGCGGGAACGGATGTAACCGGCCAGCTCCTGCGCGGGGGTCAGCTCCGGCAGCTCCGGCGCGGTCTGGGTGGGCTGATCCGCAAAGGGATCGTTTTCAGCCTCCGGCTCACCGGCCAGAAAATCCAGCAGCTGAGGCTTTGCGGCCTCGTCCTGCACATTTTCGGCGGCTTCGGGTGCGGCCCCGGCAGCCTGCATTGCTGCAAGCTCTGCGGTCTCCCGCTCCACGGCGGCGATCACATCCTCGCCGGTCTTGGCGGCGCTGCCGTCAAAGCTGCTGCCCGTTTCCTTCAGGCGGCGGGCCGTCTCGCTGGCGGCATTGATGTCGAACACCTCTGCCTTGGGCTTTTTCTTGGCGGCCAGCTCTGCCTTCTGCAGGTCCAGAACGGCCTGCTCCGGGTCCACGCTGCTGTCCACAGTGGTGGTGTAGCCGGGTTTACGTCTGCCAAACAACATGACGATCGTTCCTCTTTCTATGGGATTTATTCAGCTGCTGCGGTGTTCTGGGCGTAGATGCCGCGCTTTTCCAGATCATCGGCCATGTCAGCCAGATCATACTTCTCCAGCGTCTCGCGGGTGGGCACACCAGTGGTGCGGTCCCAGCCGAAGACGTCGTAGAACAGATCCTTTGCCTTCTCCATGTCGGCGCGGTCCAGCTTGGTGGTGCCTTCCTCAAATGCCTTGAAGTCGGGGTCCTTATCGAACACCCAATCGCAGATGGCATCGTGCTCCTGACGCAGGTTTGCGCTGCCGCAGTTCTGCTGGAAGCTGATGGCGGTCATCGCGCGCAGCATCTGGGTAATGCGGGCACCGTCCTCCTGCAGATCGGCCTGGGTATAGGTCTCGCCGGTAACAGCAGTCATAAAGTCTGCCTGCAGATCCAGGTCGCCGTGGTACTCACGCTCCTTGGAGGGAGACTGGGTCATGGGCCACATCCAGTTGCACAGGGTGGCGGAGTCGTGGAAGTTCTTGTCGTTGACGCAGTATGCAGCCAGCTTTGCCTTGTTCTCGTTGATGGGAGTGTAGGCCTTGGCCTTATCGTAGCAGCCCTCGCCGAAGAAGTCCTCCATGACCTTCTTGGTCACCTCGTACGGAGCACCGGAGCCGGTCTCGCAGACGATCTCGTGGATCATGCAGTCGCGGTTGTAGACGAGGTTGTACAGCATACCCACCTGCCATGCCTCAGCAGGGCCGTGGTGGTTGGGGAAGCCGTTGTAGATCAGGTTGGAGTTGGTGGCACCATCGTTGCGGTCCAGCCAGCTCTTGGGCAGGCCGAACTTCTCCATCATGGCCAGGGTGCCCTTGGCGATCACGGACAGGTCGCCCTCACCGTAAGCCATGCGGCGGATCAGCTCAACCTCCCAGCGGGGATCGCCAGCCTTCTCCCACTCCCAGGGCAGGGAGTCGTACTCAGCCTCGCTGATGTACTTGGTGGCCTCTTCGCGGGGCATCCGCAGGATCCACTGCAGGTCGCGGTTCAGGTTGCCGTAGTTGTCCCACAGGCCCATATCGTCCACAGCATGAGACCATGCCAGGTTGATGACCATGGTGCCGTCGCCTTCGTACTTGAAATCGTGCACGCCGTCCGGATAGACGCGGGTGCCGTACAGCACGGGCATACAGGTGTTGGAGTTGTGGGTGGGCAGGTCGTAATCGGCCAGCGGATCCACATCGTACTCAGTGTAGCAGCGGATGGGGCAGGAGGAGCAGCCGCCGTTCTTCACGGTGTACTCTGCAGCCGGAGCGCCGAAGTCGAAGTAGCCCTTGAAGCAGCGCAGAGCCACCTTGTTGATATCGTTGTAGGGCTGCTCGCCGGTATCCACGGGGCCGCCGGGAGCCTTCTTCCACATACGGCCGGGAGCGCCGGACCAGCGGTTCTTGCCGGAGGTGGCGCTGTACTCTGCCCAGCTCTGGGGCTGTGCGGGCACGTTGTGGTTGTTGTTGCCGCCGATCAGGTTACCCATCATGTAGTTGGACAGCTCCAGCACCTTCTTGGGGTCAGCCACCTTGACGCTGCCGGTGCCGCGGATGGCCAGGCCCTTCAGCTTCTTGTTGCCCATGGCAGCGCCCAGACCGGCACCGCCGGAGTTGCCGAAGCTGGTGTTCAGGGTGGAGTAATCCACCAGGTTCTCACCGGCGGGGCCGATGGAAGCAGTCTCGAACTCACGGCCGTTCTGCTCCACCATCCACTTGTTGGCAGCAAAGGTACCCTTGCCCCAGATCTCGCTTGCGTCCTCCAGAGAGACCTCGCCGTCCTCGATGCGCAGGTAGACGGGCTTTTCGGAGATGCCGCTGACAACGATGCCGTCATAACCGGCATACTTCAGCATGGAGCCGATGTGGCCGCCCATGTGTGCATCGATGATGGAGTGGCCCTTGGACCAGGTAGAACGGAAGGTCACGTTCATACGGCCGGAGCAGGGCACGCCGGCACCGGTCAGGGGGCCGACACCAAAGATAACCAGAGCCTTCTCGTCATAGGGGTCCAGCTCCATGGGAGCTTCCTCGTACATAATGCGGTAGGCCATGCCCATACCGCCGATATATTTATGGTATTTTGCGTCGTCCTGGGTGGTGATCTCACCGGTGGTCAGGTTGACGCGCAGGATCTTGCCTGCCCAGCCATAGGTTTCAGCCATTGTTGTTCCTCCTTACAGATCCTTGTAAGCAGCCTGTGCTGCGCTGGTAACGGCATCCCAGTCCACGATGGACAGAGCGCCGGACGGGCAGCCCGCCACGCAGGCACCGCAGGCGATGCACTTGGAGGACTTGCCGGTCTCGGGGTTGACGGTGGGCATGTGCCAGGGACAGGCCTCCACGCAGGCACCGCAGCCGATGCACTTGTCGGTATCGACCACGCGGATGCCCTGCTCATTGGTGATAATGGCCTTCTGGGGGCATGCGTTGCCGCAGGCGGGATCCTCGCACTGGCGGCAGGTATCCGGGAAGTAGACAAAGCAGTTGTCGGTGCCGGACAGCAGACCGTTGCCGTCGCCGTCCAGATTCAGGCGGCGCTGGATCTTGACACGGCTGATGTAGGAAGAGCACACACCGTCGTTGGTCAGGGTGCAGTTGATCTCACACCGCTGGCAGCCGGTGCACAGGTCAGCATTGACCACCAGCAGACCCTGGGGCAGTGCCCAGGTCGCCACAGCACCGGCATCCACCTGCTTCTGAGAGCAGCCGAAGAGGGACAGCATAGATGCGGAAAGGGTGAGTCCTGCAAGGCTCTTGCCCGAGATCTTCATAAATTGACGGCGGGTCATGTCAGCCGTCAGAAAATCAGTTTTTGCCATAGGTTTCCATTCCTCCGTGAGGTCACTCTGCGCAGAGCACCTCGGTTACATAGAAATAAGAATTGTTGACGATGTCCGTGACCGCCGTGGACGTAATGGTTGCACCGGAAAGCGCATCCACCTGGGTCATGTCAGCGCTAACCGTGTCGGCCGCACTGCCCTGGGTGGTCAGCTCAGCGGCCTGCAGCTTGTACTCGGCCTGCTTTTCAGCGGACCAGTCTGCATAAGGCACTGCCTGTTTCTCGCCGTCCTGCGCGCTCTTGCTCAGACACGCCGCGTACAGCTTGCGCCGTGCCACAGCCTCAGCACTGTTGTCCATCGGGGGGATGAGTGCGTCGTCCATCGGCTGGCCGTTCAGGGCCGAGAGGGTCAGCCCGGCTTCATACATCTTCCGGGTAGCCTCGGCCTCCGGGGAGGTATCGCCCGCACGCCATGCGGCGGGGTCGAAGGCCTCAGCGGGGGCAGCGTCGGTCCCGGCGCTGCCTGCGGCAGCAAAAGCCGTGCCGGTGGCCGGGTCGGTCACAGTGTAGCGCTTGCCTGCCAGCGTGAAGGGAGCTGCGCCCTGGTACTGGGCCGTGAACTCCGGGTTCTCACACTGGGCACCCAGGCTGTCTGTCTCGGCCTGTGCCAGGATCTTCACATCCAGCACATTGCCGTCGCGGTCCAGCGTCACACCGGCCTGCACCTCGCTCTGGAAGCCCTGCTTGCTGCCCACCACATAATACGTGGTGTCATCCAGCTGGTACACCGCGCTCACACCATAGGTGGCAGCATCGGCATCTGCCAGCGGCAGGGCCGTTCCGGCCACCGTGGTGCGGCTGTGCATCAGCCCGCCAAGGCCAAGCGCCATGGCAAGCGTTGCCGCACCCATGGCCGCATAGCCGGGCAGCCGCCTGCGCCACAAGGACTGCGGCGCATGATTTGCCTGCTTCAATTGTATCACCTGCCTGTTTGATTCAGCTGTGCCCGGAACTCCCGGGCACGAAAACAGCCGTTCCACCTGCTGCAACAGTGCGGAACGGTTCCTTCGTTATAAGAATAACATCTTTTCCACCGGTTAGTCAACGCATACGAGCAAACAAAGCCCCGCAATTGCTCTCAAAAGCTCTCGCTTCCTGGTGAAATCATTTCTTTTGCCGGATGAACAGTTTCAATCCATATTCCTCTGCCAGCTCCAGCGACTGCACCGTGGGCATACTCTTGCTCACCAGCGCGGGCACACCGGCCCGGATGGCCTTGCGCACCATATCCACCGGCACCCGGCCGCTGGTAAAAAGCACACACTCCGCCAACGGCACACCCTCTGTCAGGGCGCAGCCCACGGCCTTGTCCAGCGCGTTGTGGCGGCCCAGATCCTCGCACCGGTACAAGATCCTGCCCGCACGCAGCAGCAGGCAGCTGTGCACGGCATGGGTGGCACGGTAGAGCGGAAGGCCCTGCCCCATGGCATCGGCCAGCGCATCCACCCATGCGGCAGGGATCTCCCGCTGAGGCACCGGGGCCAGCGGCGGCAGCTGCACCGGGCTGGCCAGCGTCAGGTTATCGGTGCAGCAGCTGGGCACCTCCTGCCCGGCCTGTTCCGCTGCCGCCAGCGGGTGGCGCAGCTGAACGCTTATTTTGAGGCCCTGCGCGCAGACGGCCACCCGCTCCACCTCGTCAGCAGAGTTGATCCAGCCCTCAGTCAGCAGGCGGCCCAGCGCCAACTGCGGCAGCAGCTCCGGCGTGCAGACCACCCGGAAGGCTGGCTGTTCGTTGACCAGAATGGCCGCGGCGTGCTCTGCCGCCAGTGTCCGCTCGGTGCCATCGGGCATCCGGACGCTCTCTGCCCCCGGTGCTGCACCGAATTGATCCATGATCTGCATTGGGTGTTCCTCCCCTGTCTGTTTTACTCTGCCCCTATTGTAACACGCTTTTGCCCCGCTGAAAAGCGCCTGTGTCGTCTGGAACAAACTGTCGATCCGTGTCGTTTCCATTTTTCCCGGCTTTGTGATATACTACTGTAAAATGACAGAACCATATCCCAGTACCGAGGTGGAATCCAAATTGAAGCATCTCTTCCGCTCCCTCACGCGGGCACGCCGGGCCTACAAGGACACCCGGAACCATGCCCTGACCCTGCTGCACCGGGCCTCCGCTGCCGTTCTGACAGCCGTGCTGGTGTATAAAGCCCTGACCTATCTTTTGTTTCTGCCCGCCATGAATGGCATCTGGTCGCTGACACTGCGCTGTTCGCCGGTGAACTACCTGACCAACAACAGCGCGCATCAAATTTTTACCTCCCCGACCATTTTAGGCGGGATCGTGCTCATCGTCCTTCTGGCGGCGTGCTGGAACCTGTACGGCTTTTCCATCCTCCTGCACGGGTTTGCGCTGGCCCGCCGGGGCGAAACACTGCGTCCTGTTTCCCTGTTCGTCCGGTCGCTGGGGGATATCCGCCACGTCCTGCTCCCCAAGAACTGGCCCATCCTGCTTTACTGCGCCCTGCTCATCCCCTTTACAGATGTATTCGTGACCTACAACTATATCTCTCAGCTGGCCGTGCCGGAGTACATCCTTGGGCTTGTCCGGGCAAAGCCGCTCTATCTGGTGCTTTTTCTTCTCATTCTGGGTGCGGCGTTCCTGTTCACCCTGTTCTGGGTTCTGGTGCTCCCCCTCTTTACGCTGGAACGCAAAAGCCTGTGGGAAGCCGTTCAGGAGAGCGCAGCCCATGTCAAAACACAGCTGCCCCGGCTGGCCGGTGTGCTGCTGCGGTGGAACCTCAGTGCGCTGGTCCGGTCTGTTCTGGTCTTTTTCGGAGCTTTCCTGCTGGTTTACAGTGTGGCGGCGCTGATCGGACTGCGGAGCACCCGCGCCATGCTGCTGCTCGCCCGTGCGCTGTATCTGTTGGAGATCCCCTTCTTCGGCTTTTTGCTGGATTGCAAGGTCACCACGGCCCAGTGCACCATCATCGCATTCCTCTACGATCGCTGCCGTGACTGCCCGCCGGAAAAGCTGCCGGAGGGCAAACCGCACCGCTTTGGCGGCTGGCCCCTGCTCACCGCTGCGGTGGCCGGGGTCACGCTGGCCACCGGGCTGACGGCAGTCTACCTCTATGCCCTGCCCCAGGACGATGCCCTGCTCACCGCCGTGGGCGGCGTGACCCCACTGGTCACCTTCCACCGGGGCGACTGCACCGTGGCCCCGGAAAACACCCTTCCCGCCTTCCGGTCGGCCATCCTCAAGGGCGGCGACCGCATCGAGCTGGATGTGCAGATGTCCAGCGACGGCGTGGTCGTGGTGACCCACGATTCAAACCTGAAACGCTGCACCGGCAAAAACGCAAAAGTCTATGATCTGACCTATGCCGAGGTGGCACAGCTGGACGCGGGCCGCTGGTTCAGCAGCCGCTTTGCCGACACCCGGATCCCCACCCTGGAACAGGTGCTGCAGCTCTGCCGGGGCCGCATCGGCCTGAACGTGGAGATCAAGCCCAGCGCCGCCACCCCTGCTCTGGAGGCTGAGACTGTACGCCTGCTGCGGGAATACGGCTTCGACAGCTCCAACTGCGTCATCACCTCCCAGAGCTACGAGACCCTGCACAAGGTCAAGGCGCTGGCCCCTGAGTACCCCACCGGCTACATTCTGGCTCTGGGCGTAGGCAACTACTACGACCTGCCCGATGCCGACTTTTTCAGCGTGGAGACCACCTTTATCACCTCCGGCATGGTCAACGCCGTCCATCTGCGGGGCAAGACCGTCTCTGCCTGGACCATCGACCGCGAAAAGGTCGCTACCCACATGCTGGAGCTGGGTGTGGACGACCTCATCACCGACAAGCCCGACATGGTGCAGGACCTGCTGGCCCGGAACCAGCAGGTGGATGACAGCCTGATCGACTTCCGTGACCTGCTCAACGCCCTGCTCCACCCGGAGCAGCCTGCCGACTCCTCTGATGACGCGGAGGAGACCATCACCGATGCCGTGGAAGACCCGGAGGAGTTCGTGGACGCGGCGTAACACAGCCCCTTTCTCTTGCGGCATCATTGATCCAACGGTCTGTAAAAGCAAAACATCCCCGCACGGCCTGCCGAAACAGGAAGTGCGGGGATGCCTTTTTGTTCAGAGGAATGGGTTATAGAACCTTCCAAAGCGGATGGTCACGGTCAGGCTGATGAGCAGCAGAACCGCGCCCACGCCCAGGGCAACGAAGTCCCGCCGGGCAAAGGGGCGCTGGGTATACCAGGTGCGCTTGCTGTTCTTGCCGAAGCCGCGCAGCTCCATCGCGTTAGAGATGGTGTCGATGCGGTTCAGGCTGGTCAGGATGAGCGGCAGCAGGATGTTGACAGAGTTCTTCATCCGCTTGAAGAAAGGCTCCTTTTTGCCCAGCTCCACACCGCGGGCCTGCTGGGCCTGGCTGATGCTGTGGTAGTCGCGCTGGATATCGGGGATGTAGCGCAGGGCAATGGCCACCGAATAGCCGACCTTATACGAGATGCCGATGCTGTTCAGGCTGGCAGCAAACTCGCTGGGGTCGGTGGCAGAGATAAAGAGGATGGCCACCGGCAGGGCCACAAAATATTTCAGGCTGATGTTGACCATGTAGAACAGCTGTTCCGCTGTCAGGTCATACCGCCAGAACAGGTGGCAGAGCACCGTGCGGGTGCCGTACAGGGTGGTACCCTGATTGGGATCGAACAGGAAGATGAACAGGTTGTTCAGCAGCAGGAACACCAGCATGAAGGTCATCATAAACCGGACTTCCCGGAATTTGATCCGGCTCAGCCTGAAGGCCAGCAGGCTGACCACCAACAGGCCCAGCAGCACCCAGGTGTTGTAGGTGATCATGCTGGCAAAGGTGAACAGCAGGAAGAACGCCAGCTTGGTGGTTCCGGTCATCTTGTGGACGACACTCTCCCGGGGGAGATAATTCAAAACAGTCTTAGCAGCCACCCTCTCTCACCTCCCGGTCCTGCTCAATAAAGCGTTCTACAAATTCCTGCGCGGGCGCAATGCCGCAGCGGTTGGCCAGCGTGTACAGGCTGGTCTCCTTCAGGGCCGCCTGTTCCACCAGCGCAGGGTCACACAGAACGGCGGCCGCGGTGCGGTCGGCAATGAGCCGTCCGTCGCAGAACACCAGTGCGCGGCGGGTGTATTCCAGCATCAGGTGCATGTCATGGGTGATCATCACCACCGTCACACCCCGGGCATTCAGGCCCCGCAGGAACTCCATGATGTCGGTATAGTGCCGGAAATCCTGCCCGGCAGTGGGCTCATCCAGAAGGATAAGTTCCGGGTCAAGCACCAGCACGCTGGCAATGGTCACCCGCTTTTTCTGGCCGAAGCTCAGTGCCGAGATTGGCCAGTTCCGGAAAGGATACAGGCCGCAGACCCTGAGGGTCGCCTCCACCTTTTCCCGGATCTGTTCCTCGGTCAGGCCGGAGCGCTGCAGACCCAGAGCCACCTCATCGTAGATCATGGTCTTGGAGATCATCTGGTTGGGGTTCTGCATCACATAGCCGATGTGCTGGGCGCGGCGGCGGATGTTCTCCTCAGCCAGCGGCTTGCCGTTCAGGAAGATTTCGCCCGCATCCGGGGTCTCGAAGCCGCAGATGAGCTTGGAGAGGGTGGATTTGCCCGCGCCGTTCCGGCCCACGATGCTCACCATCTCCCCCTTGCCGATCGAGAAGCTGACATCCCGCAGGGTCTGCTGGCCCTTCTGATAACCAAAGCTCAGGCCCTTTACCTCCAGCAGCGACTCCCGTTCCGGCTGCGCGGCGGGCCGGGGCCGGGCCGTGAACCAGTCCCGGAGCTTTTGGGTGTCGGTATCGTCCAGCACAAGGCTGTCCACATGGGCGGGGTGCTTGTCCGGAGTGATATCCACCCCGGCATAGCGCAGAGCCGTGACATACAGCGGCTCCCGGATGCCGTTTTCCGCCAGCAGGCTGCCCGAGAGCAGCTCGTCCGGGCGCAGGTCTGCCAGAATGGTGCCGCCGTTCACCAGCACGATGCGGTCCACGTTCCGCCAGAGCACATCCTCCAGCCGGTGCTCGATGATGAGCACTGTGGTGTCAGTCTTTTTCTGGATCTCGTCGATCAATTCAATGGCCTGCTTTCCGGTGGCGGGATCGAGGTTGGCCAGCGGCTCATCGAAGAGCAGGATCTTGACCTGATCCACCATCACGCCCGCCAGGCTCACCCGCTGCTTCTGCCCGCCCGAAAGCTCGTGCGGCGCATAGCCGAGGTGGTTCTCGATGCCCACCAGCTCGGCGGCATGGCGGGTGATGGCGTGCATCTCATCCTGCGGGGTGCAGCTGTTTTCCAGTGCAAAGGCAATGTCCTCGCCCACGGTCAGCCCGATGAACTGGCCGTCCGGGTCCTGCAGCACCGTGCCCACATGGGCCGAAAGCTCAAAGAGGCTGCTGTGGGGCGCATCCACACCGTCTACGGTCAGGGTGCCGGTGCACGCGCCGGGGTTGGAAAACGGGTTCAGCCCGTTGATGCACCCCGCCAGCGTACTCTTGCCGCTGCCGGAGGGGCCCGCAATGAGCACCCGTTCACCCGGGTAGATCTCCAGATCGATATCGGTCAGGGTGGGGCGCTTCTGGGCGCGGTACTGGAAGGAAAAGTTGCGGAATGAGATGATGGGTTTACGTTCTGCCATGGGTGTGGTACCTCAGCTGTTCATCAAAAAAGCCTTTCCAACGGGCCGGACGGCGCAGATGGAAAGGCCGGGTTTCATGCGGGGATCACTCCTGATCCAGAGAGCCCTTCTTGGCGATGGTTCTGGTGTAAGCCAGCACCAGCAGGCCGCCCACCACCACAGCGGTGATACTGTTGGACACTGCGGCAAATGCACCCTGTGCAAACACCTTCTTGACGGGCTCGGCGTAGATGGCAATATCCAGCACGGGGGCCACCAGGATCCAGGCCAGCAGATGGGCCACGATATTGGCCAGCGCAAACAAAGCTACCTGCTTCTTGCTGAACTCGCCTTCCTGCAGGTTCAGCTTCTTGGAGAACAGGCCCACCACAACGCCCACAAAGGCGGAGGCGATGACCCAGCTCCACCAGGGGCTGCCGCCCCAGGACAGGTCGATGAGGGTGTGGCCGATGAAGCCGATCAGGCCGCCGGCCACGGGGCCGTACATGGCAGCCAGCAGGGCCAGAACGGCGTACTGCAGGCTGATGTTGGTGTTGGGCACCGGGCTGGGAATGGCCACAAAACGCCCCAGAACAAAGAACAATGCCGCGCCGATACCGACAGCGACAACGGTCTTGATGCTGCTGTTGTTATTTTTCATATTCTCTCTCCTCTTTTATTCCGCGGATGCGGGGTTTCTTGCAAGGCATCGTTAGTATACGACACCCTCTTGAGCCTTGTCAATGGACAATCCGCCCGCTTTGCAGAAAAACGGCTGCTTTCCTGCATTTGGGGGCGAATGCCTTCCCGCCCTGTGCAGCAAAAAAGAGCACCCGCGCCTGCCGGAGCGGATGCCCTGTGAATGCTGATTCGGTTTTGGCCCAAACCTTAGTTCTTAGCGGTCAGGCTGAAGGTGCTCAGGGTCTGGAAGGTGGTCACGATAACATTGATGTTGTTGACGATGGAGCTGCCTGCGGAGAACACGCGGGCGATATAGTTGAACAGCTTGCCAACGTTCAGGAACACGTCCCAAGCGGTAGCCTCGGTGGTTGCGCCACCCTGCAGGTACACCATTTCGTTCTCATCGATCGCAGCAAAGTTAGCGGGCATTTTGATCTCATTGTTCATCATAAAGGGGATTCCTCTCTTTCAATTCAATCTATACTTACCGTCTGCACCAAACCAAGTGCACCGGCACCAGAACCAGACCATGGTTCCTCCGACAGGAACGGGCAGGGGCACGAGTTCCGCATTCCCTCCGGAATTGTTCCATATATAGGTTATACGATAAATATTCAGATTTGTCAATCGAATTTCCGGAATTTTTACCATTCTGAGCCAAAAGTGGATACCCACAACGCGGAACACCTGCCATTTCGACAGCTTTCCACAAAATATCCGCTGCCGCACGATCCTTGGGCACGAAAAGCTCCTTCGTCTGCACGGCAGCACACAGATCCGTTCCACCCTGCGGCATTTCCCGGGCAAAAATCCGGCAAAAAATGCCCCCGCGCCCCCTACACAAACCGGAGCGGTTGTGCTATGATAAGGCTGAAAAATCGGTTTGGCAAAGCCAACCGCAAGGAGATGTCTTGGATGTCTGATCTGATGGAAACATTACGGCAGGAGGGCATCAGCCCCGACCTGCTGCGCGCTGTGGAAGAATACCGCGCCGCCCACGCTCTGCCCGAGGCCCTGCGCCCCCGCATCCCGGCTTCCGGCTTTACCTATTATGGCCGGGAGGTCTGGGAGCAGGCACTGGCGGCCCTGCTCTGCGGCGAAAACC
>ERZ791908.371-NODE-371-length-52009-cov-4.397121_pt1 | contig 52009 bp, 51 predicted proteins | sample MGYA00510144_ERZ791908 | MGnify/ENA primary metagenome ERZ791908 (study PRJEB30046, sample SAMN00792105) | human gut metagenome | study: EMG produced TPA metagenomics assembly of the A metagenome-wide association study of gut microbiota in type 2...
TTAGGTAAGAATATAAAAAAGACAGACATCAAAAACGATGTTTGTCTTCATTCTGAGTCTGAGTTTATAACTCAGACTTTTTTAGACGATTTTAACAAAAACTAGCTCATTATTAGAGGATAAATCCTCACGATAGTTAAACTCATCAAAAGACAATTTTCGTAAAGCATTAATCGTTTGACAATTCTCCTCCATCACAGCTGTCAAGAAAGCCCCTCTTGCCTTTTTTGAAATCGTAGAGTGAGTCTTAAGAACCCCATTGCGGTCTTCCATAAAACTAACCGTGAATAACTGCTTACGAAGAGTTGGACTAAAAACATCCTCGAATTCACTTGAAAGCAAAGAAACAACTGGAACTTGATTCTCCCCCAAAAATTGATCATATTCAGCACGCCAATAGTTTTTTAAGGACTTACCATCAACCTTTATCTTCGTATGAAAGTCATGACGATGTTCTTGAATCGGGTAAAAAGCGGGAATGATTCCATAAAAAGAAGATGTGATAAATACTTGTTGGCCTAAGAAATCTTTTTCACATGTGGATAAGTCACTACGTTTGATGTGACGATACATCAGACCATTAAAAAGCTCGACAGCCGGATAGTTCTTCGCTTCTCCCGACAAAATCGCAGTCCAGCGCTGCTTTTCTTTCTCAGCCTGCTCAGGCTTTATTTTATAGGCTGTGGACAATTCATCTGTGGACAATTTTGCCATTTCAGTTAGGATAGCCGCACTCTTTTCGGATAATTTTTGAAACGGAACTTCCTTACTGGCCTTCATTTCTTTTGCGGTTGGAATTAAAAATCTAATCATACTGATATTGTAAAGTCAAGCAGGCATTTCGTCAAGAATTCTCTCCAACAAAAAAGAAGCTAACGTTCGTCAACTTCCTTTTTTGTTAGTCATCTAAATCAACAAAACGACCTAGAATATGTACATTTTCTGCGATGGAGACAAAGGCTTTAGGATCTGCTTTTTTCATATAATGCTTGAAGTCAGTATACTCTTCACGCGTAATAATCGTCAGTAATACTGCTTTCTTTTCGTGATTATAAGTTCCTTCCGCATCATTAATCATCGTTACTCCACGATGGAGTTTCTTCTGAATCATCCTTACAACTGGATCGGGATTACTTGTGACAATCATAGCCTGCATTTTCTTTTGTTTCGTGAAAATTGCATCTGTTACTCGACTAGAAACAAAAATAGTCACCATTGAATAAAGAGCATATTTCCAACCAAAAAGAATGCCCGCAAAAACCATGATAATCCCATTGACAATCAAGGAGATATTACCAACATCACGTCCTGTTTTCTTACGAATAGTGAGGCTAACGATATCCGTTCCCCCACTAGAAATACGTGATTTTAAACCGAAACCAATCCCCGTTCCCATGACCAAACCACCAAAGATAGCATTGATCAAAGGATCTTCTGTCAAGGTTACATGTGGCATCACCTGAATAAAAAGGGAGCTCATCGTTACTGTAATGAAGGTAAAGATAGTGAATTTATGGCCAATCTTATACCAAGCCATAATCAAGAGAGGGATATTAATCGCATAGAAAGTCAATGATACTGGTATCTCAAAGCCCAAAGTTCTAACACTCAATGCCGATAAAACCTGTGCCAAACCTGTTGCTCCACTGGAGTAAACATGTCCAGGTTGAAAAAAGAAATTAACGGCGATTGACGATAAGAGCCCGTAAAGTAAAGAGGCTGAAACTTTTTCAGTATATTTTTCACGAGAAATACTACGTGCAGCCTGCAAAACGCCCATTTTCTTCGCAGACTTTTTCGCTACAAATTTAACATGTTTATGAAGAGGTGCTTTATTCATTTTCTAAATCTACATGAAGGGCAAGTTCTTCCAACTGTTTATCAGCCACAAGACTTGGAGCCTGAGTCATAGGATCTGATGCCTTATTATTTTTAGGGAAGGCAATCACTTCACGGATATTATCTTTACCTGCAAGAAGCATAACAAAACGGTCAAGACCGATAGCCAAACCACCATGTGGTGGGAAACCATAATCCATAGCTTCAAGAAGGAATCCAAACTGCTCATAGGCTGATTCTTCAGAGAAACCAAGGGCTTTCAACATACGTTCCTGTAGGTCTTTATGATTGATACGTAGACTACCTCCACCAAGCTCATAACCATTCAAGACAATATCATAAGCTACAGCACGTACCTTGGAAAGATCTCCTTCAAGCTCTGCTGCAGAATCTTCTGTTGGCAAAGTAAATGGGTGGTGAGCAGACATATAGCGTCCTTCTTCTTCAGACCACTCAAACATTGGCCAATCGACAACCCAAAGGAAGTTGAACTTAGTGTTGTCAATCATGTCAAGTTCTTTAGCAATTTGATTACGCAAAGCACCAAGTGTGTTATTAGCGATTTCAAGTGTATCTGCTACAAAAAGAACTAGATCATTCTCTTCGAGGTGTAAAGCATTTGTCAACTTATCCTCAATACTTGTCAAGAATTTAGCAACTGGACCTGCTAGAGCTCCATCAGTCATCTTAACCCAAGCAAGACCTTTAGCGCCAAATTGTTTGGCAAACTCTGTCAACTTGTCAATACTTTTACGTGAGTATTTGTCTGCATTTCCTTTAACAACAATTGCCTTAACAGCTGGTGCCTCAGCAAATACTTTGAAGTCTACACCCTTGACAACCTCTGTCAAGTCTTGTAAAAGCATGTCAAAGCGTGTATCTGGCTTGTCAGAACCATAGTTATTCATTGCATCATCATAAGACATGCGTGGGAATGGTAGTGTAACTTCAATTCCTTTAGTTTCTTTCATAACCTTAGCAATCAATCCTTCTGTAATATCTTGGATTTCTTGCTCATTAAGGAATGATGTTTCCAAGTCAACTTGTGTAAACTCAGGTTGACGGTCTCCACGCAAATCTTCATCACGGAAACACTTAACAATTTGATAGTAACGGTCAAAACCAGCATTCATCAATAATTGTTTAGTGATTTGAGGACTTTGCGGAAGAGCATAAAAGTGACCTTGGCTAACACGGCTTGGAACCAAGTAATCACGAGCACCTTCCGGTGTAGATTTTGTCAACATTGGTGTTTCAACATCGATAAATTCCAAGTCATCAAGATAATTTCGGATGGCGTGAGTTACCTTTGCACGGAGCTTAAAGTTTTCCAACATCTCTGGACGACGAAGATCCAAGTAGCGGTAACGCATACGTGTATCATCACTAGCCTCAACACCATCTTTGATTTCAAATGGTGTTGTTTTGGCAGTATTAAGGACTTTAAGGTCTTCAACTTTAAGTTCGACAGCACCTGTAGGCAAGTTATCATTAGCTTGTTCACGCGCTTCAACAGTTCCTGTTACTTCAATAACAAATTCGCTACGCAAGCTTTCAGCTGTTTCAACAACATTAGCATCCGCATTTTCAGGGTTAACAACCAACTGCATCAAACCTTCACGGTCACGAAGATCGATGAAAATCAAACCTCCGAGGTTACGACGGCGAGATACCCAACCTTTCAAAGTAATAGTAGTTCCGATGTGTTCACTACGAACACGTCCGGCATACATAGAACGTTCCATAAATACACTTCTTTCGTTAATTTTTTAGTCTTAACTATTATAGCAAAAAGCCCATCAAAACCCCACCCATTTCAGGTTAGAATTTTAATAGACTTTCTTTTTTATAAAACTATTTGCCAAATTGTTTCAACAAATCACTAGTATCCACGTAATCTTCAGTAAACTCTTCAAAATCTTCAAAACGATAATCGGCTGTTTCTAAGTCAAGTAAACTATTCCAACGGAATCCGTAAACATCTTCAATGATAACACTAAGTTCATCGGTTTCCTCGTCTACCTGCCATCCCAAATAACGTTCCTGTGTTTCAAAACTTAAGACCACATCTTGACAATCCTGACGCCAAACTTGACCAAGTAATTGCTGGCACATCGCATGATCACCTGCAGGCTCATCATTGAACCAAGTAATGTCATGTTTATCAAGAAAGGCGATCAGCTGCCAAAACTGTTGTTGGAAACGAATGGGCATACTACGATCAAAAGCCAAACTGAACTTTTCACTCCGTTTGAGCATATCAACTATACTAACCATATGCCCCCTACTTTTCTAACTGTTTGAGGACTGCTGCAAAATTGTTAGTTAGCTCTTCGAAACTTACAGTAACTTCCTCACGAGTAGCGTTATTTTTGACATTGACCTGACCCGACTCCACTTCACTCTCACCTAAGGTGATAACCGTCTTGGCCTTGAAGGTATCTGCTGACTTAAATTGCGCCTTAATCTTACGTCCAAGGTAATCACGTTCAGCCTTAAATCCTTGATAGCGGATAGCTTGAACTAACTCAAGAGCTTTGCCATTAGCACCTGAACCAAGTACTGCAATGTAAACATCCAGATTTTCTTCCACCGGAAGCTCAATACCTTGTTTATCAAGAACCAAAAGCAAACGTTCTAAACCAAGTCCAAAACCAAAACCAGCTGTTTCTGGACCACCGAAGTATTCAACCAAACTATCGTAACGACCACCCGCACAAATTGTCAATTCAGACTTATCAACAGTGGTAATAAATTCAAAAATCGTGTGATTATAGTAATCAAGACCACGTACCATATTAGTATCAATCACGTAAGGAATGTTAAGACTATCAAGCATGGTACGTACTTCGTCAAAGTGCGCTTGACTTTCTTCATCTAAATAATCAAGGATAGAGGGAGCATTTTCAACGGCAACCTTATCTTCTTTTTCTTTTGAATCGAGTACTCGCAAAGGATTTTCATCCAAACGACGTTGACTATCTTTTGACAAACTTTCACGCATTGGTGTCAAATAGTCAATCAAGGCCTGACGATAAGCCAGACGACTCTCAGTATTTCCAAGGCTATTCAAATGAAGGGTAACATCCTTAATGCCTAGCGTATTAAAGAGTTGGTAGGCCATAGCAATGGTTTCAACATCTGTTGCTGGATTTTTTGATCCAAAGCACTCTACACCTAGTTGGTGGAACTCACGCAAGCGTCCTGCTTGAGGACGTTCATAACGGAACATTGATCCAATATAATAAACTTTAACAGGTTTTTGGACCTCTGGCGCAAAGAGTTTGTTTTCTACATAAGAGCGTACAACCGGTGCTGTTCCTTCTGGACGAAGTGTAATATGACGGTCTCCCTTATCATGAAAATCATACATTTCCTTAGTAACGATGTCAGTTGTATCACCTACTGAACGTGAAATGACCTCGTAATGTTCAAACATAGGTGTACGAATTTCACCATAATTGTATTTCTTAAATGTTTCACGTGCAACATTTTCCACGTACTGCCATTTGGCGCTATCAACAGGTAAAATATCCTGCGTTCCCTTAGGTTTTTGAAGTTTCATAATGATGATACAGGCCTCAAATAGACCTGCCCTCCTTTTCCGTTATTACAGATATAATCACTCTATTCTATCATAATTTACATAGCTTTTGGGAAATGGTGGAGGATTTTTCAACGTCAGAAATAAACAGACCTCTCGGTCTGCCACAATCATTAATCTTCCTTATAAAGAATGAAGGTCACAATGAAAGAGACCACAACAGAAATTACAAGACCTGCAATAGCTGTGTAAAAATATTTAAGTGTATCTTCACCGATATACGCTGCAATCGTCAAGATACCCGGGGAACCACCCGCAAAATTTCTCGCACCTAAAATACCAAGGAAGAAGCCACCTACTCCCCCTGCAACAATAGATCCTATAAGGGCTGCTTTATTTTGCAAAGTTACCCCATAAAGAGCCGGTTCCGTAATCCCACAAATCGCAGTAATCCCAGCAGATGAAGCTAGAGCTTTTTTATTGGTATCCTTAGTTTTTAAAGCAATAGCAAGAGCTGCTCCACCCTGAGCCACATTTGAAGCCAAAGCACCTGGCTGTGCAATCGTATCATAACCAATAGTCATACGGTTATTGATTCCAATGGATACTAAGCCATAGTGAGTTCCTGTTGTAACCATTAACGGGAAGGTTGCTCCTACAATTGTCGGAACAACCCATGGGCCAAAGTTTTCCAACCACTTAAAGAAGTCACCCAACCAGTTACCAATGACAGCACCAATTGGACCTAAAATCAAAAGTGTTACGATTGCAGTAATTAAGGTCGTAATCATAGGAACCAAGAAAAACTTTACAGCCTTTGGTGAAATTTTAATCGCAAAGCGCTCCACGTAACTCATAAACCAAACTGCCAAAATAACAGGGATAACCGTTGATGAGTAAGAAGTTAATGTAAGAGGAATACTAAAGAAAGAGACGCCATGACCTGATTCCTTGGCAGTTGTCACAATCTGAGTAAAAGTTGGGTGTAATAAAATAGCACCAATCAACATCCCCAATTGAGCATTCGTCTTAAACTGTCGAGCTGCTGAGGCACCTAAAAATACAGGTAAGAAATAAAATCCAGCATCGCCAATAAAATTAAGAACTTGATAGTTAACATCATCTACAGCTACTACCTTAAAGACAACCAAAAGGGACAAAACGGCCTTGATCATCCCTGCTGCTGTAATTACTGGTAAGATTGGGGTGAAAATCCCAGAAATAAGAGCTAAAAAGCTTTGAAGAGGAGTTCTATCTTGTTTTTCCGATGATTCCTTAGATACTTCATCTAGATCCAATAAACCTTCTAAAGCGCGGTATACATTTGGTACATCACTCCCAACAACAACTTGATACTGGCCACCACTCTTAGCCAAACTCACCACACCATCGATAGCTTGAACAGCCTCATCATCAGCTTTAGAATCATCTGCTAAGGTAAAACGTAAACGTGTCGCACAATGGGTTAGATTCTGAACGTTCTCCTTTCCTCCTACAGCTTCTAAAATTTTCTGCCCTATTTCTTTATAATTCATAACACTTCCTTTCTATATTCATAAAAAGAGAGAACAAGCTGAGCCTGTCCTCTGTATTTTTTCTATTATGACCAAACTTTGTCAGTAATTGTTTTAATCAATTGCAATTTATTCCACTCGTCTTGCTCAGTCAAGATATTACCTTCTTCAGTTGAGGCAAAACCACATTGAGTTGAGATACCAAGGTTCTTAAGTGGTACAAGTTCAGCCGCTTCATGGATACGAGCAATGACAGCATCTACATCTTCCAAAGCTGGATCCTTAGAAGTAATCACACCAAGTACCAATTCAACATGATCACGGTTATTCCAAATCGTTGGAAGTGGTGCGAAGCTACCTGAACGCGCATCATCGTATTCCAAGAAGAAGATATCATAGTTCAATTGACCAAGATATTTAGCGACTGAATCATAGCCACCTTCAAAAAGATAAGTTGACTTAAAGTTCCCACGACAAATGTGAGTAGCCAAAGTCAAATCTTCTGGAAGACCTTCCAAAGCTTTATTGATAGTGTATACATCATCCTCAGCAATTTTTGCCAACTCAGCTGTTTTCTCAGGATTATTTTTTTCATTCTCAAACTGTTGAATCAAATAACCCCAAGTCGTATCATCCAATTGTACATAACGTGCACCCAAATCGTAGAAATGTTGGATGGTATCATGGTAAGCTTTAGCCAAATCATCAAGGAAATCTGTCCATGAATCATAGTAATCAGCATAAAGATCACTACGGTGGTCACGGTTAATGATGAGTGATGGACTTGGAATAGTTACTTTTGGAGTAATTCCTTCAGGAGTCACTGATTTAAGATATTCAAAGTCACGATAGAAAGGATGATTAGGATTTTCAGCAATTTTACCATTGATACGAACGTTAGTTGTACGTGTCTTAGCTCCATGGAATTTATATGAATCCTCTTGTTGGTAAGCTTCAAAACCAGTTAGGTTCCATAGGAAGTCAAGGTGCCACCAAGAACGACCAAATTCACCATCAGAAACGACTTGAAGACCATTTTCTACCTCATGATGAACCAATTCCTTAACCAATTCATCTTGTACTTTCAACAATTCATCTTGCGAAATCTCACCATTGGCAAATTTTTCACGTGCTTCTTTTAAAGTTTGTGGACGAAGGTAAGAACCAACATGATCAAAATGATAATGAACTTTACTCATAGTTATTTACTCCTTTTTATTCTTTCATTTAATGTAATAATAAGCCTATTCTAGCACTTGCTGTTATAGCTGTGAAATATGTATTTACTATCACATTATATAGTTTTTAACTATATATTTTCTTGAGAAGTTTTTTGTCAAGTAACTTTACTTTACAAAAAAGATATGTTATTCTGTTATAGTTGATTTAAAATCAAGAACATAAATATTAATTCGGAGGAAATAAAGAAATGGCAGTACCTGCACGTCACACTTCAAAAGCGAAGAAAAACAAACGTCGTACACACTACAAATTGACTGCTCCATCAGTACAATTTGACGAAACAACTGGAGATTACTCACGTTCACACCGTGTATCACTTAAAGGATACTACAAAGGACGTAAAATCGCTAAAGCTAACGCAGCTAAATAATAGAAGGGAGATACCATGCGCGTAAATATTACACTTGAACACAAAGAATCTGGTGAACGCTTGTACCTTACTTCAAAAAACAAACGTAACACTCCAGACCGTCTTCAATTGAAAAAATACTCACCAAAATTGCGTAAACACGTAATCTTTACTGAGGTGAAATAAGGATTCACTACACGTCAGTAGACGGTGAAAACATTGATTTTAAGCGATTATTGAAATTTCAAATTTCAGTAGATTGCAATAAAAATCAGTCCAATCACTACCTTTTTCACTACCTTTTTTTGAAATAAGAATATTGATTCGGACAATTAAAAGCAAAAAGGAGCCTCATATTGAGGTTCCTTTTTTTGTTTACTTAATAGCTGAAAGAAGCGTGTACATCTCTTTAAACTCTAGCCATTTCATCTGGTCTACCATATAACCATAAGCAATAGTTCCATCGGCATTAACGGGAAGCATAATTTTTGACGTTTTAATCTAGCAGTACCCATTTTATAACCATACTTTTCTTTTTGGTTAGTTATAATTCTAGAAATAAATAGTCCAACATATTTATTTTGTTCTTTTAGTTTTAATTTTCTAGTATCATTCCCAAAAAGAGCCAGATAATCATGATAGAAAGAATACCCTACTGAACTATTCCTATTTACTGACAGGCACCCTTGTTCTAAAGTAGTATTACTGTTTCCAATAAAATAACCAATCCCATTTTGACTTGCGGTCGCTGTTATGTAAGGGATTTTGCCCACGATTCTTTCTCTTTCATAAATATCTTTTCCTGATTTTATCTCACAAACATCCTCCAACCAAAATTCTTCCCAATCGACACTCTTTAATTTTTGAAAATCTCTATGAAAGCTTATTGTTCTATATATTCGAGGACGTTCTCAAGCTGTTCAAGTTCTAAACGCTTAACGTAGTCTTCCATGTATTGCCAGTTGGGATTGCCAGTTGTGTCTACTGGCAAAATTACTGTTTCTCTACTAATTCTAGCATCATTAATTTCTCTATTAAAAGAATATTTTTCCTCTAGTCTCTTAATTACTGAAGATAGGAAAAGGTAGACTCCTTTTGAAAAATCCTTATTTTGAAGTGCTGTCACGTGATCGCTAGCAACAAATTCATATTGTTGATAGAAGCACGAACCAACACTTCCGCTATTGGCCAGAGTTAAGCAATTATCAAATTTTCTAACCTTGTCTTCATTTGATATAAAATTATCTACACCATTATTAGTTGCAGTGGAGGAGATATAGGGAGCATCACCTTCTACTTGATTCCCCTTGGTTAATCTTTTCCCACGCTGAATCTTGGTAAATATATCCGTAAATTTAAATTCTTTCCACTCAACTTCTTCAAGTCCAGCCAATTCTCCAGCAAGTTTCAACATCTTAGGTTCATAATAATTGCGAATTTGTATGACCTGTTTTTTACGCTCTTGCTTGATATAATCTTCCATGAATTTCCAATTAGGAGTGCCGGCGGAGTCTACAGGCAAAATAACTGTTTCTCTACTTATTCTAGTATCATTGATTTCTCTATTAAAGGAATACTTTTCCTCTAGTCTTTTAATTACAGAAGATAAGAAAAGATAAACTTCTTTTGAAAAATTCTTATTTTGAAGCGCTGTTACGTGATCGCTAGCAATAAATTCAAATTGTTGATAAAAACACGAACCAACACTACCACTATTCGCAAGGGTTAAGCAGTTATCAAATTTACGAACATTAACTTCATTTGATATAAAATTATCTACACCATTATTAGTTGCAGTGGAAGAGATATAAGGTATATTTCCCTCTACTTGATTGCCTTTAGTCAGTCTTTTACCTCGTTGAATTTTAGTAAAGATATCTGTAAACTTAAACTCTTTCCAATCCACACTATCCAAGGTCAGTTTACTCATCTGAGTCACTCCCCTCTTCTGCAACCAACAGAGTCACATCATGACCTTCATCATCTGGATACTCCTCATCATCTGTAACCCCAAAGAGATAGCCACGTCCATGGGTAATCATGTTCACTTCAAAAGTCAGATAGTCAGCAACAGTCTTTGCAAAATCCTCCTCTGTAGGAATCTCATCATTGAAATAATAGAAAGAATGCAACCATTCATCACTTGCTTCAACCGTTGTCTTCACACAGAATTTTGTTTCAGCTTCAATCCGGTTAAACCAAACATCCAACAAACGTTGTTTCTTATCCATAGCAGATGGTGTTTCAATTAAACCAATATGTTTTGCTACTTCATAACCATCATCTTCAAAGTTAATGAACTTGCATTCTTTGTTTGGATTATGAGGAATACCTGCTGTAAAGACTGCAATGCATGGATTTGTGCCAACACCATAGAAAGTGTTTTTATTTAGAGTAATAACTCCCTCTAATGTGTGGTACTTAAGAATATTTTTTTTGATATCCTTTTCTTCTATAGTCTTACCAGTGAAAGAAGATTGAGGAACAATAACAATTGCCCTTCCTCCTTCAACTAATGAATTCAGTAAGTGTTCGGTAAAGTTAATCTCATAAAGACTTGGATTGGATTTTGACCCCATAGAGTATGGTGGGTTCATCATCCCTACAGTACAGTTTTTCTCTAGTTGTAATTTACTTGGATTTTGACGTAGGAAGTCTTGATTTTCTAAATTACTTTTACCATCTCCTCGTAAAATCATATTAGTAGTTGCAATGGTAAACATATAACTTTGTTCTTCAATACCAAATAAACGGTATTTTCGTATTTGGTCTTGCTCATAAGCATCATCTGTTTGTTCCAACATATTATGCATAGAGGCAATAAGGAAGCCTGCTGTCCCACAACATGGATCTAATACTTTGTCGCTTGGTTTAATAGCTACGAGGTCACAGAAAAGCTCTGTAATGTGCTTTGGAGTAAGGATAATTCCCAAGTTTTGTCCATCACCACCAGAATAGGACATAAACTCACCATAAAAGCGTCCTAAATAGTCTTCTGCTGAACTCTGATAACGAATGTTGTGATAAATACTATCATATAGAAACTCGGTGAAATATTTAATAGGTGTCTTACCTAGGGTCTCATTTACTTCGTTTAATTTGGTTGTATCACGGATAACTGCAAACTGACTTAACAATTTATCTTTTTTCACTTCTGGTGATACATTAGCACGTCTTAAGTTATCTTCGATAGCCTTATAAACTTTCTGACCATCCGTGGTGATACGGTCTCCATTTAGATTGTCAATTGAAAAATTGTGATGTTCAATCTCACGTAAAGCCAAAAGGATTCCTGATACAATTAATGGCTTATTCTTCTCTTCGATATTTCCGTAGTTTCTTAAGTCGTTGTGTAATTTTTCAGCATCCTTAAGAATCTCAGCCGTTTCTTTCTCAGAATTGGTATCTTCTTGTAAAATCTCACGGATATAATATTCGTCAATATTACTTTCCTTAAAGGAGATAAGGGTTTCAATATCTGAAAGCTCCGTGTATTCTCCACGTTCATTGACAAAAATTGGCGTGATACGGTGCTTCTTTTCACTACCACTAATACCGATTGCAATAATTTTTTTATAACTTACCCTATCAACAAGATGTTTCGCATAAAACAAAGCTCCATTCACAGCATAATCTGTATTTGATTTTACATCGTCTGCAATAATGCCTTCGTCCGTGTATCGAACATGCTTATCTACAGAAGATTTATCTTCAATCAGAATTAAGAAATCTTTAACTACTCCAACATATTCTGGGAATCCAGCATTTCCAGTCCCTTTTTTCGATGCACTCTTTAATGCCTCATTAATTTCTCTAATATCGCTCCCTTGAGCAGAAAATTTATCTCTGATTTCTGCCTCTTTCAGCATCTCATGGACCCAAAGGTCCGTATTCACTTCTTTTTTCGCCATTTCATTTTCCTTTTTAATAATGTAGTTTAATTGTATCAAAATTTGTGGGATATTTTAGTTAACATTGAGCTTAATATTCTTGTTAAATACCATTACAGACTCACACTCTTATAGCATAATCTTGACTTTCAAATAATTCAACTTTATCAAAATCATTCTCTAAAAAATTACTTAATTCCCGAGAGACTGAAAGATCTTGTTCGAATTCTTTCTTCTGTATTTCTATCAATGATGAAATATAACTCTCACTTATTTTAATTATTTCCTCACGATTTTTATATTTAGGTGATGTATCAGTTACTGTCAGATACATTGGAACATCAACTGACTTTCCATCATCACTAACTCCTCTTACATTAACCAAATCCTTTCTTTCTGTATCAACTAGATAATCATCATTATATTTGGCTGATCTAACAGAATAGTCCGTTAAAACTATATTATAAATTCTATAACCAAAATCATTCTCTGCTACTTTAAACATCACTAATTTAGGTTTTATAATAGTCTCCAAAAATTCGTCCATTACCTTATCAAACCTCTCAAATGTTTTCCCCGATTTTTTTTCCCGTTCCTTAGTTTGGTATTGGCAAGCAGATTTTTTAGTTGACCAGTATAATCCTGTATCGTTGTTATCAATGAATTGATAGAACAATTCCATAAAATTAAAACCATGCGCTTTACTCCTACTAATAAGAAGAAGTAAAGCGTCTTTTTTACTCATTTCAAATTCTTCAAAATCATACTCTGGATAATCTGGATAAAGTTCCTCCCCAGAACCCTCATCAATAAAAGACACTGCTTCTGATACTAATTCATCTAAAGCTTTATTATAAGCATATGGTATATACGAAACCATGACATCATGTAACAGTTTATCTTCGACTATAGAAAAATACATATCATTGTACATATCGTTAAGTAAGCAAAATGAAAATACATTTTCCAGATTCTTCATTTCTGCATAATTTCCCCAGAAAACCTCTTCAACCTTATTATACACTTTGCTAGGTACCTTTTGCTCGTCATCTAAATAATCTTGATTTTCAAGTATAAACGCATTAGCGATATCCACTGCTACACGTGTAGGTATGAAACTTTTATTATTCTTCGTTATTTTCAGATGTTTAATATTAGATATCATGTTGAAATTAGTCTCAGATATGTCCTTATTAGTCAATCTCACTTTATCACTTTTCAAATTTCTTCTTTCTTCTTTCGTTAATATTGAAGTGGCGTTCTCATAATTTTTATTACTCGCTTCAACAATCAAAGCTCTATTTGTATTAAAGCGTTTCTGAGCATACAAATAGAAAAACTTCTTCAAATAAATAAATCTGGTTCTCATAATGTAATCCTCCTAGAATACAATAACAAATATCAAGGAATAGAACAATTTATTTACATAATTTGCCCCTTTAAATTCCGTGTCATGTTGCGGTTATAATCGAAGTATAAAGTATAAGATTTAGTCCTAATGGTGCACCAAACGGACGGATTGAAACACGTATGAAAACTCAGACAATAAAAGTCTAGTTCTGCATACATCTGTTTATCCGTTTATTTGGTGTGCCTTTTTGTACTCCTTCGGTATCCAGTGTGGCTCATAACAGTTTCTTTCCGTCCAACAAAAGGACGAGAAAGGCTAATGATGAAAGATACAATCAAAACGATTTACTGTGAATTGCTCGGACAAGCAATTAAATCTCAATTAGATGAACTGGGTATACCTCAAAACGAGGTTAGTTCTTACTTCAATGATAATGTTGAGCTAATTTCTCCTGCAGCTATAAGTCAAATTGTAAGAGGCAAAAGAAATATAACTTGTAACACAGCGGATGCTCTACAAGAAACATTAGGTCTTCATAATCCCAAGAATTTGTTTTTCCCTAATCTCTCTTTTTGCGAAACACTAGTTGTTCAACTTATACACTTATTATCTACTGATGAACTTTTCAACGGAAAACACGTTCAGAAGCTTTTACAAGAAAACGAAGACAAAATTGACAAGAACATCACAACAATAGCTAACTCGTTATATAACTTCTTTCCTGATTTTCCAGAAGAAGAAAGCTCATATCAAATTTCAGAAAGTATAGAATTTTGGGTAATAGAGCTAGTAGCACTCATATCACAACTTTGAAATTAATAATTTCAAAAAAACTGAAATTTTGTAAGTTGGAAATCAATTAAGATAGAGGTGTCCTTAGCTAAGACGGTCAATTTCAAGACCTAAAAATTAACCAAATCTAAAAAGAAAGCGTGGTAAAACCATGAAAACCAATCAACGAAAAGGCGGTTACTCCGCTACAACAGCAGAACAATACATCAACCGCAAGCAGGCTCTTTACAGCCTCAGCACAGAACTAGAACCTCAAATGAGGTTTGAGGATGGAAAACCCACTGGTGAGATCATTGCCCACAAGGCATGGTTCTCCCAAGAGGGACTTCCACCATTTCAAGTGAAGTTCACATCTCAAGTTGAACTTCCATCTTATATGACAATGGTTGAACTAGAAGGACTTGAAGCCTGCGAAGTCAACTACAACGTCTACTTCCGTGCTTCTGACATCAAGGAGGTCAAATGATGACTAAAAAAGAACTTTCTCAATTCCTTCTCCAAGCCCTAAATATGGGGCTTGGAGCCCTCATGCAGGGAGAGACTAGCTACACAAACAGCTTTGATATCAAAATTAAAGCCGACGGCTTTCTCTTCATTCCCCGTTTACCAGCAGGCTACATCATCGATGATGAACTATATCAGAAAATCTTTTTGATTGCTAACGCATCACTGTTCCCTCGCTTTACGCTCTTAAAGCAAAACTCTGCGTATTTCATGGCACTGGAAACAGATGATATCCATGTTCAGCGTGGACTCTTCTTTCCATGGAAGAAAGGGGTATCGGAGCGTCTCGTTATTCCTGATTTGGAACGATTTTCTAATGAACAAAAGAAGCAGGTTATCCCAATCATGAAGAATTTATCCTTGGACTATAACAAGGTTACTTCATTCGCCATTGCAGGCAATAGTGGTTCTGGTAAGTCCTATGCCTTAACCTACTTTCTTAGTATTCTCAAGAACTGCTCAGACTTGATAATCGTGGACCCTAAATTTGACACCCCATCACGTTGGGCTAGAGAAAATAGGATTCCGGTCATCCATCCTGAAAAGAACCGTTCAAAGTCAGACTTTGTATCTGAAATCAATGAGAAGCTTAGCTCTTGCCTCACGCTGATTCAGCAAAGGCAAGAGATTCTCTATACGAATCCAGACCATCAGTTCAGCCATATGACCATCGTAATAGATGAAGTTTTGGCTCTTTCTGAAGGAGTCAACAAGACAATTAAAGATTCCTTCTTTGCACTATTATCACAAATTGCCTTGTTGGGCCGAGCTACTCGTGTGCATCTTCTTTTGGTCAGCCAGCGTTTCGACCATCAGACCATTCCTGTATCTGTAAGAGAACAATTAAACGTGCTAATTCAGATTGGGAATATCAATAAGAAGACCACTCAGTTCCTATTTCCAGATTTGGACCCGGAAGGAATTGTTATCCCGATTGGAAAAGGCACAGGACTTATTCAAATTATCGACAATGAGCACCCTTATCAGGTACTGCCACTGTTGTGCCCAACCTATTACACCACGAAAGGAATCGTATGATAAACAGAAACTATTATCAAACAACACTGAACTTAACCATCCACTCTGCTGTCCTCGCTTTAGCCGGTATTGTACTGTCTATCCTATTAGCATTTGCTAGCCATTCGATAACTGTCTCCGATGCAGAATTATTCGAACCACTTGCTCTTTGGTTGAAAAATCTTCTTCAGGTGCTTGCTATCTGTATAGCATTTGTAACTTGCATCCCAATGACCATCTTTATAACGCTTGTCAGCACGAATATCATCGAGCGACACAAAAACGACTCAGTTTCGAATTATCTAAAATCCATCTGTCAAACAGTTCACATGAAAAGGTTTCTTAGGCAAGATGAAAGTTCTGAGTACATCGATACAAGCGATAGCCGACAATCAAGCAAAAGGTACAACCCTATTCTGGTAACCTTCAATCGTACAATGTCGAAAACAGTTATCGACATACGCAAGGACAGTGTAACGGTCATCATAAACTATCCAAAGACTCGACAAACACAAAAGATACTGAAAGATATGAACGAGGACATCAAAGAAGAATTAGCTTCCATGAATCCCGACTATATCTTTTCCTCTCCTACCAGAGAAGGAAATCTACTGGTGTTCAAGTCCACTCGTCGGTAAGTAAAAGGGGAAACGTTAGGGCATGGCTCACGAAGTGAAGGCCACATGCCCTAACGTTTCTTACATAACTCGGATTGATTGTAATGGGGTTACTACGACCCCCATTACAATCAATAATCATTAATCACGAAAAGAGGTAATACAGATTGAAAAAAGAAAAGCGTTCTAGCAAATGGGCTTTCCTTCTCTATAAGGAAAGTGCACCTAAAAACTATATCGAAGTCCTTGAGGAATTACATATCCCCTTTGTTCTCAGTCCATGGCATGATAAGGACGTAAACAAGGAGACCGGTGAATTTAAGAAAGCCCACAAGCACGGTGCTCTCTTCTTCGATTCCCTCAAAAGCTACTCTCAAGTCTCCGATATGCTGACAGAAAGTCTAAACACTCCTGCTCACGTGGAAGTTGTCATGTCTCCAAAGGGAATGTATGACTACTTCATTCACGCTGAAAACCCTGACAAAGCCCTTTACAACATTGAGGATATCGAATCTGGTTGTGGCTTTGACCTTGAGAAATTTCTCATCAGTAATAATAAGGACGAATTCCTATCAACCGTCATTGATGTCATCGAAGAGAACAATTTCTTAGAGTTTAACAACCTTGTCAGATATGCACGACTTGAGAACCCTAGACTATTAGGGCTCATCATGGATAAGACCTACTTTTTTGCAAAGTATCTTGATTCACGTAGACACTCTAGACCTAGAAAAGAGGAAAACAACTATGAAGACTAACACACTCGAAACATTAAATCAGATTGAACAGTTATTAAACTGTCTGCTCAGTCTCATGCAGCACCAGCAAGAATATCTACGGACGGCTGGCATTGTGACTCAAAAGGAGCTACTCTCCATCCTTAAGATATCTCCTAATACTCTCAAGTCTTGGGAAAAAACTGGTCTTAAGAGGTTAGAACCTCCGATTGAAAACACACGTACCGTCTATTATAAGATGGATGACGTGATTGATTATTTAACTTCCTAAATCTAAAATGTGCTAGAATAGAACTATCAAATAAAGAATGTGAGGGGTCTATTCTAGCCTTTTGATTGTCCGAATACGAAAGGCACTATGAAAGAGATTATTGAACACAACAACAAAAAGATTGTAAAGACAACCAAACAAAACGGTGATGTGAGCTACTCCATTAAAGGAGTCTACATAGGAACAGACGTAAAAACTGGAAAACGAATCACAAAATCAATCACAGCTAGAACGCTAAAAGCTCTGGATCGAAAGATTGTTGAAGCTAAAATTGAGTTTGAAAAGGCTGGCTCTACTATTAAAGAAACTATCCAAATTGATAACTTTGAAAGTCTAGCTGAGGTATGGTTTAGCAACTTCAAAACTTGGGTATCTTCTCAAAATACCATCAATCGAGTTAGAGGTTATCTTGATACCTATATCATTCCCCATTTTGGAGACTACAAACCTGAGCAGATTGAGCCTGCTGATGTTCAACTTTGGGTCAACAAACTAGCTAAAAAAGCTAAAAAAGCAATTGATTCTGGCGTAAAACGTGCTCCAAAAGGTAGTGCAAAAGATTTTGGAGCCATGGCTCACAAGGTTAGTGATATTTTTGATTTTGGCATTACAAACTGTGGGCTGACCACTAATCCAGCCAAATCAATCAAGATTCCACCTAAACCAAAAGCAAACAAAGAGCGTATTATGGTACTCCATGATGATGACCTGAAACATTGGTTATCTTATCTTGAGACCTTGCCCAATACCAGAGCAAACAGACGTTTTAAGGTCATTTGTAACACGCTATTAGCGTCTGCATTGCGAATAAATGAGTTATTGGCATTAGAAATTACTGACCTTGATTTTGAAACTAATGAAATTATTGTCAGTAAAACATTAATGTGGAAAAGTGCAAATAACAAACTAGGTATCAAAGGGGAAATGGTTTGTAAGAAAACTCCTAAAACAGATTCTGGGAATCGTAGGGTTGCCGTTCCACTTTCAATCATAGAAAGTCTCAAAGAGTTTCATGAGGAAATGACTGGCTATTTTGAAAAGCACGGTCTACCAAAATCTTCACTTATCTTCCCAACTATCTATGGCAACTATATGTGTGATAGAAACGAACGTGCAACCCTTAAAAAGCGATTATCGGCTCTTGGTTTACCTGACTATGGTTTCCACCTCTTCCGCCATACACACGCTTCTATGATGTTAAATGCTGGTATGAACTGGAAAGAGCTACAACATAGAATGGGACACAAGTCCATATCAACAACTATGGATACCTATGCTGAATTAGCTCCTAAAAAGAAGTTCGAAGCAGTGGATATTTTCCTAAATAAAATGGAAGAGCTGGCAAGTTGACTTCATCACTACCTTTATCACTACCTTTGTACTTCAAAAAGCTATAATCCTTGATATAATAAGGTTTATAGTCCTATTATTTAACCCTTACAGAGGTTAAGTAGTCATTCACTACACGTCAGTTAAGACGATAAACCTTGATTTTATGCGATTCTTGAATTTTTGATTTTCAGTATATTGCAATAAAAATCAACCGAATGACTACATTTTTTGTGAAATAAATATAGAAGTTCGGATATATAATAAAAACTCTCTAATCAAATTGATTAGAGGGTTTTTATGTTCTTATTTTTCAGCTTTTTATTCCTGTCGTCAATACTTTCGATAGGCTTCTCCACAAAAAATAAATACAATAATAGCTATCAGATCAAAATATTATTTCAGATTTTTCCAAAAATCTCTTCTAAACTGTTCTTAATCTCTTTATGAACATAATCACTCAATGGTCTACTAGAGTTTCTTGAGAATAAAAGACTTGAAAAGGCACTACCGTGCATAGAAATATTTTTAGGAACTCTATTTAATAAATGATAACTTTGGAGTATTTCATCATATACTATTTCATAATCTTTACTTGAATCACCCAATGATACTGCAACTAAATTTTTATCTCCTGAATATGCTACATAATAATAGTCTATCCATGGATTACTTTCATCATTCCTATAAGTGATAAGTAATTTGTATGGCATATCTTGAATTTTTGAAAAATATCTATAAATTTTAGGAAAGTTATATTTCACCATTTCCAGATAACTCACTTCAGCGAAATTAAAAAATGTTTCAACTATTTCTATTTTTCTTTCCGTAGAATATAAGTTCATTGTTAAGCCATTTGATTCTGAATATTCTCTATCACGACCAGGTATGATAGAACTCCTATAATCCACACCAGAGTGTAGTAAAATAGATAACAATTTATTAAAACTAAACAACTCTACTCCTTCCGATGTTGTATAGCTTAAAACTTCCGGACAATCTTCAAGTGCTTCATCTATCCTTTTTCTAACCTCTTTACTCATCAAAGAGATTTCATCAATATCTTTAAGCCAAGATAACCTATCTATGGTTTCTTTTAAAAGTTCACATAAAATATAGTTACTTGCTGGTAATGATTGTTTTTCTAATATATCTTTCAAATTACTTTTAATAAGCTCTACTGCAATTTTTCGCCCACTATCTCCTATAAGGCCTGATAATTCTAAGTTTGTACTACGCTGAACCATTCGAGTCGTTTTTAAAAACATAGTATCCTGATATTCTTGACTAGCTTGACTCAACAATTCAGCGCTGACAATTTTTACATCTGGAACATCTTTGTCCACGATATCAAACCAATAATAAAGGGTATTTTCTTCCATACCTCCAGCAATTCCTATTTTAGATTCCAATTTATGATTTTCCGTGATAAATGGTTCAAATTGCTCTGATATCGGGGAGAAATAATTTTCCAGTATAAATTTATAGGTTTTGTGAATCTCTGATAATATTCTTTCTACATTATCTTCCTTAGAGAAATCTGGAATCTCATCACTACTCAATAAATCATTTTTAGAATTAACACATTCAATATAGAGAGGTAAGTTACGTTGTAGAACAAAATCTAAAAATCTATCTTGTTCCTCAATAGTGGAAAATAATCCTGCGATAAAAACTACTACCTCTTGCCATTCTTCATTATAGATAAGTTTCTCGAGAAGCTCGGTATCTGATGAAATCCTCAAATTATTCGTAATATAGTATGCCGCACAAAACTCCTTAAATAGTTTGTGAGAAAAAGCAATTCTATCTGAAATACTAAAAATTCCAAAATTTATAAAATAATCAATTGTATTTCTTCTACTCAGTGTAGAAACTGGATAAGAGCTTATTATTTTATCTACTTCACTATATGTAAAACTAGATTGATTAAAATACTCGTAAGAAAATTTGCCAAAAAGATTTAATGTTTCATACAAAGACAATTCTGAATAACTATTTTTGTAATAATTATTTTCAAAATACTCTTTAAAAATTTGAGTCCGATTGAGTAGCTCCTTATGTTTCTTATCAGCTAAAATATTTTTACCAATTTTATACAGTAAAGGATTCCTAAATAATTCAAGATATGCTTTAGGAAGATTACTGTAACATCCAAGTTTAATTAAGTCACTTTGAATTATACTATCATCAAGTTTCGTTAGAATGAAACTCTTTTCTTCTCCAAGCTCATGCTGATAGCGATTTTTCCGAGTTGTGAAAAAGAAAAAATTTCGGTCATATTGTGCCATTAATTGATTCGCTTCAGAAAAAAATTTTACTCTTTTTCTATCATCAATAATATCATCAATACCATCGAAAAACAGTGCTAGTTGATTATGAACAAATAGCTGATTAATAGCTTCTTTAGAATTTCCTATACAAAAAGGTTCCATTTTCGATTGAATAATATTGAATAATGTCCCTAGACTATCCTCGTACTCCATTAACGGAATGTAGACAGGGATTAATTGATAATTAGAGTACCGTTCACATAACCGATTGATTATTTTAATTATCTCAAACGTTTTTCCTAATCCTGCTTCTCCTGTTAATACAACTTTATGATATTGTAAAAGGACATCTAATGATTCTTTCGCCTCACTTCTTTCCGTATCCCAAAATAGGTAACGCTCAAAATAGTCGGACTGTTCAAATGAATAATCAGGTGTTGCTAATAAGGTTTCAATATAGGAACGTATCCTAAAATTACCATTTGCAATTTGATTTAACATTGCATTATTGTCATCCACTACATTCGTTAAGTACTGCAACTGTCTGTCTATGCTATCACTAATCTCTCTAATAGTTCGACATAGTATTTGTGATTCAGGAGTTTTTATTTCATTAAGTTGTCTAAATATTATTTCAAAATATTTTTTAAGAATTCGTTTCAAATCACTATTATAGAGTTTATATTTAGGATATCTTTCAATAAACAAATTAAGATAAAAATCTACTGACTGGCTTATTGTTCTATATTGCAAAATATCCTGATTAATAAAATTTTTAATAATGTTACTTAGCACATCCTGTTCAATTAAAAATCTATCAAAATCTAGATAATATATCTTATCCCCATATTGTCGTAATATTAACTCTTCAACTTCACTTTTCAGCCTTCTAGTAATGCATCTTAATTTTAATTTACCTATAAATCCTTTAAAATAATTTCCTAATTCCTCTACTAATAAATTTTCAATTAAAGATATAATAACTACCATATACGAAATCCTTTCATATTAAGTATATCATAATGATACTCGTCGCCCATTTAGAGGATATATTTAATAATATCCTCTACGTTACATTCAAATCTATCACATAATTTATCAATGGTTTGAGTGGTAATTAATTCTCCTTGCTTCATTCTATGTAAGATTTTTTAAAAAGATAGTGATTTAACATTAGTTAATGATCCCTACTCAGCTATAGGAAAACAAACTACATAATAGACTACGAAAATGGCTTAACCGGTACACACCTTATAAAGTATCATATGGAGAGAATATGCACTTAATTTTACAATTCAAGATATTTAAAACCATTTATAACGCCTAATCATATTTCAAAAAATTTCAAGCTCTTCTTTCATTAGAAATTTATCATTTACTGTTGTATAATGATTATAGTACATCAAAAATAATGTAGTAACCCTACTTTATATAAACTATTGAAAGGAATTGGTTATGCCTCAAACAAATAAATATCAATATTGCATATATAACAATGAGATACTTGAACTTCATGAGTTAGAAGATGAATTTTTCAGAAATAAAATACAGACGAGAAATAAATACAAAGGACATCTGCTATGTCCTGGTTGTCACCAAGTAAGATTATCTATAAAAGAAAATAACAATGGAATTTTCTTATCAGCATACCCGAATTCCACTCATGAACGAGGCTGCTATTACTTATTAAATATCGCGACTAGAAATGAACTGAGGGAATTCTATGAAACAATTGAACCTAATCAGGCTGAGCGAATGTTAAATCGTATCCTAGAAGATAGAGTGGCTGCACCAATTCATCCTCAAAATGAAGCTCCTAATCTTATTATAGACGAAGATAATAATGAAAATTTCATCTTGACAAATGAAAATGGTATTAGAAAATACTTACCTAGAAGATCTTTACTATTAAGAGAAATGGAGAAATCTGATCACTTAGTAATGTATTACGGAGAAGTTAAATTGATTCTTGTAAAGAATCAATTTAACTTCTATCATTTAAGAATTTTTCGAAATGATGATAGCAACAAGTATCTTTGTGATTTAACAATACCTAACCAAATTTATCAATACTTAGAACAAGAGTTAAACTTTTTACCAAAATCAGATAATTTATCACTAGAGTATTCTATAACCAATGCCATAGCTGCCAAGTTAGCTTTTATTTCTAAAATCGAAAAAAATAAGTCTTATTACAACGGTCAAATAACACATTCAAAATTATTAACAGTCATTCAGCCATAAAATAATAGCCTCTATCTAGAGATAGGGGCTATTTTCATTACCAAGAATATTAAATAAAATAAACCTTAATCATGATATAATAGTAGCGGTTAATTTACTTCTTGATAGAAAATTCCCTTATTTATTAAGAATCCTAGCCTATATTTCAAAGGAGACATACTTATGAGCTTTGACAGTCTGGTACAACAAATAAACGAACTAGCTGAAACACAACGTGATAGAGGAACATACTTTGAATATCTTGCTCGAGCTTATTTTCAAAATGAACCCACATATCAAAATGAATTTAAAAATATATGGATGCTAGCTGACGTCCCAGAAGAGTATGGTATTCCTAAAACAGATATTGGTGTTGATTTGGTCGCTGAAACATTTACTGGCGAATTAGTTGCTATACAGGCAAAATTCTATGATCGTGCGATTCAAAAATCAAATATTGATTCTTTTCTAAGTGAACTAGGTAAAGATTACTATAAATCAGGCATTATTGTAGCATCTACTGATAAATGGGGGAAAGAACTCAGAGAGAATTATCTGAGGAAGAATGGGCTTTTCCTATTTGGAGATGGGCGGCTTTCTCACTATTTGACACCCTAATACTAGTTAGTCCCTTGACAAGAGAATTGATTTATCCTGGAGGGAGTGATTCTCGTTTTTACCTAGGTAAATCATTGGGTAACTTGATGCTAGATGATACACAACGCTTCATCTTTATTATTATCATTCTAACTCTGTTGCTACCTGCTTTTGCCTTAATCATAGAAAGCCTATTATTTTCAAAAGGGTATCCTCTACTTTCAATAATATGTAGCTATCTAATTTTTGTTAGTGCAACAGTTCTATTTGTCTATAGTCTCAGTATTGTCCCAGATTTTTGGAGCTTTACAATTTATAGTTATATGCTTTACCTTCTCTTCAACATAGGTAACTCCCTCAGAAAAATCAATAGAATCATCAATCTTTGGCAGAATAACACCAAAGCATAACAGCTTCTATCCATATAATACTCCCCTTTTAGTATAGGAATGACACAAATGAAACAAAAAAATCATTGTCAACTCTGAAGTCGACCACCTAGCTAAAAGCTTCCATATTAATTTTGAAAATCATTTTAGGAATACTCTAGACTCATGATTTTTCAGAATATCTGTAAATCTGTGTGTAAACATAGCTGTCATCCCCCATATGTTTTCTGTCAAGTTTCTGTAAAAAGGAATATGACGTTCACTATACCCAAAATTGTATTTTTCTCTGTTTTTTACCAGGAAAAATGGGAAATCTTTTGCATCACTCAAGGTAGAAGTCACTTTATAATAAATCGGATTCTCTGTCAACAAAGTGTCAACATAGACTGTAAACAACCGTTTTACCTCTTCATTTGGATGAATATCCTCCCAATTTTCTATATTTATCTTTCCAACAAAGCAATGGATGGTTCTCCCCTGATGAATCAGATAATCAATCTCTCCCCAAATGTCAATTTGATCAGGAGTTAAGTTTAGTTCCTCACAAGTTTCTCGTATAGCAGCTTCTTGAAAAGTCTCACCATCTTCGACACGGCCACCAGGAAAAGAGACCTCACCTGGTTGAGAAATATGCTCACTTCGTACTTGGTAAAGGATTTGATACTTATCAGTTTTTACATCATATATCAAGGGTAAAAGCACTGCATAGCGTCCTTTCTCCCCTAGTGGCTTCGGCTCGTAATGAGCTAGTTTATCTTTAATAGTCATAAGAACTCCTTAACTTCATATTATCATAAAAAAGAAGTTATCTCTATTATATAAAATTTTTATATATAAAATATTGACATATCTTTCTAAAAGAGATACACTCAATGTGTAAAATAATTATATATAATTTTTATACATATCCTAAAAGCAAAGGAGCACACTATGTATTTTCCAACATCGTCAATCCTGATAGAGTTCCTAATACTAGCTATTATCGATAGAGAAGACTCTTATGGCTATGAAATTAGTCAAACCATTAAGCTTGTGGCTAATATCAAGGAGTCAACACTTTATCCTATTCTAAAAAAGCTTGAAAAAGCAGGCTATATGACCACCTATAGCCAAGCATATCAAGGGCGTAAACGTAAATATTACAGTATTACCCAAGAGGGAAAAAATCATCTTCAATTTCTTAATGAAGAATGGTTAACCTATAAAGAAACCCTCGATGGTATTGTAGAAGGGAGATTAAGACATGACAAGGACTGAATATATAGCCAAATTAACAAAATATCTACGAAAATTACCACAAAAGGACTATGAAGAGGCCCTCGAATATTTCATGGAATATTTTGAAGAGGCTGGACCTGAAAATGAAGCTCAGGTTATTGCAGAATTGGGTACACCTAAGGAAGCAGCACATGAAGTCATTAGTCGTCTTCTAGACGAAAAGATTATTGAGGAAAAGAGTAGCTTACGTAATAAAACAACTATCCTCTGGATTGCGATTCTAGCTGTTTTAGCCAGTCCAGTCGCCTTACCAATTCTACTATTCTTCCTAGCTATGCTATTGACACTTCTTGTGGTTATTTTTGCAGTTATAGTGACTGCCTTAGCTCTTACTTTTGCCTTACTCATTAGTGGTGTTTACACTTTCTTTACAAGCTTCTCTCTCTTAAATGTTTCACTAGCTTCAACACTGTTTGGAGTAGGTCTAGGTCTATTGATGTTTGGAGGAGCACTCTTACTGCTTTTGATTTCATTTGAAATCTGTAAACTTATTGTAAAGCTAATTACCCTATTGATTAAATGGCTCATCAAGAAAGGAAGAAGATCATGAAAACTTGGAAAAAGATTGTCCTCGGAGTGTCTCTTATCTCTCTATTTTTAGGAGGAGGATTAGTAGCTTGGGGTTATAGCCAAGGTGGCTTAACAGATTTACAAAATAAAACTATAAGTGAGCAAGATTATGTCAAGAAAGAAGTTGAGGACTTCAATAAAATTGATATTAAAAGTAGTAGCTACAATGTGCTTATTAAAAATGGTGACGTTGACAAAGCAACGCTTTCTTACTACCAAGAAACAAAAAATCCAATTGACACATCTGTAAAGGATGGTCAATTGACTATCAATGATAACAACTCTGAATTAGATTCGACTTCTAACAAACATATTAACTTTTTCGGATTAAAAGATTTAGTAAGGCTTTCTACTCTCAACGAGGAAGTCAGAAATAAAACCATTGTCATTACACTCCCTAAAAAACAAACGATTGATTTTTTAAAGGTTGATTTAGCAACTGGAAATCTAGATTTAAGCAATAGCACCATCAAACAAGCAGATATCAATCTAAATGTAGGGGACCTAACTTTTACTAAAATGATTGTCAGCAACCTAAAAGCTAACCTTGATGTTGGTAGTGTTGATAGTAATCATACACTTTTTACTAACTCAGATTTATCTATTGCAATGGGAGATTACTCTGGAGATAACCTGATTTTCAATGGTCACAATAAACTTGATGTTACATCCGGTGATATTGAAATAGCTCTTAAAGATTACACGCTCAATGTTCAAGCCGATAGTCATTCAGGAGAGGTGGACATCACAAATAACCTTAAGATTTCAAAGGATAACACACTAACCATTACCTCAGACCTCGGTGATATAACTGTTGAATAACATAAAAAGCCAGCTCACATTAGAGCTGGCCTTTAGTTTATTCATTTTCAGACTTTGGTCTATAAATAATAATACCTACAACTACAAAAATAAGTAAGAAAATGAATAACATACGTACTTGATCTGAGATCTGTCCTGTCATTGAAATAGTTTGACGAAGACCTGATACGGAGTAGGACATTGGTAAGAATGGTTGGACGACCTTAAAGAACTTAGGACTAAGTTCAATTGGATAAGTCCCTGCACTAGAACCTAGCTGCAAAAGGAGCATAATCATGGAAGCAAATGCACCATATCTATCATCCCAACCCACAAGGGCTGTAACGAGCGCCATTAAAGTCCATGCTGCAAGGAGAATCATACCAAATGTAGCTAATGGATGATTTGGTTCAACTCCCACAAATCGAATGGCAATATAAAGGGCAATTGCAGCCATAGTCGTAATGATACCATTGATAAAGAACTTATTCTTAGCCCAATCAAAACGGCTCGTAAAGTTTCTTCCCGTCAAGCTCTTAGCAAAGATAACATTAGTTGAAAGAGCGACAACCATAAGAGAAACAGAAATCATATATGGAGCCATCCCCACACCATTAGTGTCAACGTTATCCTTATCAGTTTTCTTCTCTTTAAGCGGAGCACTAACCATTTTTGCATTGTCTGAGTTTACAGAAACAAGAGATAATTGCTGATTAGCCTTATTTAATGAATCAGATAATGTAGAAAGGTTAGTTGACAGACTTGTCAATCCATTTGTTAAGGTATTTCCGCCCGTTGCTAATTGTTGAGCTCCTGTATTGAGAGCACTTGTACCACTCTGAAGAGTAGCAAAACCAGTCATTAAACTACTACTGTTAGCATCTAGAGTTTGAGCACCACTGGCAATCGTTGACACAGCACCAGTATAAGTTGACAAACCATTTGAAAGTGCGCTTGCACCTGTTGCTAGAGTACTTTGAGCGGTTGACACACCTGATGCCACTTGAGTTGCTCCTGGTGATAATTGATTGACAAGTACTGAATTGACATTAGCAATATTAGCTTGCATTGATGATACCGTTGATGAAGCTACAGGGAGAAGAGCATTCGCCGAACTTGCAATGCCTGAAATAGACGTTTGTAGAGAAGCCAAACTACTTGAATCTCCGCTACTAGTTGTTGTCGTACCTGTCAAGCTAGATAAAGCAGTTGACATACTTGACACATCAGATGCAATAGTTGAAGCATAACTACTAGCTGTAGAGCCTGCATTACTAATTGCCGATGTAATCTCTGCTTGTTGATCTGCCGTCAAGCTTTGATAAGCAGCTGTTCCTTGTACCGCAGCCAAATCATTTGCTTTATCAGTTGCACTAGCTGTTGCTATAGAGCTAGCTGCAGAAGAAATATTTGAAAGATAAGTCGCTATTGAACTTGTATCTACTGATGTTGTTGATGTTCCACTTGGTAATGATGTGTTACTTACCGCTGTATTAAGATTTTGAATTGCTGTATTTAAATCAGTTAAATTAGTTGATAGGGTTGACAACTGTGCTTGCTGTTCTTCGGATAAACTTGTTGCTGTAGCCATTTGACTGAGCGCTGTTGACAACGAATCTGCACCTGTAACTAAGGTATTCATGGCCTCTGCTCCTGATACAAATTGACCTGCAGCAGAATTAACAGCCTCAGAGTTCGCATTTAACTGTGACAAAGCGCCTGACAAAGTTGACACACCTGAAGTATAGGCAGACGCGCCTGAACTCAAGGTATTAACACCTGCAGCCAATGTTTGTGTAGAGCCAGCAAGTGTTCCTAAACCATTTGATAAGGTCTGACTCCCAGACTGAAGTGCGCCTGCACCTGCATATAATTGACTAGCCCCATTCGCTGCAGTTCCCATACCACTCTGAAGTTGAGACATACTCCTAAAGACAGCTCCAACATAAGTTGACGTAATATTTTTAGAAACGGTATCCTTCAACTTAGACATGGCAGAATCGCTCATTTTTGAAGAAACGAAGCTATGTCCTGCTGTTGTTTGATAAGAAATTTCCAGTTTCTTGGGATCATTTGTCAAAAGACTTGCTGCATTACTTGAGAGGTTTTCTGGAAAAGTGATTACCATATAGTAATCACCATCCTCAATCCCTTTTTGAGCTTCATTTTCAGTCACAAAGTGATAGTCTAGATTTTTGTTTTTAGACATATTGTCTACCATATCATGACCAATATTCAGAGTCTTATTCTGGAAACTAGTACTCTTATCTTTGTTCACTACTGCCACTGGTAAGTGTTTGACATTACCATAAGGATTCCACATAGAAGACAAAAAGATTAGATTATATAAAGCAGGTATCAATGAGACACCAATAATAGTTATCCAGAGCTTTGGACTTTTAAGAAGAGCCTTTAATTCTGCTAACATATTTCTCCTTTTTAGACATTGTGTTTATTTTTATGATATAATCAATTATAAACTCATTTACCTGAAAATCAATGTTAAACAATCGCTTTTTGGACACATAGTCTAAAAGTGTATAAAAGGAGATTTGTATGTCAAAAGATCAAAGACGCGCGCAAACAAAAAAAGCTCTTTTAGATGCTTTAGTAATATGTCTTGAAGACCAAGATTTCAATGATATTACTACCATTCGTCTGGTTCAAACAGCAGGGATTAGCCGTTCGAGTTTTTATACCCACTACAAAGATAAGTATGAAATGATTGATAGTTATCAGAAAGAGCTTTTCCACAAGCTAGAGTATATCTTCGATAAATATGAAGGAAAGAAAGAGGGAGCCTTTCTCGAAATCTTTGAATTTCTCACTCGTGAAAAGCTCCTATCAGCTCTATTGTCTACCAATGGATCAAAAGAAATTCAAGATTTTCTGATACATAAACTTCAGCGTATGATAGCTGAGGACTTCATTGATCCCACTGCTGAAGAAAGAGCTCTTAAAGGATTCGAGAAAGACTATGCCAGTATTTATTTTGCACATGCTATTTTTGGTGCTTGTCAAGCCTGGATAAATAAAGGTAAAAAAGAATCACCTCAAGAAATGACAGACTTTCTTCTACGATTTATTCCACAATAAAATCACTTCAAAAGCATAAAAAAGCTGCAAACCATTTCAATAGTTAAAGCAGCTTTTTTCTTTTACAATAAAATCCTTAAAATAAGGAAATGATAAGTGAAAGCAAGGTCAAAATTGCGGGTCCGCCTTGCGTTAAAATAATTTTCTTATTGGCAGTTATAGCACCATAAATAGCAGCAAAGAAAACATTGAGTACAAAAACAGTTACAAGTAACTGACTATTTGTAAAAATCCCATATAAGAGGAATATAGCAATCAAACCATTGTAAATCCCTTGATTTTTAAATAAGTTTGTAACAGAATCACGTTGAAGTTCTTCTTTGCTCATATTGAAAACACGACTAGTCGTGTCTGAATGTGTCGCAAAAGTTTCCAAATACATGATATAGAGATGCTCCAAAGCAACAATCCCAGCTAAAATTAGTGTAATAATAGACATAGTAGCCTCCTTCTTAAATAACTTTGACAGTATATCAAAAGTGAACCTTTAAAACAACATGCATGCTTCATACAATTTGAAATATGGTAAAATAAAGAATGAAAGAGAGGTTCTTATGACAAAGACAGAAGTAATCCAACGTCTCCAAAAAGATCTGGGAATTCCTAGATTTCAGGCTTATATAGAGGATAAAGATTACTCCGAAGAGGAGTACGACCAACTAAAAAAAGATTTTGAAGCCTATTTCACTAACTACGTTTCAAATGTTTCAGCAGATTTTGAAGGCGGATTGGATAATAAATAATTTATACCTCAAAATCATCTATTATCATATTACGCCCCCTAGTCACTTGTATTAGACTAGGGACTTTTTTATTAGAAAACAAACTTGTAACTAAACAAATAACTGAACAAACTCAAAAATCAATGATTTAAGATAAACAAAAAAGCCCATAACAACGGGCTTTTTGCAAAATGAATTTTAAAATTAAAGCATTTTGTTGTAGAATTCAACGACAAGTGCTTCGTTGATTTCTGGGTTGATTTCATCACGTTCTGGAAGACGTGTCAATGAACCTTCAAGTTTTTCAGCATCGAATGATACAAATGCTGGACGTCCGATAGTAGCTTCTACTGCTTCAAGGATAGCAGGAACTTTAGCTGATTTTTCACGAACTGAGATTACTTGACCAACTTCAACGCGGTATGATGGGATATCAACACGTTTACCGTCAACAAGGATGTGACCGTGGTTTACGAATTGACGTGCTTGACGACGAGTAGTTGCAAGACCGAGACGGTAAACAACGTTGTCAAGACGACGTTCCAAAAGAACCATAAAGTTGAAACCAAGTGTTCCACCTTTAACTTTAGTAGCTTGTACGAACAAGTTACGGAATTGTTTTTCACCCAAACCGTATGAGAAACGAAGTTTTTGTTTCTCAGCCAATTGCAAACCGTACTCTGAAAGTTTTGAACGGTTGTTTGGACCATGTTGACCTGGTACGTAGTTACGACGTGCCAATTCTTTACCTGTGCCTGTAAGTGAGAAACCAAGGCGACGTGATTGTTTCCATGATGGACCTGTATAACGTGACATTAATAATGTCCTCCTATAAAAAAATATTTTTAGGAAATAACGTTTTAGATAAACCTGATTCGTTCAGAAAGACTTCGCCCAAACAGCAAAGGTTACTTTTCTAGCCGACTTCCTGTTGACGAGCTTCATTTTATCCTGCTATTATTTCACATACTTTAATATTTTACCACGAAAAAAAGTCCAAGTAAAGGCTTTTTCTTATTTATTTTCGATTTCAGCTTGTTCCTCAGGACTCAAATAACGAATGAGAGTCTTCTCAGTCAAAATATCTGAATATGTGTAAGATTCAACATAACTATTATTAATAGCTCCTGCTTGGGAACTGAAGTCTTGATATTCAACAATAAACAATGATGGATAAACTTCTGTCAATCGACCAATTTTATTCTTTTCACGTTTACGCCCATTCTCTAGGGTCAATTCTACTAGCTGACCTTCATGTGACTTAATAGCTTCCTTGATGTTTTTCATCTTAGCAACATCTGCAAATGCATCACTCATATGTATATATATCTCCTTAAATCTGAAAATTATGATTCCTCAAACTGAGCAATCGATGAAAATTTATTGTATTCTTTTTGGAATAGTAACTTGACTGTTCCACGCGCACCAGCACGGTTTTTTTCTAGGATAACTTCGATTGTATTATCTTCAATCGCATTCTCTGGTTCTTCACCTTCTTTTCGGTAGTAATCATCACGATATAAGAAGGCTACAATATCGGCATCCTGCTCGATAGATCCTGACTCACGAATATCAGACAAGACTGGACGTTTATCCTGACGTTGTTCAACCCCACGAGATAACTGACTCAAGGCAATTACAGGAACTTTGAGCTCCTTGGCCAGAATTTTTAACTGTCTTGAAATATCTGAAACCTCTTGTTGGCGATTTTCTGGTCGCGTCCCTGTAATCAACTGCAAATAGTCGATCACAATAAGACCGAGACCACCCTCTACTTCTTGTGACAATTTACGGGACCGTGCACGAATCTCAGTAATCTTTATACCAGGGGTATCATCTATATAAATAGGTGCCTCAGCCAATGCCCCTTGAGCAATCATCACATTATTCCAATCTTGCTCTGTCAATTGACCTGTACGTAAAGCATGGGAATCAATCATCCCTTCAGCTGCCAACATACGATCAACCAAGCTTTCTGCCCCCATCTCTAGTGAAAAGACTGCAACAGCTTTATTTTGCTTGGTGCCAACATTCTGAGCAATGTTCAACACAAAGGCCGTTTTACCAACTGCGGGACGAGCTGCTAAAATAATTAATTGATCAGGGTGTAAACCTGTTGTAATCTTGTCAAGGTCACGGAAACCTGTTGGTAACCCAGTAACATCTGATGTTTGCTGTGAACGCATCTCCAAAGTATTAAAATTGACATCAAGAACTTCAGATATTTTGCGGAAACCACTACGATTGCTATGCTCTGAAACATCAACTAGGGCTTTCTCAGCATTCGCAATAATTTCATCCGATTCAGTTGCACCCTCATATGCTTGGTTGACAGTCTCTGTCAATCTATTTATAATACGGCGAAGCATGGCTTTCTCAGCCACAATCTTAGCATAATACTCAGCATTTGCGGATGTTGGGACACTATTGACCAAATCTACAAGATAAGAAATACCCCCTATATTTTGGAGGTCATCTTGGTCATCTAGAATGGTGCGTACTGTCGTGGCATCAATGGCATCATTTCGATCCGACAGCGTTACCATTGCTTTAAAAATGACACGATGGGAATACTTGTAAAAGTCGTCTGCTTCGATAAATTCTCGAACTGTAATCAACTTTTCCGGGTTAATGAAAATAGCCCCTAGAACAGACTGTTCCGCTACTAAATCATGAGGTTGCACTCTTAATTCTTGAGCTTCTGCCACAATTATTCCCTCCTTTACAAGATTTACTTATAGTGTCAACGAATTACTCAGCACTATTTTTGATGTTAAGTTTAATTTGTGCACTCACTTCTTTATGAAGCTTTACAGGAACCTCAATTAGACCAATCGCACGAATAGGATGTTCAAGTTCAATATGGCGTTTATCAACTTTGATACCAAATTGTTTTTGAAGTCCTTCTGCAATCTTTTTGGCTGTAATTGAACCAAAAGTACGTCCGTCTGGTCCGACCTTCTCAGTAAATTGAAGACGATTTTCTTCTTTTTCAAGTTGCTCTTTAACTTGCTTCGCTTCAGCCAACAACTCTGCTGCATGTTTTTCTTCAGATTTTTGCTTACCTTTCAACTCACCGATAGCTTGGTTTGTCGCTTCCTTGGCAAGATTCTTTTTAATCAAGAAGTTTTGAGCGTAACCTGATGGTACTTCTTTAATTTCGCCTTTTTTACCTTTACCTTTAACGTCTTGTAAGAAAATAACTTTCATTTTAGTCCTCCTTGGGAGCCAATTCTCCCATAATAGTTTCAATCAATTTATTTTTTGCTTGAGCAACACTACAGTCTCGCAATTGGCAGGCCGCTAAGTTGAAATGGCCTCCACCACCCATTTTCTCCATAATACGTTGTACATTAATCGTTTTATGGCTTCGAGCAGATATATTCACAGTAGAATCACTGGTCCTAGCGACAACAAAAGTTGCTTCGATACCTGCCATGGCAAGCATCGTATCTGCTGCCTTAGAAATCACAACATTATTATAACATTTAGGATTATCACCTGAGGCAACAATGATATCATCTGTAATACGTTCACCTGCTAGAATTAGCTCATTGATACGTCGATACTCTTCAAAATCAGTAGCAGAGATCGTTTGGATTTCTCCACTATCACTTCCTAAACTACGCAGATAAGAGGCAACATCAAAGGTTCGACTAGTCACACGAGTTGAGAAATTTTTAGTATCCAACATGATACCTGCCATAAGGATAGAGGCTTGGATTTTACTCAAACGTTCTGGGGCACCTTGGAATTGCAACAACTCCGTAACCAATTCACAAGCTGAGCTCGCCCCACTTTCAATAAAGGTCAAAACAGCATTTTCAGGAAAATCATCATCTCGACGGTGATGGTCTACGACAATAACTTCATTAAATCGATCATAAAAATCCTTAGATAAAGTTAAATTGATTTTAGAATGGTCAACCATAATTAGTAACGAATGTTGGTTGACTAGCTCCTCAGCCTCTGAAAGTGTAATAAGAGGTGACTGACCATCTTCTTTTAGCCGTTCGACTGCACGCTCAATATCTGCATTCATAGCCGTATCATCGTAAACAGCATAGCTTTTTCGAACAATTTGACTGGCAAAATGAGCCATACCGACCGTTGCCCCTAGAGCATCCATATCGAGATTCTTATGTCCGACAACAAACACTTTTTCGACTGTTTTCAACTTATCAGAGATTGCAGTCATCATAGCCCTTGTTCTTGTACGAGAACGTTTTACTGTTGAAACAGAACCTCCTCCAAAATAAAGAAGTTCCTTGTGATCATCGTTTTCCTTGACAACAGCTTGATCTCCACCGCGAACTAGTGCGATATTCAGATTCTGCAAGGCAACCTGACCGATTTGATCATGCTTAAGCGTACCAAATGAAATTCCCATGCTCAAAGTCAGTGGTAATCCACGCTCCTGAGCCTGCTGACGGAAGTCATCCAAGACTGAAAACTTTTGATCCATGAATTCTGTCAAAACACTGTAGTTGGTGAAGAAATAAAAACGATCGCCTTCAATACGTCGATAATGAATATGCTTGGCCTTAGCAAACTCAGAAATAAACCCTGCCACAAATGTATTGATTTTTGAAACATCGGCATCGGGTAAACTTCCCGTCACATCGTCATAGTTATCAACTGAAATAATCCCGATAACAGGACGAGTCATATTTGGATCAGCATTTTCATCTTGATCATAAACATTGTCAATAAAATATGTCAACTTATTGTCAAAATCCACAAAAGCGGCATATTTATTGTCACCAACGGTTATCACATTCGAAGGGGAACCTTTTCGTTTCTGGGAAATAAAATCCGCAATCAACTGTTTATTGAAATTTCCATTTTCATCCGAAAGTACTAGCTTCGCATAGGGGTTGAACCATTCAATATGATCGTTCTCATCAAAAGTAATAACCCCAACAGGCATCTTTCCGAGAAGAGTCTTTAAAGAATCTTCAACATCCTGATTCAGTTCATCTAATTGCTCTATTTCCAAGGACTCATATGTTGTCTTTTGGTAATGCAATAAGGCAACAACTACTACCATAATAATAAAAAGCGCAAAAATGAGTGCAGACTCCGATTTTAGTACGCGAACAAAAATAGTAGCAATTCCAAAAAGAATTAGCCCAATCATTACAAGATGAATCGTTGCAAAGTGAAATCTTTTCATATAAAACCTCTTAATCTAACAATTATAACATAAAAAAGCCTTAATTAAAAGGCTTTTAAACGTGTTAGCACCGTTAGTCTACTTTCCTGCGGGCCTTATTATTACCTTCAAGATAAACCATCAGAATTGAGATATCTGCTGGGTTGACCCCTGAAATACGACTCGCTTGACCAATGGTCTCAGGATTGATTTTCTTAAATTTTTGACGAGCTTCGGTAGCAATGGAATCAATAGCATCCCAATCAATATTTTTTGGAATCCTCTTTTCTTCCATACGTTTCATCTTAGCTACTTGATCCAAAGCTTTATTAATATAACCTTCATACTTGATTTCGGTCTCAAGCAACTCTATAATCTTAGCGTCCAAATCTTCTGCAGCTGGGCCCACAAACTGAGTAGCTGTGGCGTAATCAATCTCTGGTCTACGCATAAACTCTTTAGCTGTCATGGCATCTGTCAATGGCTTAAAGCCTAGAGCTTGAATTTTTTCATTCGTTTCTTTAATAGGTTTTAATTTTTCTTTTGACAGACGTGTCAACTCGCTGTCAAACTGATTTTTCTTAATTTCAAAGATACTCCAACGTTCATCGTCAACCAAACCAACTTCTCGACCAATAGGTGTCAAGCGCATGTCAGCATTATCATGACGTAATATGAGACGATACTCTGCGCGTGATGTCAATAAACGATATGGCTCCAAGGTTCCTTTTGTGACAAGATCGTCAATCATTACACCAATATAGGCATCACTACGTTTGAGAATAAGTTCAGGTTTACCTTGAACTTTAAGAGCCGCATTGATACCAGCAACTAGACCTTGACCTGCTGCCTCCTCGTATCCAGAAGTTCCGTTGGTCTGTCCTGCTGTAAAGAGACCTGAAATCAACTTCGTTTCAAGTGTTGCACGTAGTTGATGAGGGAGCACGATATCATATTCAATCGCATAACCAGTTCGCATCATCTCTGCCTTTTCGAGACCTTTAATTGAGTGAATCAACTCTTTTTGAACATCTTCTGGCAGACTAGTTGACAGGCCTTGCACATAGACTTCTTCAGTCTCTCTTCCTTCAGGTTCAAGGAAAAGTTGGTGGCGATTCTTATCAGCAAATCGGACAATTTTATCTTCGATTGATGGACAATAACGAGGTCCTACCCCCTTGACAATACCTGAAAACATTGGGGCACGGTGTAAATTGTTATTGATAATATCGTGGCTCTCTTGATTCGTATAAGTTAGCCAACAAGGAATTTGATCCTGAAGATAATCTTCATCCTTCGACAAGAATGAAAAATGATTAGGCTTTTCGTCACCTGGTTGAATTTCAGTTTCTTCATAATTAATTGATGATGCCTTGACACGAGGAGGGGTACCTGTTTTAAATCTTCCTATTTCAAGGCCAAGATCCCTCAGGTTATCTGCCAACGTGACAGATGCAAGGCTGTTATTAGGACCTGAAGAATATTTGAGCTCACCTAGGATAATTTCACCACGCAAAGCCGTTCCTGTTGTGACAACAACTGCTTTAGCTCCATATTTTTGATTTGTGGCTGTTCTGACACCAGCTACCTTACCATCTTCAACAAGAATTTCATCAACCATGGACTGACGGAGAGTCAGGTTTTCCTGACGCTCAACTGTATGCTTCATTGTCATAGCATACAAGGCTTTATCGGCTTGTGCACGTAAAGCTCTGACAGCAGGTCCCTTACCGGTATTCAACATTTTCATTTGAATATAAGTTTTATCAATATTTTTACCCATCTCTCCACCAAGGGCATCAATCTCACGGACAACAATCCCCTTGGCTGATCCCCCAATGGAAGGATTACATGGCATAAAAGCCAGCATCTCTAGGTTAATAGTCGCTAATAAAACCTTACATCCCATACGGGCTGCAGCTAAGCTAGCTTCCACACCAGCGTGACCAGCACCAACAACAATTACATCAAAATTTTCATCAAACTCGTAAGACATTTTTTAGATTTATGCAGTGATTTACAATCAACTGCCCATCCTTTCTCTGTTTTTTTCCTACAAAAATAGCCAAAACTCCAGAAAACTGTACGCAAAAACGCACAATTCTCATGAGCTTTGACCATCATGACTATTGTTAAAATTATTTTATCAAATCAAATCATTTTGTCAATGCAAATCACTGTTTGAGCAAGGTCTGCACACTGACGATAATCATCTGTATACCTATGGAGAATAGCAAAAGTCCCATCATTTTCGTGATAATTTTCATCAAATTTTCTCCCAAGAAGCCTGCAATTTGTTTTGCACTTCTTAACAGGAGATAAGTGATGACACATAGTAGAGCAAAAGCAACTACGGTTATCAGTTGATTCTGCAAACCTCCATTAGCCAGACTTAAAGCAGTTGTAATTGTACCTGGTCCTGCAAAAAGTGGCATTGCAAGAGGAGAAATAGCAATAGACATTGGATCTGAATTTACTGCTTGCTGCTCCATTCCTTTATAGCTAGGTGAATGATTACCATTAATCATATGGTAACCGATAACAGCCACTAATATTCCGCCAGCAATTCTGAAAGAAACAATTGTAATTCCAAATACTTTAAAAATGAAATCTCCTGAAAAGATAAAAACAGTTATAATAACAAAGGCAATCAAAAGACTCCTAAAAGCAATTTTTCGTGAAATTTTTTGACTATCATCTGCTACTAAAGCCATGTAAGCAGGAAGATTTGAAATTGGGTTCATTATAGCGAAAAATGCCATAAATGCATAAAAAAATTGTGAACTCATCGTTTTTACTCAACTCCAGTTAGATATACTGACAAACTTTTCCGTCTTTATACGCTTGGTCAATAATACCGCCGCCCAAACATTCCTGACCATCATAGAAAACAACGGCTTGACCAGGTGTAATAGCTCGCTGAGGTTCAGCAAAAATAACCTCTGCTTTATCACCCTTAACCTTTACAGTAACTTTACTATCAGGTTGACGATAACGGAATTTTGCTGTGCATTTCATTTCAAATTCTTCTGGCATATCTCGAGTAAAGTGAATCATTGAAGCGTCAAGAGAAGTTGACATCAACGACTCATGGTGGAAACCTTGACCCACGTAAAGAATATTTTTAGAAAGATCTTTCCCTACTACAAACCAAGGAGCATTATCTCCACCTTTTTGGCCACCAATACCCATACCACCACGTTGACCAATGGTATAATACATGAGTCCATTGTGTTCACCCATATCACGACCATCGACAGTCATCATACGACCTTTTTGAGCTGGTAAGTATTGACTAAGAAACTCTTTAAAGTTTTTCTCACCAATAAAACATATTCCTGTTGAATCTTTTTTCTTGGCTGTTGCAAGACCTGCACGTTCAGCAATCTCACGAACTTCTGGCTTTTGTAGATGTCCTAAAGGAAACATCGTTTTCTGCAACTGCTCTTGCGAAAGTTGACTAAGGAAGTAGGTTTGATCTTTATTGTTATCTGCACCACGCAACATATGGACAATGCCGTCTTCATCGCGAACAACTTGAGCGTAATGTCCTGTAGCCACATAATCCGCTCCCAATGTCATCGCATAATCTAAGAAAGCCTTAAACTTGATTTCCTTATTACACATAACGTCTGGATTAGGGGTACGGCCTGCACGGTACTCTGCTAAGAAATACTCAAATACACGATCCCAGTACTCCTTTTCAAAGTTGACAGAGTAATAGGGGATACCAATCTGATCAGCTACTGCTGCTACATCTTTATAATCTTCGGTTGCTGTACACACACCAAATTCATCTGTGTCATCCCAGTTTTTCATGAAAACACCGATTACATCATAACCTTGCTCTTTTAAAAGTAAGGCTGTTACTGATGAATCAACGCCACCACTCATACCGACAACAACACGTGTTTTTGAATTATCAGTCATAGATAACTCCTCCCATCAAATAAAAATTAACATAGACTTGAAGGGTCTAGTTATTCAAATATCGATTTGAAGGTCGATTTTGAAGCGTCAAATCACGCAAGCTTAATTATATCATGATTAAGAAATAATGCAAAAAGGTTGCCACTAGGCAACCTTATGTATTCTTATTTTTGTGTAAAGCCACTGTAAAGCTATCATTCCTAAAACTACCAAGGGAGTCAAGACAGCTACAAGTAGCCATTGGGGTTCACGATAGCTTAAAATCAGTTTATTCTGTCCTCTTTGTGATACAACGGTTGGTGTTCCAATCGTTGACAAGCTGTAATCATCCTTATCAAGTTCATTATCATTTAGCGTCAAGATGGAATCTTTATAGACAACTATCGGTAGATTCAGTTTCTCCCCTTCAGCAGCCTGCCAAGTTAATACAAGATAACCATCCTCGAGTAGCTTTTCTGCCTTCTGATTCGTAACGATATTTTCGTAATAAAGATCGTAAGTGTTCTGCTTACCTATTGTCCCATAAATAGGTACGTAATCTGGTGTGGGTTTGACAACTAAATTTAAAAACTGTGACAAGTCACTGTCATTCATGGTAAGACTTATCGTCTGATAATCTCCTTCAACGTAAGTATGTTTAACAATGGAAATAAGTTCACCATCTTGTGCCGCAGTTTTTACACGATCGGTAGTATCCATCATGTTCTGAATAAGACCAACACCCGCAAAGGCAAAGAGTAAAACAGCAATACTTTTTCGCCAGTTTACAAATCGCGTGACCGTTAACCCCGTAATTGCTAAAAGTAAAATAGTGGCAGGAACAAAGAATCTAAATGGAAATTGAATCAGTTCAGCAAATGTATTTCCATTTTCTACTAGATACTGCCACGGAAAAAGACCTGTCGATAAGAAGAAGAAAATAAAATAAATAAAGTGCAGTATTTTTTTCCATCTAGCAAATTTCTTCCAATTCAAAACAGCGTAAAGAAACTGTAAAATGAGTAACACCATTAATGAAATTGGGGTATATAGCCAGTATCTTGCTGTCCCATCTATCCCATTCTTACCAATTTCTCTATTTATAAATGGATCTAAGAGATGATTAGTCCCTCTCAAATATAGGAGTACTAACCAGACATTGACAGTCAGTAAGAGGAACAGAATGACTGCTATACCTACTTGAACGAAGGTTTCCTTTTTCTTAGCGATAGGAGACTTTACAAAAGTGTAAAGATAAAAAGGAAGATACATCATCACTAATATCAAAGCACTAAGTACGTGAACCTGAAAAATCAATGCTATAGACAAGGCAAGTCTAATTGGTTCTACTTTTTGATAAAAGACATAGTGAATTGCTGGAATAAAACAAAAAGGTAGTAAAGCCGCTCCCCAACTAGAGAAACCCTGACGCATCGTCCAGTATTGGATAGAGAATGTTGTCGCATAGAGTAAACCTAGTGACAAGGCAATGTTTGTCTTAACTTTACACTGCTTGAGCAAGGCATACATTGAGGACTCAGCTAGTATATGTAGTAATACCCTTGACACAATCTGATAACGAAACCAGGTGCCACTTATTAAAATAAGCCCTCCTTGTAAATAGGCAAAAAAAGGACCGTAAAGAGCATTGACAATGCGGCCTGACTGTTGGAATCCATATAAAGATAAAAAGTAAGAAAGGTTACCATTTTTTAGTTGCATAGCAGCTTCATAGAACCTGTTATAGTGAAAGATGGAATCTGAACCTAAAATGACTTTTCTTGTAAATAGTTGTGGTGTAACCAATAATACAGCAAAAGCTATAATAATCAGAGAAACCCACAACTTTTCTCTTGATTTAAAAATTTGTTTCATTGCTATACCTTTCATTCCTATTATAACAAAAAGGCCATACCCTACCTAGTAATAACAAGTAGCTCTATAAAACAGATTACCTACATCCAAATTAAAAAGCTGAGAGTACGCTCCCAACTTCTATTAATATTAGTAATTCCAAGCTGACAACCCTTGTGCGTTATAGGCATTCAAGGCTGATTGAATTTGATCCTCAACTGTTGCAGTAGAGCCCCATCCAGGCATTGTTTGAAAAAGACCTGATGCACCTGAACCATTTGCTGCAGTATGATCACCATTTGACTCACGCGCAATAATTGACTCCCAAGTTGACTGAGGAACACCAGTAGCTGCTGCCATCTGTGCCGCTGCATAGGAACCAACTTCTCCTGCAGTGTTCCCATTTGAGAGAACAACCGACCCGCTACCAGTTGCAGCAACCGAAGGAGCTGTTCCAGTATTTTGAGTCGACGTAGTATCAGTATTCGTTGAAGCAGCGCTTGTAGTAGTATCTGACTGAGACTTTTCAGCTGCTTCTACCGATTCTCCTGTTGCTTCTGACTGAGACTTACTTTCTTCAACCTTTTCTTTATTAGCTTTATTATCTTTGCTTGAACTAATTTCTGTTGTTTTAACTAAATCTGCTGTCGATTCTGACGTTGTTGATGCTGTTGAAGGTGTTGGGGTAACAGAATCTGAAAATGCATTAACCAACCCTTTATTAATTAGTGTAGAAAGTGATACTGCCAAAATGACAATAAAACTTGTTACAATTGCCACTGATACCGCCAATGATTTCTTCGCTGCTAATTTGATACGGCGTCCCTTATAACTTTTTTTAAACATAAATCCCTCCTAGTTAATTCTAGTTACATTCATCATAACTTAGTAATATTACTGCCGATTATTTGTATTATGTCTAATGTTACAATGATTTATCATTTTAATAAAAAATGCCAAAAATCTGGCATTTTTCCCTTATTTGTATGAGATTTGACTAGTTTTCCTCATAAGTCAGTAATAATGATTTAGTACCAACCATTAGCATTCCAGAAAGCAAGAGCTGCTGTCCATGAACCATAACGGCTTGCTACATAATTATCTGCTACCTTCTCTTGATTTTCAGGAGACAAGTCTCCGTTCAAATATGATGAGGCTAATTGGTAACGTCCATAATATTGCCCATTTTGAGCTGTATAGCTACCGCTTGACTCACGTTGCGCGATTTCTTCTTTGGCAGCTGCCTCTGAAGAAGAAAGATTTGTATTGGTTGCTTGAGTATCTTCACTTTGTGTAGATTCTGTTGATTGTGTTGATTCAGCAGCTGCTTCTGTTGTAGCTGTTGTAGCTGAAGGTTCTGTAGTCTCTTCAGTTGTTTCATTAATTGTTAAGTTTTGACCAATAGAAATCTTATTGGCGTCTTGAATACCGTTTTTTGAAACGATTTCATCTACGGTCGTACCATTTTTCTTAGCAATAGCTGAAAGTGTATCGCCTTTTTGAACTGTGTAAGTTTCTGCATTAGCTAAAGCTGTTGCCCCAAGTGTTGCTACTGTAACAAGTCCAAAAAGACCTAATTTTTTAGTGTTAGATGTATTCTTTTTTTGCATGATGATGCTCCTTTATCTATTTATAGTCCAATCCATATTAGTCAAAGATTTTAAGTTGTTTTATTGTTTATGACTAATAGGTAAATCAACTGGCTTACTCTATATAGGGATTTCTCAATCCAGACTAAGCTGAAGAACTATAACCATGTATCTATAATACCTTGGAAATATAACATCCCCTTGTTAGGGATATTAAAAATATTACAAGTAGGTTGGGATTAGACGAAAAAAGAACGCCTACGTGGGCGTCCATCTAAAACTTCTAGGTCTTAAGACCTAGTTTTTATTTATCTCAACGAATTAACTCTTAAGATAAAAAAGCATTAATCCTAAAGCTAAAATAGCAATAATTGATATGTTATCTCGACTATTCCATGAAAGTCGACGATATTTTGTTCGTCCTTCACCACCTTGATAGCCTCGTGCTTCCATAGCAATCGCCAGAGCATCTGCTCGTTTAAAGCTTGATGCAAACAAAGGAATTAAAATAGGTATTATTGATCGTACCTTCTGAATAATATTTCCTTCACCAAAGTCAACACCACGCGCCTTTTGAGCATTCATAATACGAGTTGTATCATCCATCAAAGTTGGTACAAAACGTAGACTCAAAGATAGCATTAAACCAATTTCATGTGCTGGCACTTTGAAAATAGTAAGAGGTTTTAAAAGTGATTCAACTGCATCAGATAAACTTAAAGGTGTTGTCGTTAGAGTAAGTAGGGTGGAAAAACTAATAATGAGGATAAATCTAAGGAATATCATCCAACCTTGATTTAAACCGACTTCCGTAATCTTTAAAAAGCCGATAGACCAAAGCACACTCCCTTTTGTATTGAAGAAAACTTGAAATAGGGTAGAAAATAAAATAATCCAAATCATTGGTTTGATTCCACCTAAAAAGAAACCAAGTTTTATTTTAGACAAGAAAACCAAGAAAAGTGTAAATAAAGTTATTACAGCATAAGTTAAAGGATTATTAGCCCAAAAGATAATAACAATATAAATCAGCATGGCTAATAATTTACTTCTAGGATCTAATCGGTGTATAAAAGAGTCCCCAACAATATAACGTCCAATAATTAACTTATCCATGCGACACCACCTCTACGAATTCCTCGATTGTAATAGGGAGACTTTCAAAGTGATAACCTTTTTCTTGTAGCTGTAGCGCAAACTCCGTTATTTTAGGAACACCTAACTGCTTTTCTTTAAGAAAAGTAACCTTTTGAAAAACATCTTTAGGAGCTCCCGACAACACTAGTTGCCCTTTTTCCATAACATTCACAGCTGTTGCATAATCGGCAACATCATCCATCAAGTGAGTTACTAAAACAATCGTCATTCCAGAAAGATGTAACTCCTTAAAGAGAGACATCAATTCCTTCCGGCCCTGTGGATCTAGACCAGCAGTCGGTTCATCCAGTACTAAAATATCTGGTTGCATAGCTAGAATCCCTGCGATGGCAACACGTCGCATTTGTCCCCCTGATAAATCAAAAGGATTCTGTCCATGAAACTCTTCTGGGAGTCCAACTAATTTTAGACTTTCAATAGCACGTTGTTCTGCTTCTTCCTTAGAAACTCCGAAATTTTGAGGTCCAAAGGCAACATCTTCTAAAACAGTTTCTGCAAATAACTGACTTTCTGGAAATTGAAAAACTAAACCTACCTTCTTACGAATTGGTTTTATGTCCTTATTCTTTGATTGACTGGTTATGATCGTATCATCAACGTGAACCTGACCACTAGTGGGTAAATAAAGGCCATTCAAGAGCTGCATAATAGTAGATTTACCACTTCCTGTATGTCCAATAAAGGCCGTATATGAACCATCTTTTATCGTCGTCGTCATATCAAAAAGGGCACGCCCCTCAAAAGGAGTACCCGCTTGATAGATATAACTTACATTTTTGAGAGAGATTCCCATAGTCGTTCTACCAATTCCTTTTCTGTCAGATAGTCTTCACAATCAATCAGACCTTTATTTCTTAGCTTTTGAGTTAATAATGCACTAAAAGGGATATCTAAACCTAAGTCAACCAACTCTGAGCCCCTACTAAATAGTTCACGAGGACTTGAAACAGACTCCACTTTACCTTTTTTCAAAACCAAAACACGGTCACTCAAAGCGACCTCATCGAGATCATGAGTAATTGATAAAACAGTCATTCCGTACTCTTTACGAATAGCTTTAATAGATTGAATCAATTCCTGGCGACCTTCCGGGTCAAGCATGCTAGTTGCCTCATCCAAAATCAAAATAGATGGTCTCATAGCTACAATACCTGCGATAGCCACACGTTGTTTTTGGCCTCCAGATAATCTAGATGGCTCTCTATCCTTAAATTCTGACATTCCCACAAATTCCAGAGCCTCTTGAACTCTTGAAGCCATTTCTTCATAGGGAACACCTTTATTTTCAAGACCGAAAGCAACATCATCTTCAACAGTTGCCCCAACAAATTGATTGTCTGGATTTTGAAAGACCATGCCAATCTTATCACGGATATCCCAGACATTGTCTTCTGTTAATTCTTGACCATCAACAATAATCTGCCCAGACTCTGCCACTAATAGTCCGTCAATAAGACGTGCTGTCGTGGATTTTCCAGAACCATTATGCCCTACAACGGATAACCATTCCCCACGTTTCACGTGAAACGATACATCATCAAGAATATAGGATGGTTGATCTTGATGATATTTAAACTTTAAATTTTTTATTTCAATCATTGATTTATCGTACTACTTGAAAGTATCCTTAAATAAGAAACCTGCACCTTTGAAATAATCATAGCCTGAGTAAATTGTAAAGAACAAAGCAATATAAAGCATAATTGTTCCTACAAAATGCAGATGACACAATAATAGAATAATAGATAACATCTGAGTCACTGTCTTAATCTTACCAGGCATAGCTGCAGCGAGAACTGTACCACCATTCTCCACTAATAAAAGACGAAGACCTGTGACTGCAAGCTCACGACAGATAATAACTGAAACCACCCAGGCTGGCGCTTGATTAATACCGACTAACATAATAAATGCTGACATCACTAGCATCTTATCTGCCAATGGATCTGCAAATTTCCCGAAATTAGTAACAACATGCCATTTTCGTGCCAAATAGCCATCTAAATAATCTGTAATACTGGCAATAGCGAAGACAACCGCAGCAGCAATATGCATGACATTACTTGACGCAAGTGATGTCATCAGTAAAAAGATAGGAATCAAAACAATTCTAGCAAGTGTCAATAAATTAGGTAAATTTTCTTTTTTAAACATTTCTTCTCGATTCTATTGGATTCTTAATGTGAGGTAGCTAGGTGTATTTTTATCTAATTGAGATAAATCAAGTGACTCCCCATTTACCTTTAGAGTTACTTTTGAAGATTGAGCAATAATAATTTGAGTTGGTTTAGTTTTACCAGAAAAATCTAAAGAGTATTTTGAATTTTTCGTTTTTGAAAGGAGGTAACTCTCTGAAGTATCTGAGTTATCTACTGAAAACCATGTGTCATCACTATCTTTTGATAACTCCACATCTAAAACTACTGAAGAATTTACATTGGAGAAATCAACCATTAGTTGATTACCTTGAGTTGTCGTTGTAACATTTGCCCCCGAAACGGTAACCTCAGAAATGCTTCGTGACGATTTAGCCTTACTAGCCGTCGACAGATGATTAACTGTAGAGATAGTATTTGGTTTTATCACTTGAGGTTGATTAGAAAGATGTCTAACAATAATATAACCTACTGAGCAGATGATAAGTAACGAAACCGCACTAAGCACTAGTAAAGGTAGATAGTTAGACTTTCTTTTTTCTTCACGTTTATGCTTTAAAAAGCGTGACATGGGAGCTTTAGCAGCTAAGGTATCTTCCTTACGTTCAACTGGTTTCTTCTCTTTTTTTAGTTTTTGCTCATTCTGTCTCTGCTCCTCAAACAGACGTTTTCCATCTAAACCAACCGAAGTGGCATACTTTTCAAGCGCCTCTTGCTGAATGTCCTCTGGCAAAGCCTTAAGTTGATCCATTTCCATAGCCAGAAGAAACTGGGCTTCGACTCCAGAAAATTTTTCTACATCATACAAACTTAACTCTTTCTTTATACGCGCTGCACGTAATTGCTCACCTAGAGAGTGTAACTTCATTTTTCCCCTTTCTAATATTCTTCTTTGTTTTCGTGTCTCTATTATAGCAAATAATCACTTATTTAGGGAAGACAACAAAATCGGTAATCTCCATATTTGAGAGATAGTGATTCAAAAAATCCTTCAACTCCTTGGAAGTAATGCTCATCAGTTCCTGACCAAAATCAAAGTATGTTTTATCATTCTCAAAATACGCTAAATATTGGCTCCCTAAATTCTGGATATTGTCTAGACTACGTAAAAATTCACCATACAAGGCTTTCTTTTGTAAATCCAATGCTTCTTCCGTCAACAATCGTTTTTTATCTGCCGATGTCATCACTTGACGAATTAAACTTGACATACGGATAGGCTCTGCAGTGTCCATAGTCATAACGACAAATGAATATCGATTAGATACCTCGTATTCAATTGACACAGACTCGTCTATTTTTCCTTCAGCATACCAATTTTGATAATAAGGAGACGTCCAGCCAAACAGTAAATTGAACAATAACTGTACCAGTATATTTTCTCTCATACGATTATCAGTAAAAGGAACACTCTTAAAACCAATGGCTAGTTTTGAGATGAATATCTCCATTTGAAGACTATCTAATTTTTGGATATCTGACTCAATAGGGTGCTTTTCTTTCTCGACTATTCTCTCAGGTGGTGTAAACTTACTTTGTTTTTCATTGACAAAAGTGTAAATGTTTTCAACATCAAAATCGCCCACTAAGACGAGATGACAGTTTGCTGGCCTGTAAAAGCAATCAAAATTATCTTTTAAGTCCTTTACAGTAATTTCTTCAATGCTATCAACACTTCCAGCAATATCTTGTCCTAATATAGTATTAGGATACAAACTTTGTAAACAACCTAGATAAACTCTGTAGTCAGGATCATCCTGATACATATTTATCTCTTGTTCAATAATTCTTTTTTCATGATTGACAGCATCTTCAGAACTTGTAAAGCTAGATGTAAACTTTAATAAAAGCTCTAAAGACTCCTCAAAGTGGTCAAGGGTAGAAAAATAATATGTTGTCTTCTCCAATGTTGTAAAAGCATTGACATCAGCTCCAAGCTTGACAAAATCCAATGTCACATCCCTTCCCTGCTCATCCTCAAATAGCTTGTGTTCAAGAAAATGAGCAATACCTGCAGGGTAAGATTGTGACTCACCATCAATATAAAAGTGATTATCTAGCGCCCCAAAATTTGTTGACAAAAAGGCGACTTTTTCTACAAATCCTTTTTTCTTAATGATTGATAAAGACATACCATTATCTAAAATTGCTGAATAAACTTCTTCATCAATTTTTTGATAATAACGTTTCTTCAAAGCAGCCATTTTAAGACACTCCTTCTAAAAAGAACAAACTCTGTAGCTTAACTTGACGTGCTACACGGCAAACATCTTTTTTAGTAACCTTCTCAATCTCATCTAACCAATTCTCCAATGAAAGACTTTTATCGCCAAAAATCACCTTATTAAAACGTTGTTCCACTAATGTTAAGGCATGATCTTCAGAGAGTAGAGCATTCATTCGTATGATTTTTTTGGTTTGATTCAGGAGAGAGCTTGAAAAACGTCCTAATTTAATGTAATTCAATTCTCTACTAATTCCTCGCATAGCCTGATCTCTATTAGATTTTTCAATTCCAGCGTAAACTTCTAGTAAACCTGTAAAGATATCAAATTGGCTACTAATTGAATAAGCTAAGCCTTCCTTTTCTCGAAGTGTTGTAAACAAGGCTGAATGGGCAAATTCACCGAACATTGCATTGAATACAATTAAAGCAAAGTAATCTTTATCTCCATATTGACACGGAAATTGGTACCCTAGCTGTAAAATAGATTGACTACTCTGTCTAGGTTCTATCTTTTCTTTCACAACATTGACATAAGGTTGACTATAGCTAAACTGTAAATCAACTTGACGTCCTTCCAAAGGAAAACGATGTAAAGCTTGGAGTACTTGATAATCATCAAATTCTCCAACTATAAAGATATCAATACGATCTCTTGTCAACATACTTTGAAATTCTTGATAAGCTGTAAACGAGGTCTCTGCTTCAACAAGTTCTGCTTGACCATATTTTGGAACTTTCAAGCCCTCATTTACAAAATAAAGCTCTCTTCCTTTAACTTCACTGTAATAGTAATTATTCTCCGTGTCAACATCCAGGTATGTCATTAAATTTTGTTTTTCTATGTCAAATACTTTATTTTGGTATTGAGCTACTCTTGACAGTGGCTTGTAAAGACACTCTTTCAAAAATCCTAGCACTTCCCAAAACAATCCATCATTCGTAGGGATAAAGGTATCTTTCAGATATGTCAACTCGATGTCAACGCTATGTGTCAATCCTTTAGTTGACACTCTAGTTGACAACTGTGTTCCATAAAGAAAAGCTAGTCTCTCTTTAAAAGACTGTACTGTTGGATACGTCTGATTGGCTGTAGCCAACATTTGTGAAACTAGGGCTCGTTTAGCAATTGTTTGTTTATTCAAAGATCCTGTCATTCGAAAAACAATACGATTAGTTTTATATTTTTGTGTTGGAATGAAGTGTACATAGACACCATCAGCAATTTTCATTGATAACCTCTAAAAAGTTTATGCTTCCAATTATACCATTTTTATGCTATCTTATCTCAAGAGAAAGTTGAGGTACTATGGAATATAAATTATTTGGTGAATACATCACACTGCAGGCACTTTTAAAAGAATTAAGTATCATTCATAGTGGAGGTGCTATAAAAGGTTTCTTGGCTAAGAATACCGTTTTATTCAACGGTGAGGATGAAAAACGTCGTGGAAAAAAACTTCGTTATGGAGATGTTATTACCATTCCGTCTGAGGAACTTGAAATAACGATTGTAGCTCCTACGACAAATGAAATTGAAGAACATCAAAAAGCAGTCGCTGAAAAAGCACGTGTTGCTGCCATTGTTAAAAAAATGAATCAGGATAATAAAAAGAAACAAAAAGCACATCCGTCAAAAGAAAGCAATAAAACTAAACGAAAACCCGTTCGTTTCCCAGGAACCTAACTATGTGGCTCGAAAAAATTGATATTCAACACTTTAGAAATTATACTGAAGCCTCTGTGAGCTTCTCACCTCATCTCAATATTTTTCTTGGTCGCAATGCCCAAGGAAAAACAAATATTCTTGAGGCCATCTATTTTCTAGCATTGACACGTAGTCATCGGACCCGTTCAGATAAAGAACTGATTCAATTTCAACAAAATACTCTCAAACTGAACGGCATCGTGCATCGTCATAGTGGGAAGCTACCTCTGGAAATCAGTTTATCTAATAAAGGACGCATAACAAAGGTTAACCACCTCAAACAAGCTAAATTATCCGATTATATCGGTCACATGACTGTGGTGCTATTTGCTCCTGAGGATTTACAACTTGTAAAAGGATCTCCAAGCCTGAGACGTAAATTTATAGATATTGATTTAGGACAGATTAAGCCTGTTTATCTCTCAGACTTATCAAGTTATAATCATGTACTCAAACAACGTAATGCTTATCTCAAATCTACTGACAATGTAGACATTAATTTCCTCTCAGTGTTAGATGAACAGCTTTCCGATTTTGGAACACGAGTTATCGAACATAGACTAGAATTTATCAAGCAATTAGAGGAGGAGGCAGATAGACATCATAGTAACCTCTCAAATCAGATAGAGCGCCTTAAAATCTCCTACGAATCTAATATCCCACTGGAAAATAACAAAGTTATTCGCGAATCATTTTTAACCACGTTAAAGCAAAATCACAAAAGAGATATCTTCAAAAAGAACACTGGTGTTGGTCCGCATAGGGATGATTTAACATTTTACATTAATGACATGAACGCATCTTTCGGTAGTCAGGGGCAGCAACGTAGTCTCATACTTTCTTTAAAAATGGCTGAGATTGCTCTGATAAAAAAAGTAACAGGTGAATTTCCTATTCTTCTCCTCGATGATGTCATGAGTGAGCTTGACAATCACCGTCAACTTAAACTGTTAGAAAGTATTGACGAAGAGGTTCAAACCTTCATGACGACAACTTCACTTGATCATCTGAGTAACCTACCACCTGATTTAAAGACCTTCTTAGTTAAGAATGGTGATATTTATGAAAAACAAGTCGATTAAATGACTTGTTTTTCTATTTTTCGTGATTGACACATGTGACAAGCGTTACCCAATAAGCTGTAAATCATTTTCGCCTAAACCCTTTTATCAACAACCATAATCACGTAAATACGTTGTAAACTTATTGTAAATATCTCTGTAAACAAAAAGTACTTATCTGAGATAAGTACTTTTATGTTTATTAATGAGCTGAGTAGTTAGGCGCCTCGTTGGTAATTTGAACATCGTG
>ERZ791908.373-NODE-373-length-51733-cov-8.034908_pt1 | contig 51733 bp, 35 predicted proteins | sample MGYA00510144_ERZ791908 | MGnify/ENA primary metagenome ERZ791908 (study PRJEB30046, sample SAMN00792105) | human gut metagenome | study: EMG produced TPA metagenomics assembly of the A metagenome-wide association study of gut microbiota in type 2...
CGAGCACTTCCACACGCTGCGCGACTGGCTGCCGCTCTTGTGCGCCACGATCTATCCAACGTACCTGCTGGTGTACGAGGTGTTTGCAGGCCACATCTCCGGCGTGGTGCGCGAGGGGCTCAACGGCATCGTGACGCTCGCGACGGGCGTGCACGTGGAGGTGCGCCGCAGCGGCTCGTACACCTCAGAGCTCACGAGTCTGATCCAGAAGCAGTGGTACGGGCCGCTCATCCTGCCTCTGGGCGCGCTGCTCGCGAGCCTGGGCCTGGCGCAGCCCGCGGGATGGCAGCACTACGCGCTGCTGGTGGCGGGCGCGCTCGTGGCGCTGGACGCGCTCCTCTCCACCTTTGGCATGGGCCTGGCGGACAGCATCGCCCGCCGCGTGGGCAACGCCGCGGAGGAGTGGTATGTGCAGGCACGCATGGACATGCTCAAGCGCTGCGGCCAGTGGGGGAGCGGCCCCGCCGCGGGCACCGCAGGCGGCCGCCACGCAAGGTAGGTGACACGATGACGCTCTTTGGTAGGTCGGACAAGTCGGCGCAGGGCGGTCGCTCAAGGGCCGTGGGCCGTGCGGTCGGCGTGCTCGTGGCGGCGTTCTTCGCGTGCGTGCTGACATTCTCCCTGCTTGCCGTCGGAGCCGCCTCGATTCCACGTTCCGCGGTGGATGCGGGGGTGAGGAGCTCCCTGGCGGAGCTTTCCTCGGAGGGGCAGTACTATCGGCTCCTCCCAGAGGACGAAAGCTGGCAGCTCGACAACTACACCACGGCCATCATGCTCAACCAGGCGAGCCACTCGGCCGCCAATCCCGTTCTCACCGCGGCGTACAACTTCCAGTGGCACGGGACCGGTGACGGGGACGACCAGATTTCCGCGCTGAGCGGCGGTCTGAGCAGGCCGGAGGGCAGCATGTCTGCCAAGGGTTGGATTGCCTACGGCAGGTACTGGCACGGCTACCTCGTGTTCCTGAAGCCGCTGCTCGTCTGCTTTGACCTGTACCGGATCAGGATGATCCTGCTTGTGGCGTTTGCGGCGCTCCTGGGATGGTCGACCGTCCTTCTCGCCCGCTCGGAGGGCGTGGCCGTGGGCGTGCTGTACCTGTGCGCCTTCGCGATGGCAAACGTCGTTGTAGGGATGTTCTCCCTGCCCTTCTCGCCCTCGTTCTTTGTGGGACTGGGCGCGACCGTCTTTGTGCAACGGCACCGCAGCGGCAGATGGGACCTGTGTGGGGACGGCTCGGTCGTGTCGTGGCTCGCGTTCTACCTCGTCGTGGGTGCGATCACGGTGTTCCTGGACTTCCTGGACACGCCAATCATCACGCTGGGCCTTCCCCTGTGCATGCAGCTCTACCTGTGCCGTGGCTCCATAACGCGTAAGTCCGTCCCCAGGGTGCTGGCGCTTGTACTGGGGGCCTCCGTCTGCTGGGCGGTGGGTTATGTCGGGCTCATGCTTGCCAAGTGGGTGCTCTCCACGCTGGCTACGGGCTTCGACTTCGTGCACGACGGCCTCGCGAGCGCCGTGTACCGGTCGGGTAGCTCCGCTGGTGCGCAGCACGTCGGAAGGCTGGCTGCTGTAAGAAGAAACGTTGGCCTGCTCGCCCACCGCTGGGTTGCCAAGGCCCTCGCGTTGCCCGTTGCCGCGACGCTCGTCTGGGCCGTGGCGTCGCACAGGCTGGCCCGCCTCCGTGGAGCGAACTGGTGGTTCCTCGTGCCGCTGCTCGTCGTGGCCATCTATCCTTATGCGTGGTACGTGGTGGCCGCCAACCACTCGTACGTGCACGCATTCATCACGTATCGTGACCAGGTGGTCGCGCTCGTGGCGGTTGCCCTCGCCGTGGGTGCCGCCCTGGGGCGTATGGCGGGGGAGAAGCCCATCTCGTCCGGCAGCGAGCCCATCTCGTAGCTGTAGCCTCGATGGAGTCCGTTTTGTTGGACTATCATCTATACGTTAATGGCTTTCTGGCGGCGAGGCTTTGGAGGGCTGAGGCGTGAAGGGCATCATACTGGCAGGCGGCAGCGGAACCAGGCTGTATCCACTAACCACCGTCACGAGCAAGCAGCTCCTACCGGTGTACGACAAGCCCATGATCTACTACCCGCTCTCGACGCTCATGCTCGCGGGCATCAGGGACATCCTGATTATCAGCACGCCCACGGACCTGCCTAACTTCGAGCGCCTGCTTGGCGATGGATCGGACTTTGGCGTGTCGCTCTCCTATGCGGAGCAGCCAGTCCCCAACGGCCTCGCACAGGCGTTCGTGATCGGTCGGGATTTCGCGGGTTCCGAGCCCTGCGCCCTCATCCTGGGCGACAACATCTTCTATGGCAACGGCCTCTCGCGCCACCTGCGCAAGGCGGTCGCCGCGGCCGAGAAGGGCAAGGCGACGGTGTTCGGGTACCGCGTCGACGATCCGGAGCGCTTCGGTGTCGTGGAGTTCGACAAGGACTACAACGCCGTCTCCATCGAGGAGAAGCCCGCCCATCCCAAGAGCAACTACGCCGTGACGGGCCTGTACTTCTACGATGCGCGCGTGTGCGACTTCGCGTCCAAGGTGGTCCCCTCCGCCCGTGGCGAGTACGAGATCACGGACCTCAACAGGATGTACCTGGATGCGGGCGACCTCAACGTCGTCACGCTGGGCCGCGGCTACGCGTGGCTCGACACGGGCACGATGGAGTCGCTTGCGGAGGCGTCGCAGTTCGTGAGGACGGTCGAGCGCGCCCAGGACCTGCCGGTCTCCGTGCCCGAGGAGATTGCCTTCGAGAACGGCTGGATACCGCGCGAGCGCCTGCTCGCCTGCGCCGAGCGCTATGGGAAGAGCACCTATGGCAAGCACCTCAAGATGGTCGCGCAGGGCGGCATCGTCCCCAGCAACAGGAGCGAGGACTAGATGCGCGTCCTGGTAACCGGCGCGCGCGGGCAGCTGGGCAGCGAGCTCAGGCGCTGCGTCGAGCGCGGCCGCTCCGACATCGGCCCCATCGACGCCGTCTGGGCCACGGCGCGGGTCGACTACGCGGGCTCGTCCGATCTGGACGTGTCGAGCATGCGCTCCGTGGACGGCTGGTTCCAGACGCATGAGCCCTACGACGTGGTGATCAACTGCGCCGCCATGACGAACGTCGACGGGTGCGAGAAGGACTTTCCCAGCGCCTTCGCGGCAAACGCCTTGGGCCCCATGAACCTCGCGATCGCGACCGAGCGACAGGGCGCGAAGCTCGTCCACGTCTCGACCGATTACGTCTTCTCCGGCAAGGAACCGGGGGAGCGTCTTGAGTCGGACGTGCCGCGTCCCATATCCGCCTATGGTCGCTCCAAGCTCGCGGGTGAGGGCCTAGCCCTCTCGCGCAACCCCAGGACGTTCGTGGTGAGGACCGCCTGGCTATACGGGCTCGAGGGCAGGAACTTCGTCAAGACCATGCTCCGCCTCGCGAAGGCCCATCCGCAGGTCACGGTCGTGGACGACCAGGTTGGTAACCCCACCTCTGCCAGCGACCTCGCCCACGAGGTGCTCGCGCTCGCACTCACGGATGCCTACGGGACCTACCACGCCACCTGTGAGGGGACGTGCTCCTGGGCCGACTTCGCCCAGGCGGTGTTCGAGGAGTTCGGCGTCGACTGCGCCGTCGAGCGCTGCAGCTCGGACGAGTACCTTGCCGCACACCCCGACAGCGCAAGGCGGCCGCACTTCTCGGCCTTGGACGGAAGCGGCCTGTACTCCGTCGTGCCAGACCGCATGAGGCCCTGGCGCGACGCGCTTAAGACGTATCACGAAAACTATCAGGAGCTCTTTGGAGGAACCAATGCGTAAGGATGCGGAATCCCTCGTCTCGGTCATAGTCCCCATCTACAACACCGAGAAGTACCTTGCCCAATGCCTGGACAGCATCTGCGGACAGACGTACAAGAACCTCGAGATCATCCTCATCGACGACGGCTGCACGGACGGATCGCCGCAGATCATCGACAGCTACGCCGCTATCGACCCGCGCATCAAGCCCATCCACAAGGAGAACGGCGGGTACGGAGCCGGCTGCAACCGCGGCATCAACGAGGCGACGGGCCGCTGGATCTCCATAATCGAGCCGGATGACTACATCGAGCCTACCATGTACCAGGAGATGCTCGAGTTCGCGGCGTCGTTTGACGAGGAGATTGACATCGTCAAGGCCGCCTGGACGGACCTCAGGGACTGGGACGACCCCAAGACCCTCAAGAGCTTCCCCGCGGCTATCACGATGAAGATTCCGACCTCAAAGCGCCCCTTCACGCTCGCCGAGGACCCGCGCCTCATTGCGACGCACCCCTCCATCTGGTCGGCAATCTACCGTCGCGACTTTCTGAACGAGAAAGGCATACGCTTCATCGAGTACCCTGGCGCCGGATGGGCGGACAACCCCTTCCTTGTCGAGACGATGTGCCAGGCGAAGGCCATCCTCTACCTCAACAAGTGCTTCTACAACTACCGTACCGACCTTCCGGGCAGCACGTACGACCACAAGACGGACGATGCGGTGACCAGGCCGTTTGACCGCTGGAACACCATGCTCGACATCATGGAGCGTCTCGGCGTCAAGGACGAGGGCATCCTTGCGGCTCACTATGTGCGCGGCTTTGACTACGCGCGCGGTGCCATCGTGGACGACGGCGAGGACAACCCCCTCGTGAGGGATAACGTGACCAAGATGTTCCTGCGCATGAAGCCCGAGATTGTGGCGAGGATGTGCGAGCTTCCCACGAGCAGGCGCAGGTATTACTACGAGGTGACCGGCCAGCCGATGCCCGGAAACACGCACCTCGCCCGCGCCGCCTACCTGCTGGGCCAGGCCAGCTACGAGTTCAGGAGCTTCGGCCCACTGGGGGTCGCGGACATGACGTTCCGTCATGTCATGAGCGCCACGCATATGGCGCTCCACGGCGATTTCGAGCGTGCCGAGCTCGATGACAAGCACTAGGGCGAGAAGGGCAGGTAAGTTCCCTTGGGCAAGCTTATAGCTCAGTTCATGAAGTTCGGCGTAGTGGGCGTGATTGCGTTCGCGATCGACTTTGGCGTCATGGTGCTCCTGCACGAGACCCTTGGGATGGACCCGGTGGTCGCTGCGGCGATTTCATTCTGCGTGAGCACCATCTTCAACTACCTTGCGAGCATGCGCTTCGTGTTCACGCATCGTGACGACCTGAGTAGATCGCGCGAGTTCGCGATCTTCGTGGTGCTGAGCGTCGTGGGCCTCGTCATCAACGAGATTTGCATGGTGGCCGGCCAGGTCATGTTCACCAGCATGGGCTTCGACTACGCACACGGTCCGTACTACATGCTCGTCAAGGTCTTCGCGACCGCGGTGGTCATGTTCTGGAACTTCTTCAGCAGGAAGAAATGGCTGGACGCTGGGGAGTAATCGTCTTTTCGGGAAACGGATGGATATGGGCAAGAGTGCTACGTTCGGCAACTTCACGTTCGTTGAGAGCGACATAAAGGACGTCATCGTCGTCGAGGGAAAGGTGTTCGGCGACGAGCGAGGCGGCTTCATGGAGACGTACAAGCGATCGGACTTCGTGCAGGGTGGCATAACCGCCGACTTCGTGCAGGACAACCAGTCCGTCAGCAGGAAGGGAGTCCTCCGTGGTCTCCACTTTCAGATTAACCACCCGCAGGCCAAGCTCGTTCGCGTGATTGATGGCCGCGTATACGACGTCTGCGTCGACCTGCGCAAGGGAAGCCCAACCTTTGGCAAGTGGGAGGGCGTGGAGCTCTCTGACGAGAACCACCGCCAGCTCTTCATCCCCAGGGGCTTCGCCCATGGCTTCTATGTCATGAGCGAGCGCGCCGTTTTCTGCTACAAGTGTGACGATGTGTATCATCCCAACGACGAGGGCGGTATCGCCTGGGACGACGAGGAACTTGCGGTGGCGTGGCCGCTCGCAGCGGGCACCGAGCCCATCCTTTCCCAGAAGGATCAGGTGCATCCCACGTTTGCGGAATGGAAGAAGTCCAACAACCTCTAGGAAACGGCAGGTGGTCCACATGGCCAAGACGTATCTCGTCACGGGTGGTGCCGGGTTCATCGGTTCCAACTTCGTGCTCTTCATGCTCAACAAGTACGACGACATCAGGATCGTGAACGTCGACCTTCTCACATATGCGGGCAACCTCGAGAACCTCGCCTCCGTCGAGGGTGACGAGAGGCACGTGTTCGCGCAGGCCGACATCAGGGACGCGCAGGCGATTTCCGCCCTTTTCGAGAAGTACGACGTCGACTATGTGGTGAACTTCGCCGCGGAGAGCCACGTCGACCGCTCGATCGTGGATCCTGGCGCCTTTGCGTCGACCAACGTGATGGGCACCGTCAACATGCTCAACTGCACCAGGGCTGCCTGGGAGCGCGAGGATGGGACGTATCCCGAGGGCAAGAAGTACCTGCAGGTCTCTACCGATGAGGTTTACGGGTCGCTCTCCATCGACGAGTCCGACACGTTCTTCCGCGAGGACACGCCCATCAACCCGCACTCGCCGTACTCTGCCTCCAAGGCAAGCGCGGACCTCTTCGTGAAGGCATATGGCGACACGTACGGCATGCCCGTGAACATCACCCGTTGCTCCAACAACTATGGGCCGTTCCAGTTCCCGGAGAAGCTCATTCCCCTCATGATCAACAACGCCGAGGCGCACAGGGAGCTCCCCGTCTACGGTGACGGTCTCAACGTGCGTGACTGGCTGTACGTCGAGGACCACTGCAAGGCGATCGACCTTGTCCTCTCGAAGGGGCGTCTGGGCGAGGTGTACAACGTGGGCGGCCACAACGAGCGCCCGAACATCTTCATCGTGAAGAAGATCATCGAGGAGACCGCTCGCGCGACGGGCGATGCGGAGATAACCGAGGCTCTGATTAAGTACGTTCAGGACCGCAAGGGCCATGACCGCCGCTATGGCATCGCGCCGGACAAGATTAAGGCGGAGCTTGGTTGGGAGCCGGAGACGCGCTTCGAGGACGGCATCGTGAAGACTATCGACTGGTACCTCGCCCACAAGGAGTGGATGGAGCACGTGACGAGCGGCGCGTACCTGGAGTATTACCACAAGATGTACGGGGAGAGGTAACGAATCATGAGCGAGGCCTTGGCCCCGAACAAGAAGAAGCGCCTTGTGAGCGTGGTCATACCATGCTACAGGTCCGAGAGGTCCATCAGGGATGTGGTCGAGCTGACCATTGCCGAGTTCGACAAGTGGGATGACTACGACTGCGAGTTCGTCTTGGTGAACGACTGCTCTCCTGATGATACGTACGGGACGATCTGCGATCTTGCGGAGAGGCACCCTAACGTCCACGGCGTGAGCCTCATGCGAAACTTCGGCCAGCATAGCGCCATCATGTGCGGCCTCCACTTCGCGAAGGGCGACCTCGTCCTTGGCATCGACGACGACCTGCAGTGCCACCCCTCGCAGATCCGCAAGGTGCTTGACCGAATGGACGACGGATTCGACGTCGTGTACGGCGTCTATGCGGAGTCCAAGAACGGGCCGATCAAGAACTTCACCAGCTGGCTCAACAAGGTCACCTCGCGCAAGCTCCTGGGCCGTCCCAAGGACATCCGCTCGAGCAACTTCTGGCTCATCACGTCCCAGATCAAGGACCAGATGATTCAGTACACCAACTACAATCCCTACGTCGACGCCCTGTTCACGAGGCTTACCAACCGCATCGGCAACGTCACGATCGAGCACCACAAGCGCGAGTACGGCACTTCGAACTACACGCTGTCGAAGCTGGTCAACCTCTGGCTCGCTTCCTTCAACTACACAAATGTCCCGCTGAGACTCATCTCCGGCATCGGCGTCGTTACGGCTCTCGTCGGATTCCTGGCGGGCATCGTCACTATCATCAGGAAGATCGTCAACCCCTCGATTATGGCCGGATGGTCCTCCATCGTCTGCATCTTGCTGCTCTTCTTTGGAGTGGTCCTTCTCGCCCTCGGCATCATCGGCGAGTACCTGGGCAATATTGTGCTCTCCATCAACAGCACGCCGCAGTTCGTCATTCGCGAGAAGGTGAACCTCTAGGTGGGCGAGAAGCGCGCGAGGTCAAGGGTGCTCATCGCGCTCCACCTGCTTCTTGCGCTCTACTCCATCAGTGGCGTCCTGAGCAAGCTCGCGTCACGCCATCCCTTCATGAGCGTCCCGTTCGTGCTCTGCTACGGGGGCTCGCTTGCCATCCTCGCCGTGTACGCCATCGGCTGGCAGCAGATCATCAAGAGGATGCCCCTCATTGCGGCTTACGCCAACAGGGCCGTCACCCTCGTCTGGGGGATCGTCTGGGGCGTGCTCTTCTTTGGTGAGGGTGTGACGCCGCTCAAGCTTCTGGGGGCGGCCATCGTGCTGGCCGGCGTCGTGCTCTTCTCGCTCTCTGGTGACGGAGAGGAGGGCGACCATGAGTAGGACGTTCACGTACGCGCTCTTCGCTCTGTTTGGCGTCTTCATCTCGGGCATCTCGCAGGTGCTGCTCAAGAAGTCGGCGGGCAGGCAGTATTCTTCCGCTATCCGCGAGTACCTGAATCCGCTTGTGATCGTCGCCTATGCGATGTTCTTTGGCGCGACGCTCCTCTCCGTGTACGCGTACAAGGGAATCCCCCTCTCTATGGGGCCAATCCTCGACGCGACGGGCTACATCTACGTCACGATCTTCGGCATTACCATCTTCCACGAGAAGCTCAACGCCCGGCGCGTCCTTGCGCTTGCCCTTATCATCCTGGGCATCGTGGTCTACTCGCTTGGCCTGTAGCGCCAGGTGTGGCAGGAGGGTCATTTGGCAGAGTCAAACCTGAAGTCCAAGACGATACGCGGGCTATTCTTCAAGCTCTTCGAGCAGGGCGGGTCCGCCATCATCACGCTCGTCGTCCAGATTGTGATGGCGCGCATCCTGGCACCGCGCGAGTTCGGAATGCTCGCCATCATGCTCGTCTTTGTGAATGTGGGCAACGTGCTCGTGCAGTCCGGCCTGAACACCGCGATCGTCCAGTCAAAGGACGTGAGCGAGAAGGACTACAGCACGGTGTTTTGGATGAGCCTCGTGGTGTCCGTCGTCCTCTACGTCGTGGTGTTTCTCTCCGCGCCTGCCGTCGCGGCGTTCTACAGGATGCCGCGTGTCGTGTGGCCGCTCAGGGCGCTCGTGCTCGTGCTCATGATCAACGCGTACAACTCCATCCAGGAGGCCATCGTCGCCCGCGACCTCCAGTTCAATAAGACGTTCCGCGCGACCGTCACGGCTGGTGTCGTCTCGGGAGCCTTGGGCATATCCGCGGCGCTCGCGGGCTTTGGAATCTGGGCGCTTGTGGTCCAGCAGATAGCTCAGCAGGTTGTCAAGTGCATCGCCCTCGCCAGGCAGATTCCCTGGCGGCCGCGCCTCGAGTTCGACGGCGAGCGCGCCGTCGTGCTCTTCCGCTTCAGCTGGAAGCTCCTCGTGTCGGGCATCATGGACCAGCTGTACCAGAGCCTTTCGGACCTCATCATCGGCAGGGTCTTCACGTCCACGGACCTCGGCTACGTCTCGCAGGGCAAGAAGTACCCCCAGGCGCTCGGCGTCATGCTCGACGGCGCCATCCAGCCGGTGATGCTGTCCGCCGTGTCACGCGTGCAGGAGGACGTGTCCAAGGTCAAGCGTCTCGCACGTCGTGGCCTCAAGACGAGCACGTACCTCATCGTGCCGTCCATGACGCTCTTCGCCATCCTGGCCCCACAGCTCGTGAGGCTGCTGCTGGGCGCCAAGTGGCTGCCGAGCGTTCCCTTCCTGCAGATGTACTGCTTCGTGTACGCGCTGCTGCCCATCCACACCACAAACCTCCAGGTTCTCAACGGCATGGGCAGGAGCGACCTCTTCCTCAAGCTCGAGGTCATCAAGAAGTGCCTCGGTCTTGCGATCATCAGCTTTGCCGCCTTCGTCATGCGTGACATCTATGCCATCGTCTTCGGTTCCGTAATCGTGGGCATCGCGAGCACGTTCATCAATGCCTCGCCCAACAAGAGGGTCATCGGCTACTCGTATATGGAGCAGGTGCGCGACATCGTTCCCGCCTTCGCCATGTCAGCGGCCTCAGCTGCCGTCGTGTGGTTCGCGGCGTCGGCCATGCCCAACGACGTCCTGGGCATCCTTGTCGGCATCGTCGTGATGTTCGCTGTCTACGTGTTCCTGTCGTGGGCATTCCATGTCGAGGAGTTCGGTTACGTCGTCCGTAACCTCAAGGCAGTGCGAGACAAGAGGGCGGCGGCAGGCAAGTGAGCGCTGACGAGAAGGCTCGCACGGTTGGGGAGGGAAGGCATAGGGCTATGGCCAGCGCGTCCATCTCGTTCCCGACCGTCATCGTGCCCGTTATCGTTGCGGCTGGGCTTACCGTAGTCCGGCTCGTGCTCGCGAACCAGACTCCCGTGACCGTCCTTCTGGGGTCGGGCACGGCGGCGGATGACAGGCTCTTCGCAAGCGCGGCCCTCTATCTTGCGGCGGGAAAGTGGCTGGGGCCGTATGGTCGGTACACGCTTGCGAAGAACCCAGGCTATCCAATGATCCTGGCGTTCTGCGGGGCGACCCACATTCGCTACCAGCTGCTTCTCATGGGGTTGCAGGCCGTTGCCTGCCTCGCGTTCGCCCTCGCCCTACGCCCTCGCGTGAGGTCGAGGTGGGTCCGCGTGGTCGTCTACCTCGCCCTTCTCTACACGCCGCTCCTCTTCACGACGTCGTACTTCCGCAGGATCTATCGCGATGGCATGGTGATTCCCTTTGCCATCCTGTCGCTCTCCGCCTACGTCGGGTGGTACCTCAGGCGAAAGGCTCCCGTGCGGCGGCAGCTCCCCTGGGTCGTCGCAGCTGCAGTGGGACTCGTGCCGCTGTCCCTCATAAAGGAGAACTTCTCCTGGGTGCTTCCCTTCGCGGTCGTGTGCTCCCTCGTGATGGCGGTCGGCTGGATCGCCGACGCACGCCGGGCTCGTGGCGGCGCGCGCGGCCCGCTGGTCCGAGTTGCGCTTCTGGTGATGCCGCTCGCTCTCGTATGGGTCGCCTCCACCGCGGTCTCGCGCGCGAACTACGAGCATTACGGCTTCTATGGCACGAACGAGCGCTTCTCCGGCTCGTTTGCGAGCGTGTGCTCCGACCTGTCCGACATCGACGTGGGCGAGAAGGACGAGGGTGTCTGGGTCTCGAGGAAGGCCCTGGAAAGCGCGATGGAGGAGAGTCCCACCCTCGCCTCCATTCGGGATTCTCTGGACGCCTCCTGGGACGAGTGGGTCGAGTCCTTCGATGGCCATGAGGTGTACGGCGACCTTGCGTACTGGGCGCTCAGGCAGGGCTACTACGACGCCAAGCCCAACGCTACCGCCCGCTCTGCCAATGCCTTCTGGTCTAAGGTCAACGCTGAGTTGCGGGCGGCCGCGAAGGCGGGCGGTCTTGCGAGCAAGGGTGGCCTCAGGGTCTCAAAGGTGGCGCCGCCAGTCGGGACGGGCGACCTTCTCCCCTGGGCGAGCCGCACGCTTTCCACAACGGTGACTCTCCTGCGTCTGGACATCCTGCAGGAGCACCTCATCGGCCCCGGTTGGAAGCCCGTGAGCCCACCGGGTAGCTATGCCTCGGGGGAGCTCAAGATGCGCAGACTTCTCGGCGGCAACACGCTCCTGAACGGTGCGGAGGACGACACGCCCAAGAGCACGGCGGCGGTCTCGACGGTCGACTACTATCTGGGCCGCGCGGGCATCGCGGTCATGCGCGTCGCGAACCTGCTGCTGCTTCCCGCGGTCGTCGCCCTCATCGCACTAACGGCGCGCGGGAAGGTTAGGCGCCCCGTTGAGCCACTGCTCGTCGCCCTCGGGCTTGCGCTCACAGCGCTCGCGTTCGAGGCTGCGACGGTCTGGTACGTCTCGTACCAGCTGAGCGTCTTCAGCCAGGGCTCGTACCTCCTCGAGGCGAGCAAGTACAGCCCGGAGTTCTACGCCGTGGTATCGATGCTAGAATGTCTTATATTTGCGGAACTTGCAGGTTTGGAGTACAAGCATGCCAGATAAGATCCTCGTCACGCGCTCGTCCATGCCGGACTTCGAGGAGTATGCGGAGGAGATACGGCCCATCTGGGAAAGCCACTGGCTCACGAACATGGGCGTGAAACATCGCCAGCTCGAGGCGGACCTCCTGAGCTACCTCAAGGTTCCCCAGATTGCGCTCTTCGTTAACGGGCACTCCGCACTCGAGTGCGTGCTCGAGGCCATGGGGCTCAAGGGCAAGGTCATCACGACGCCCTACACCTTCGCCTCCACCACGCACGCCATCGTCCGCAAGGGCCTGAAGCCCGTGTTTGCGGATATCAAACCGGATGACTACACGCTAGACCCGGCCTCGATCGAGCGCCTGATTGACGAGGACACCTGTGCCATCGTGCCCGTCCACGTCTACGGCAACCTCTGCGACGTGGACGCCATCCAGGACATCGCGGACCGCCACGGCCTCAAGGTCATCTACGACGCGGCACATGCCTTTGGCGTGTGGCGTGGCGAGGCCTCCTCCGCGTCCTTCGGTGACGCCTCCATGTTCTCGTTCCACGCGACCAAGGTGTTCAACACCATCGAGGGCGGTGCGGTGTGCTTCCACGACCCCGCGCTCAAGAAGCTCCTCAACGAGTGGAAGAACTTCGGCATCACCGGTCCCGAGGACGTGGAGTACGTGGGTGGCAACGCGAAGATGAACGAGTTCTGCGCGGCCATGGGAATCTGCAACCTTCGCCACCTCGACCGCGAGATCTCCAAGCGCAAGGCGGTGACGGAGCGCTATTGGGAGCATCTTGACGGTGCCAGGGGCGTCAGGCTGTCGCTTCCCAAGGAGGGCGTCACGTCCAACTACGCATACCTGCCCGTGGTGTTCGACGACGACTTCGGCGCGACTCGCGACGACGTCTACGATGCCCTTGCGGCGCAGCAGGTCTTCTCGCGCAAGTACTTCTATCCGCTCACGACCGACTTCGCCTGCTACCGCGGCCGCTTCGACAGCTCCAGGACTCCGGTCGCGCAGTACGTCGCGAGCCACGTGCTCACGCTTCCCATGTACGCGGACCTCGCGCTCGAGGACGTGGATCGCATCTGCGACATCGTCCTGTCCTGCGGTCGGGCATAGGGGAGCGCCGTGGAGCAAAGCCAGACGCAAGCGACGCAGCCTCCCATGGTCAGCGTCATAGTTCCCGTCTTCAACCAGAAGGACTACGTCGAGCGTTGCCTCAGGAGCATCGCGAGCCAGAGGTGCAACTTCCCCGTCGAGGTCATCGTCGGTGACGACTTCTCCACGGACGGCACGCGCGACGTCCTCAGAAGGCTCGAGCCCGAGCTTCCAGGCTGGTTCCAGATCCTCCTGCGCCCCAAGAACATGGGCCTTCGGGGCGAGAACAACTGCAACGACCTGCTGCACCGCTGCCGTGGGCGCTACATGGCCATTCTTGAGGGCGACGACTTCTGGACGTACGACGGCAAGCTCCAGGCCCAGGTAGACTTCCTGGAGTCCCATCCGGACTACTCGGCCTGCTACCATCACTGCGTCGTCGTCGGCGCGGACTCCAAGCCAAACGGCGAGAAGTACCCCGAGTGCCCAAAGGGGGAGTACACCTTCAAGGAGTTCTTCTACATGAGCCTACCCGGGCAGATCGGCACCTCGCTCTACCGCCGCGAGCCCTACCTCGAGGCCCGCGAGGACATCACGCGCATGAGGCTCTACGATTCCTATCCCGGCGACCGCAGGAACGCGTTCTTCATCCTCACGATCGGTCGCGTACGTTGCATGGACCAGACGTGGAGCGCGTACCGCCACGTGGTCAAGGGCGGCTCCAGCTACTCGTCAAACGTTCGCGTCGACCAGAACTATGCGCGCCAGGAGCTCCTCTTCGGCAAGACGATCATTCGCTTTGCCGAGTCGCGCCACAACGACGAGGCCGTTTACGCCGCGAAGATGACCTACTATCGCACGCTCCTCAAGTGGAGCGTGGGCAAGGTGCGCTGCTCCACGTTGCGTGCCGCCCTCCAAGAGATCATGGGCGAGAAGAACCACAGGCCTTCCTATCTGCTCTCCCCGTTGCGCTGGTACGCCGTCCTTGGCGCCCGGATGCTGCTTGGTAGGGGCGTCACCCTGTAGTTCGTGTTCAGGTGGCTTGCCCAACCCTGTTCGCGCGATCGCGCCTGCCGCTCGGATGGTACGATTGGCGATAACTGATCATCCCTGCAGGGGAGGACAAATGAACAAGAGAACTCTACTCGCGGGTGCGGGGTGCGCCGTCACCGCGGCACTAACTTTCTGTCTCGCGCTTGGTGCACCGGTTACAGCCCATGCCGCCTCCGCCACCGTGGACGAGGGCGTGTACGTCATTCGTGCCTCGGTCTCAAACAAGAACGTCGCGGTTGAGTCCGGTCACAAGGTGAGCGGCGGCAACGTGTTCCAGTGGAGCGACAACTCCCGCGTGGGCGAGCGCTGGCAGCTTCAGAGGTCTGGTAGTCACTATGTTGTGCGCAGCGTCCAGACCAACCTTGTGCTGGACGTCTATGGCGCCGGCAGGTCCAACGGCACCAACGTCCAGCTTTGGAAGGCCAACGGCAGCAGCGCGCAGCAATGGGACCTCGTGGACAACGGTGACGGCACTTACTCGCTGAGGTCCGTCTGCAACGGACTCGTGCTCGACGTCTCCGGCGGCAGCAGGAGCGACGGCGCAAACGTGCAGGTGTGGCAGGGCAACGGCTCCGCCGCCCAGAGATTCGCGTTCGAGTCGACAAAGTCCCTTTCCGAGGGTGCCTACGTCATCCGCTCCGCCGCGGGTACCTCCAAGGTCCTGGACGTCCCCTCTGCGTCCGGGGCAAACGGAGTGCGCCTCCAGCTTTGGGAGAAGAACGGTAGCTCAGCCCAGAGGTGGACCCTTGCCTACGACGCTAACACCGGCTACTACAAGCTGAGCGCGGCGTGCTCCGGCAAGGTGCTCGACGTGCCCGGCGCAAACGGCTCAAACGGGATGAGGCTCCAGCAGTATCAGTCAAACGGTTCCACTGCACAGACGTGGGACATTCGCAAGGCTTCCGAGGGTACCTACTCGGTCAAGACGCCCCTCACCGGTCGCGCTCTGGACGTCCCCAGCGGCAACGCGACCAACGGCGCCGCGGTACAGCTGTGGGACGCCAACGGCACAAAGGCCCAGCAGTGGGCGTTCGAGGAGGATGCCCCCTCCGTGGAGGACGGGCTCTACACCATCGCGAGCTCGCTGGATTCGTCCAAGGTCCTGGACGTGTCGTCGGCTTCCATGAGCCCCGACGCACGCATTCAAGCCTATTCCTCAAACGGGACGCTTGCGCAGAAGTGGGTCGTGAGCTCGGACAAGGCGAGCAAGACCTATTCGATCAAGAGCGCGAACTCGGGTCTCTATCTGAGTGATTCCAACGGAACCCTCAAGGGGTCCGATACCCTTTCGGACTCTTCGCGCTGGACGCTCAAGTCTGGTGCGAACGGGGGCGTCACTTTCGTGAACGCGGCGTCCGGGCGCGCGCTCGACCTCTCGGGTGCCTCCACGAGCAACGGGAACTCCGTCGGAACATATGCGGCTAACGGGACCGGCGCACAGTCTTGGAAGCTCGGTCGTGCGAGTGCGATCGAGGATGGCACCTACGTCCTGTCCACCTACACGGACCTCGTCAAGGCTCTGGACGTGAGCGGCGGCTCAAAGTCCGACGGCGCGGCGGTGCAGGTCTACCAGAAGAACGGGACGGCTGCCCAGGCGTGGGCGGTCAAGTCGGTGGGGAGCGGATACGTCTCGATTGCCAATGCCGGGTCGGCAAAGTCGCTCGACGTGTTGAACGGCAATGGCAGCCTTGGCGCGGTCGTCCAGCAGTACACGCCCAACGGCACGAAGGCGCAGCTCTGGAAGCCGACAATTGGTAGCAAGGGAGGGGTCGTGCTTGTGTCCGGGCTCTCCGACGGCCTTGCGCTCGGCGTCGGAACCTCTGGCGCGAGGGCGCAGCTCGTCGATGCTGGGTCCGATGCAGCTCGCTGGACCTATGCGAAGACGACAATTGCCCCGAGCTCTTCCGGCAACTCTGGCAACTCGGGTACGAGTTCCGGCGATGCGGGAAGCGTCAGCGGCCAGGATGCCTCGGGGCTCAAGTACGACAAGACCTATCTGGACAAGATGCGCGCAAAGGCTGTGCAAAAGGGAAGCGACACCAACTACTACCTCTGTGTGGACATCGACCAGGCTCGCGTGACCGTGTTCCAGCGGTCCGGAGGCTCCTGGAGCGCCATCAAGACGTTCGACGTCACCACGGGCGCGTACGGAGGAAAGTGGGGTGCCGGTACCAACAACTCCAAGACCGGGCTCTTCAAGCTCCATCACAAGGCACCTGCGCTCTACGAGGGAACGACATGGGTCAATGACTACTTCAGTTGCTTCGTGACCGCGTGGACGGCGAACAGGAATCAGAACGGTTTCAACCTGCCCTCCTATCCGCAGTCGCGCAACAGCTCCACACCGTACGAGATGGGACAGGGATTCCACTACTCCATCTACGCCGAGTTCAGGGCGCAGGGCAAGTCGGGATACGTCCACAAGGGCTCCGGTTGCATCTGCATGCGCTACGACGACGCGAAGTGGATATACGACAACGTGCCCACGGGCTCGACCGTGGAGTCCTTCGCAAGCTATAATCCCAACCCGACCACATGGACCGTTGGCAGCTGGCCAAAGTAGAGACGAGGTCCTCAGGTAGGTTTACAAGAGATGGGGCGACGTCGTCGAGGTCTGACGGCGTCGCCCCATGGTGAGGAGCGTGCATGGGCAACAATGGCCTTCCGAGTGTGGCCGTGGTCATGTCGACGTACAACGGTGAGAAGTACGTGTGCGAGCAGCTCGACAGCGTTCTTGGGCAGGACTACGGCAACGTGTCGATCTTCGTGCGCGATGACGGTTCGAGCGACGGTACGGTGGGCGCTCTGGAGCCCTACGAGTGCGAGGGGCGGATCCATCTGGAACGCGGGAAGAACGCCGGCGTGGTGCGCTCGTTCTTCTCGCTCCTGGAGGGAGTCTGCGGAAGGTTCGACTACGTGGCGTTCTGTGACCAGGATGACCGGTGGCATGCGGACAAGGTGTCGCGTGCAGTCGGCGTGCTGCAGAAGAGGGACGCGAGCGTGCCGCAGCTGTACTGCTCGGAGTACGAGTTCTGCGACGGGGAGTTGAGACCGCAGGGAAGGAGCCACCTCAACCGACGCGGTGTGGGCTTTCCTACGATGCTGTACGAGAACATGGTGTCTGGCAACACGACGCTCATGAACGACGCGCTCGTACGCGCGGTGGTCTCTGCGGGTGTGGAGGGCGTGTATTGCCACGACTGGTGGTGCGCCCTTGTGGCGAGCGCGATTGGCGAGCTGACGTTTGACGACTTCGCGTCGCTCGACTACAGGCGGACTGGGTCCAACGTGAGCGCAACGGGTACGGGTGGCATATCGCTCCTGAGGTATCGCGCCCGAAAGTTCCTGCAGGGGGGCGAACTGGCAAACGTCACCGTCCAGCTGCGGAAGCTCGAGCGCGACTTTGGCGACAGGATTCCCACGGACAAGAGGCGGCTCCTGGAGCGGTTCCTGAGCGGAGGCCGATGGAGCAAGGCGACTGCGCCCGTGAGGCTCAGGCAGAAGGGTCCCGAGGAGCTGGCGCTTCGAATCCTGTTCCTGGCCGGCAGACTATAGGGGTACATGAGCGCCCCCCCCTCGCGCGCAAGGCGCGAGGGGGGCGCAGTCGTAGGCTCGTTACGGAAATGGGCTAGCGCCGCGGGTCCGCAGCGTCGCCCCTCTCGGCGGGGGAGGTGTCGGCCTTGCCCGCCTTCGCGTCCTCCTCTTCCTGGTTGAGCTCGTCCTTGAGGGCGATTTCCTGCGCGAGGTCGTTTACCTTGCTCTTGAGCATGGAGATCTCTGCGGAGTTGCCGAATGCCTTCACGAGCAGCAGGGCGATGACGAGCGTGTAGACGAAGTTGATGGGGGAGATGAAGCCGAGGAGTCTGCCGAGCCAGATGGCGATGCCAGGGAAGACGGCGACGACCAGGAGGACGACGGAGAGGACGACCCAGAAGATGGAGTCCTCGACGAGGATCTTGTCCTTGCGGATGCGCTGGCAGACGAAGGCGAATGCGAGGACCGCGCCGAGGAGGATGAAGATGCGTTGCTGGATGGCCACGAAAGCTCCTTACCTGAGCCACTGGAAGAGCAGGATGGAGAGGCAGGTCCTGCTCATGTACTTGATCACGTTGGAGAGCTTGAGGTAGCTCTCGCCGCCCTGGCGCTCACGCATCTGCGCGGGAATCTCGACGACCTTGTTGCCCTTGCGGATTGCCCAGGCGACGGTGTCCGGCTCGGGAGCGACGTCGAAACCCGTGGCAAAGAGCTTGATCATGGAGCGGCCGTACATGCGCATGCCGCTCGTGGGGTCCGTGATGGTGGCGCCGGTCGTCATCTTGATGAGGCGGGTGATGAGGTGCGAGCCAGCCCCGCGTGCCCCCGAGAAGCGCTCGCCGTTGAGGAAGCGGGACGCAATCACGATGTCCGCGTCATTCTCGCCCAGTGCCTGCGCCATGCTGCGCACGAAGGTGGGGACGTGCTGGCCGTCGGCGTCGAACTGGATCGCGGCGTCGTACCCGTGCCGGTAGGCGTACTTCATGCCCGTGCGGAACGCCGAGGTAAGGCCCGTGTTGACGGGGAGGTTGACGCCGTGGAGGCCCTCCTCGCGGATGATGGAGGCCGTCTTGTCCCGGGAGCCGTCGTTGACGACGAGGTAGTCGATCTCCGGGCACTGTGACCTGAGCTCCGAGACCGTGGAGGAAAGGCACTCCTCCTCGTTGTAGGCAGGTATTATCGCCAGGACGCGCATGCCATGGATTCCTTCGGATAGGTGGAACATACTTGCAACATTCTATCCCAACGGGGACGTTGCTCCGAATCTACAAAGCGTGCAGCCGGTGGAGCGGGGAGGGGTCTTAGGACTCGATCTTGTAGAGCCGCAGGTTGCTGCCGCTCTTGAGGACGAGCTTGAGGTCCGGGGTGTCCTTGCGCACGCTCTCGATCCCGTGGAAGTCGGCCCTCGACTTGCTGCCTGTGCCCCTGAGGTTGATGAACGAGAAGGGCACGTCCGTGTCGTCCATGACGAGTACGTAGCGCGCGCCCGTCCTTTTGAGGGAGGCGCGGGTGTCGGGGCTCTGACCCATGTGGCTGAGCCACGTCCTGATGCGCTGACTGTCCAGCGTCTCGTTGCCGGCGCCGGGAATCGTGAGGCTGCGGTAGTAGGTCCTGATGCCGTAGTCGCCATAGGCGTAGAGGCTTCCGTCGCTCGGGTCGTTGATCACGAGGTCGTCACCCACTACGGTCGCGACCTTGGTGAGGAAGTCCTTCTCGTCCTGGGAAAGGGGCGAGGTGCCTCCGTAGACGTCCGACACGATGTAGCACAGGTCGCCGAAGGCGGTGTGGAAGTCCGCGTTCTGGAGCTTGGGGTCACGCCTGACCTCCTGTGGCGAGCGGTAGAAGCCCGGGAAGTAGTTGACGAGCGCAAACGCTGCAAGGACAATCGCGAAGAGGGACACCCCGCGCTTGGCGAGGCGAGTAGCGTCGTAGCGCCCGCCCGCAAGCTGTGCCACCTTTTGGCCCACGAAGGCGAGCCCAAGCGATGCGCAGGGGATGGATGCCAGCACGAACATCGAGGCGAGGCGCATGGGGTCCGTATACCAGAAGCCGCCCAGGAGGTTGCGGGAGTGGCCTGGGACGCCGGTGTACGTTGCCACCCAGAACAGGATGAATCCCGCCACCAGGTAGGTGAGCGTCATCCAGCGGGTCTTGCTCGACATGGCCGCGCATACCGCGCCCACCACCACAAGGGCACCCAGCACGAACTGCGGCGCGACGTTGTAGCAGAAGTCGTTGGTGTACGTGAGCGCGAGGAGGTTGTAGAGCATCTGGGGCTGGGTTGCGTACGTCTTCCAGTTGTGCGTGACTATCTCGTGGAACGCGGGGAGGCGGTAGCAGAACACCCAGAACGCCAGGCAGAGGAGCATGAACGCGAGCCACCCCAGCCAGGGCAGCATGGTGCCAAGGCGTCCCGTGTGACCCTCGAGCCTGCGCGCGATGGCGTCGCGTACGCGCCTCGCACACCAGAACATGAGGAGCACGAGTGCGGTGAAGATCGTGTTGGGATGCAGGAGGGCAAGGCCCAGCAGGCAGGGGAGAAGGACGATGGCGGAGGTGACGAACGTCCTCCTGCCCAGGCCGCCAAAGCCAAGCATGAAGAGCGCCATGGCGGAGGGAAGGATGCAGAAGCCGATGAGGTTCGGGTAGACGGGGCCGAACATGATCAGCTGCCACGGGAACGACGAGAAGGCCATGCAGACGAGCGCGCCAGCACGAACCTTGTCCTTCTCGCCCCCAAATGCGAGCGTGAGGAGGGCCGCCCAGCCCAGGGGATAGGCGACGGCAACCATGAGGAACTCCGACGCGTTGATGGCGATGGTCACCTTGCACGAGGTGATCTGGACGGCAAGCGCGCAGAACGCGTGCCATGCCGCCGGATAGAAACCCGACGTCTGCGCGGGGCAGATGGCCTTGTCGGCGGCCGTGAGGTAGGCCGAGACGCCCAGGGACGAGAAGCGGCCCGAATCCGCGAAGGCCTGGATCACGTTGAGATGCTGGGCCGTGTCGAACGCCTGGAAGAGCGCATCGGGGGAGGGGAGGTTCTTGAGGTAGACGAGCGCGCCGAGGCCGAGCCCGACGCAGAGGTAGAGGAGAACCGTGGTCCTATCGACTTTGGGGGTGGCGACGCGCCTTCCCTTCCTGCGGATGAGGAGCCATGCGGCGAGCGCCGCGAGTAGGATGGGCGCCATGAGCACCGGGGCGCTCGAGGCGATGCCAACGAGCGCGAGGGCCTGGCCGAGGATGGCATAGAGGCTGATGCTGACCAACGGTGACAGCATGGCGCTCCAGAATACGTCGAAGCCAAGGCCAAGGAGCAGGAGTGCGTTGGGCACGAAGAGGAGCAGGTAGGTTGCGCATACCAATGCGAAGCTAAGCCACATGTGACGATTCCAAACGGTTGGATGTGGGGCGGTATTGCCCAGCAACGGCCCGTGGGCCGCCTTGCGCTACCATAGGCAACGTTATCGAACAGTCTAGCAAATCGCGACATGCGGCATGGAACCTGGGGGACAAGGTGGACAGCAAGCCAAAGGTGACGGTCATCCTTCCCGTCTACAGGGAGCCCATCGACGTGATCCGCAGGGCCGCCGACTCGGTCGCCGCGCAGACCTACGGCGGCCTCGACGTGCTCATGGTGCTGGACGACCCGCAGAACGTTGCCGCCCATGACTTCCTTAGGGCATACTGCGCGGAAAGGCCGGGCTTCTCTTACAAGGTAAACGAGAAGAACATGGGCCTCGCCATGTCGCTCAACGCAGCGATGGGGGACGTTGCGACCGAGGGCGGGCTGATCTGCCGCATGGACGCGGACGACGTGGCACATCCGGACCGGGTGGAGAGGCAGGTTTCCTATCTGCTGGAGAACGGCCTGGACCTCGTGGGATGCTACATGAACGTCGTCGCGGAGGACGGCACGTTCCTCTACAAGGCAGAGACCCTGCCGGCAAGCGCAAGCGGGGTCGCGAATGCGCTCCGCTACAACAACTGCGTCATGCACCCCACGTGGCTGGGCAGGTCGGAGGTCCTTGTGAGGGGGTATCGCGCCGTCCCACAGTCGGAGGACTACGACCTCCTGATTCGGCTGGAGCTGTCGGGGTACAGGATCGGCAACTGCCCGGAGACCCTGCTGGACTACACCATCTCCTCCGGGAGTATCTCGAGGTCGAACCTCCTGCGGCAGTACCTGTACCAGAGAGTGCTGACGAAGGCATATGTAGGTGGCAGGGAGCTCGATCTGGGCGAGGCCGCACACGAGGTGGAGAGCGCCTGGTCGCCCGACCGCGAGCGTCGTTTTGCGCGTGCCTACGCCATGATGAACGAGTTCCTGGGCGCCCGGACGATGACCGCGCGTATCGCATGCGTGCCAAGGCTGATCTGGTCGCTCCTCTCGTCACCCGATTACGTTGGCAAGGCGTACAGGCTAGTAAGGACGACGCTCATCGCGAAGGGTGACGCGCGGTAGGGGTCACGGCCGGATGCGTGTCACACACGAGGCGTCCTCGTGACCTGAGTTGACCTCCCTGAAAGGAAACTCATATATACTGGTGTCCATTGAAACGCAAGTTGATGCGCCGATTGTGACGCGTGGGAGGCAAGATGAAGCTATCCACATTCAGGCCCAAGGTGGCACTTGTCGCGATGATCTCTGCCGGTACGTGCACCATGGCGGTCGTCCTTCCGCAGGCGGCGCTCGCTCAAGACGCCACTGGGGTGACCACCCAGGCGGTCGTGCAGACGGTCGCAAGCGAGTCGACGACGAGTGGCCAGTCCACCCCGGCAACTGCAATGTCCGGCACCTCGGAGAGCTCCCAGACGACGGGAACCGTTACGAGTACCGCGGACACCTCTTCCGCCGCAACCGTTGAAACGAGTGACGGTACACAGGGCACGAGCGACAACAAGGCCGTGACTCCAGCGGCGTCCGATTCCGGACGGGCATCGGACCAGCAGGGAACGACGTCCACCAGCGATGCCAATGGTGCGGCGGACTCGAAGTCGCAGACCTCTGCCACGACCGAGAGCACGACGACCCCTGATTCCGACGCAAGTTCCTCCGAGGCGATAAAGCCGGAGGAGAGCACCCGTACCGTGAAGGACGGCACGTACGTGATCGAGTCGGGTACCACTGACCCGCAGGTGGTGGATGCCGCCTCGAACGGCAACACGCCTGGCACGAACGTCCAGACGTACACGTTCAACGGCTCCGCGGCGCAGAAGTGGGACATCACCTACGATGACGCCAACAAGGGGTATTACGTTGCGAAGCATGACACTGACCTCGTCCTGGAGGTCCGTGACGGACTTGCGATGAACTGCGCGAACGTGCAGCTGGGGAGGAAGACTATCGGCCTTGCGGCCCAACTCTGGGACATCGTCCAGAACGGGTTGGCGTATACCTTCGTCTCTCACCTCAACGACAAGTACGTGCTCGACCTGTACGGCGCGGGTATGAGGAACGGCACGAACGTAGAGATCTACCAGAGCAACGGGACGAACGCGCAGAAGTTCTACCTGCTGTCTACGGTTCACGACGTGAAGTCGAACGTCAACCTTGCGGACGGCGCGTACTCCATCAAGGCGAGCATCGGCACCAACAAGTCCGTCGACATCTATGGCGGCAGTTGGAGCGCCGGTGCCAACGCGCAGACGTGGGACTCCAACGGGACCGGCGCGCAGCGGTTCTATTTCCACCGTGGGGACGACGGGCTCTACACCATCTCGGTCGTCGGAACGGGCAAGGTGCTGGACGTCAACGCGGCGCAGTTCATGCCCGGCGGCAACATCCAGCAGTGGGACTACAACGGCACGGATGCGCAGAAGTGGGCGATCGTCCAGAACGATGACGGCACCTACACGTTTGTCAACAAGGCCAATGGCCTTGCGATGGACATCTATGGCGGCTACACCGGCAATGGCGGCAATCTCAACACCTACCGCCAGAACGGGACGAAGGCGCAGAGGTTCGCAATCGAGAAGATCGACGCCTATGTCGACGGCATCTATTCCATCCGCAACTTCAACTCTCGCACGACCAAGACGATGGACATCCAGTCCGCCTCCACCAAGTCGGGCGCGCGTGCCCAGCTGTACGACATCAACGACACGCTGGCGCAGCGCTTCCAGGTCGTGAACAACGGCGACGGCACCATCAGCATCAGGACCGCGTCCTCTGGTGGCTGGCTCACACGCAGCTCGGACGGCCTCGTCGTCCAGGAGGGCTCCTCCAAGAGTACGCTGAACTCGTACCAGAAGTGGGCACTGGGCTGGAACGGCTCGTTCTTCTCGCTCGTGAACGTTGGTGCGATGGAGGACACGGGCAAGAACTACGTGATGGACATCTATGGCGCCTCCACGTCCAACGGCGCACAGGTCCAGACGTACGATGCGAACGGCACGGACGCGCAGCACTTCCTGTTCTCGACGGCCCAGCTGCTCAGGAATGGCGCATACAAGTTCACCTCAGCCCTTGGGCTGAACCTGGACGTCGCGGGCGGGTCGACCGCGAGTGGCGCCAACGTGCAGGGCTACGCGGACAACGGATCCGCGGCGCAGAAGTTCTACGTGACCTACCTCAACGGCGGCTACGTGATCACGAACATCGCATCCGGCAAGGCGCTCGACGTCCTCAACGGTTCCACGGCCGACGGTGCCAACGTGCAGCAGTACGACAAGAACGGCACCGGCGCGCAGACCTGGGACGTGGAGATTGGCGATGGCGGCAACGTGATCTTCCTGAACCGTCACTCCGGTAAGGCGCTCAACCTCACGGGTTCCACCAACGGGTCCAACGTGAACCAGGCCACGGCGAACGGCTCCTCCAACCAGGGCTGGCACCTCACCGCCACCGCGGTCAACGGCTGGGTCAAGTCCGGCGGAGGATACTATTACTACGATGCGAATGGCGCGAGCTCGCAGTGGTCGTACGTGGCGTATCGCGCGTGGGAGAAGATCAAGAACATCGGCAGCACCTCCCGGTACATCTTCGCCATCGACAACACCAACTGCCACACGGTCGTGTTCACCGGCTCTAAGGGCAACTGGAAGCCTGTGTTCGACTGGGTCTGCGGCGTCGGCAACGACAAGCTCGGCAGGACCTACAGGGGCATCACGTACATCACCAACAATAGGGGCTACGTGATGGGCAACGATCCTGACTACTTCTACTGGACGTCGTTCCGCGACAACAAGCTCGGCGGTCAGCGCTTCCATTCGATCGCCTACTATCGTCCCAACGGTACGAGCATCAAGACGGAACACTCTGCCGTGTTTGATGGGCGTCTTGGCCTCAAGATCACGCACGGCTGCGTGCGCCTCACGCTCGAGAACGCAAAGTGGATCTACTACAACGCTCCTACCGGCACGACGGTCGTGAGCTACGACTAAACCCGGCAAGCGGTAAGCGCAAGAAGGGAAAGCGGCCCCCGTACCAATTGGCACGGGGGCCGCTCCTTGCTCCGCCCCAAGCCGTGGCCCTTGGCAGGTTACTGCGGTAGGGGGTGCTTCTACGCGTACACGTCCACCTCGCACGCGTCGAGATGCCGACGCCTTGTGACGACACTGGCGAGAAGGGCCAGCGCTAGGCCCGTCATTGCGACGACAAGTCCGGCGCTTGTCCCCACGGGACGATAGGAGAGGCTGACGTGATGGCTTCCCGGCTTGAGGGCGACACCGATGAAGCCGTAGTTTGTCCTGAAGGTGGATACGGCCTTGCCGTCCACCTTCGCTGTCCAGCCCCTGGCATAGGGGATTGCGACCATGCAGATTGACTTCTTCGTGACGGTGACGTTGCAGGACACGCTCGTCTGGCTTTTCACCTGCGCCTTTGTGGCGGGGACCGCGGCGGTGTCCGACGAGTCAGCTTCCAGGTTCTGGTAGGTCCCAGGTGCGTCCTTCGACACGATGGCCGTGCCCTTCCCGAACAGCCGCTCGAGCTGTGCCGGGGTCTTGTCCTTGGCGGAGGCTTCCGTCACGCTTCCCCCATACACGGTTGCGAGTGACGTAGTTCCCTCTGCCTTGTAGACTCTGATGCTGCCGAAGGTCTTGAAGAGGTCGTATCCCTCGAGGGCAAGGTCATGCCTGCAGGCAACGTAGCGCACGCCGAGCATCCGCTGCAACGTGGGGTGCAGCATGTCGTCGCGCGTTGCCTGGTAGGCGCTGATGCCCCTGATGGCGCGGGGCCATACCCTCTGATAGAACTCCTCGAGGTTGCTGTTGATGGTGGAGTTGTACGAGTCGACCCCCATGAACCCCTGCGCGAGCGACGCGTTGAGGTCGTCCATGGCGAGGGAGGTGCGATAGGTTGCCGGTTCGTCTGGATCCTGGGACCTGATGTAGCGCAGCGCCGCCCTCAGGTCCCTCTCATAGGAGCTGGTCGCGTTGGGGAAGTCGTCCCTGGTACACCACGTACGGTTGTTCGTCACGAAGAAGCCGTCGACGACGGAGGTGGAAAGGACGACTGCCGCGGCGAGCGTGACCACGAGCGCCTCTCGTGCGCCCCGCGAGCGTGCGACGCAAAGGACTAGGAAGACGACGAACGCGAGCGAGAAGTACAGGCACACGAGCCGGCCGTTCTGCGTGTGTAGGAGGGACCATGCCAGGATGGCGGCTGTGAGGACGGAGCTAACGACGAGGACGGGGAGGCTGGGCCTGTTCTCAAGGAGGCAGTGCTCGAACGCGAGCGACATCGCGATGCATGCTGGTGCCGCGAGCGCAAAGCAGGAGCGGTAGCGTACGGCCGAGAACACGTTCGAGAGCGCGGGCAAAAAGTAATTGACGCAGTACAGCACGCACAGGGCGCCGGCGATGGCGGTGAGGACCTTCTCGCGCGCGTCGGCATGCGTGACCTCCCACCACGCAAACTGGCAGAGTAGTACAACGGCGCCGACGGAGAAGCCCATCTGCACCATCTCGTACACGTTGGTCTGGGCAAACTCGCGGGACGCGGGCACGAGGTCACTTGGAAGCTCGACGCCCGCGGACACGAGGCCATTGCCCAGCAGACGGCTGAGCAGATAGGAGATCCACCTGAGCGGGACAAAGCCTTCCGCGTAGCCAGCCATCCTCGCGGACAGCGGAGCCTGCCCGGAGGAGACTACGCGCGACGACTCCTGAACCATCGCAATGGCGTACGGCACCAGCGTCACGCAAGAGACGAGCACGCCGCAGGCAACCGGCACAGCGAGCCGACACAGCTGGCGAAGGTACGCACGGGCCCCATGGGCATCCGTTGCGACGGGAATGCGCAGGAGCGCATAGGCGAGCGAGAAGAGCATGACGGCGTAGCCCGAGTACGTGCTCATGATGATGGAGGCCGCGCTCGCTGTGAGCAGGCCCCAGAACCGCGGCATCGTCCAGCGTTGCATGAGGAGTTCGAGCATGAGCATCATGAGCGTCGCCATCACGATGGACGCGCCGATCCAGTAGTGCTGGCCCCAAAGCAGCAGAAAGCCGCAAAACGAGTAGAGCACGGACCCTACGATCCTGGAGAGCGGCCGCTTGCAGTAGAACGTGAGCACATGGTCGATCAGGAGCCCGCACAGGAGCATCTTGAGCCCCTGGGCGATGACAAGGACGAGCGAGAGGCGCTCCTGTCCCAGCAGCAGCGTGAGGGGGACGATCACGAGGCAGAACGGGTCAAGCGTCCACGACTGGTACGACATGAAGCTCGCGCCCAGGCCGTAGCTCATGTTCCAGGTGCCCAGGCCGCCGCTTCCCACCTTGCGAACGAGGTCGAGGTAGTAGGGGACGTACTGGTCTACGGTGTCCGCCCCCATGTCCCGGTACGCGAAGTAGGACGTGCCGGTAAAGAAGTTGAAGTAGATCACGGCGATTCCCAGCAGGATGGTCATCACGAGCATCGTTACCTCAAGGCGAGTCCGGCGCTCGCTTGGAGCCGAAAGCCTATCGTAAAGTCGCACGTAGACGGCCAACAGAGCTGCAGCCAGCAGGCAAAGTGGCCCAAGGTAGAGATAGAGCGACCAGTTCATGTGCTTCTCCAATTGATTCGGAATCAGCCGACCGTGTCTTAAACCTCATTATCATGGCTCGATGTTATCGGGCGCGTCTAAAGGTATTTGTAAGAATGCCAAGCCTACTGCAATACAATAGTAGATATCCATTGGCCGCAACGACGTTCCTTGAGATTCGGCCTGGCCTTTCTTGTGTCCCTGGAGGGAGATCTGTTGATTAACTTCAACGTGCCGCCATACGTCGGCAACGAGATGGAATACGTCCGCGAGGCGTGCGAGAAGAACCACAAGATCTGCGGCGACGGGCCGTTCAGCAAGAAGTGCCACGAATGGCTGAAGCAGCGCTTTGGCACGCCCAAGGCCCTCCTCACCACGAGCGGCACCGCGGCGCTCGAGATGGCGGCCATTCTCTGCGACCTCAAGCCGGGCGACGAGGTCATCCTCCCCAGCTTCACGTTCTCTTCCACGGCGACCGCCTTCCAGATGGTCGGTGCGACCCTGGTCTTTGTGGACATCCGGCCGGACACCATGAACATGGACGAGACCAAGATCGAGGCCGCCATAACCGACCGCACGCGCGTGATCGTTCCGGTGCACTACGCTGGCGTGGCGTGCGAGATGGACACGATCATGGACATCGCGCATCGCCACGGGCTCCTCGTGGTGGAGGACGCCGCGCAGGGCGTGATGAGCACGTACAAGGGCTGCGCGTTGGGAACCATCGGCACCTTTGGCTGCTACTCGTTCCACGAGACCAAGAACTACTCCATGGGCGAGGGCGGCGCCATCCTCGTGAACGATCCCGCCTACATCGAGCGTGCGGAGATCATCCGCGAGAAGGGCACCAACCGCCAGAGGTTCTTCCGCCATCAGGTGGACAAGTACACCTGGGTCGACCGCGGCGGCTCGTATCTGCAGAGCGACATGAACGCTGCCTACCTGTTTGCGCAGCTCGAGAACGCGGACCTGATCAACGACGACCGCATGGCAAGCTGGCATGACTACTACACCCAGCTCGTGCCGCTCGCTCGCGAGGGGAAGATCGAGCTTCCTACCATTCCCGAGGGCTGTGTGCACAACGCGCACATGTTCTACCTCAAGACGCGCGACCTCGAGGAGCGTACGGCGCTGATCGCCCACCTCAAGGAGTGTGGCGTCCAGGCCGTCTTCCACTACGTGCCGCTCCACAGCTCGCCGGCGGGCAAGAAGTTCGGCCGCTTTTGCGGCGAGGACGTCTACACCACGCGCGAGAGCGACCGACTCGTGCGCCTTCCCATGTACTATGGCCTGACCTCGCGAGACCGCGAGTGGGTCATCTCCGCAGTGAAGGGCTTCTATGCCTAGGACGCTCATGCTCTTGGGAGGTGCCCGCCATCAGGTGCCCGCAATAGAGGCGGCCAAGCGTCTTGGTTACCGCACGGTGCTCTGCGACTATCTGCCGGACAACCCCGGCCAGTACGCGGCTGACGTCTTCTATCAGGAGAGCACGACGGACCGCGACAAGATGCTCGAAGTTGCACGCCGTGAGCACATAGACGGCATCATCTCCTTTGGCTCTGACGCGGCGCTTCCCTCCGCGGGCTACGTGGCCGAGGCCCTGGGCCTTCCCACCAACCCCCTCAAGTCCATCGACACGCTGAGCGAGAAGTATCTCTTCCGTCCCTACCTGGCAAGTCACGGCTTCAACTGTCCCAAGGCCGTGTCCTTCTCTGCCGAGAAGGACGGCGATGCCGTGCTGGGGCTCTGTGACGGTATGCGCTTCCCCGTGATCCTCAAGCCAACGGACTCGAGCGGCTCAAAGGGTGTGACCGTCATTGCGGAACCAGAACCCGTGAGATTCGACGCGGCCATCGCCTCGGCACGAGAGTTCTCGCGTAACGGCATCCTTCTCTGTGAGGAGTACATCGAGCGCGGCTATCCGCACGTCATCGGCGGCGACATTTTCGTGGTTGATGGCAAGGTTTGCTTTTGGGGACTCATGGATGCCGTGCGCGACGAGTCGCTTGGCGGCTTGGTGCCCGTGGGGGAGGCGTTCCCCAGTGGGCTTCTGGCACCGCAGGTCGCCCTCCTTAAGCAGGAAGTCCAAGGGCTCGTCACGAGCCTCGAGCTGCGCTTTGGCGAGATGAACCTCGAGGTCATCATGGGCCGCGACGGCAGGCCCTACATAATCGAGCTTGGCGGCCGTGCGGGCGGCAACCTGCTTCCACAGCAGCTCCAGGACGTGAGCGGCGTCGACCTCACGGAGGCGAGTGTCCGCTGCGCGATGGGCGAGAAGGTTCTGGACGTGGACTTTGACCCACTGCCGGGGGAGGGCACGCCTATCGCGACCCTCGTGCTACACGCCAAGGAGAGCGGCTCGTTCGCTGGCGTGGACGTCGATTCCACGCTCGGTCAGTACGTCTACCGCAGGGAGCTATTCGTGGGCGAGGGCGACCGCGTGGAGAGGTTCGTCAATGGCTCCAAGGCGCTGGGCATCCTATTCCTGAGGTTCCCGGACGCGGATACGATGCGTGAGCTTCTCGTCAAGACGCCGCAGCTCGTAAGCATCAGGGTTTGCTAGCGCTAGCCAGAACGGCAGACGCCTACTTGGCATCTCCGCGTGCGTCAAGCAATTCCAGCAGCAGGTCGCACACGTAATTCATGTCATCTGCACCGTAGCGCTGGTCGATGGGGAGGGGCAGGATGTCGCGCGAGAGCCTGCCCGACATCCCATCCAGCTTGGCCGAACCGGGCCACAGCGTGGGCACATAGACCTTCCGTTGCTGCATGGCCTTGCGGATGGGCGAGGCATCCCTGGTGAGGAAGGGATACATGTAGGCGCCCGGTTGTACCACGGGTGCGAGCTCGTTCCTCTGGCCCAGCCGCTCGTTTACGAGTGAGAAGTTCCTCAGGCGCGCGTCCGCGACCGCCTTATAGTCGATGGCCCGCAGCAGGTTGTGGGTGATATCGCTCATGGTAGCGACGGACTCGCTTCCAAAGAGGCGCTCGCTTGTGGAGTACTCGCCGTAGTGGGCGTTCGCGCCGTCGTCCATGCGCCCCAAGATGTGTGCCATGTGCTGGGACGAGCGCGCCTGAGGAAGCTCGCGTCCCAGGTGGGCGTCCGTGTAAAGATACCCGCCATCTGGCACACCGAAGAACTTGCGGCAGCAGTAGATTGTGTCAATTCCAGGCAGGGGCCTCCTGAAGAACGCCTGCACCTCGTCGAGCACGAGCCTATCCCCGCAGAGGTCGCGGGCCGCAAGGATGTCCTTCTCGCCCAGCTGGCCGTAGTAATCCACAAGATAGAGGTAGTCGCCCTCGTGGATGTCGATGGAGCCATAGTCCGGCCTGAGGTCCTCGCGCACCTCGTAGGGGAGCACTTCGACGCCCGCGGCTGCCAGGCTCTGGGGCACGGAGTCGCACAGGAAGGCGGGGACCCACATGCGCTCGATTCCGCGCGCCTCCACAAGGTAGAGCAGGCACGAGCGCGCCGTGTTGAGGGCGAGGGCGCTCTCGTGGTACTCGCGGCCGCCAAAGTGCTCGAGCTCAAGGTAGCCGCCGATCTCTTCGTGATGCATGCTCTTCTCCCCATCGTGGTGGCGCGCCTGCGGAATGGTTCCGCGACGCCCGTTGGGCTTATAGTAGTATTCGAACTTGCGAATCTAACGTAAACCCACACTAATGGGAGGCACCAATGGCCAGGATTGTCCAGAACCAGACGAGCGCCCTGCTCAGGGACGGCTTCGCGCGCAGGATGGCCGACAAGTACCTCAACATGCTGCTCTTTGAGGATGACAACGACATGTTCGATCCCGCGTACCGCTCCTGGGCGCACCGCCACGGCTTCTGCGTCGAGTCCGCCTGCGCCTTTGGCCTGAACGAGGACAACATAGACGACTACCTCCCCGACTACGACTACTTTCGTGTTTGGCCGCTCAACTCGTGGCAGCGCATCTGGATCAACGACAAGCTGACCCTCAAGTACGCGCTCGCGGGAACGGAATACGACAAGTTCCTGCCCGAGTACTACTACTACAACGACGGCGGCAAGCTCGTGCCCCTGCTTGAGGCCGAGGGCCGCAAGGGCATGGACGGCTTCCTGGAGGTCCTGCGCGAGAAGGGCGAGTTTGCGTGCAAGCCCTGCAACGGCTGGCGCGCCATGGGCTTCAACAAGCTGGGCTACAAGGACGGCACCTACCTGGTTGACAACAAGCCCGCGACCGAGGAGGACGTCAGGCGCTTTGTGGCGGAGCATCCCAACGACGTCTACACGGAGTTCTTCCACCCCGGCATGGGGATGGAGAAGATCAGCCCCGTCATCCACACGCTGCGCCTGATCACCCTCAACGAGTCCGGCGCGGACCCCATCATCGCGGGCGGCTACATGCGCTTTGCCACGGGCACCAACAACGATGACAGCAAGGCGAACTTCGAGGAGCCGTGGCGTGCCGACGTCTACATGTACCATACGAACTTCGACCATGAGGCCGGCCGGTTCTTCGACGGCAGGATTGTCTATGGCAACAAGGTCGTCCCGTCCGAGGTCAACCCGGACACTGGCGCGAGCGGCTCCGGCACCTGGCCCAACTGGGACGAGACCCGCGACATGGTGCTTGGCCTCTGCGAGCGCCTGGGTCCCGTCGAGTACATGGGCTTTGACCTCTGCGTCACGCCCGACGGCCCCAAGCTCATCGAGATAAACTCCCACCCCGGTCCCAAGTACCTGCAGGTCTACAGGCCCTTCATGAAGGACCCGGTCCTGCGCGACTACTTCCAGCGCAAGATGGACGCCATTGCCGCGCTGGACGCGGACGGCATCAGGCGCCGCAACGCCATAAGCCACTAGGAAGCGGGGAACTTGGATCAGATGCAGCAAGACGTGGGCGAGAAGGACACCATCCTCCTGCTGGGCGGTTCGCGCCAGCAGGTCGTGGCGATAGAGACGGCCAAGCGCCTTGGGTACAGGACGGTGGTGTGCGACTACCTGCCAGACAACCCGGGGCAGTACGTCGCGGACGTGGCCTATTCCACAAGCACGACGGACAGGGACGCCGTGCTTGAGGTGGCGCGCCGCGAACATGCCAGGGGCGTGCTCGCCTATGCCTCCGACCCTGCGGCTCCCACTGCGGCCTACGTGGCCGAGCAACTGGGCCTTCCCACCAACCCGCTGAGCTCCGTCGAGGTCCTCAGCCGCAAGAACCTCTTCCGCGAGCACCTGCACGCCCACGGCTTCCCGTGTCCTGCCTCGCGCGAGGTGAGGGCGGACGACGTGGATGGCGCGAGGCTTGCCGAGCTTGCCAGCAGCCTGAGCCTGCCCGTGGTGCTCAAGCCCACGGACTCCAGCGGCTCCAAGGGGATCTCGGTCCTGGACGTGGCGGACGCGGCCGCGTTCGACCGCGCGCTCGCGCATGCAAAGTCCTTCTCGCGCAACGGAATCCTGGAGCTGGAGGAGTACATCCACTACGGCTTCCCGCGCGTCGTGGGTGGTGACGTCTTCGTGGCGCACGGCGAGGTACGCTTCTGGGGCCTCATGAGCTGCCTGCGTGACGAGAAGCTTGGCGGCCTGGTGCCGGTGGGCGAACGCAACCCGTCCGGCCTCACGGCCGCGCAGGAGAAGGCCGTGCGCAAGCAGATTCAGGACCTGGTCACGAGCCTGGACATCCGGTTTGGCGAGTTCAACGTGGAGGTCATCGTGGGTCCGGGCGATGTGCCCTACTTCCTGGAGCTGGGGGCGCGCGCCGGCGGCAACATGATTCCCGTGCAGCTTTCCGACATCAGCGGTATCGACCTGGTGGAGGCCAACGTCCGCTACGCCATGGGGGACGACTCCATGGACGTGAGCTTTGACGGCAATCAGGCCGCGGTCTGCACCTACGTGCCGCACGCCCGTCGCGACGGCACGTTCGCGGGCATCGAGCTTACGCCGGACATCGAGCCGCACGTTTACCGCACGGTGATGTACCTTTCCGAGGGCGACCAGGTCAGCCGCTTTGACGGCGCCAACAAGGCCATCGGCATAGTGTTCCTGCGCTTTGACGACGTGGACCAGATGGAGAGCCTGCTGGACGGCATCTCGGATCGCGTCCGCGTGCGCGTGGAGTAGTGGAGCGGGGGGAGAAGAGCGTGGCATACCGGCTGAGGGAACTCGAGCGCAGGGACATCCCTACCGTCAATGGCTGGCGGTCCCAACGGGAGCTCATCGCGTACCTGGGGGCGCCGTACCGCTTCATCAACCAGGAGGTGGACGAGGCCTGGTTCGACGCCTACATGCGCTCGCGCCAGACGTGTGTGCGCTGCGCCATCGTGCGCGACGGCGACCAGGCGGACGACCAGATCCTGGGGCTCGTCACGCTCGCAGGGATCGATCACCTGCGCCAGTCGGCAACGCTCCACATCATGATCGGGTCGAGTCGGGACCGCGGCAAGGGCATGGGCACGTTCGCCGTGCTGTCCATGCTGCGCCACGCCTTTTACGACCTCAACCTTAGACGCGTTGAGCTGAGCGTCCTTGCGACCAACGAGGCAGCCATCGGCCTGTACGAGAAGTGCGGTTTCACGCGCGAGGGAACGCGGCGCCAGGCCTGCTACAAGGATGGCGAGTTCGTGGACATGTACGAGTACGGCATCCTCCGTGGCGAGGAGAGCAATCTGCCGTAGCCAGCCGCTTGGCCACGTGCGCGCATGCGGGGCGTGGTGGGCCGCAATCGGTCGCGATTGTGCCATAGTTTGCGAAGGCCCACGTGGCGGGCGGGTTTTCACATCGCGTTCTGCTATCCTATGTGCGTCTGTAACTCAAGAGAGAAGAGCAAGCAGCGCATGGCAGAGCAGGATCTGAGCAAACGCACGTGGGAGGACGTTGCCGTCCTCATCCCGTGCTACAACGAGGCGATCACCATCGCCAAGGTGATAGACGACTTCAAGCGGTCGCTCCCGGGCGCCACCATCTACGTGTATGACAACAACTCGAGCGACGGAACCGGCGACATCGCGCGCGAGCACGGCGCCGTGGTCCGTCTGGAGCCGCGCCAGGGCAAGGGCAACGTCGTGCGCCAGATGATGCGCGACATCGACGCCCCCTACTACATCATGGTCGACGGAGACGACACCTATCCTGCGGAGGCCGCGCCCGAGCTGCTGAGGCCGCTCATCGAGGGCGTCGCGGACCATGTGGTGGGTGACCGCCTTTCCAACGGAACGTACGGGGAAGAGAACAAGCGCGCGGGCCACGGCTTTGGCAACGACCTCGTGCGCGCCCTCATCAAGTGGCTGTACGGCTTCGAGTACAACGACGTCATGACGGGTTACCGCGCTTACAACCGCGTGTTCGCAAAGACCCTGCCCGTGCTCTCCCCGGGCTTCGAGATCGAGACCGAGCTCTCCATCCACGCGGTGGACAAGCGCTGGCGCATCGCCCAGGTGCCCATCGTCTATCGTGACAGGCCGGAGGGCTCCGAGTCCAAGCTCAACACCGTGGGTGACGGCATGAAGGTCCTCAAGATGATCTTCTCGCTCTTCAAGGACTACAAGCCGCTGCCGTTCTTCTCCATCCTCGCGCTCATTCTCTTTGTGATCGGGCTCTGCACCGGCATTCCGGTCATCGCGGAGTTCCAGGCGACGGGCCTGGTTCCCAGGCTCCCGACGGCTATCGTGGCGGTGGCGTTCTGCGGGCTTGCTGCGCTCATCCTCTGCTGCGGCCTCGTCCTCGACACGTCCGTCAAGGGGCAACGTCGCGACTGGGAGCTCGAGGTCATGCGCGTGTACGACGAGGAGAACCAGAGGAGGAACGCATAGCATGTATGCTGACGCTCTTACGCACCCGATGCGGGTGCAAGGCCTTGCGCGGCACATCACCGCGGCAGTGGCGGGCGCGTCGCTCGCGACCGTGCTGGCACTTGGCGTGATGCCGGTGGCCGCACACGCGGAAGAGGATAACCAACAGGGGGCAGCCGCGCAGGTCGTGGCAGCCCCCTCTTCCGTAACGGCGGAGCCTCAGACGCAGCAGGTCGCTGCCACCACGAGCCAGGATTCCACGCAGGTCGCGACTACGACGTCGGCCTCGACCGAGCAGCCTGCCGTTACGTCCACAGGCTCCGGCACAACGTCTGCGTCCACGTCCACGGATGGCGGTCAGTCGGCTGCCTCGGGTGAGTCTGGTTCCAGCACTGACGCCGGCGGCTCCGGTGCTTCTGCGGCGGGCGATTCGGGCACGTCGTCGGAGCCCGCCCAGTCTTCCTCCCAGATAGATGCAGAGAAGGGCGCGTCGTCTGTGGCCGAGGCCGCAAAGCCCGCTGCCAGGGCAGCCTCCACCACCGCCTCCACGAGCACGACCGTCCCGGGGGAGGACAAGCTTCCCGAGGGCACGTACGCCATCGTCTCCGGAAGCGACAGCCACATGGCGCTCGACGTGAGCTCTGCCTCCAAGGCAAACGGCGCCAACGTGCAGATCTACACGGAGAACGGGACGGACGCGCAGCACTGGCAGCTCACGTACAACAGAGACAAGACCAGCAAGTACTACGGCATGGTGCGCCTGGTCAACGTCAACTCCGGCAAGGCGCTCGACGTGTACAGCGCACTTGCCAAGTCCGGCGCCAACGTGCAGCAGTACACCGCCAACGGCAGCTCGGCGCAGTGGTGGCAGCTCGTGCAGGACGCAAAGGCGACTGGCCTCTCCGGCTACCTCCTGAGGTCTGCCCTCCAGGGCGACTTCGTGCTCGACGTCAACGGCGGCAGCCTTGCCAACGGTACCAACGTCCAGATCTGGGCATCCAACGGCTCTGCGGCCCAGCGCTTCACGTTCGTTTCGCTTGAGGACGAGAAGAACGACCCCTGGCTCGCGAGCGGCGTCGCCAAGCTCGCGATGGAACATGCCTCAGACCTCGCGGACGGCACGTACATCATCTCGGCTTCCGGGAGCGTCCGCTCGGTCCTGGACGTCTACGCGGGCAGCAAGCAGAACGGCGGTAACGTCCAGGTGTGGGCCAGCAACAACACCGGTGCGCAGCGCTGGGTGGTCTCCACCTCCGTGGCGTCTGACGGCACGCCCTGGCGCGTCGTGAGGAACGCCAACTCCGGCAAGGTGCTCGACGTCTACGGCGCAGGCACCGCGGCGGGCACCAACGTGCAGCAGTATGCCGCCAACAACTCCAGCGCGCAGCGCTGGGCCATCGTATCCAACGGCGACGGCACCCTGACGCTCAGGTCGGCCCTTGGCAGGGACCTGGTGCTCGACCTTTGGGGCGGCTCCACGTCCAACGGCACCAACGTCGATGTCTACACGGCAAATAGCACCGCAGCCCAGAAGTTCGTATTCACCGTCGCCTCCCCGACGGCACTCGCGTCAGAAGGCCAGCTCGTGAAGGACGGCCTGTACGTCATCAAGGCATCCGATGGCAAGGCCATCGACGTCCCCAGCGCCTCCACGGCAAACGGCCAGCAGCTCCAGACCTATGCGGCCAACGGCACGCAGGCCCAGGTGTTCGCCATCAACTATGATCAGTCCACGGGCTACTACCACATCAGCAACCTCAACTCCATCGCCGCGCTCGACCTCGACAGCGGGGACGTGCTCCCGGGCGGCAAGGTCCAGCAGTGGGCGTACGGAAGTGGCAACAGGAACCAGCTGTGGATCCTCCGGGCGGGCACCAATGGCACGTACTCGATCCTCTCGCCCTACGCGAACCTCGCGCTTGTGGTGTCGGGCGGCAAACTCACGACGACCGCGCTCGCCAACGCGGCGCTCTGGACGCTCGTACAGTACGAGCTGCCCTCTGGCATGTACCAGATTACGAACCGCGGCAACGGCCTCGTGATTGATGTGCCGTCGGCTTCGTGGGCATCGGGCACCAAGATCCAGACGTATGCCGCCAATGGCACCATCGCACAGAAGTGGTACCTGCACAGCGCTGGCACGAACGGCTTCGGGTCCTACACCATCCAGAGCGTGAGCTCGGGCAAGTACCTCGCACCGTCCGGCAACGCCGTGGTGCAGGTGGAGTACCCGCAGGCGGCGACGTGGAACATGGGCTTCCAGCCCGGTGTCGGCCTCGTGCTGAGCGACGCGACCTCCGGCAGGCTCCTGTACGCCAATCCGATGCTGGCGCTCGGCACCGGATCCAGCCTCTCCAACCTCGGCTGGAAGCTTACGAGCACCGTCCTCGACTTCAGCGGCGAGTACGAGCTTGCTCCCGTGTCCAACACGTCGACCCGGCTTGACGTCACGGGTGCCTCCACCTCGGATGGTGCCAACGTGGAGGTGTACGCCTCAAACGGCACCAAGGCACAGCGCTGGGCTATCAGCTCCGATGGCGACGGTTGGTTCGCGATCCTCTCACGCAACTCGGGCAAGGCGCTTGACATCGACGGTGCCTCCACGTTGGATGGCGCCAACGTCTGGCAGTACACGGGCAACAACACCAACGCTCAGAGGTGGCTCTTCAAGATCGGCAACTACGGCATCGTGATCAAGTCTGCGCTGGGCACGGTCCTCGGTACCACCGCGAGCACGGCGAGCGGCTCCAACGTCTCCGCCCAGGACGAGTCCGACCTGGCCTGCCAGTGCTGGCTCCTCAAGTCGTTCCCGGTCGCCTCGTACCTCATCGCGATCGATCCGGGCCACGGCGGAAACGACCCCGGCGCTTCGGGCAACGGTCTGCAGGAGAGCACCCTCACCTGGAAGATTGCCTCCGCGTTGCGCGAGCGTCTCGTCGCCAATGGCGTCGGCGTCTACTTCACCAAGACCCAGAACGAGTCCGTCTCGTCCATCAAGGAGCGCGTGCTCCGTGCCATCAACTCGGGCGCCAAGGCGCTCGTAAGCGTCCACATCAACAGCGGCGCCGCCACGGCGCAGGGTGCCCTCGTGCTCCCGCCCAACAACAGCTCCTACAACAACTATCTCCACACGCAGGGCCGCAAGCTCGGCAGCTACATCCTCCAGAACATCGCCAAGCTCGGCATCAAGAACGACGGCTACCTCGAGCGCGACTACCCGCAGGACGGTTCCACGCAAGCCAAGTACGCCGACGGCTCCGTGGCCGACTACTACGGAATCGTGCGCTACTCCCGCCAGAGGGGCATGCTCGGCGTGATCGTCGAGCACGGCTTCATCACCAACTCGCATGACGCGGCGCTGTTCGCAAGCGACTCCTTCCTCCAGAAGCTCGGCCAGGCGGATGCGGACGGCATCATCCAGATGTACGGGACTGGTGGGGGCAACTCCTCCTCGGGTTCCACTGACCTGCGCGGCGACCAGGACGAGGGCGTCAACACCACGATTATGGGCGTCACGCGCACGAGCGCCGCGCAGATCGCGCGCTACTTCAAGGCCAAGGGCGCAACCTACCCCTCGAGCGTCTACAGCAGCAAGGGCGCCGCGACCATCGAGGACTTCGCCAAGATCGTGGTCGAGGAGGCTACGGCAGAGGGCGTGCGTGCCGAGGTCGTCTTTGCACAGGCCATGCATGAGACCGGCTGGCTCAAGTTCGGCGGTCTTGTCACGGCCGAGAAGTGCAACTTCGCGGGCCTGGGCGCCACGGGCAACTCGTCTGACGGCGCCGCGACCGACTATGGCCGTGGCTACACGTATCCGGACGTCAGAACGGGCATCCGCGCGCAGGTGCAGCACCTCAAGGCATACGCAAGCACCGAGCCGCTTGTCAACGCCTGCGTCGACCAGCGCTTCAAGTACGTCACCAGGGGATGTGCTCCCACGGTCGGCTCGCTCAGCGGCAAATGGGCGGTTCCCGGCAACGGCTACGGCGAGAGCATCGCAGCGACCATGTCGGAGCTGCTCAAGGCATAGCTGGCGCACAGACGTATGTAATGAGACTTAGATTGCACGGGGTCCGTCTTCCAACATGGGGGGCGGACCTTTTCGCACTTTCGATACGCACGTACTGCACTCACTTTGGTCATGCCGTAGATTTCTGCACGTTGACACCAGCCTACGGTATCCTTTAACAGCATATGAGCAATTGCGCAAGGTTACGTCCGTGGTGGGCACTAGGCCCACCCGTCACAGTCGTCAGGGGTGTGCACATGTCTAAGTTTTCCGTGGTCATGGCAGCGTATAACATCGAGAAGTACGTTGGCCGTTGCATCCAGAGTCTCAAGGACCAGAGCTTGGACGACTTCGAGGCGATCGTCGTCGACGACTGCAGCACGGATGACACCCTCTCCGTCATCGAGGCTGAGACCAAGGACGATGACAGGTTCATCGTCATCCACCACGAGCAGAACCAAGGAACGCACATCGCGCGAAGGGATGGCGTCTCCAAGGCAACGGGTGAGTACACGCTGCTTATCGATGGCGACGACGAGGTGACCCCGGACTTCCTCGAGAGCCTCTATAAGAGGTGCGCATCTGCCGACGCGGACATCGTCCACTTCGGCATCACGGTCGTCCCAGAGGGCGTCTCCAAGGAGGAGTGCGACGCCTTCGAGAATAACAATAACCGTCCCTCAGGCGTGATCCGCGACGGAGAGGTGCTTGCGAGGATTTTCTCGGAGGACGAGGGGCAGCGCATGGACTGGCGCGTCACGCAGCGTGCGTACCGCACTCAGTTCCTCAAGCACGCGTTCTCCCAGATGACCGAAGGCCGCCTCGATCGTGCCGAGGACGGTTACGAGTGCTTCGTGATTGCTGCACTCGCAAAGTCCTCGGTTGGCGCGGAGGACATTCGAGGTTACGTGTACCACTACGGTCGCGGCATCACCGGTGAGTCCAAGATTGATGCCGAGCGTTTCGGTGAGTTCGCGCTTGATTTCAGGGCATGCGTCGATGCTGCGGATGACTTTGCACAGGGGGTGGGTTCTGCCGACGTGCTGCAGTCATTCTGCGGCTTTAGGCACAAGATGTATGAGCTCCTCGCAAATGACTGGAACGTAAGGGTCTCCGAGGATGAGAAGGACGCTGCCGCTGACCATCTGGTCGAGCACTGCGGCGCGTCCGTTGCCGCTCGCGAGCTCTGGCGCTTCGCGAGGGACCGTGCCTACACGTTCACTGAAGGGGAGGACGCTCCTGCGGACGACGACGCACTCTGGACCCTGGCAAAGCATGCCGAGCGGGTGCGCGTCACGGACGACGTGACCGATGAGGACGGCATGCGCTTCAGGGACATGCGCCGCACGGCGAGGTACTACCTCAGGGAGCTCTCCTGCAAGCGTCGCTTCCAGAAGTACGAGCGGCAGGGCATCAGGATTTTCGTGACGGCACACAAGCGGGTCTCCGTCCCAGACTCCCTCATCCTCGAGCCCGTCCAGGTCGGTCCCGGCAACAAGGGCGATAGGTTCGTGGACTACCTGCACGACGACGAGGGTGAGAACATCTCCGACCTCAATCCCATGTACTGCGAGCTTACGACGCAGTACTGGGCTTGGAAGAACGTCAAGTCCAACTATGTTGGCTTCTGTCACTACCGTCGCTACTTCAACTTCACGGAGACCTTCTACGAGGAGAATCCGTACGGCGAGGTAATGGAAGGCTCGATTGACGCGGCGGCTGCCAAGAAGTACGGACTCGACGACGAGACTATTAAGAAGTGCGTCAACGGCTATGATGTCATCACCACCGGCTTCCATGACCTGCGCGAGTTCCCCGGTGATGCCGGTACCCCTCGCGAGCAGTACAAGGCCGCCGAGAGGCTGCACTACGACGACCTCGAGGCAGTGGCGCAGATCGTGAAGGACATGCATCCCGATTACGCTGTCGATGTGGACAACTTCCTGGACGGACACCTCTCCTGCTTTTGCAACATGTACATCATGCGCAGACAGATCTTCTCTGCGTACTGCGAGTGGCTCTTCCCGATTCTCCAGAGGTTCTGCGACCAGGCCGACATGTCCCACTACAGCAAGGAGGCCCTGCGCACTCCCGGCCACCTTGCGGAGCGGCTATTCAACATTTACTACAAGCATGCCATGCGCACGAACGCGGGCTGGAAGACTAAGCAGCTCCAATGTGTGCACTTCGAGAAGCCTGAGGAGAAGAGCGAACTCGCCCCGCTCGTGGAGTGGGAGCCCGACCTCGTGAAAGGCAAGCGGCTGATTCCCGTCGTCTTCGCCTCGGACGATGGCTACGTCCCCATGCTCACCACGACGATCGGCTCCATGTTGCAGAACGCCTCCACGGACTACTTCTATGACATCGTGGTGCTCCAGCGCAACATCGCGTATGAGCGCAGGCGTGCTATGGAGAGCTACCTCAGGCGCTATCCAAACTCCAAACTCAGGTTCTACGACGTCACGGATCTCATCAGCGGCTACGACCTCGCGACTAACAACGCCCACATCAGCATGGAGACCTACTACCGCTTCCTGGTGCAGAAGATCCTCGCGGGCTATGACCGGGTGCTCTACCTTGACTCCGACCTCATCATCAGGGGTGACGTGAGCAAGCTCTTCAACGTCGACATGGGCGACAACCTGCTGGCCGCCACGCGGGACGTCGACTACCTGGGAAATCTCAACATGCCGGATGGCGAGCGCATGGAGTACACGACGACCAAGCTCGGCATGGCAGACCCCTACGCCTACTTCCAGGCGGGCGTCCTGGTGCTCAACACGCGCGAGATGCGCAAGCTCCACACCGTCTCGGAGTGGATGGAGATCGTCTCCAAGTCGGACTTCATCTACGACGATCAGGACATTCTTAACGCGGAGTGCCAGGGGAGGGTGCACTACCTTCCCGCGGAATGGAACGTCATGCACGACTGCGCCGGCCGTGTCGCAAAGGTGTTCACATGGGCGCCCAACGAGGTCTTCGATGCCTATAACGCTTCGCGCAACGACCCTAAGATCATCCACTATGCCGGCTTCGAGAAGCCGTGGGTTAACTCCGACTGTGACTTCGCGAGCGTCTATTGGACGTACGCGCGCATGACGCCCTTCTACGAGATGCTGGTCGACAGGTTGGCGCAAGGGAAGGTTGACCAGGCGAAGCGTGAGGCCATCAGCCATTCCGACGTCGCGCTCGACGAGCGTGTGCCTCGCCATGAGAAGGCGGTCTCAGAGGACAGTCCAATTCGCTCGATTGTCGATCCCATTGCACCCCTAGGCACGAGGCGTCGCGAGGCGCTCAAGGCGATTGGTCGTGCGGTGCGTGGAAAGAAGTAGTTTGATGCAGTATTTCAGGGGTTTGAGGCCTATCCCGCGGCTCGCGATTCCCGTCATCCTGGGCATGCTCTTTGCCTGCGGGAATCAGGTGGCGGAGGGCAACGGCTCCCTCTATGGCTCGATACCGGTGCTGCTTGCGAAGATGGTTGTCTTCGTGGCACTGTTTGTGGTCGTGTTCAGCCTTGGTGAGCACCTCATAGGGTTTCTGGCGGGACGTGCACGGCTTTCGAGCGCCTCGGAGGGCACGGAGTGCAGTGAGGCCGCTCGGACACTCATCCGGTATGAGCCGAGCGTCAGGAATGTGCTCGTAAACGGTTGCGTGATCGGCATCTGCTGGCTGCCCTACGTGTTCTGCCTCTATCCGGGTGTTTATTGGTCTGATACGTCGTTGCAGCTTCTCATGCACTATGGCGCCAAGACGTTTACCGACCATCATCCATTCTTTACTACGCTTCTGTTTGGTGCCATGGCGGACTTGGGAAAGGCGCTCTTCAACAACGCCATCCTCGGTCTCTATATTCTCATCGTCGTGCAGCTGGTCGTGGCAGTCCTTCTGTTTTCGTACATGACCATCTTTGCGCATGGCCTTGGCCTGCCAAGAAAGCTTTGCCATTTCCTGCTGGCATTCTTCGCGCTGTTTCCCCTGTCCCCGGTGATGTTCAATTCGTTAGCGAAGGACACGATTTCCGTTCTGTTCTTCATTCCGTTCTCGATGATGTACATCAGAGCCTTCAGAACGAAGGGGAAGAGCCTCGAGAAGACAGGAAACATCGTGCTTCTGCTTTTCCTTACTGTTCTGTCGTGCCTTACTAAGAAGGCGATGGTCTACATCGTTGTACCGTCGCTCGTTGTGCTTATTTTTGCGCACGTGAGTAACAGGGCGAAGGTAGCTTCTCTAATCATTGGCTTGACTGCAGGCGCGCTGATGATGCTCGTGATACCCAAGATAGTGCTCCCAGCTTTGAACATCGAGCCTGGCGGCAAGCAAGAGAGCATCCCATTCGCAATCCAGGAGGTCGCGCATGACGTCAAGTACAATGGAGATACGCTTAGCGAGGGCGATAAGGAAATAATATCTAAATTTTTAACAATCAAGTATAACGATATTAGTGGTGCATATAGCTGGCAGCTTGCCGATCCGGTCAAGGGTACCAGCTTGAAAGACCCCTCGCTTTTCGGACCGTTCATCCAGCTTTGGCTACGGCAGTGGGTTAATCATCCCATGGGTCATCTCGAGTCATTTATAGGATTGACGCAAGGTTGGTTTAGCTTTGTAACTGCAGACGGTGGACCAAACTATCTCATTGTCATCACGGATTCGTCGGCATACTATGATCCGATTCGTAAATTCATACCGCAATGGCCAGTAGAAGCTGCTCATGGAGGTGCAGTAAGATCTATATATTCTGCGATACAGAGTATTCCAGTAGTTAATTTTCTATTTTATAGGTCAACATGGGCGTCATTACTTCCGTGCTTCATGCTTTACCTATTGTGCTCAAACGAAAACCGAGGCAATCGAGTTCAGATTTTCTTTTCGACCTTACCAATTGCAATGACTTTTTTATATCTGATGCTGGTGCCCGTTTCGACATGGGGTGGGGAACCAACTCGATATGTACTTCAATCTGTGTGCACTTTACCACTATTCTTCGCGTATGTTCTGTCGTTCCATGAGGCACGTATCCCCAGGGGCGTGCTAGCTGCTAATGAATTGGATTGCGAGAAATCGCATCAACCCTTTAGCCTATCTTAGGTATGAATTTTCTCCGGAAGGTACTTATGGGAAAAAGAATCCATTACATGGACGCGCTAAATGTGCTCTCTTGTTTTGCCGTGGTGGTGCTGCATAGTACGTTGCACGTATTCGGGCCATTGAGGGATTCGTATTGGAAGACCGCGCTTGTACTGCAGGGAATATTTATCTTTGCCGTGCCTGTCTTCTTCATGCTCAGCGGGTCGCATTTGCTGAACTATAGGTCAAAGTATTCGACCGCCACCTTCTTTAGAAAGAGATTGATAAAGGTTGGAGGTGGTCTGCTGATTGCGAGCGCCATCTGCTATGTAATTTACTCCGTCTTTCCAGGCTCTTTCTATGCGGCAGATAGCTTTGCAAAAGACTTTAGCTTGAGAGGCTTTCTATCGCGTTTCGCTACCGATACCATCAACGACACGTATTGGTTTCTGTATTCGATCATCTACCTCTATCTGATTACGCCTTTGCTTGCCTTTGGCGCAGAAAAGAAGAGGTTGCTCGAGGGGATTCTTGTCACGGGATTCCTCGTCGCCTTTGCAATACCGATGCTCACATATCTTCATGTCTTGGATAGCACCGTTGCACAATCGCTCTTCAACTGGCCCTTTTTTGCAAGTACTAGTACGTTCTATTACATTGCCGGCTACTATCTTTCCCGTTGGCCTATAGAGGGGAAGTCAAAGGTTGTATTTTCTATCTTCATTGGACTGCTATCACTGCTGATCATGGGATGGCTTGGGTTCACCATTAACGTCAATACAAAGAACTATGACTCGTTCATGATTTCAGTGGATTCCGCGTTTTGCGCAATATACTCGATTTCGATATTTGTAGCATTCCAAGCGCTTGAAAGAAAGTTGAATTCTCTCCCTGGCAAATTGCTGCAGTTGTTGAGCTCAATGGCGTCTACCACCTTCTTTATCTATCTGTTTCATGTGCCATTTATCAATTGGCTCGGGAATAACTTGAGGAGCGAGCGCCTGAATTCGCTTTTCTACACATATCCGATTGCGAAAGCTCTGTTTGTGTTTGTGGTCGTGGGGGCGCTGTCGCTCCTTTGGAACAAACTAAAGGCAAGGGCCTCCGCCTGGCTGAAAAATCACGACACACAGGTTGTCTCTTCGTAAGTCGGACTTCACTGCTGGTAAACGGGGGTCTGTACAGCAAATTTGTACAATCAAACGTAGAGGTAACTGAAGGCGCCTCTCTGGCTGAAATAGCTGGGGAGGCGCCTTTAGGTTCCACAAGCGTACATTGGACAGACTCGGTGATCCGAGAAGCTACGAGACCTTCGAGCCGAATTCGAGATAGAACATCATCTTCAGATCGTTAATCGTCTTCTTCTCATTTCCTTTTGCATCCGCGTACTTGTGCCACGCCCCTGACGTGTCCTGGTATCCGAGTGCGTTCATCTGTGCAATCGTGTCACTGTTTGCGAGCTGCGCCTTCTGATAGTTGGAGAGCGGCGCTCCTATCTGATACATGAGCTGTGCGCCCAAGGTCGACGTGTTGAGGGTCACGTTCGTTGAGACCTGGTCGTTTCCGGCCACGTCGTAGTTTGCCCACATCGCATAGACGGTCTGGTAGGCGCGCTGGGAGTGGGTGAGGTCATCCTCGTTCTTGTAGTAGGCATCGTTGTAGGTGACGGAGATTCCCGGCTGGTGATCGCCGAAGAATACGAGGATGATGGGACGGTCAAGGGTCTTAAGCTCGGCAATGAAGTTCTCGAGGTCGCTGTCCGAGGCATTGATGACGGAAAGGTACTCGTTCAGGCTCGCGTCATCCCCTCCGTCCACGTGGTAGCTGGTGAGAAGGTCGGCAGGCGTGTTGCCCATGGTGTACCCACCGTGGTTCTGCATCGTCACGTCCAGGATGAACTGGGGATCATCGTTCGACTTGAGCTGTTCGAGGATCTTCTCGTATGTGGTGGCATCGGTGATTCCGGCATGGAGTGTGGGGGAGTTCTTGTCGAAGCTGTCGATGTCGAGGAACTTGTCGAAGCCAAGCTCCTTGTAGGCATTAGTGCGGTTCCAGTTACTGCCAACGTTCGGGTGGATTGCGGTGGTAGCGTAACCCAGCGACTTGAACTGTTTGACGAGACCACCGACATTGTCCAGACGATATACGACGTAAGGTGCCGTTGAGCCAACGAGCCCGAGTGAGTAGCCAGTGAGGAACTCGAATTCCGAGTTGCAGGTGCCACCTCCCTGGACGGAGACATCCAAGGCGCCCTTCTGAAGGGCATCCGTAAGACCGTTCTTTATAAACTGGGGGCCATCGTATCCCGAGGCCTTGATGTTGTCGTAGATGGAAAGGTCGGAGAAGCTCTCGTTCATGATGGCGATGACCGTGGGCTTTGTGGAGCTGAACTGTTGCTCGGCGGCCTTGCGGGACTCCGTCGAACCAAGGGACTCGCTGTACTTCTTATCGTAGGTCGCCTCGATCTTCTTAGCCGACGCGTCCGTGTAGCCCTTTGGCTTCACGATCTTGGCCCTTTGCGCCGTCTGGACGAAGGAGGGCAGAAAGCCGTAGGTCTTCACTCCCACGACGGTGTTCCAATCGCCAAAGGCGACGCCGAGGTCGTTTTGGTAGCTCGGAAGGTTGATGAAGCAGACAAGGGCGACGAGACATGCTGCCGCAGCATACAGGCTACAAGCGACATAGCCCCTAAAGAACGGGGCCTTGGCCTTCTCGTTCCTCCTTACGGGGGCGGCGGTCTTCCAAAGGAGGGGGGAGAGCGTGATGGCTGCAAGGGCGTAGCTGGCAGCCTCGAGGACACGGCGGTTTATTGAGTAGATGTATGCCGAGCCGACCTCTGCAGCCGTGCCGAGGGCGAGGAGGTCGGACGGCTGGATGCTGACGCCCTTGAACTTGATGACGAAGTACTGTGCGACGCCAATGACCCAGCAGGTGATGACGACGATCGCGACGCCTCCGCCATGCCTGAGACAGAGGAAGTATGCGACGAGGGTGGTCAGGCCGATGAGCGTAATCTCGATGGCGAAGTAGCTTACGCCGAACAGGTTGAAGGTGTCGTTCCATGAGAGCTCGAGGGCGCAGTCCGCGAGGATTACGATTGCGAGGATGAGGGCTACGGTGAGGGCACCTCGGAGGAAGTCGTGCCGGTTAGGCAGCCTGAAGTGCTGTCCACTGGGCTTCGGGTTATCGGTCGGCTCCTTATCCTCTGCTTGCTTGCGGATTCCGAGACGGGGGATGCTTGCTAGGATGTAGGGCTTAAGGAGGGGCCACCACTCTGTGGAGCCTATGGTAATCAATGGAACGACGATGCTCACGAGCGCCCAGCTGCAGCAGGTCGTGACCGGGCCGGACTTTCCGGAGTACAGCTTCATGTTGCACCGGGCTTGCAGCGCGATGAGCGCGGCAAAGCCGGGGACGGTCCAGAATAGCATGCTGGGGTGGAGCGAGAGGACGATCCTCTTGGCAAGCTCTCCCTTCGTGAGGGTCGCGTCGCTGGAGTCCCGCTTGTAAAGGCGCCTACACCTTAGGAACACGTCGAGCGCAATGGCGACAACGGTGAGAAGCAGCCCCACCTGAAAATAATCAGCCGGGATGTGGCCGTACTGAATGGATCTGTACTTTCCGTGCAGCATGTGCACTCGCTTTCGGTCGTGCGGGCGAAAAGGGCCGCATGAAGCTCTGACACCATCCGACGTGGGCGAATGGCCGCCTCTGCCCGCTTATTGCTTTGAGTTATATAAGAAAATGGTAACGCAGCGTAAGGTCGTCGCAAGGTTCACTACTTTAAGGATGCCGTCAAATTGCATTCAGCCCTGCATCGCCTGAACTTGGCTTGCATTAAGATGACCCCATAGCGAGCGCGTTTGTGGCTCGATGTGCTGGCATGGCGGGAGCCAACCCGTTGTTGGCGGAAGGAAGACATCATGTCGCTTAGGATTGGAGACCTTAGCTCTCACGTTGCGATGGCGGCCGTCACGGCGGCGCTTTCCGTGACGCTTGCACCGGCGGGGGTGGCGCTGGCGAACGAGGCCGCCGAGGACCAGGGCGCGTCGCAGACAGCCTCCCAGGAGCAGGGCTTGTCGCAGGTGACTGACCAGGCGGCTGATGCCGCGCAGGTTCAGGCCACCACGCCGGGACAGGCGCAGCAGCAACGGACGACGACCGCTGGCGCGGAGGGGACGGCGGCAACTTCGGGCGCGCAGGGCGAGAGCTCGTCCGCGGGCGCTAGCGAGGCTGGAAGCAACACAACGCAGCCAGCGACGCCAGAGGCCGCAGACGTGGCTCAGGCTGCCGGCACCAGCTCCGGGGCGAGCCAGGGCACGCAGAGGACCCTGGCCCAGATCGCGGCCGACAACAAGGACGGAAGGATCGTCTCCGTGGGAACGTACGTGATCAGGAACCGCGGCAAGGCGCTCGACGTGTACGCCGGCTCCACGAGCAACGGGGCCAACGTGCAGCTCTGGGACGACAACCAGAGCGGTGCGCAGAAGTGGAACGTGACCGTCGACGCGGACGGCTACGTCACGCTCGTGAACCTCCAGTCCGGCAAGGCGCTGGACGTGTGCAGCGGCTCCAGGACGCCGGGAGCCAACGTGTGGCAGTACACCGCGAACGGCTCCGACGCGCAGCGCTGGGCGGTGGAGAAGGTCGATGGCGGCGTTAGGCTGCGCTCGGCCCTTGGGTACGATCTTGTGCTCGACGTGTGGGCGGGCTCCACCGCGAACGGCGCCAACGTCCAGACCTACACGGCCAACGGCACGGCCGCCCAGGTGTGGGAGTTCGTGCGGCAGGCGATTGGCGACCTTGCCGCCAAGAACGCCGGCGGCGCCATCCTGGCGCCCGGCAGGTACGTGGTGCAGAGCGGAGGCTCCACCGCGGTGCTCGAGGTGGCCGGCGGCTCGAAGGCGAACGGCGCAAACGTGCACGTGTGGCACGCCAACGGCACGGGGGCCCAGACGTGGCGAGCGAGCGTGGACGAGCTTGGCTACGTAACGCTCACGAACGAGCAGTCCGGCAGGGCGCTTGACGTCATGTACGGGCAGGCGCGCAGGGGCCAGAACGTCGACCAGTACGATTCCAACGGCACCTCCGCGCAGCGCTGGGTGGTCGAGAGGGTGGGGGACCACATCGTCCTGCATTCCGCCATCGACTACGACCGCGTGCTGGACCTGAGCGGCAACAACACATCAAACGGCACCAACGTTGACCTGTGGGACGCAAACGGCACCACGGCGCAGCGGTGGTGCTTCTGGGAGGCGTACCCCAAGGTCGTGGCGACGGGCCGCTCCGCCGATGACGGCGTGTACGTGGTGAAGTCCCTCAAGAGCGGGCGCGTGCTGGACGTGAGCGGCGGCAGCATGTACGACTGCGCCAGCGTGGGCACCTACGCCGCCAACGGGACCGGCGCGCAGGCGTGGCGCCTCTCGCTCGGCTCCGACGGGTTCTATACCGTCCGCAACGCCCAGAGCGGCAGGTGCCTGGACGTGGTGGACCGCGTGGTGATTCCCGGCGCCTCCCTCCAGCAGTGGGGGCTCGACGGGCAGACGTGGAACGTGGTGGCGGACCCCGCGCACGCCGGGTCCTACCGGCTCGTGTCCAGCGTGAGCGGGCTCGCGCTCGCGGTGCGCGACGACGGCAGCCTGACCACGGCAGAGCTCGACGCGAACGACGAGGGCCAGCTCTTCTCGCTCGACGTGGCACCTGCGCCCAAGGTTGCGGACGGCTGGGAGACCGTCACGGCGCTGGGCACGGGCAAGGTGCTCGACGTCCCTGGTAACTCGACGGCTGTCGGCACGGCGGTGCAGACCTACGCATCCAACGGCTCACGCGCCCAGAGTTGGTGGACGCGCAGGCAGACGGACGGCTCGTACACGGTGCAGGCGAGCAACTCGGGCCTCTACCTCACGGATTCCAACGGCGTCCGTATGCAGAGGAACGCTGGGGCATCCAGCAAGTGGACGCTCGACTGGGGCGAGAAGGGCGGTTACGTCCTCAAGAACGTGGCCTCGCAGGCAAAGATGGCCGTGGACGGCGTGGCATCGTGGCTCTTCTCTACCGCGACGTCCGGCATCAAGGCGGGGTTCTATGAGATCGCATCCGCGCTGAACGGCAACTTTCGCCTCGATGTGGCGGGTGGCAGCAAGGGCGCCGGTGCCAACGTGCAGTCCTACGCGAGCAATGGCTCGCTTGCTCAGCGCTACTGGATTAGGTCCGCGGGCGGCGACACGTTCACGATCACCAACTGCAACTCCGATCTCAACTTGGACGTGACTGGCGCCAGGACCACTAACGGGACGAACCTGCAGCAGTACTACAGGAACTCCTCTGCGGCCCAGCGCTTTCGCTTTACAATGGGGGAGTCCGGCCTTGAGATTCGCTCTGCCCTGGGCGACGTGGTGATTGACGTGTACGGCGGTTCCACGTCCAACGGGGCAAACGTGGACGTGTGGAGCGCCAACGGCACGGCCGCGCAGGCGTGGGTGCTGGTCGAGGCTGCTGCGCCCGCGAAGATGGGCTGGCAGAACCCCAGCTGGATGTACCAGGTGAGCAGGTACAACGTGCCCTCCTCGCCGTACGCGAGCGGCATCTTTAGGTACATGTCGCCCTCGCGCGTGGGAATCGAGTACACCCGCGACCAGGTGATAGACGCCTTTGTTTCCCGTGCGTACGACTACCTTGGCACCCCGTACCGCTGGAACTACGCGTGCGCGCCGGGCGTGGGCGTGGACTGCGTGGGTCTGGTGATGCAGTGCGCCTACGCGTGTGGCATGAACCTCGGCCTGGGGACCGGCGCCTACGACTTCAACCCGTACGCGCACTACGCCACGGGCAACTCCGGCTGGCACAGCCATGACGCCAACAACTTCTGGAACGGCGGCAAGGGCATCCACCTGGGCATCGGCGCGCGTCAGAAGGGCGACCTCATCTCCTGGAACGGGCACATTGCCGTCTATATTGGCGGGGACAAGATCATCGAGGCTCCGGGTGCGGGGCAGAGCGTGAGGATTACGAGCGTCTGGCGCTACGGTACGCCCAGGGGAGTCATCAGGATTTTCTCGTAGGGGACGTGCGGTCTACTTTGGGATAACTTTACAGGCCGAAGGGCGCGTTCCACGGGGCGCATCTGTCTGCTCGTTGTGGTGAGGCTTGCCGTGCGCGGAATCAACGCGCTGGTCGCGAGGCTTGCGTAAGACTTTGCGCGGCGGCGCCCGGTGGCGCCTTGCGGCCGCGTGGGTGGTTCG
>ERZ791908.378-NODE-378-length-51273-cov-4.268363_pt1 | contig 51273 bp, 60 predicted proteins | sample MGYA00510144_ERZ791908 | MGnify/ENA primary metagenome ERZ791908 (study PRJEB30046, sample SAMN00792105) | human gut metagenome | study: EMG produced TPA metagenomics assembly of the A metagenome-wide association study of gut microbiota in type 2...
GAATTTCCTCTCGGGAATCCTGCTGTATCACACGTCTTTCCCGAGATCGCGCATCTGCCTTTCCTCGGGAAACCTCTCCTTTTCTTACGAATTCCCGAGACCGCTGAATTTTCTCTCGGGAATCCTGCTGTATCACACACTTTTCCCGAGATCGCGCATCTGCCTTTCCTCGGGAAACCGCTCCTTTTCTTACGAATTCCCGAGACCGCCGGTTCCCTTCTCGGAAATTATGCTATATCATACGCGTTTCCCGAGGCTGCTCATATTTTTCTCTTGATATAGACAACATTCGCTCTTTTACCCGAAGCACAGTATTTTCCAAATTTACTTGATATTACTGATATTTCTATTTATGCTTATAAGAACACCCTGTACTTATATATGTTATTTAAATTTAGTATAAAATTAAGAAGGAGAATACGATGTCGTTTATTGATATCATCCAGAGAGAATTAGATAAAAATACCCAACGACTTAAATGTTTCCAGCAAGAGATCCGAAGACGCAGCTCGTACGATAATTTCAGTTTAGATGTAAAATGTGAAAAGAATTACGATTACTATACTGTCTATTTCCCCAATCAGGAAGATCAAGGGAGACGTCACAAACGTTACGTCGGCCGCCACGAACCCGAACTTGTGCGCCAGATCCAAACCCACTACTTCCTGTCACAATCCATTAAAAAAACGGAATCCAACATCAGGCTCCTCCATCAAGTCGCAACGGGCTATAAAGATCTGAACATCAACAGCCCGGAAAAATGGCCGAAGGCCTATCGCAATCTTCCTGCCGAATGTTTTGAAATTGCAGGAGTTCCGAATTTCAGCGTATGGGAAGACAGATATAAAGAAACCCATCACATTGGCAAGTACCGCCATCCGGAGAGCCTGAAGCAGAAAACGGAGGATGGCGGCCTGGTGCGCTCAAAATCCGAGGCCTTCATATACAACAGCCTCTGCAGGGAAAAGCTTCTATTCCTCTATGAAATGCCATGGACCTTCGACGGAAACTCGGTTAACCCGGATTTTACCATTCTTTCCCGAAAATCCGTGCAGATGATCATCTGGGAGCATCTGGGGCTGCTGACTTCACAGGAATATGTCCGGCAGACGCAGTGGAAACTCCATTTGTACCTTAAAGCCGGCTTTATTCTGGGAGATAACCTGATTCTGACGGCTGACTCTCCGGAAAACGGTATCGATACCAGTGAAATTCAGAAGATCATACAGGAATATTTATTGTAAAGCGTGCCGTTTCTCCAGAAGCATTGTTTGAGGGTTGTAAACATCTGCCTGCTCCACGTCCCAGTGCTGCACCGGATTCAGGCAGCTCTGGATCAGCTTATTCTGCTGGCTGCTGCCATAGATAAGCAGGCCAGGATTTTGAGAATTCATCTGCTGTTCATGATTTCACAACAATCCTGTGATATGATTTTTTTCAACAGAGGGGGGATCATACATATGCGATCAAACAGATATTCCGTAAGGAAACGACATCCGGTCAGGAAACTCATCATCACACTCCTTATCATTGCAGTGGCAGCTGGCTGCATCAAGGTCTTCCTGTGGGACAATATTATAGATAAGATATCCGCAAAGACATACTCGCAGGCAGTTCAGAGTTCTTCTTCAGGTTCCGACAGTTCCAGACAGAGTACTGCCAGCTCTTCGGGAAACTCCGCCAGCAGCTCAGTCAGCACTTCGAATGCGGCGCAGGCGGCTGAAAATGTGTATAATAACATGTCCAATACTGATAAAGCTAAAGTCAGGAGCATCATCATCAAGCACGCTTCACCATCGAACATCGCCAAGGTATATGGTTATGTGAAGAATAATGACACTTCCGGTCTGATGCAGTTCGCAGAGCAGAATCTGAGCAGCAGTGAGAAGCAGGAACTCTACCAGCTTTATGAGAAATATAACAAATAGCACCCTGCAAGGGGCAGCCTGCCGCAGCGCAGCTGCCCTTCTTCTTTTTTCCAATACAAAACCCTCCAACGGACTTTCTGCGGCTGAGCCATGTGTCACCTATTTTTCGCATTACATATGTATTCTGTATACACTGATACTATCGCCTGTTTCTGAACACCATCACCCGTTACTGAAATCCGTTACCTATTGCCGAAAATCAGCCCGTTTCTGCAAGCCGCTAATCGGGGTTCACCTGCGTATTCTGTATACTTTGAGAATCCCTTCAAGCAAGACCTCCGACAAGTGGTCCACCTGTGTATCCTGTATACTCTGAGAATCACGCATGCTGCCAAGTGCCCTCTCCTCTTTCTGAAAGAAATCATCCGTCCCTGATGGCCCCCGTCGTTTCTGAACATTCTCTTAAAATCTATCTGCCCGTCTTTATTCTCTTTCGAATCACTGGTATAATGCATAGAAAGAACAACGCCTTTCCAGGCGCTGCAGCATCGGGCGGGTCCCCGAAAAGCCCGCTGCAGCCCGATGAGAAGTCAGCCGGTTTCATACTGCATACACAGATGAAGCCTTGCTGGCAGCAGATATCAGAAAACATGCTGCAAAGCTGCATTTCTGACATGCCGGCGGCATACTAATTACATATTTATGTTGAAATGGCGGAAACTCCGGAAAGCAGCATTCTGGGAGCAGAACAGCAAAAAACACATACATAAAATCAGCATTAACTCACTTTTACAGTATATTAATAATCACGAGAAAGGACAGAACGATGGAAAACTCACCACAGGATAAGACGCCGATGCCGACCCTGACCCTGGATCCGGATCCTGCAGAAAGTCAGTCTCCGGCCGACTCTTCATATACGGCAGCTGCAGGAAACAACATGAACAATATGGCAGCTCAGACAGTTCCCGGTCAGCAGTCTGCACCAGCACCGCAGGGAACACAGAACATGAATGCAGGAGCCTTCTCTTCTCCATTTCCCCAGCAGCCGCAGATGCAGGCTGACCCGTTTGGTGCCTTCGGGGTTCAGACGCAGCAGAGACCTGCCGCGCCGCAGTTTACTCCGGAAGAGCAGAAACAGATTGATGCCTTTGCCAGTCAGATCGACCTGAGCAATTCTTCACAGATTCTGAATTATGGTTCTGCGGCGCAGAAAAAGTCCGTCATGTTTTCTGACGCCGCGCTGAAAAGCGTCAGGACCAAGGATTTTGGTGAAATCGGTGACCTGCTCACGACTATGACGGTGGAAATCAAGAACATGGACCAGGAGGAAAAAGGCGGAATCCGCGGCTTCTTCCAGAAAAAGAAAAATAAGGTGGAAATTATCCGTGCCCGTTATGCGAACACGGAAGAGAATATGAACAAGGTTGTCGATGCCCTGGAAAATCACCAGTACACCCTGTTAAAGGATATTGCGATGCTGGACAAGCTCTATGACCAGAATCAGGTCTATTTTAAGGAACTGTCCATGTATATCGCCGCGGGAAGGCAGAAGCTGGAGCAGGTCCAGTCTGTGGATCTTCCTCAGCTTCAGCAGAAAGCAGCCGCTTCCAATCTTCAGGAGGATGTCCAGGCGGTCAATGACCTGGCTGCCATGTGCACGAGATTTGAGAAGAAAATCCACGATCTTGAGCTGACCCGCACCATATCGCTTCAGACCGCGCCGCAGATCCGCCTTGTACAGAATGACGACTCCATCATGGCGGAGAAGATTCAGTCCGCGATTCTGAACACCATTCCGCTCTGGAAGAATCAGATGGTCCTGGCTCTGGGTGTCCAGCACGCGAATCAGGCCGCGAAAGCGGAGAAAATGGTCAGTGATGCGACGAACGACATGCTCAGGAAGAATGCGGACATTCTGAAGCAGACTACCGTTATGGCCGCGCAGGCCAATGAACGCAGCATTGTTGATATTGACACTCTGAAGCACACGAACGAGTCGCTTCTCTCCACGATCGACGAGGTCCTCCGCATCCAGGAGGAAGGTCAGCAGCGCAGAAAATCCGCGGAGGCCGAGCTCGTCCAGATTGAGCAGGAACTGAAAGACAAGCTCCTGGAGAGCGGCAGCCGCATCAGCACCGGAAGGAACGTATCCCATGAGTAATAATAATAAAAACGGCAGAAAGATTCATTTTGGCGACATCATTCTGATCCTTATCCTCTACGGAATCGGTGAAGAAGCCTTTCACAGTAAGGCTATCGGCGCACTTTTCGCCCTTGCTGCGGCATGTTTTGTCATCTTCACCACAGGAAACCGCCGTCAGGGACAAAAACCACCCGCCAAGGCCGCTCCTGGACTGAAATACCAGAAAGTAACGAACAGCAAAAACGAAGAAAAAATCGACCAGCTCTACCGCATGTACAGTTCGATCATCGACCAGTACCACTCTACCCCACTGCCGCTGTTCTCCCAGCATCTGGGAAAAGACAGAAAAGAAGTTCTGGCGGATCTGAACACACTGATCAGCCACGGCCGCTTCCAGAAAGCGCACATCGAATACGATGAGAACGCATTTGTAGTGGACGAATACCTGAAAGAGCGCGGCTCGCAGGAAGAACGTGACAGCTTCGCATCAGAGCTTGCACAGAAAAAATCCGACCTGGTGAAGCTCGCCGCTTCTGCCGCGGAAGCTGCACAGACGGAGGAAATCCGTGAAGCCGTAGAAAAAATAGGCAGCACGGCTTCTGCAATCCTGGATAAAACGATAGAAAGCCCGGAACTTGCTGAAACGGATACCCGCAGATTCTTACATTTCTACCTGCCGAAGACCATGCAGTGTCTGATGAACTATCAACAGCTTCTGAAGATCAGCAATCCGGATGAGCAGGAGCTCTCCGCAAAACAGGAAACCGAATCTGCGCTGAAGACCATTGCAGAATCCTTTGAACGCCTGCTGAAGTCCCTTTCTTCCGAGGATATTTTTGAAATGAGCGCGCAGGCACAGGCACTGAAACAGATGCTGGACAACGATGCATTTTAAAAAGTAAAGCAGACCGATATCCACAGCAGAAAGCAGCGATATCCCACTGCTTCCTGCTCCACAGTCATGAAAAGGAGATACTTTTATGGGGAAGATATTGAAAATTGAAGATGGAAAAGTCACCATCGGCATGGATAACGGGAAAATCATCACGATTCCGATCGCTGCCGTAAGTTATTTAGGGCCGCAGATCGGCGACCGTGTGAGGGTCTTTCACTCAGGCTCCGGAGATGAAGTCATCGCCGCGCGTGCAGTTGAAAATGACAATTCTGCAGAAACGGAGGAAGCTGCTTATGACAACAGCTCCGATGCATTCTCCACTTCAGAAGGAACTGCATCCGGAGATTCTTCTTCAGCTTCTTCTTATGAATACGGAAATGGAAACTATGCGGATTACAATGCCGGAAATACAGATAACCCACCTTTATATTCCAACGCAAAGATAAAGACCTATAATAAACATCTGTTTGTCTGGGTGTTTACCTTCCTTCTTGGAGAATGGGGAATCGACCGTTTCCTTAGAGGTCAGATCGGTCTGGGCCTTCTGAAGCTGTTTACCGGAGGCGGATTTGGAATCTGGTGGTTCGTGGACTTTATCATCGGGCTTCTGAAAGCCTATGGTGCACCATTCAAGAACGCACAGGACTTCGTCTTTATCGACGGGGCGTATGAACGGTAAAGAAGAAAATCAGTATAGAAGAAAAAACGCACAGGTGCATACTTGACTGCATCTGTGCGTTTTATATTCTGCGGTTATATTTCCGGCTTTCTGACCTATTCCACTACGTGCACGCGCTTCTCATCAAAGCGGCTTACGCGTGGACGGTCTTCTGCCGGGTATCCCACCGGGAACCGTGCAAATGGCTCCAGCTTATCCGGAAGATTCAGTACTTCGCGGACGCCATCCATTCTTTTAGGAACCGGAGCGATGGCAAGCCATACACCGCCAAGGCCCAGATGATCGGCTTCCATATGAGAGGATCAGAAAAAGCTATTCCTTCGGACACAGAGCAAAACACCTTGCCGGGAAGCCCGCGCCTCCGACCAGTTTCGGGAAAGTGCAGAAAATCAGTGCTCCGATTTCCGGAACCTGGTCCAGATTCTTTAAAAGCTCGATCTGGAAACGGTTCTGAGACAAAATGTAAGTCTCTGCATCGTAGCCGACTGCAGCCGCGTAGACAGCGGAATCGGTATCGCTGGTTTCATGGCCGATTGCTCCTATGTTCCGGTGCTCAACAAGCCACTTTACCGTATCCACATGCCAGCCCGGATAATGCTTGTTTCCTTCCGCGTCGCGGTTATCCATGGCCTCAGATGTTCCCTTCTTTGACCAGTCCGTGCGGAGAGCCACAAATGCTCCCTCCGGAATTTTACCATGGGAGTCTTCCCACATCTTTACGTCTGCGACCGTAAGCGCATAGTCCGGATTCTCCGCCGCCTGATGAGTCATATCGATAACAACCAGTGGCATGACCATGTCTTCTGGTGTAAAATAGTCCAGAGTCTGCTTTCCTTCATTAAAATGACATGGCGCATCCACATGCGTGCCGAACTGACCGGCAAGCAGATGATTATAGGCCAGAAATCCGTCCTTCTCATGCGTATAAATCGTCGACATTTTCATCGGCGGAAAGCCGTCCCAGTGCGGTGTATCCGGGCTCAGCGGATGAGTCAGATCCACCCACCTGTAATCCGTCTTCCATTTTTTCCATAAATTCCATAACTCCATACAAAATCTCCCCTTTTATCCATATTTCTGCAGCAATACTGCTTTTCTCTCCGTCAGATGAGAGGCTGCGGCATTGTTATCATCACACAAAAAATATCTGCTATTTCTGTGTGATGAATATTATAGCACAAATGCACGAAAGTTGAAAGAATCACAGTCCCGCTGCGGAGGACGCTGCCTCTGCAAGAAAAAAACTGCCGCAACAGCGATTTGCATGTCACTGTACAACGGCAGTAGATAACATATGTATTATGCTGAAATTCTCAATCAGCGGTTATCCTTCGCATCATTATGTTTTACTTCGTGCATTTTCCTCTTCATCAGATACATTTCATGATCTGCGCGGACAACGGCTTCTTCAATCCGCTCACCTTTTTCCACTTTTACTATGCCATAGGCGAAGTCCAGAGGAAAGTCGCCATACATTGGATCACAATGCGGTATATTCTGTAGTTTCTCGAGAATCGTCGTCACAGCTTCCTGCTGCATCTCTGACAGAAGGACGAACTCATCGCCGCCGGTCCTATACAGGTGCCCGCAGCCCTGCAGAGCAGTTCTCATCGTCTGTGCAAAGGCATAAAGATAGGCATCGCCCATTTTATGGCCCTGCGTATCATTGTAGTGTTTCAGCTGGTTCATATCAAAAACCGTGACCGTCCGCAGCCTTTCCTTTCCAAACTGCGGTCTTCTGAGGAACTCCAGATAGGAACTGCGGTTCGCGACAGCTGTGACGATATCCGTCTTATCAGACAAATTTTTCACGGCAAGATACATCAGAAGATATGCGATGGTCAGGCTGTCCCAGGTTGAGCTGATATCAACCTGCAGATTCTGAGCAATCTGTCCGAGCGATACAACGACGACAACAAAGATGACCAGAATATGGTCCTGCCGGTCAACCGGGAAATTTATTCTGCAGTAATTGACCAGAAGATAGGCAAAATATATGAATTCTGCAGTTGATAAAACCGCATTCATCGGTGTAATGACCATGTCCATATTTTTATTATGGTAGAACAAAAAATGGTAACGGATATTAAATACCGGCAGGATAACATAAAACGCAAATAATGCAACAGCCAGCCAGTACTTCCACGTCTTCCAGCGCTTACGTCCCATCAGCAGAAAATTAACGTATATGACCGGCACCAGCATATAACAGACCGATGTCAGGGCGGTCAGAATGTGACGCTGCAGGAGAGGCTGAAAATAATATGATAAATACACCAGCTGCCAGATCTGGTCCAGCAGCAGAATCGCGATCAGCGGAATTCCGGCACGGAAATACACCGTCCGGGTCTTCTTCTCTATTCCACCGCGGACGTAAAGGCAGATCCATACATATAGAATCAACGTCAAATCAATTAAATCGGAAAAAACGATCATATAGTAAACATCCTTTTCTTAATTTATCGCACGGCCATTTTACCATATTTGATATCTCATTTGTGATCTTTTTCTAAAATTCCCGTAAAAAGAGAGTGTAAAATTATTCTTTCTTTTCAACCGCTTTTTCAATACTCTCTTTTATCATTCCGCTGTCCGAGAAGCCCTGCGCCTTCAGCTCATCCGCAGCCTTTTTCAGTGCAGAGGGAAATTTCTTCTTCAGGCGTGTGTATTCCCTTCTGACCATGGTTTTCCCGATGCCCATGTCCGCCGCCGCGTCCAGAAAGGACTGCTTATTGATCTTGCTCCATTCTTTTTGTCCCCCGACGGAAAGTGCCATCTCTGATGTGCTCTCCTTATAAACCAGCGTGCAGATTACGTCGTAAGCGGGCGCCAGACGGACGGTACGCAGGTCCGGACTGTAGAGCAGGGAGAGATTCTTAATGTGGTTGTCGGTGTTTCCGATGAGGACGTCAAAAATCAAAAGGTCAAGGAGACGAAGCTGGTCTTTCAACGGGTTGGTGGAAACGTCACGCAGAAGACGGAAGATTTTCTGAAGGTAATCTTCCCCCTCCGGTTCATATTTTCTGGTCGAGGGAATGCCGAGCGCCTGGGCCATATCCTCCTGGTGCAGCCGGAGTGGAGATGGCAGACCGTTCAGCTTCCCGGAAGATCTTGTAATCAGCCGGTCATAACGTTTCGACGCCAGAAGTACACCAGAATCCCGGAATCCTCCCGCATTGATGATGAAACTGTCCACCACCGGAATGCCCAGATAATGCGCCGTTCTCAGTGACAGCTGCTCATTCTCTACGATATTCTGCAGCCGCACATGACTCTGCTTGACAATGTGTGTGCTCGCCGCCGTTCCGATCGGCTGATACCAGGCCTTTTCCGGCTCATGGTAATACAGGCCGACCTTTCCCGATGCCCCGGTCAGAGAAAGATGCGACGCGACTACAATACTCGCTGACCTGGTCGAGCCCTCTTCCGCAAGCCGCCTGACCTGCTCCATCGAAAGCGCACGGTACTGCGCCGCCCCGTCATCCGGCTTATCTGCGTCCAGAATCTGCAGCGCACCCAGGCACTCCTTTCCGAGGCCCGCCAGAATCGACAGATAATCCTCTTCATCTACATGCATCCACTGGGCCACACTTCTTCTGGTAAAGCCCTCCGGCAGCAGACCTTCAAAAAACGTTCTCGTGGACGCCGCGGAAAACGGCTCGGTCTGCAGCGGCAGACTCACCGAAACCGGCACATTCCGCCCATCCATGCAGTACTCCGGCGCATAAGAAAAGGAGGCATCCGCCTGGTCCCTTCCTTCGATCGTCCCGACGAACTGCCTCTTTCCTTCAATTTCCAAATATACATTCAGTGTCATTGTTCATATTCACCCCTCGGCTCCACCGTCAGGTTCATGCCGAGGATCATGGCGACCGAAATCGCCTTCTCCAGCTCAATCGTCTTCTTCCCGTTTTCCAGATCCGACAGGAAACTCACACTCAGCCCCGTAAAATCCGATATGAATGACTGCGTGTACCCAAGTTCCTTGCGTCTTCTGCGGATCGCCATTCCGAACGTTTCCGCATCCGTGATATTATTCTTCATCAAAACAGTCACCTCTGGAGCCGCAGCATATTACGCCTTTTCCGTCCAGTCATCTGTCCCTGATTGCCAGAAGATCAATTTCTCAATTCCAGCTGCAGTTTATATCGGTTTACATAACCGCCAGCCCATTTGATCTTTCCCGGCAGTTCTTCAATCCGATTTGACCCGAATTTTACAAAAGACGTATGCTCCGCTCATACACTTCGCCGTACGGCTAAATTTCATCTTGTTTTATTATAATTTCGCCGTACGGCTAAGTCAAGGGGGTGTTCACTTTCTCAATCCTGTGTATTCTCGATCAGCTGGTCCGACTCCATGATCAGCCGCGCCGTCTCCCTGTGGGAACTCATCTCCAGTGTATCCTTAAACTCCTTCCGGATTTCCAGATTCGGTATCCGCACAGTTCTGGACTTCACCCGGTAGAGATGCACAAGAAGGGAAAGAACATCATCTTTATTCCGAAATATGGAACTTATTTTTTTATCATGTGCTGCGATTATTGTCAGGACAATCGACAGGAAACTCGTCTATGTCTGAGTGTCTGTAAAATATTATTAATATATGTGCATAACTATTCGTCTCATTTCTCGGAAATCTGATGAAAAGATGTGATTTCCCGAGTTTTGCAAAACAGACCTCGGGAAATCGCATCTAATCAAAGAAATCCCGAAGTCCGAAATATTATTGCCTTTAAATCTTTAACGTCACCGTTTTTATCGTCCGAATTGCGTGACATAATATCCAAAAAAACGGTATCACTTTATTATCTTCTCGAAAACAGACCGGCAAATTGTACGTATTCATGAACACATACCGAAATTCCTGTGATACAGGGCATCAAGATAACTACATTTTTATGCATTACGCTCGATTATCGATTTCATCCTCGGGAATTCCCTGTTATTTGACGAAAACCCGAGGATGTTTTTATTATACTCGGGAAAGCAGTCTCCTGAGGACTGATTCCCGAGCTTTCACGATTTTTCTTTGGCAAAACTCGTCTGTGCTATCGCAGACAAAAATCTAATATTTCATCTGCTGCTCCAGAAACAGCACAGAATAACAAGATCTCCGGCACACTATCTAACCTGGAAAACCCTGTCTGCTGCTGGGCCCGCCTGTAGATTGCCACCACGTTTACTTCACAAACTGCACTCTCTTGCGAATGTCTTCCTTCTCCTTCGGATCCGGCTCGGCCGCAATTCCGCCGAACGGCATCTGGGCGATGAGTTTCCAGCTGCCCGGAACATTGAAGAGTTTCTTTACAGCGTCGTCGATCACCGGATTATAGTGCTGGATATTGGCGCCGATATTCAGTTCACGCAGAGCAGTCCAGAGATTGATCTGGAGCATGCCGTTTGCCTGATTGGCCCAGATCGGGAAATTCTGTGCGTATGGCTGGAAGTTCTCCTGCATTGCTTTTACGACATCTTCATCGTAGAAATACAGAATCGTGCCGGCTGCAGCCTTGAATCCGTCGATCTTTTCGCGGGCAACCTTTCCGCCGAAGGCGTCGTAAATGGTATCCCAGAGTTCGTCCTGCTTATCTCCAAGAGCGACGATAATGCGGGCACTGTGCATGTTGAATGCGTCCGGCACGAGCTCGGTTACGCGGGTAATCAGCTCTTTCACCTGTTTCTCAGAAACCGGCAGGTCTTTATTCAGCTGGTAATAGGATCTCCTCTTTTCTAATGCTTCTGCAATCGCCATAATTCTCCTCCATCTTGTTAAATTCATATCAGTATAATAGGTTTATCGATATTAGATTAATACCCGCAATCAAAGTATTCACGCATGAACAAACTGTGGTAGAATGGATTAGATTGATTGTTTACAGGAAGGAGTTTGACATGAAACCAAGCGAACGCTTTTATAACCTGGCGATGCCGGTCTGGAAGACATACTTTGACCATCCATTCGTACAGGGAATTGGTCACGGTACACTGCCGCACGATAAATTCCAGTACTATATGGTGCAGGATCATAAATATCTGATGCAGTACGCGCGAGTTTTCGCCATGGGCCTGATCAAGTGCACGGATGAGCGCGACATGCGCATGTACGGCGATCTGATCAAGGCAACGCTGGACACGGAGAACGCAGTCCATCAGGCCTACCTTGCCGAGCTCGGCGTAACGCGCGAGATGATCGACAGCACTCCGATGGCGCTGAATAATAAATCCTACACCGATTACATGATCGCGGAGGCTCACAAGGGCGGCCTGCCTGAGATTTCTGTCGCCGTTCTCGCCTGCTCCTGGAGCTACAAAGTGATCGGCGACTATCTGGAGACCATCCCGGGCTATCTCGACCACCCATTCTACTCCCGCTGGATCAGTATGTATACAAGCGACGGCTACCGCGGCGCCAACGACGACATGATCGAGCTCGTTGACCGCTACTGCTCCGGCCTTTCCGAGGATCACCTGAAGCGCCTGGACCAGATTCTGCTTGACTGCAGCTATTATGAGTACCAGTTCTGGGATATGGCCTGGTCCAAGGGAGAGGACTACACCCCGGTTGTAAAGTAACGTCAGGAACGCCATTTCCTCGGACAAAACATAAACAGGCAAGGAATCTCCTTGCGCGCCTGTTTTTTGTCCTCTGAATCGGCGCCGCCTCCGGCCGCCGGCCCATTAAAAGGAGAAACAATAAATGGCAGATCTGAACATGCAGAAAGTACCGGCAAGCCGCATGGAATTCGACCCCTGCGGGCACTACAGCAGGCCGGATGCGGTGGAGCTGATCGTAAGGGAGAAATAGACGATAAGGAGAAAATACAATCATGTTTGATTTTTTTAAGAAAAAGAAAAATGAGGAAAAGATCGATCCAAACGATCCCAGGGTGAAATACCCTGCCCCTCCAGGAGATCCGCTGAAACTCCCGGTTATTCCGGAAGAACTGCTGACCCTGCAGAACATCAGCAATCATCTGAAGAATAATGAAGCGATCTGGGTCTGGAAACCGGAGCAGCCAGAAAGAAAAGGCTTCCTGGCTTCATTCTCCAAAAGCTTCAAGGGCTACTATGTCTACGAACGGAAACAGAAATACCTCTATAAATATGCAGTCTACTTCCGCGTCATGCAGGGATACGAGAAAATTTCCCCTTTCCTGAAAGAACTCGCTGTCTGGAAACTTTCCGACGACGTCATCGAAGACTGGATTCAGAACGATTTCCAGAACGCAAAAGTCGTTCACTATGACGACGCGCACGCCGTCGATAAGGCTCAGCATTTCAAGCTGAAGCTCACCGACGACGACATAAAACGCTATCTGCACACCCACGACCGCCTGGACATCACCGACGACGACTTCTGGAAACGGGGAGAAAAAGAAAATTAACGAGACGAGAACGCATCCGAAGCTTCTGGATTTGAAAACTTCGGATGCGTTCTCTTATCCTTTCCGGTCTGCGCATACCCAGGAAGGGATAACGTTCTTTTCACTCACGCGACTCTGTCAAGTCGATGCCTGTAGACAAGATCCCCTCTTGCGCGTCTGCTTTGACGATGACGTCACCGCTCGGGTGGGTGATTAATGACTCACCTGCAAACTCGATACCGCCAGCATGCCGTCCATGACCGCATTCCGGAAGCCGTCTTCTTCGAGCTTTTTCACCATCTCCAGGGTCAGGCCGCCCGGTGTGCAGACCTGATTCTGCAGCTGAGCCGGATGCCTGCCAGACTGAAGAACCATTTCCGCACAGCCTTTCACGGTTTCCACGCTGAGGCGGACGGAATCCTCCCAGTTAAAGCCCTGCATCGCCGCCGCGTTGGACATGGCATCGATCAGCATAAAAATCATCGCCGGCGAGCTTCCGGTAACCGGAACGATGCGGTCCATCATTTCTTCCCGGATTTCCACTGCCGAACCGAATCCTTCGATCAGCTTCAGAAGAAGCTTCCGGTGTTCTTCGGTCACATTTTCATTACATGTGACACCCGTCACCGAAGAACCGACCATTGCACAGATATTCGGCATGCTGCGCACGATTTCCGTGCCGGCGCCGAGCAGTTCCTCTGTCTGTGCAAGGGTAACTCCCGCCGCTATCGTCCAGACCAGTGTATGGTTCCCAGACACAAACGGAGCAATTTCCCGGCAGACAGAGGCGTGCATCTTCGGAGGGACGGCAATTAAAAGGACATCACAGGACGCCGCCTCAGCATTATCGCGAGCCGCCGAAAACCCGTCATTTCCTATGCGCCGTTTCGTTTTGTCCGAACGTCCTGACACCAGAATGTCTTCGGACCTTACCGTGCCGCTGTTTACAAGGCCCTTCAGGATCGCGCTGCCCATCAGGCCGTAACCGATCGCTCCGATTCTCATATCAGCACCCCTTCCAGATGGTCACATTCATGCTGAATAATTTCCGCCGGCATGCCCGCAAATTCCCGCGTCTGCCATTTCAGATCAGTGTCCTGAAAGTGCACGGTAATCTTCTGATAGCGGGTTGTTTTCCGCGTTCCCGGAAGCGACAGGCAGCCCTCCTCCGTCTCGTAAGGCCCGCTTTTCGCTGTAATCTGAGGGTTCAGCATCACCAGGTCCATCACACCCAGCGATACGATAATCATCCGCTTCCGGCTTCCGATCATATTCGCCGCCATGCCGACGCACTCATCACGGTGCGCGCGCAGCGTGTCCTCAAGATCATACGCTGTCGCAAGATCCGCCTTTCCCGCGGGCTCCGACTTCTGCTGCAGGAACATCGCGTCCTTCATAATTGGTTTAATCATAATGTTTACTTTCTCCTCTTCGTTTCTATTTTATCCCGACAGGCGATTCCCTGTCAGCTTCTCTCACGACAAAAAACTCCAGTCAAGGGGATTCCTTTCTCTGCTTCGTCAAGACTCTGATCTGCAGCACAGAACATTGAACCTGTTGCCCGATTGACAGACAAATTGCTGAGCAGCCAAACGGCAGCTGAAATTAGTGTATACAGAATACAAGTCTGTGATTTTCCACGGTCCAGTCATTTATTAGCGATCTAGGCGCTGCTCTGCCGTCTCATCATCGCGGAGAATCTCGCCTTCGCTGTAGAGCACGGCCTCGCCTGTGACCTTGATTCTGTCGTCGGCTCTTTGTGTATACAAAATACCAGACCGCTCGGACGCCTGAAAACAGGTCAGGCTGTCCTTTCCCAGGCGGTTACACCAATAAGGCGTGATCATGCAGTGGGAGCTCCCCGTGACCGGGTCCTCATCGATTTCAAGTTTCGGGCCGAAGACGCGGCTGACGCTGTCATAGGACGGATCATCGGACGGCGCCGTAACCACCGTCAAAAGCCCGTCCAATGTTTTCAGTTTCTCCATGTCCGGCTGCAGCTTCCGAACCGTTTCCGCGTCCTTCAAGACAAGCAGGAGATCCCTGTCCATATACGCCTCCAGCGGCTGCGCACCGACTGCTTCCGCCATCTGCTCTGTCACTTCAACCGGTTTACATGTGTAGGCCGGGAAATCCATGACAATCCTGCTTCCGTCACGCTCTACCGTAAGTTCCCCAACCTGAGTAATAAATCGTATTGCTTTGGCATCCGGCTCATAAAAGCGAAAGAGCACATAAGAGGTTCCCAGCGTTGCGTGGCCGCAGAAATCGATCTCCCCGCCCGGTGTGAACCAGCGGAGATGATAAGCATTCCCTTCCTTCACCGCAAACGCCGTTTCCGAGAACTTATTCTCAATGGTAATGTTCTGCATAAGCGCATCCTCCGGCCAGCGGTCCATCACGCAGACCGCCGCCTGGTTGCCTCCAAACACATGATCCGTAAACGCGTCGACAATATATTGTTTCATTATTGCGATCCTTTCCGAAAGGACATCGTCCTCTTTAATTATTGAAGCTGATGCAGCGAATCACTTGGAACTCCAACAGACGCGCTCTCTGTTATTCTGCAGGCAGCTCTATAATTTACAATAATATATTATTGTTCTTAGCAAGTTTACCAGCGATCTATGGCAAAATATTTCCTGCTAATAGAAAGATCCTGCTATGCCGCGGCCTTACTCTGCTCTCCAGGTCTGGCGGACACCGCAGCCTTCTTCCTTAAAGGATGAATTGAGAAAGGTCATTTCCTGCGGGGTGATTTCCAGCAGCCACATCGGCTCCGGCAGCTTCTTCAATGCCTCAAGCGGAATGTTTTTCACGCCTGCAATTTCCTTATATTCTGGCGAGGAAATTCCAAGAATCTCCACCGATCCCTGCAGCTGCACACTCTTTAGATGCCCGAAATCGCAGACTGGATCAAAAATAGCTGCAGAAACCTTGGAATTTTCACGCAGAGCTCTGAATTTCAGCCCGCCTTCAGTAAAAATCCATATTTTATTATTATGCCACAGATACTCCAGTGGTGTACAGCGGATAAAATTTTCTCCGCCGCATGCCAGCGCACAGACCTTATGCGATGTCAGAAACTCACCGATCTTTTCATACAGGCAGTCCCGATCCATATGTTTTTCTGCCACGTCTTTCCTGCTCCAGAAGGATTCTGCTTTTTCTAATTCTTCATCGGTCATATTCATGCTAAACGTCATTCCTTTCTATTTTCAAGGCCATTTTCAGCCTTGCGTGTTTATTATGTCGAAATCAATGCACCCTGGACAACCCGGAACTTCTGAATTACAGAGCTTCCATAATATGCACGGAAATGTCAGATTCCTTCAGCAGCGCAATTAAATCCCGCGTTTTCATCCAGACCGTGGCGGTGTTATCATTCGGATGCACGCCGATGATGCCGCGCCCTTCCAGAAAACTCGGATCCAGATACAGTTCCGCGCGGTGTTCCTGATCATTTAACAGGCCAAATGGCGTTACCGCGCCCGGATACAGGCCGAGAATCGCCTGCAGATCCTTCTCTGAAGCAAAAGACAAGCGCCGCGTTCTATACCACTGCTGGAATTCCTTCAGCGGCAGGCTCCTGCTTCCGAGAATTGTAATCAGGTAATAATTTCTCTTCTTATCATCGCGGACAAACAGATTCTTTGCGTCCGCTTCCGGATACGGCAGCTCCACCGCCGCAAGGTCCTCCATATTCCAAACTGCGCCGTGCTCCGTGATTTCATGCCAGAGCCCGCGGCTGTTCAAGAGGTCGTATATTTCCTGTTTATTCATTGCACTCCCCTCATGGTTACTGTGATTATATCAGCATCATCTTCTCCCTTCACATGATGCTGAAATGCCATCAGGATAGAGATGGTCATTACGATTTGATTTTATCACATAAAGCAGGCTATGATAGCTCATGGTTCGCAATATATATGCAATCTTACGTATGTTCATTAATTGTATTTGATTTTGTATTTTTCTGTTTGGGCACAATCACGATTAGTTTACAAAAATCCGAAAGATCGTTTTTATCCTTGAAGATGAAGAACAAAGCAATGCGGAATTTGATGAAACATGTGCACAGTTTCGAAGGATTCAGAGGCTTTCCCCCGACCATTATGTATACCATATTTAAAATCCTCCCAATTATTTCCAGATAATCCCAAAAATCCAGCTTCTACGCGCGTCACACCATGCGAATGCCGCTGATTTCACAAGGCAGAGCCAAATGTATAGATATTCATTTGGGACTTCTTTTTTTATATCATCTTTTTCCCAAAAATCGCGTTTTTCGTCACACGGCCATCACAAAACAGCTGAAGCTGAAACTCAACTTTCTTCTTATCATCAAATCATGCATTCTCCTTGTCGATGTCTGTGTAAGAGTCTTCCCGACACCTGGCGCACCTTGCAGAATGATGTTCATCTTATGCTTAAGCACGGATACCATACGGTCATATTGAAGTTCTGTGACGTAAACATCAGAGAGAAAATCGGATTTCGTATATGCAGAGTGCTCGGAGGATTGGAGGTCTGATTTCTCTGCAGTCTCCTCATTTTCCTCTTCATCATGCAGAAGATCAGCTAAGGGAGCAGAATTAAGAAGTGTATCTGTACCATCCTGCACACAGGACTTCAGCATCCCCGCAAATTCCAAATCCGGAGTATCAATATTCCAGTTATCGTGAAACCTTTTCACACATTTCGTCTTAAGAAGAATCTGAATTTATTCCCCACTTCTCTGCCTCTGCCATATTGAGAAATTTAATTTTCTTATCAGAAGCAAAGATGCTATACTTTATTTTACAAGTATTCACACAATAGGCACAATGTCCGTACTGAATGAAAGAGAGGATTAATAATGAAACGGCAATCAATGAAACTGCTGGCATCTGCAGCACTTTCCCTGTCGGTGGTCGTCACGATGACTCCATTGACTGCAATTCCTGCATTTGCAACATCTAAGGGCGTCACCAGCATCACCCGGGTCTCCCCGGCATCTTCTAAGGTCACGATGCAGGCCGGGCAAAGCAAAACCTTCAAGTACAAACTTGCCCCTTCGAAAGGGCTCTCCAGTTCAGCAAAGAAAGTAACATGGAAGAGCAGTAAAACTTCAGTCGCAAGCGTCGCTTCCACTGGAATCGTTAAGGCAAAAGCGGCTGGTACTTCCAGAATTACTGTTAAGGCAAAATCTGGAAAATCCGCATCCTGGACGGTAACCGTCAAAAAGACAGCTTCCAAGACAACTGCGCCGGCAGTTTCCGAACGCACCGTCTATGTGACACCTCAGTGGGTAAAAAGCGTGATCGACGGAAATCAGGCAGAGTCAAAGAACTACGTCATCCTGGAAACAAGTACAACCGAAACGCCTTACAATTCCGGTCACATTCCAGGTTCTTACCACTCCGACGTTCATCAGTTCGAGACGAGCACTTACGCGGCATATGCGAACAACACCATCGATTATTCTGATGAGAATCTGGGAAACCTCGTATCCGATGAACAGCTCGCTAAAGTCCTCGCCAAATATGGAATTACCAGGGACACAACGGTTATCTTGTATGGCGCACACCCGGCAACAGAGCGCGAGGCCTTTGCCATGCTCTACTGCGGTGTAAAGAACGTAAAAGTCCTGAACGGAGACATCAACAACTGGAAGAAAGCCGGATATTCCGTTGAAACAAAGGAAAATACCCCGAAAGAGAACAGCAATTTCGGAGCTAAGATCCCGGGACGTCCGGAACTTATTATGTCTAAAGAAGGCGTGAAGAAAAATCTGGCAGAGAATAAAAATTTCAAACTTGTCAGCATTCGAAGCCTTGATGAATTCGAAGGACTGTCCGACGGTAACTACCCGATGCTCCAGGTAAAAGGCGAAATCGCAGGCGCAGTATTCGGACATGCAGGAAGCAATGCCGATACCATGGAAGAATATATGAACTCAGATGGCACAGTCATCAGCTACAATACGTTCGTAAAATTCATGGCAGAAAGCAATGTAAAACCGACAAACGAAGTCTGCTTCTACTGCGGAACCGGCTGGAGAGCAACCATGCCGCTCCTGCTGGCATACGAACACGGCTGGAATGTCTCCCTCTACGACGGCGGCTGGTGGCAGTGGAGCCGTGATCTCGAACACAATGCTACACAGATGCTCCGCCCGGATCAGGCCAAAACCTGCTCTTCCTTCAATTACACGACAACTTCTGTCAATCTGAAGAAGGGTGACACCTACACAAACAACGACATCCATATTTTCCCGGCCAGCGGAACACTTCCGACAGTCCGGTTTAAATCCAATAACAACAATGTCGCAACCGTAGATTCAACAGGTAAAGTCACAGCAGTCGGTGCCGGCAGCTGCACGATTCAGATGATCGCAACCGACCAGTCTGCAAGAAACACTTCTTACACCGTTACAGTTGAGTAAGTAAATTGTTTATTCCCGGCACCTTTTCTTATAGCGCCGGGAATTTTCAGATCAGGAAGCACTTCTGCTATTAACCCAATAGCAGAAGTGCTTCAACATTTCAGACCGCTACAGCATCACTCGACCGTCTTCCCCTGTTCAGATCTCATCAGTGCAATCGCATTTCCGGACAATATGTCCTGTCCCAATTCAAGCAGTAAAATCGTCCGCGCCCCTGAAAGTACTTGCTGACCATAACCCTCCGCCTGCTAATTCAAGGGAAGAAACATCATGATCCGCCATGCCGGACTACCACCTCTCCCTAATCCTCACATCAATCACATCTCCATCCACTTTTCCGAGCTCTTTCCGAATCGATTTCAGAACTCCAATCACGTAACAGATATCGCCGTTCTCGTCTTTCACGCCCATGTTCACGATGCTGCCGTCATAAGGAATCCCGTCGAACTCCGCATGAACCTTGACGCGGCCTTTCCCGAATTCCTCAAGGATGTTCCAGGGAAAAATTACGTACGCGCCGCCTCCCTCTTCATTTTCGTGAAGGGTGGCATTAAATGTATATTCTTTACTCATAGAATTACCCAACGCACACTTTAACTCTTTATCAGGCTGCTCCGGATAACTTTAACCCAGCTTCAGCCTCATCTCGTTACTATTTGTCTACAAATCCATCCCCATCAGAGTCAGCCCTTTTTCTTTTTTAAAGCCGTGCTTTTCATAGTACACAGGCAGTTTCCCCTCACTGGCGGTGATCAGGTGCACCGCTGCAATTCCTCGCTCTTTCATATCTGCCAGGCAGCGGTCCAGCAGCTGCGATGCGATGCCGTGCCCCCGATATCCTGGATCTACTGCCAAGTCGTTGATTTCAAAGGTCCGGCCAAAATGAAACAGCATGGAAGTACCAAGGAGCAGACCGACGACATTTCCGTCCAGAACATATTCCAGTCCGTAGGAATTACCGGATTCCAGGATTTCCTTTACGTGAATCTGTGCCCTTTCCGGCTTCCACGGATCATTCCACGGCTCACCGGAAAAGGCCGCGGCATAGATTTCCCCATAACGTACGAGGTGTTCCATTGTGCATGGTCGGATTGCATGACTCATATTTTCTCCTACTTTTATTCAATTATTTACGATTCTGTTCATCTGACTTTTCCGGCTTACATTTATTAAACCGTTGAAGTTCTTTGATTTTATCCAGAACATGCTTTTTCATCTCCGGATCCATCACGTAAAGATATAACCCTTTCTGACCGCTGGCAAACAATATTTTTCACCCTTCCTTCCCCGTAAACCGGTCAATCTGAAAGGACATCTGCAGCAGAAACCGGACGCTGCCGTCCGTAAGGTCTACGCCGGTCAGCGCCTGAATCCGCTCCATCCGGTAACGCAGGGAATTCCTGTGGATATACAGGGCATCCGCGGCATCTTTCAGGATGCCGTCACATCTCAGAAAAACATCCAGTGTATGGTAAAGCTCCGTTTTATTCTGGACGTCATAGCGGTTCAGAATGGACAGTGCAGGATGGCAGAACATGCCCAGCTGGCTGGCCGACTGGCCAGTAAATTTTTCACTGGCCTGCAGATGATCCAGAAGATCGTAAAAGGACCAGCTGGTGTATACAATTACGCGGCTGCGCTCGTGCATGCGGGAAGACAGCTCAAGGGCGCGTTTTGCCTGGGCGTAGCGTCTTGCGAACTGGTTAAGCTCCAGGAAAACGTCTGAAATTCCGATGCGCAGATGTTCGGCCTCCGCAAGCCGCTCAAGGCAGGCTGCTTCATCCGCAGAAATCGACGGCCGGCCGCCAAGAGGCAGGACTGCGGCAATTCCGCCTTCATGATAGGTAAAGCGAAGCTTCGGAAACTGCGCGAGCAGATCTCGGCTGACCTCTTGCCGGAGATGTTTTTGTCCCAAATAACGGGACTGGCGGATGCAGAGAGCCGCAAATCTGGAGGACTTCGAAAGACTTCCCTTCACCTGCAGAACAGATTCAGACGGCGCACCAATCAGAAGATTATGCAGGAGTTTTTCGTAAGCGGTGTTTCCGGGGATGAGGAACGGAGCATAGCGGGCCATCGCGTCACCAGACGCCCTGCTGATCACCGGCAGAATCTCAATCTGGTCTGGTGTGATCGGACTCTCCTTCTCCAGCATAATCAGAATGCCGACGAGTTTTCCATCGATAAAGACCTTGCTGGAAAGCTTGCGGAGCGGTGAGGCAGCGCAGGTCACCACGACCGGATCAGATGTCATTTTCGCGTCGCGGACTTCCGGGATCTGCTTCACGGCGCTGACAAACTCATAGGAACAGTAGCCGTGGCGGATATTTTCCTCCCACAACGGATCATCAATCGGGAAAATCGTGGAATGCGACAAGACCTTGAACTCAGAATCCACCAGCACGACAGAATTATTCAACCGCGCGGCCGCCAGGTTAATCACCGGTTCGATGCTTCTGGACCTTGCGGCGCAATCCATCAGCTCCCCGTAAAGTCCCCGCTCCCGCGAGGCATCGATGATCGATTTAGCGCGGTTGAACAGGCAGAAGAGGTCTTTCGGATCGGACAAAGCCCACCCGCACCCGCCACTTTTTTCAACGGTTTCATCGACGGCACCCGCAAGGACGCACTGGGCCGGAAAGCTGTCTTCTGAAACCGACTCCGCAAATCCAAAATACAGAACATCCTGTGAAAATTTCTCCTGCCTTCCGTCTATCAGCGCAACATCTGTAATTTCCACCCTGCAGTCAGAGCAGAGCACCTGTATTTCTGCCGTTTCCTGCAGGTTCTCCATCATCGTTTTAAACAGCATCTCACTTCATATCCCTTCCATAATGATTACTTTTCACTCGTGCACCATGCACAAACAGTCAATTGCAATTCGGCTGTCACGTCTATTCTCACCGTCTTGTGTTTTAAATATAATACATAGTGAAAATAATGTCAATTCAGATAACAATACGATAACATAGATGAAAGGAGTAATTAACATGAAAAAATTTGAAGGCAGAACAGCTATTGTAACCGGTTCTACGAGAGGCATCGGACGCGCAACAGCAGAGCTTTTCGCAAGCGAAGGCGCAAACGTGGTCATCGTCGGCATGAATGAAGAGCTCGGCATGGAAGTCACCGATGAAATCCAGAAAAACGACGGCAGCGCCTTCTTCCAGAAGACGGACGTCACCAGCGGAGAAGATCTGGATACTTTAGTGCATGCCGCACTCGACCAGTTCGGTTCCATTGACATACTGATTAATAACGCCGGAATCGGAGGATCTCTTGCCAATATGGATCAGATCACGGATGACGAATGGAACCAGGTTCTGGCCACCAACCTTACTGCACCCTTCCAACTGATGAAGCGCGTGATTCCTCTGATGGAAGAAAATGAAGGAGGCACCATTGTCAATGTCGCATCCATGGCATCCACAGCAGCCGGCCGCGGCGGAATCGCCTACACTTCCGCAAAACACGGACTCCTTGGCCTGACCCGGCAGATTTCTCTGGATCACGGCCACAATGGCATCCGCATCAACGCTGTCCTTCCGGGACCGATCGAGACCCGTATGATTCAGCGCATTCTGGAAATGCCGCAGCATCCGCTGAATATGAAGATCAAGATGAGCCCGTCCGGCCGCCCGGGAAAGCCTGAAGAAGTCGCTCAGGCCATCGCCTTCCTCGCCAGTGACGAGTCCATGTTCATCCACGGAGCTGCCCTTGCCGTGGACGGCGGATATACAATTTTCTAGAGAGAAAAAATGCGGATATTTCTGTCAGGAGGGAAAACAGGCCCGGTATCCGGCAAATCCCCTGTACGGCCGCGCCAAGCGTAAATTCCCTGCTGTGTGAATTTTGTCCGCAGTGACGCATTAATGTGATAAATCAAGCTGCATGTCGCAGCAGAAAGGAGATTACCATGTACGATAAGCTTTTCTCTAAGGGAAAAATCGGAAATATGACAACAAAAAACCGCCTGGTCATGTCACCGATGGGCATCGGCCTCGCAAATCTGGACGGCACGCCATCTGAGGATATGATCGCTTACTACGAGGCACGCGCGGCGGGTGGAGCCGGGATCGTCATTCCGGAAATTACGCGTGTGAACGATGTACACGGCGCGGGACTGCTCCGGCAGCTGTCGGTTACGCAGAACCGGCATATTCAGCCGCTGAGCCGCCTGGCCCAGGCTATTCATAAGCACGACAGTAAAATTTTCATCCAGCTGCACCATCCAGGAAGAGAGACCATGTCCGTTCTGATCGGCGGGCAGCCGGTCGTGTCGGCCTCCGCAATCCCTTGCAAATTCGTAAAGCAGGAAACCCGCGCACTGAGCACAGAAGAAGTAAAGAAACTGATCCAGCAGTTCATTGACGGTGCAGTCCGCGTGCAGAAAGCCGGCTGTGACGGTGTAGAACTTCACGCAGCACACGGCTACCTCCTGCAGCAGTTCCTGTCCCCTTACACCAACCACAGAACGGACGAATACGGCGGCAACTTTGAAAACCGGCTCCGGATGATCGCAGAAATTATCACGGGAATCCGCACTGCCTGCGGCCCTGATTTTCCCATCGGTGTACGCCTTACGGTCGAAGAATTCCTGGACAAGACCGGCGTTACGGAGGATTACATTCACATCCAGGACGGTGTAAAAATCGCCATGGCACTGGAAAAACTTGGAATTGACTTTATCGATGTTTCCGTCGGACTCTACGAGACCGGCATAACTTGCGTCGAGCCGGTGTCTTTCCCACAGGGCTGGCGCAAAGACCTGATTAAAGCCGTCAAAGACCACGTTTCCATTCCGGTTATCGGAGTTTCCGCGATCCGCGAGCCGGCAGTCGCCGAGCAGTTCCTGGAGGATGGCATCGAAGACTTCGTTTCCATGGGAAGAAGCTGGCTGGCGGATGAACAATGGGGCCTTAAGGCAGCATCCGGCCGCGAAGACGAAATCTGCAAGTGCATCAACTGCCTGAGGTGTTTTGAAAGCCTGAGCGAATACAATGCCGCGGGAATGCCGGCTGAATGCGCGCTGAACCCTCGCATGGCAAGAGAGCGCCTATACGGCGATCCGGAATATGACACACAGCATCACTACGCTGTCGTTGTCGGCGGAGGACCTTCCGGAATGATGGCTGCCAAGACCCTGGCCGAGCGCGGATGCAGAGTTACCCTGCTTGAACGCGGAAGCATACTGGGAGGAACCGTCAATCAGGCAAAAATGCCGCCTTGCAAGGAGAGAATGGAATGGGTGATGGACTACTACCGCAGGCAGTTTGAGAAACTGGGTGTGGAAGTCCGCTATAACACGGAAGCGACCCCGGAACTGATTGAAAACCTGAAGCCGGACGGCGTCATCTGCGGAACTGGATCCCACGCAGTTCTTCCGGAAAGCATCCCGGGAATCCACAGCTCCAGCGTACGCACGGTAGAACAGATTCTGGCAGCTGATGATGCAGCTTCTTCCGATTATGAAGGGAAGTCTGTCACCGTTGTCGGTGCTGGAATCACCGGCATTGAAACCGCGGAATTCCTCGCCGCCCACGGAGCAAAAGTCACGGTCTGTGACCTACTCGATGAAATTGCCCCGAACGCCAACCACACCAATCGCGCCGATATTCTTTCCCGACTGCAGAAATACGGAACGCAGTTCCTCCTCGGCCACGCACTGAAGGAAATTACCGATTCTGCCGCAATTCTGGAAAAGAAAGACAGCGGAGAAAGCGTTGAAGTTCCATCGGATCTCGTCGTAATGTCTCTCGGCTACAAGCCGGACACTTCTCTCGCAGACGCTATCCGTGAAAAAGGCATTCCGGTGATCGCAGTCGGAAGCGCGGTTAAGGACGGAACCATCGCGCCAGCGACACGGACAGGATATGAAGCAGGCAGAAAGCTGTTTTCCAGCGCATGCAGAGCATCCGGAGATGGCTGCGGCAAAGGAAAAAGCGCAAGTTTCCTGCTTTCCAGTGATGACATGGAAAACTTCGGAAAAGTGTCCCTGATGGATGATCAGGAAGGTGTTTACATGGCCTACATGACCGATCCTGCAGCGATCCGGAGAATCCTTCCGCCTCCGCTTCAGCCGTTCACCATGCCGGTTGTGACCCTTTCCGTATGTCACATTGGCAGGCCGACCTTTGCCGACGACTACTATGAAGCCATCCTCGGTGTATACTGCACCTACGGAACCCAGCTCGGCCTTTATCCAATTTCCCTGGTTCTCGGCGGAAAAGGCGCAGAAATGGCGGTCCAGTGCGGACGTGATAACGGCTCCATCCCAAAGAAAATGGGCGCGGAATTCGTTATAAGAAGAAAGGATAACCTGGTCACCGCAAGCGTCTGCAGGCGCGGCACAGAACTCATCGACCTGAACATGAAGCTCGGCCAGTACAACAGCCCGCTAACCCATGTTCTGTATCAGTCCCCTGCCCCGGAAAAGCAGATCTTCGGCGGAGGCTTCTACTTCCACATCGACCGCATCCCGGACGAGAACGGCGTATCCCACTTCTGCAACGGCGCCCTGCTGCAGAATCTCTGTGAATACAATTACAAAAGCTGGGAGCCGGGAACTGTTGAGCTGAAGCTTCAATCCTCTATCGATGACCCATGGGCTGAGCTTCCGATCCGGACCATTATCGGCGGCGCATATTCCAGGAACAGCCTGCTCGTCCACAAGCTGAACCTCCTGGAAAAACTCGACGCGGAGTCCCTGGCTCCGTATCTGCTTACCGCCAGATACGACCGCACCGCCTTCATGGAGGCAGGAAGGCTGTAATAAATCCGCCTAAACTTCACCGTATGATATCCTGATGGAAATCTGTCCGGATCACCACTTTCCCCTGTGCGTGATCATTGAGAAGGTATCCAACAGCTTCTCTTATTTTTTCAACAGGATATACTTTATCGATATGGACACGGAGTTTACCCGATTCGGCCAGCTTAGCGGCATACTGCAGATCGTCTATTTCTCCAGAAAATGCCAGCGCATACCAGGTAAAATGCCTTGACGTTAAGGAAGCTCGCAGTGCTTTCACTGCCTGCTTAATATTTCCTGAGCCGATGAACAGCCCGTCATCGGCCAGGATTTTTTATACTTTTTCATCGGGTTACAGCCATTAATGCCCAGGATTCCTGCATACGTGTTCTTTATCCATAAGCGAAATTCTGCACGCCCCGGAAAGCAATCCGCTCCTTACTTTCTTGCAGAATTCTTTTTGCCGCAGGCCTGGACAGATAATTGATGTCATCGCAGCTCAGTTCATTTTCACAGTTTGCAGAGCACTTTCGGCATCTGAGATGCGGCATCGCGGCTCTCCAGTTCTTCCTGCTGCTTGATGTTATAGACCAGTTTCCGGTCTCCCTGCATCAGAGTATATTCAACCTCTTTCGGATACTTCTTTCCGGACAGTTTTTCCTTGTATTCGTGGATAATACTGTCGATATAAGGAGTCAAACTGAAATAAGCGGCCGCACTACTCAAAACGCAGCGCGTCGATCGGATTGAGTTTTGCCGCCCGGCTCGCCGGGTAGAGACCGAAGAAAATTCCGATCGCAAAGGAGACGCCAACGGCAATGAGAACGCTGCTCATACTGGTGACGGCCATCACGCCGAGCACCGCGCTGGCGACATTCCCCAGCACCGCACCGAGAATAATTCCAAAAAATCCACCGATCAGGCAGATAATGATACTCTCTACAGCAAACTGCATGCGGATTTCTCCGTTTGTCGCGCCGATGGCCTTGCGGATTCCGATTTCCCGCGTCCTCTCGGTGACGGAAACCAGCATGATATTCATGACGCCGATTCCGCCGACCAGAAGGGAAATTCCCGCGATCAGTGCAAGGGCAAGCTCGATTTTCGCCATCATATCCTTCATGGCATCCAGCATAGCGTCCATGCTGAAGGAAGCAATATGGAAATCGCTGTTTCCTTTATAGTACTGCTGATTCAGGAAATTCTCTGCATTCTTTGCGAACTTTTCGCTGTTGGCGGAGGTCCTGGTTTTCACCGTAAAGCTGGAATATCCGCTGTCCGCGCCGGAAATTTGTTTTGCAGTACTCATCGGAATGAACATCTGCGTAGTCAGATCCTGATCAGACCCGCCGCCATCCTGGGATCCGGACATCTGCATCTGTGATGCTTCATACTTATAGACGCCAACGATTGTAAACGTATATGTTTTATGGTTAATCGATACCCGTATCTTCTTCCCAAGTGCGGCCTTTGTCTTTCCTTGATACAGATTCTTCACCAGTTTGCTGGATACGACCGCAGAAGACGAAGAGTCTGATGCAGCAATCGTCCGCCCCTTCTGGATGTTCAGGCCTTCCACGGAAGTGTAACCGTGATTGACGCCGGTCAGAGAGACATAGGCGTACTTTCCGGAATCAGACATACGCACAGCCCTGCCGCTTCCCGCGGACTCAGAGATTCCGATTTTACTGATCTGTGACCCGTATTTTTCTTTCAGCCCAGAGAGCATCTGATCCGTGACCAGGTCTTTTTTCTTCATGGTCGTTCCGGATTTTCCAAGCATGGAGCTGACATCCATGGAGCCGGAGCCGCCGCTGTGCCTTGCGCGGACCATAAAAGATACGTTTTTAGCTCCGATGGAACTCATGCTGCTCATCACAGAATTTTCCAGACCATTTCCAACAGTTGTAATTCCAATAACGGCAGCAATTCCGATGATGATGCCCAGCATGGTCAGGATGGAACGCAGCTTGTTGGACCAGATTCCGCTCCAGGCAGAGCGGATATTTTCTCCGAGATTTCTCATCAGCGCGCCTCCTTTCCATCGTTCAGAGTCCGTACAGACACAAAACGCCCGTCTGACATGTCATAAATCCGGTCGGTTTCTTCTGCCAGGTCGTTGTTATGCGTAATCAGAACAATGGTCTTCCCCTGCTCCTGATTCAGCTGGTGGAAAATTTTCATAACTAAAGCGCCGGTTTTACTGTCCAGGGCGCCGGTCGGCTCGTCAGCTAGAATAATGTCCGGGTCATTGGCCATGGCGCGGGCAATCGCTACACGCTGCATCTGGCCGCCGGAAAGCTCCGTCGGCTTATGCTTCATGCGTTCTTTCATCCCCACCAGATCCAGAAGTTCCACCGCGCGGTCCATTCTTTTCTTTCGCGGAAGGCCCGCATACATCATTGGAAGCGCAACATTTTCCAGCGCACTGATTTTCTGGATCAGATTAAAATTCTGGAACACAAAACCGATTTTCCGGCTGCGGATGGCAGACAGATCTCTATCCTTGCAAGATTCAATTTTTGTCCCTGCCAGGGTATAACTGCCTGACGTCGCACGGTCCAGCACGCCGATAATGTTCATCAGCGTTGATTTTCCTGCGCCGGACGCACCGACGATAGACACAAACTCGCCCTCCTGCACGTCCATGTCGATGCCATGCAGGATTTCCAGCTCATTCGGCTTTCCGATGTGGTATTTCTTTACAATTCCCCGCATCGTGATAATTGGTTCACTCATACGCAGCCCCTCCTAAAACTCATACTCTCTGACCTCCGCGTTGCGGATACCGAATCCCGCAAACTCTGAATTTGTCATGTCCCGGAAATAGGACTCGATAAAGCGGGAAATCCCGTTGTGCGCGGTCAGAAGGTATGTTTTCTCCGGCTGCTTTTTCAGGTCGTCAAGCAGATTGTAAATCCGCTGGGCCACACGCAGCATGGACTCGCCGCCGTCGTAGCTGTCGATAAAATTCTCTTTGGCGCGGCGGAAAGCCCGGCCATTTCTCGGTGTAGATTCCCATTTTCCAAAGTTCTGCTCCATCAGACGGGGCTCGATTCTGAAAGAGACCCGGGTGATGTCGGAAATTTCTCTTGCCGTGTCGTAAGCCCGGCTCAGCGGCGAAGTCAGAATTTCATCGATATGAATCTCGCCGGCATCCATCTTATCCTTCAGGATTCTTCCGGTTTCCCGCGCCTGCTCGTGGCCGCGCTCGGTCAGCGGGCTGTCTGCAGCCCCGCAGATCTTATTTTCCACATTACACACGGTTTCCCCGTGTCTGACAAAATACAGCTTTCCCAAGATATTCCCCTTTTCTGCCGGAAACACGCTCAGGCCCTGAGCCAGACACGTGTCCCATTCACATTATATATCTACTGTTATTCTATATATGGGCACTTGAAGACGGCGATTATTCATCCGTCCGTTTTTATGTCGTGCGAGAATATTATCCACTCGGGGCCGAGAAAATTCCAGCCTCTCTGAAAAACTTTACAGAAAACTCGTCAATCCGTCATGTGCTCCATTGCCGTCATCCGAGTATAATCCGCGCGCGAAGCTTTTCTTCTTCCTGGACCGGCACGTCGACAACCGCGATAAATTCATCGATAGACAGAAATCCGCCGTTTTCGTGCCGGTAAGCGAGCGCGCGTTCCGCTTTTTCAGCCGTCATGCCCGGGAGGGCAGCAAGCTGACCGGCAGTGCAACTGTTCAGGATGACGATTCCGCTGTCTTCCGGCTGGGATGCCCCGGCGGCCGGATTAACAGGCTGTACTGCTTCTGAAGACTGTTCTGTTGTTGTGTCCTGTGCTGGCGCGGTGTTCTGTGCTGCTTCTGTGTCGTCGTCCGTTACCGGGTTGAGGTGCAGCTCCCCGTCAGCTGAGGAGACTCCTTGCGCGGTGGATTTTGTCCTCTGGGCGGCAGCCGCAAAGGCGTCAGAAGGTACATAGTCTTCCGGAACTGCTGAATAATCCGGTTCTGTATACCTTGCTTCCTGCATCTTCGGCACCAGATCTGATTCCGCATGCGAAAGCGGGGTCTGCCGCGAAGAATCCGGTGTATTCAATGATGCCGGCCTCGCCGTCGCTGGATCGGCATCCGAAAAGCCATTCTCAGCCTCTTCACAAAATCTGAGATAAGGCCTGATCGTGAGAATGGAATGAATGATTCCTACGAAATACATGGCAAACCAGATACTAAATAAAGCATTATCCACCGGGCTGCCATTCTTAAACGGCAAAGAAAGAATAACGGTTCCTAACTGGGTGATGATATATACAACTCCTGCAAATTTCCATTTCTTATTATCAGCCTTGTTACCAATGTAGAAGAATCCAACCCATGCAAGAAAAAGCAGGGAAGTCAGCGCCCACAGCGATTTCTTCAGTTTCCATGAAAACGGATGTATACTCATAATTTCTGCTCTCTTTCATTCTTTCTTAAACCGCAAACCTGCCAAAGTTCACGGTTTCTACAATTCCAAGTCAATTAGAACGGCACAATGGTCTTAAAACTCTTATCGTGCAGGACATTGCAGACGTTTTCATTGTTAAAGAACAATTCGTCCACGTCCCTCTCAAGGTCGAGATGGAGCATATCACTCCGGCGGAATTTTACGGAGTAAATGTAATCGTCCTTCAGACGGCCGGTATTGTCGCGGCGCTGGGTGTAAGCGGACATCACGATCATCTGCACTGCCGGTGCAAGGCCGAAAAAGTGCGTCGCGATGCACAGTCCCAGCCCCAAAACGCACTGGTAATAGTCCGATTTGATTTTCGTCTGCGGCTTATCCTTCACTTTTACGATGCCGCTGGTCAGTTTCTGGGCGTAGGTCTGCGGCATGTCCTCAATCTCTGGCAGATCCAGATCGACATGCAGAGTATCCCCCTTCAATTCATAATCGATATGAAATTCAAAGGGCATCTCCGCACCTTCCACCCAGCTGTTCAGATTCTGATCGATCGTTTCCGGGTCATTTTCCAGCAGTTTCAGAAGATGTTCTTTCTGATTCTGGTACTGCGCCTGGAAGCGCTGGTTCTCCGCCTCCCTGCGTGCCTGCTCCTTCTGATCAAACGCGTCTTTATCCCTTTTCCAGGATACCAGCGAATCCGCCAACTGCTGACGCAGACGTTCCTGAACGTATTCCTCAACCATTTCATCCTTTTTCCAGAATTTCATCGTCTTGATGGAAGTTACCGCCTCAGCCCTTAACTTCGCCGCCAGTTCATCTTTTGTCGGCTGAGGAATCGGGTAAGGCTCGCATTCCGCCGCCTGCTGCGGCCTCATTTCTGCAAGCTGCTTCTCATAAGCTGCCGTCGGGTAAACCTCGCAGGACTTCTTGTAAATATTCAGAATTTCCTCAGTTGGTTCATTCTCTTCGCGCAGAAGCTTTCCCGCCAGTTTCGCAACTCCCTCGTTGTATTCCGGCGTTCTTCTGATTTTCCGGATCACCGACGGATCCAGAATTAATTCTCCTGTCTCGGGGTTATAAATATCTACCGTTCCGTCTGATTTATATTCCAGGCGAAAATCTCCCACCGGCTCCGGATACATCGTAGTTCCCGTTCCGCTGCTCTGCCGATTCTGAGCCGCAGCCTTCTTCTTTTTTCCACCGCCGATTTTCTGCCTGTCGTAGAGTCCGGTACCCGGAATTCCCGTGTTCAGATAGCCTCCATTCTTCCCGAAATTGACCGAAGCGCCGCGCGGGCCAACCGTCAGACTGGTCCCCGAACTCGAGAAATTCACCCGAACCCCTTTGCATATCGTTACTGATTTTCGAAATCTCATCTTTGTCCCACATCTTCTTTCCTGAATATGCGCAATTTTTCTGTCCGCTCTGCCTGTAAGAAGTACTTTGCTTTATCGTGCTGAAGCATTTCCCCATAGACAAAAGCCAGGGTAGCAAGGAAGCCGCCCGGGCTGACGTGAAAATCAGTCCTCTGGCGGCTCCACACACGTAAGGGGAAAATCCACGACTTCGTAAACAATCCCTATCTGATTATATTATACCGGTTTTCCAGAGGGGAATCAATGAAGAAACCAGACAGGCTCTGGCGAATATATCCCGCCAGAGCCTGAAAACTATTTAAACTTCACCGCTGTTCCATAGGCCATAACTTCTGCAGCGCCCTGCATGATCGCTGAAGTCGCGTAACGTACGTTTACAATCGCGTCTGCGCCCAGTGCGTCCGCTTCCTTTGTCATTCTCTGCGTCGCAATGTCACGCGCCTGATTCATCATATCTGTGTAAGCGCCAAGTTCTCCTCCAACGATCTGTTTCAGGCCCTGTGTAAAATCACGGCCGATATTTTTAGACTGAATCGTGCTTCCGCGCACCATTCCCAGCATTTCCAATTCTTTTCCAGTGATGTAGTCTGTGTTTACGATAAGCATGTGCATGACCTCCCACAATAAAATAGTTGCATTATTCATTCATTTATCCTACTGAATAAAGCCGTCAACAATTGCCGGCGGCTCTATTTTCAGCTTCATTGATTAACCGTTTTATTTATCTGGTCAACCACATGTTCCGGGAATGCTTATTTCATCATGTTAAAATCGAGATCCGTAAGCATCCCTGAGAGTTACAGCTCTCTCGACCTTTCTGTTGCCTGGACGACTGCCTGCATGACGCTGTAGCGGAAGGCTCCGGCTTCCAGAGCTTCTGTTCCTTCAATGGTCGTACCTGCAGGGGATGTGACCATGTCCTTGAGCGCACCCGGGTGCATGCCTTTTTCCATAATCAGTTTCGCTGATCCCAGTACCGTCTGGACAGCCAGTTTATAGGCTACATCTCTGGTCAGGCCTTCTTTGACGCCGCCGTCAGCAAGTGCTTCAATGAACATCGCAACATAGGCCGGACCGCCTCCGGAAAGTCCGCAGACCGCGTCGATATCGTATTCTTTTACCCATTCCACGATTCCGATGCTGGTGAACAGCTTCTGGGCAAATTCTTTCTCATCATCAGTCAGGTCATTCTCACTGCAGAGCGCAAAAGCCCCTTCAAATACCAGCGCAGGTGTATTCGGCATGATTCTGAGGATTCTCGGTGTTCCCTTAATCGCCATCTGCAGTTTTTCAACACTCGTTCCCGCCACAATGGAAAATACAGCTTTATTATCCATTGCGCGCTCTGCTTCTGTGCAGGTCTGCACATACTGCTGAGGCTTGACCGCCAGAAGAATGACATCGCTCGCGTCTGCCAGCTCCTTCACGGACGGCTTCAGCTGCAGGCCGAACTCCTCTGCGGCGGCTGCAGCTGCCTCTTTCGGATCATAGACATACACATCCTGCACATCTAATACGCCCTTGTTCACAGCACCCTTTACGATGGCACTTCCCATGTTTCCAAATCCCAGTACTCCAAACTTCATATTATTCTCCTTACTGTTCTAAGCTATATTAAATATCTGATCTTACTCAGACAAAAATCACGCATGCAGGAAGTCCGCCGGCGTAAATTGCAGCAGCGGAGCAAATTCTTCTTCTCCAAAGAGGCTGATATAGTCCCTCTCGGCAGAGGCGATAATCTTTTCTGCCTGATCTGGAAGTTCATCCCGGATGACATCACTGACCGTGTAATATATATGTGCTGTGTGATAAGTAAAATCCTTCATGCAGGACGTTCCAAGCTCTCTCTTCTTTGCAGCCAGTTTCTTACTCTCCTCTTCAGAAAGTGCTGTCCCCCAGTCGAATTCACACTGTTTTCCGCCCCAGCTCATCGGATCTCCCTGAGGCGTGCAGACATTTCCGGTTCCAAAGCCCTCATAAACAGCAGCATCAACATTCACACAATACTCCCTGCCATACTCCAGAAGGTCATATTTTTTCCAGGCTTCACACCAGGCGCATTTACTGATATAGGTCTGGAAAGTCGGTTCTTTTCTGAGCGTTCCAAACTCCATCTGCCCCTCGTAATCCGGCTTCCACTCTCCGTATGCCTGATTGGTCCAGAGAACTGCAGGGTCTCCGTTTCTGCGGGCGCGTTCAGCCATACGCATGCCGCGCTCCCTTCCATAGCGGACCATTCCGTTCTGAATTACCTCATGTGCACGGTCTCTTCCCGATTCTCCAAGGGCCAGAAATGTATATTTACTAAGTAATGCGAACATTACCGCCTGGTTTTCTATTCTTAACATGCTGTGTCCTTCTTTCTTTTCTATATTATTCCGAATCAACTGACAAGTTCATCTCTAACTACTGCTTTCCGCATGCCCGAGTCTGATACCTGACTGAATCTGTCCTGGCTTCACTGCGCACGTATGTTCTTAAGTCCTATTGTACCCTGTTTCCCGTTTACTGGCAAGATATTCCCCATACAAATATCCGCTGCTTCAGACCTGTATCTGTCCCTTCCCATACACGGAATGTCCCGGGACGTACAGACTTGCCGGTTTTATTTTGCCGCCTGAAGATGTAAAATAAAGGAAGTGTGAAAATAACGGGCCCTGCAGCCTTCTTCTGCCCGGCCGGATCATTTATATATTAAGAAGGAGATCTGCACGCATCCATGAAGAAATCAACAACCAGAGACATGACCACCGGCACGATCTGGAAGGAACTGCTCCAGTTCGCGCTGCCGCTGATGGTCGGAAATATATTTCAAATGCTGTACAACGCAGTCGATTCCATCGTTGTCGGCAATTTCGTCGGCACCAGAGCTCTGGCGGCGATCGGAGCGACAACGATCATTGTATATATGGCCATTTTCTTTTTCAACGGTTTCTCTGTCGGTGCCGGAGTCGTCATTGCCAATTTTTTCGGTGCGAAAAACCAGAAATCGCTGCACACCGCCATCGAAACCACTATGGCGGCAACATTTCTGCTCTGCATCATATTCACTGCTGCAGGAATTCTGCTGGTCAATCCCCTCCTGCATCTGATGAATACGCCTGCAAATGTATTCAAGCCAGCAGCAGCTTATCTCCGGATTTATTTCGGCGGCATCACGGGTCTTCTGATCTATAACATGGGAAGCGGAATTCTGCGCGCTGTAGGCGATACGACACGCCCTCTGTATTTTCTGATTCTGACCAGCCTGCTGAACATCGTTCTGGACCTGCTTTTCGTCTGCGGATTTCATATGGGAATCGCGGGAGCTGCCTGGGCGACCATCCTGTCCCAGTTCATTTCCGCAATGCTGACGCTCCTTCTGCTGATTTTCACGAAAGACGTCTATCGGTTCAGCCTGAAAGATATGCGGATCAGCCCTGCTGTTCTGAAACGGATTCTGGCCCTGGGGCTTCCAACTGGACTGCAGGCCGTCATCACCTCATTTTCCAATGTCTTCGTCCAGGGCTACATCAACCATTTCGGAGCGACGGTCATGGCAGGATGGGCCTGCTATAACAAACTGGATCAGTTTGTTATGCTCCCGATCATGAGTATGTCCATGGCATCAACTACATTTGTGAGCCAGAACATCGGCGCAAACGATATTAAGAGGGCAAACCGCGGAACACGCACGGTGATTCTGCAGACTCTGACCATCACTGCATCAATTGCGACCATGGTGTGGATTTTCGCCAGATACGCGATCCGGCTTTTCTCATCCGACCCGGCCGTCATCCAGAGTGGAACATTATTTGTCCGCCTGATCATATATTTTGTCCTGTTCAACTGCATTAACCATACGCTGGCAGGCGCACTCCGCGGCCGTGGCGATTCCATCGGACCTATGGTGATTATGCTGCTGGGTTATGTTGCCTGCCGCCAGGTCTACCTCTTCTTCATCACCAGATTCGTGGCGAACACAGCTGCCATCGTCGGCTTCGGCTACCCGGTTGGCTGGATGGCCACCTGCATCATGGAAGTGCTCTATTTCCACTTCCGCTGGAACAGGAAGACGCCGTAAAATCCAGGCGGTTCCTCTGACTTCGGCTGATTTCAGGCCTCCGCCGCGGCAGACAGCAGCTATCCCCTTGCACGTGTTCCTTTTGTCCGCCCTTGACACAGTCAATGAGAAACTACTATCATAATAGGAATGATAGGAAAAGGAGGACAAATCTATGGAATTAGATAAAGCAATAAACCGCAGAAAATCTGTACGTTCATATACCGGTGAGCAGGTTACAGAAGAGCAGCTGCAGAAGCTTCTTACTTCGGCTTATGAATCGCCAATCGGTATGGGGAAATACGACAGCATTCACCTGACCGTCATCACCAGCAAGGACCTTCTGGACGCCATCGATGCCAACGCCGCAAAATTTTTCGGCGATCCGTCCGCGCATCCGCTCTACGGCGCACCGATGCTGATCGTCGTCTCGTCCAACGCCCAGGGGAATGTCGCCAGCGCCAACGTCGCCATGATCCTGCAGAACATGTCCCTGACCGCCGTTGAAGAGGGTCTCGGCCACTGCGACATCTACGGCGCAACCAGAGCCCTCGTTCAGGACAAAAATCTCCTGGCAAGGTTACAGCTGCCTGAGGGTTTCACCCCAACCGGATCTCTTGCCCTCGGCAGAACGACTGAAACTTACACCGACCGGGAGATTCCGGAAACGCATAAATTTAAGTTGAACAGGATAGACTAATGCCAGGACGCAAACTCCCATTCCGACGGCATCTGCCTCCATTCCACAGTGTGGCTTGACGACCTGCTGCTGATGAAAGAAGGGCGCTTTTTGGATGCCCTCAAAAGCCATTTTCAACCGCTTTCCAAGTAGTCTCTTCAATTACTCTTGCGTCCGTGATTATTACAATCCTATCAGGACGTAAATAGCGTTATCTAAACGTGAAACGATTGTTGACGGCTTCAACACCAATTTTAGGGATTGACCGCCATCTCTCCTGCGGGCAATCCTTTCTTATCGCCCGGGTTATCGTGCTGAATGTTTGCGCCGATGCCCTGTTCTCTCAGCGCTGTCCAGAGAATAATCTGCAGCATGCCGTTTGCCTGGTTTGCCCAGACCGGAAAATTCTGCGCGTATGGCTCAAACTGCTTCTGCATTGCCCTGACCACGTCTTCGTCGTAGAAGTACAGGATTGTTCCAGCGGCAGCCTTGTCTTACACATCATTCTTTTTCTTTTTGCCAGATTGAATTCTATGATACAATGAAATCATGCATATAAGTGAAAGGAGATTCTGAAATGAAACCAAGTGAACGCTTCTACCAGAAGGCGATGCCCGTCTGAAAAATTTATTTTGATCATCCGTTTGTCCGCGGAATCGGCGATGGAACGCTGCCGAAGGAAAAGTTCCAGTACTATATAGTCCAGGATCACAAGTACCTGATGCAGTACGCCCGCGTGTTTGCCATAGGTCTGATTAAATGCACGGATGAACGCGATATGCGGATGTACAGCGACCAGATCCTCTTGGATTGCAGCTACTACGAGTATCCGTTCTGGGATATGGCCTGGTCCATGGGAAGGACCTACACGCCGGTGATCCGCTGATCCCCGGGCAAAACGAGACAGGCAAGGAAATGCCCCCTGCGTGCAGCCCCTTGCCACATTCTCTTTTTGTCCCGCCCGATAAAATCTACAGCAGCAAGGAGAAAATTGAACCACTATGAAAACATTACAAGACACCTGCAAACTCGCTGTTATACAGGCCTCCCCGGTCTTATTCAATAAAGAAGAGAGTCTTCAGAAAGCGCTGCGCCTACTGCATGAGGCGGCAGAGAATGGCGCGGAACTCATCGTATTCCCAGAGCTGTTTATTCCCGGCTATCCGTTCGGAATGACGTTCGGCTTCCGGGTCGGATGCAGACAGGAAGACGGCCGCAAAGACTGGAAACGCTATTACGACCAGTCCTTCACCCTAGACGGCCCGGAAGTCCGCCAGCTTGCCGATGCGGCAAAATCATTCGGTGTTTTTTTAAGCATCGGCTATTCCGAACGCGATGCCGTCACCGGCACCCTGTATAACTCCAATCTAATGATCAACCCGAATGGAAACGTTATGAACCACCGGAAACTCAAGCCGACAGGAAGCGAACGCGTGGTCTGGGGCGACGCGGACCGCGACTATTTCCCGGTCATGGACACGCCATGGGGACCTATGGGTAATCTGATCTGCTGGGAGAGTTATATGCCGCTGGCCAGAACGGCGCTCTACCAGAAGGGGATTTCCCTGTACATTTCTCCGAACACCAACGATAACCCGGAATGGCAGGATACCATCCGGCACATTGCGATTGAAGGAAAATGTTACTTTATCAATGCGGATATGCTGATCCGAAAAGCGGATTACCCCGATGACCTGCATGCAGCGGAAGAAATCGCCGCTCTTCCTGAGATCGCCTGCCGCGGCGGAAGCTGCGTCATTGATCCGTTCGGGCACGCGGTGACCGAGGTCGTATGGGATCGCGAGGAAATCATCTACGCAGCCCTAGATATGCAGAAAGTTCCGTCCAGCCGAATGGAACACGATCCATGCGGACATTACAGCCGCCCGGACGTGCTGGAACTGACGGTACATGAGGAATAACCCATGGCAAACCGTATATTTTTTCAGTAAACTCATTGTCAGCGCCACCCGAGCCTTTCTGCAGTCTGTAAAACAGGCAGATTATCTGAATCTCGGCATGCACACGCGGAAAAGCCCGTGGTGGCTGCAGTAACAGTAGAGAAAGCGTGCACAGCTGCGCTTGAAACGGCCTTCGCAGTTCCCTGCCCAGTTCTGAGTGGATTATCCGGATTGCACCATCTGCAACGTCTTTTCCCATTCCATTTACATGTTCTTCCTTTCTGTAGTCTAGCTAATTCAAACTGAAATAGAACAGGTACTATTTCCATACATCCGCATTCACATTGATGCTCAACGCCGCGATGTTCTTCCCCACAGTTGCGTAGTCGTGATCCTCCTTCCGGATGTACGCGATGCCGGACAGCTTCTTGAAGCTGTCGATGCCGCGCTCCTTCAGATCCTCTTCCTCTAAAGTCAGCACCCAGGTCCCCGTCGCACCGGCAGCAATCTCATCTGCGCCTTCATCATCAACATCTATACGTGTTTTATCCGCGTAGAACCGTCCTTCATCTACTTCGATGCTTTCTGAGCGACCGTTTTTGACCTGGAGAATAACGCGGTATTCTCTGCCATCTTCATCGCTGCCAATTTCTGCGTTGAGGAACTGAATACGCAGCTGATGCTTATCATAAAGCACTGCACCTTTTTTTGTTTCTGCAGTAATCGCTGTTGTCTTTTCTGTTTTCTGTTCAGATGTCGTCTGTACATCATCTGCATCGGTTTTATCGCTATCTTCAGAAGGCCGTGTGTACTGTGTTGCTGACCTGCGTTCCATTCTTTCCTCATGCAGCTCAACCGCGCCCCAGACCAGAGCAATTGCAAGCGCCAGAATCACCGCAGCGACGATCCATTTTACTTTTCCCGGTTTTTTACCAGGATCCGTACCCTGCTCCTCCTTTGCGGCGATCACCTGATCTCCGTTCATGTATATTTTCAACCGATCTCCGATTTTCGGATCTGCATAGTTAACTGCATCTTCAGGAATCTCCCGAAAACTTCCGTCCTCCATGCCTACAGTGATTATTCCATTTTCGATTTTAATAATTCTACCCATCTTCTCCTCCTTAGCTTATCATGTCATCTCCTTTATGCGATCGTAATCATCGCAATATTCACAATTTTCTATGTGTACATGACAGTGATGGACACTGTCTCAGTAATATTACTATACCCTAAAGCAGGCCCATCACACACGATTCCCTGTAAATATTTCTGCTCAATCAATTATCTTCTACACTCTGTTAATTTATTTCTTGTTTTACTGCATTTAGACGTTCACCTTTTGTCCGAAAAAACAATGCCTGCAATTATTCAGCAAGCTGCTGTTTCAGCTGAAGCACCCGCTTCCCGATTTCCCGGATAACAGTGATGAACGCCTCGTCGCTCTTTCCGGTGGGATCGTCCAAGTTCCAGTTCTCATCGAACTCTCTGCCGATGTACGGGCATCCGACGTCACAGCCCATAGAAATGGCGATATCCGGCTCAGGGATCTGGTTGAACGTTTTGCTGTACTGATCCTTTTCCATATCGATACCGTAGAGCGCTTTCATCAGGCGGACGGCATCCGGATTAATCCTTGGTTTCGTTTCCGATCCGGCAGAGCAGCTGACAAAAACATCACTGGCAAGGTGTTTCCCCAACGCCTCTGCAATCTGGCTCCGGCATGAATTATGCACACAGATAAACGCAACAATTTTCTTACGCATCAAAAGCTCCTTTCGAATGATTCGCTATTTTCACAAGTGTCAGCATGACCGGAACCTCAGTCAGGACACCAACAGTAGCCGCAAGCGCCGCCGGACTGGATGTCCCGAACAGCGCAATGGCAACCGCCACGGACAACTCAAAAAAGTTGGACGCGCCAATCATTCCCGCCGGCGCTGCAATATCAAACGGCAGATGGATCAGTCTGCAGACTCCGAACGCCAGGAAGAAAATCAGGAACGTCTGTATGATCAACGGAACTGCAATCAGCACGATGTGCAGCGGATTGGAGAGAATAACTTTTGTCTGCGAGGAAAAGATCAGCACCAGCGTAAGTAAGAGTCCCGCTGTTGTCGCATGATCAAACTTATGGATAAATATATCCTCAAAATATGAGTTCCCTCTTCTGCGGACCACTCCGACACGCGTCAGCACTCCTCCCGCAAGTGGAATCACCACGAATAGGAATACGCTCAGGAACAGTGTGCTGTACGGAACCTGCACATGCGATACACCGAGCAGGACCTTCACGATTGGAACGAACGCCGCCAGAATAATCAAGTCATTCGTGGCCACCTGTACAACTGTATATGCCGGATTGCCTTTTGTCAGCGTACTCCAGACAAAGACCATCGCCGTGCACGGTGCAGCCCCGAGAAGTACGGCTCCGGCAAGGTACTGAGAAGCCAGCTGAGGCGCGATAACCGGTCGGAATACTACAAACAGAAAGAAATATGCAATGGCATACATAGAAAACGGTTTAATCAGCCAGTTAACGATCCAAGTTACCACCAGCCCTTTCGGATTCTTCCCGACCTCCCGGATGCTCTGAAAATCAACCTTCAGCATCATCGGATAGATCATGACCCAGATCAGCACCGCAATCGGAATGGAAATACCGGCAACCTGCAGATGCGAAAGCGCAGCCGGCACGACCGGTAGAAAATGTCCGATCAATATTCCCGCGCCCATGCAAATCAGCACCCAGACCGATAAGTATCGCTGAAAAAAACTGATTCCCGCTTTATTGTTCTTCATTCGATTTCTCTTCCCCATATTATACCTCTTTTCTTGTACGTTTGCTGCATCAAGCATTAAGCTCCGGAATTCTATCCAAAGCAACATTTAAATTCAATTATTTAAATGATTCTATATGTAAGGCAAACCAATGCGGACAACTTACCGCATCCCCACTGATTCCCCAGTACAGACCCCTGTGTTCATTCAGACATATTAACCGCATTCACAATCATCGATATCGTTTTTGCAGGCCGTAACTTCACTCTCCCCCGTGCGTACAGAATTCTCGCAGCAATCTTCTCCACAGCCGCCTGCAGCCGTTCTGCGGCAGATACAGTCCGGTTTTTCTGTAAACACCTGGTGCAGGGTGTCCAGCAGATTCTCTGCCGTTCCCTGATTCAGCGAATAATACGTGTTCTTCCCCTCACGCCGGTCAATAACCAGCCCTGCGTCAACCAGGACTTTCATGTCGTGTGACAACGTCGGCTGCGTAATGTGGAATGCTTCCAGAATCTCACAGGCGCACAGCTCCCCGCATGAGAGCATATCAATGATTCTGAGCCGTTTGGGCTCCGCGATTGCCTTCAGCATTTTTGCCGTATCTTGATAAATCTTCTCCATGCCATTCTCCTCATATAGACCATTTTCTATATTTCACACTATAACAGACATATTGAATAACGTCAATATGTCTACCGGGACTACTTCATTAAGCGCGTGTTTCTGCTTAATGCAATAGCCCCCTGCTTCAAAATGTTTTCGTTGTTCGTGTTATTCTTGCGCAGTTTCTTTTTGCCGTATATGCCAAAGATAAACCGTACAAAGAATCAGCTGAAGCACAGTTGAGGCCGGCGTTGCCAATCCGATCCGAAACAGAGTTGCTCCCGGCAGACGGCTGATCAGATAGGAAACCGGAATCCGGACACCGAATGCACCCGCAATGCCCTGGATCATGACAAACCTGGTCCGCCCGCAGCCGTTGAAATAGCCGATGAAGCAGAACAGGAACGAGGTCATCAGAGTGTCGATGGCATAGGCCTTGAGATACGACGCAGCCTGAACGATCACGGCATGATCCGGACTGAAAATTCCGGCGAGAATATTGCCATGGAAGAATGCCAGATATGCGAGGACGACGCCGGCTGTAATGGACAGGCGCATGCCGATTTTCATGGAATGCAGCGCACGGGCCGACTCTCCTGCACCTATATTCTGCGCGACAAAAGCTGAGAGCGACTGAGAAAACGCTGAAGGAACAAGCATAGTGGTGGGTAAATATTATCCAATCAATAAATTTAACAGTAGTTTTCCAGAAACTCCGCTGCCGGAATCGGACGGGAATAGTAATAGCCCTGGAAATAGTCACATCCGAGCATTCGCAGTGTCTCTGCCATATACGAATCCTCGACGCCTTCTGCAACAACAGTCAAGTTCATTTCATGGCAAGCTGCGATGATGTGCGGCAGAATACTGTCCGGACTTTTGAAATAATTCCAGACCATTTTTCGGTCCAACTTGATGCTCATGAACGGATTCTCCTTGAGACGGTCAAGATTTGACGAGAAACTGCCAAAATCATCCAGCACAAAGGAAACGCCTTCCTCCTGAAGCCGCGCCATGTGTTTATGAAGAAGCGAAACGTCGGTCAACGCTTTCTCGGTGACTTCCAGGTACACAGTTCTTGCGTCCAGATTCTGTGCGTGAATAATCTCCAGAAAACGGTCGGCCAGAGAATCGTCCATGCACTGAATCGGAGACAAATTGACATTAATCCATTCCAGCCGACTGAGTTTCACCCGTTCCGACGCGATGAACGCACACGCTTTCCGGAACATCTGCTCACCAAGAGGAATGATCATCCCATTCTGCTCCGCCGCCGGAATAAACTCATCTGGACAAACAATCTCTCCGTTAAAATCGACCAGCCGTGCAAGGGCTTCACACCCCACAACTTCCTCATTCTCTGCGCACACAATCGGCTGAAGATACATCTGGAGACGATGTTCATCTACCGCACTGTTCAGAAGCTTTCGAACCACTGTTTTTCGCCTGTATTCACGCAGCGTCTGTTCATTAATCACAGCAATCCCCGGTGACACCATCTTCCTGACCTGTTCGAATGCATAACGAATGGAACCCATCACCGTTTCCTCATCCGGCAGAATACAGTTCCTCTCCAGCCTGATCATTCCCACAGACAAACTTAAATCTGCATGCTCATCCATCCAGCGACGCGTAAATCTCGATGCAATTCTCTCAAGAACAACCTCTTCATCGAACCTGTTGAAGGACTGCACGACAAAATGTCCCGTACCAAGGTAGAACACATTCAGTCCCCGGCAGCACTGGTTGAGATACCGCCCAATCATCTTCAGCCCGGCTTCAAACTGTCTATCTCCGTAAATGTATCGCATTTCACTGTAATTCTGGACTACGATCCCCACAAGTGATCCTTGATGGATCTTCTTTCGGAAATACTCCTTCTGCACCAATTTCCAGCCCTCATAATTAAACATATCCAGCCTGGAATCCGTAAACGACTCCGGATTCAGATATCCAAGATAAATCAGCACTGTCGAAAACACACAAAACAGACTCATTGCCGGAACCTCGGGAAAGGCCATCCGCGTGAACACCCCCAGTGCAAGAGCCACAGTATACACATAGCCAGTCGTCCGGTCTCGTCCGCCCCCATGCTCCGCCCGGCGTTCTAACATTACCAGCATCAAAAAAAGACAATACAGAAGCTGCCAGCTCAGCACATCATACAACGGACCATGTAGAACCCCGTATTCCGTAATGGAGAAGATCCATCCTGTAAATGGACTTATCACGACCAACAGCTCCATCACAATCATCGGAACATAAACAGCAAGCCAGTATGACAGAGAGTTTCTCCTCCAGACTTCACAAAGGGCAGCCGTAAATTCCAAGAACATAAACCCCCTCAGAATAAACATCAAATAATACATGACATTGCATACTGCAATGAGCCAGACCGCGTGACGATCCCAGTGATCATTCACACCGCGCGCCAGAGAATCTATCGCTATCGCAGCCAGATTCACGACCACCAGCAACAGGAACTCCCTGCTCACCCTGACCGGGAGCCTTTTCCGCGACAAAAATAACAGTAAGATAAACGCTTGGATAATCATGGCTAGAGTCAAATAATCAAACTTTAATATCACCCTCTCAATACCTTTCCCTTTCAAATAAATGACAGACTTTAATACCGGGCAGACGCTGCCTGTTCCATATTTACATTTGGAATGTGTCCGAATAATCAAATATTCAAAACCAGCTATTCCCATCCCTTCTTCGTTTCATCCTGTTTTACATGTCATCAAAACTGGAACATGAAATATATTCTACTATTCCCCTGATTAAGATTCAAGTCTGTTCCCGCTTTCCCGTCCGTGGCGCTTGTATACACCAATCTTCCTTGTTCATGGTTTTTGTCCCCCTTTGAAGGATAAAATATATCAGACCGGAAATAATAATATCAGATATACTTCTGATTGGTTACGTCGAAAACGCCCCTGGTGGTTATCCGCAGCTCCGGTATCACTGGCAGACTGAGAAAACTCAGAGTCATAAAGGGATCGATGGCCGGATTTACCCCAAGAGACTTCGCTGCCGCCTTGGCAGACTCCAACTCTCGTTCCACCGCCTCAAGCGGCTCATCGGACATGAGTCCCGCGATTCCCAGCTTAACTTCTCCCAGGATCTCTCCGTCATTTTCAACAACGATCCCTCCGCGGTTTTCCGTGAGCCTGTTTACAGCCATTGCCATATCCCGATCGCTGGTTCCTATCACAATGATGTTGTGGGAATCATGGGAAAAACTCGTGGCAACCGCCCCGGATCTCAGTCCGTACCCCCTGAGATAGCCAATGCCGAAGTGGCCGCTGCCGCGGTGCCTTTCGATTACTGCTACTTTCAGGATGTCATTTTCGACCTGTATCCTGTCAGAGAAGCCCTGACGGGTCGTGCGTATTTCTCCGTCCACCGTGCCTATAACCGCTCTCGTCTTGCTGTCCCGAAAGTCGTCTTCCTGGAAAAACTGATTCCGAAAGGTGTCATGGGCAGCATCATTCAGGCTTTTGCGGATGACCGGAGGGGTGATCTCCACGAGCTGGATCCTTCCTTCGTTCGCCCGGCTGCCCATGCCGGATTCATCAAATACGAGCTGCCCATTTTTAAAGACCTGAACAACATGGAAGTCGTCAAGATCATCGACCACCGTAAGATCTGCCCGATATCCAGGGGCAACAGCTCCTCTGTCACAGAGCCGGAAATGACGGGCCGTGTTGAAGCTCCCTGCTTTAATGGCCTGTATTGGATCCACTCCTGCTGCCACCGAACGCCTGATAAGCTCATCCATGTGACCTTTTCTGAGAAGATCTGACGGATGCTTATCGTCTGAACAGAACATGCAGCGGTCTGCGCAGCCAGTGGTGAGCAGAGGAATCAGCGCGTCCAGATTATGCGCGGCAGTACCCTCGCGGATCATCACCATCTGACCGCGCTCTATTTTTTCCATCGCCTCTTCAACGTCTGAGCACTCGTGGTCGGTAGAAATCCCGGCAGCGATATATGCATTCAGCTCCTTCCCTTTAAGACTCGGGGCATGACCGTCGATCATCCTTCCGCCAGCCTCCGCATCGAGCAGCTTGAGAAGGCATTCTTCATTTCCTTTTACCACTCCGAAAAAGTCCATCATCTCCGCCAGTCCCAGGACTCTCGGATCACTGTAGTATCTGGCGATATCACGGCTGCTGAGGCATGCCCCGGATTCATCCATCGGAGTGGCGGGAACACAGGACGGAAGCATGAAAAAAACATCCAACGGCAGACCGCATGTAGCTTCCATCATGTAATCGATTCCGGCAGTCCCCATGACATTAGCGATTTCGTGAGGATCCGTGATCACTGCCGTAGTTCCATGGGGGATCACCGCTTTTGTAAATTCAACTGGTGCGGCCAGCGAGCTTTCAAGGTGGATATGCGCGTCGATCAGGCCGGGGCATATCACTTGCCCGGACATATCCATCTCTGTCCTGCCGTGATAACCGGTATCTCCCCCGGACGCGCCTGATCTTCCGGATCCGCCGATCCCGGCAATCAGCCCCTGAGTAATTGCAATATCACCTTTCTGCAGCTTCCCTGTAAATACGTTTACAAAAACCGCATTCTTCAGCACCAGGTCTGCAGGCTCCCTGCCCGCTGCCACTTCGATAATCTTCTTCTTGATTTGAAAATTCTGATCCATAACCAATCCCCTGTAATTTTTCCTGTTAGAAACTCTGATGTTATTTGGTGCTAACTGAAAACTATATAATCTTCCCTTCCAGGTGATCACACTCGTGCTGGATGATTTCTGCCGTCCAGCCAGTGAACTCCTGTGTATGCTCCTTCATCTCTGTATCCTGAAAACGGACGCGGATCGTCTGAAAACGTCTGGTTTTACGCGTCCCGGTCAGCGACAGACAGCCTTCTTCTGCCTCATACTCGCCGCGCCGCTCCAGAATGACCGAGTTCAACATCACCAGATCCATCATTCCCATGGAAACGATGATCATCCGTTTCCGCTCCCCGACCATATTCACCGCCATGCCGACGCACTCCTCCCGGTGCGCGGCCAGCGTATCCCGAAGATCCTGCGCAGTCTGCAGGTCACTTGCAGTCGCCGGCTCCGATTTCTGACCGAGGAATAAGATATCTTTTACGAAGGTTAAGAACTTCTGTATTCTCATCTGAGCATTCTCTTTTCTTCTTCTACGATCTGTTCATAGAACGCATTGCGATCTCCGCTGTGCTGCAATTCTCTTCCGATCATGCCGTCTTTCAGAAAAATCACCCGGCTGCTACAGCTGGCCTCATACGGATCGTGCGTGACCATCACAATAGTTTTCTTCAGTTTCTGATTGATTTCGAACAAATAGTTCATGACCGCTTCCGAGGAAGAGGAATCCAGGTTCCCCGTAGGTTCATCGGCGAAAATCAAATCTGGATGATTGGACAGTGCTCGACAGATTGCCACCCGCTGCTTTTCTCCTCCGGAAAGTTCATAGGTGTGTTTTTCCAGAAGAGAGGAAATCCCCATCAACTCCGCCAGTCTCCCGGATTCGTCCAAACATTCTTCTGCACCGCGGCGGTCTAGAATCGACGGAAGCATGATATTCTCTAGTACAGACAGACTGTCCATAAGATAATAGTCCTGATAGATAAACCCGATCTCCCGCCTGCGCACTTCCGCAAGGCGATCCCCTCTTATATTTCTGGTATTTTCCCCTTTAAAATATACTTTTCCCGAACTTGGACGGTCCAGAATACTCAGGAGCTTCAGAAGAGTCGTTTTCCCTGATCCCGATTTCCCCATAACCGCGATGAACTCCTGCTGATAGACAGTCAGGTTTATTCCCTTGAGCACATCGATCTTTGTCCCCTGCATCTGGAAGGACCGGCACAGATCCTCCGTGTGCAGCATTTCCAAATTATCTTTCATCTGTTCGGATCTCCTTTCTGAATAATCCAATCATGATCATATAGATCACACCTCTTAACACCACCCAGGCAAGCGTCAGCACAAGCAGCATTTTCCCGCATCCTATAGTCTGTGTAGCCGAATACATCCTTGCAGTGCATACGTCCCGGAAAAAGATGGCTGAGGTCAGGATTAAAGCCACTGACGGAAGAGTATAAAAGAGGCTCAGTTCTCTTCGAAGAATGCGACTGCGTTCACTTAACGGCATGCCCATTTGTGAAAGGAATCGTTCACGAATTTTCTTCTCTTTTCTCTGCAGCTGAAGCATTGCATACAGCATGAGAAGATCGATAACAAAGAGGAGCGCAATAAAATAGACACCGATCGTCACACGCACGGCACGTTCGGTTTTCATATCCTGCACTGCGGTTCTGGCGCTGTAGTGGAACTTTACCGTCGGATCATAATTACCGATATACAAATGCTGTTTCTCCCGTTTCTGCAACTTTGCGTCAATGGAATGAATATCTTCTGTCCGAGCCTTAATCAGCACTAGGCGGTCCGGTCCCTGCACATGGACAGCGTTTTCGCCATAATATTCCTTATAATAGTGATTTGGCAGCGCAGTACCGAAATCTTCCTCTCTCCATGCATGTTGAGCCTTCTTGAAATAAACATCTGAGAAAACCACCAGATTTTCACATTTCGGCGTACTGAAACATCCTGTAAGGCTGCAAATCTCCTGACCGGCAATCGTTCTGCCCGCGTATGTACAGGCATCCTTGCCAGTATCCGCAGATAATGCCGGAAGTCCAACGTGAAGGATCGGATTGACCGTAAGCATGGACCAGTTAACTGGCTGCGCCTTCACTGAAGCATCCTGTTGATGAACGAGATAGACCGATTTTCCTTCAGCATCTAGATGCAGATTCTTTTTCTTATATGATGAATCAGTGGCTTTCTTCAGCGCATGATATGTAGACTCTGAAATGCCAATCTGTTGGCCCTGAATCGCAATCTCCCCGCGATGCTCAATATGCTCTGTCTTATCAATATTGGAAACGCGGACCATCGGATATTGTTTCACCTTCACCTGATACTGTTTCTCCAGCGAAGAAAAAAACGTCCTGTCCTGTGTACCTGCGATACACATGAAATCATACGGATACAGACTTTCCGGATTCTGCGCATTCAAAATGCTGATCGTATGAAACCCAAGATAGAAACAAGCCAGTACGCTAATCATGGTGAAAAACAGAATATAGCGGGCGATGGAGTTCAGACGCTGATAGAATCCGTTATCCCGTATGAGATTCCGGTAATAGCGTTCCGAGCGGCTCTTTTTCCTAGCGTGCAGGCATAGCGCTGCTGTGTTTCTTCCCATGAGGTACAGCCCCAGGACAAAAAGAAGAAGCAAGGCCGCACTTTCATGCATTCTGACCGTTGCATACAATAAAGCGGAAATCACACAGCATGCCAGACCAATGATGATCTTCGGCAGCGTCAGCATGCCGATCAGTTTTTCCGTCCGCATCGTATCCTGCGGATTGCTTAGGATTTGAAAATCATTGTCAATCACTCTGACAAGCAGAAACCCGATAAAAAGATAAACAACGCTGCCGCGCACACCGGAAGATAGAGCAAAGGTGATGTCATCGCCGTCGTAACAGAAAGTACACCCGTTCTGCGAAGAAAGATCCGCAAAAGTGCACTGAGCAACGTACCTAGAACAAATCCAAGAGCAATGGCAATCAAATATGTGATCCCGCCTTCTGCCCGGATCATCCGCCTCTTGTCCTCTCTGGAGATCCCCATTCTCTGAAAAAAAATGTAGTCCGGAATTCTTTTTCCAAGATAAGAAAACAGCACGACGATTATCAAAACAATACCGCAGAGCAGCAGCATAAAGCCGGCCGAAACAAAGATTCGACTAATTCCGTCTTCTGCAAGCAGAACCTCCTCATAAGAATGTTCTTTTGAAAACAAGACAAACCTACTCAGCATGGCATACATCGCTGAAATTAACACCGTTACACAGAGAATAAGAACCCGCATTTCTCGAAGGTGTGATTTTGCGTTTTTCCATATAATACGACTGAAAAGATTACTCTTCATATCCTACTCCCTCTATCCATAATTGAAGTTTTAGCAGAGGTTCAATATGTTTGAACCTCTGCTAAAACTTCAATTAAATAAGGCTAGGCTAGATCTACATCACCCGATGACCAACCTACGGCTTTCGCTCCATATGCACTCTTGATATCTTTTACTCGATAACAAGTACATAACGCCCCACAGTAGCAAGTACGCTTTCTAATATCGGAGCGTACTTTAGGTACTTTTTTACGCAAGGTTTTCATATTTCTCACTTCTTTTCTTTCTAAATATTGAGAATCATTACCTAATCGAAACTATAAATGTTTATCGATAAGTATTAAATTTCTTTATCGACTCAACGATATCATTTATTTACATGCACGCACAGCTTTTTCTGCTGACTTATATCCATATCCTTGTGCATCGTCCAGAAGTTCCCCTGTTTCTGAATCGTAAATAGCATATCTCACATCGTACGGATTTTCTTTCTTTTATTATACCATAACTAAAGCCTTAATACATTGAAATTTCAATACTTTACGCGATTTTTTACCATCATAAAATCCCTTCTTGACAATAATATTTATGTCTACCATAATCGTAGGAATGTTATCACATTCACGAAAGGAGTATATTCTATGGAAGCAGAAGCTATTTCTCTCTCAGAGGCCATGCTGATCTGGCTTGAAAAAGCGAAAAAACCGGAATTAAAACCTTCAAGTTTTATGCGGCTGTATTTGCGTGGCCTTCCCTCGTGATAATCTGAATACTTCCTGGCGACAGCTTTTCCTTCCTGCGTCCTCTGAACGATCATGTCTCGCTCAAATTGTGCAAACGACAGCATGATATTTCGCATCAGAGTTGATACAGAATCATTACTCAGGATGCCCAGATTAAGCACATTGATCGTGACTCCCGAATCAATCCGTTCGGTGATCAGATCTGATGCCTGGCTGACGGACCTTGCAAAACGGTCCAGTTTTGTCACAATCAGCGTATTTCCGGATATCAGCTCACTGTGCAGCTTATCAAACTCCGGACGGTTCATCTCCGTTCCGGTAAAATGATCAATATAAATCTTTTCTGCACCGGCATTCTCCAGTTCTTTATTCTGTGCCTCCAGACTGTTTCCGTTGGCAGCCTGATTCACCGTACTTACTCTTGCATATCCATATTTCACGTCAAACCTCCAGGTACTTTTGACCATAAGTTTTGACACCGCTCAATAGGTTGATTTTACATCAATCAAAAACTGGTGTCAAAACTCATGAGTTTTGACACCGGTTTCACAATAATGGATATCCCCTGTTAGCGTCGGGCGATAAACGCCACAGATAGCCGGATTAAAATCGCCATTTTGG
>ERZ791908.380-NODE-380-length-50697-cov-6.504719_pt1 | contig 50697 bp, 43 predicted proteins | sample MGYA00510144_ERZ791908 | MGnify/ENA primary metagenome ERZ791908 (study PRJEB30046, sample SAMN00792105) | human gut metagenome | study: EMG produced TPA metagenomics assembly of the A metagenome-wide association study of gut microbiota in type 2...
GGGATGCGGACATGACCCGCGGAGTGCTCCAAACTTGGAAAGACACGGATCATCGCGGATGCAGACATTCGGGCGGTTAGAAATGCCACATTTTTTGAACCGAATGTTCATCTGCATTTCCATCTGAAATCCCACGGTGTGGTCTTCTAATAATATTACTTATCACCCCAAAAGCGGTCTATGCTTATCGCGGCAATTTCTTTTTGCGTTGATGCACGGTTTATTTTACAAGAACCTTGACGAATTTTTTCTTGCCGCGTTTTACGACAAGACCGTCAGCACCGAAGGAATCAGCGCTGTAGGTGGTCTTGATATCGGTGACCTTTGCATCGGCAACGCTTACGCCGCCCTGCTCGACGGCACGTCTTGCGTCGGAGCGGGATGGAGCAAGCTCTGTCTTCACGAGAAGTGCAAGGATGTCGAGATCGCCCTCTGCAAAATCAGCAGCCGAAAGCTCTACGGTCGGCATGTGTGCGGAATCTCTGCCGCCTGCAAAGAGTGCATGGGATGCCTCGCGTGCCTTGGCAGCTTCCTCCTCGCCGTGTACCAGCTTGGTCAGCTCGAAAGCTAAGATTTCTTTTGCCTGGTTTAACTGTGCGCCTTCCCAGCTCTCCATCGCGTCGATCTCCTCGAGCGGAAGGAAGGTCAGCATACGGATGCACTTTAAGACATCGGAGTCAGCCACGTTTCTCCAGTACTGGAAGAAATCGAATGGGGAGGTCTTCTCCGGATCAAGCCATACGGCGCCGGACTGTGTCTTGCCCATCTTTTTGCCCTCGGAATTAAGGAGCAGGTTGATCGTCATGGCGTAAGCGTCTTTTCCGAGCTTACGGCGGATCAGCTCTGTACCGCCGAGCATGTTGCTCCACTGGTCGTCGCCGCCGAACTCCATGTTGCAGCCGTATTTCTGGAATAAGGTGTAGAAATCGTAGCTCTGCATGATCATGTAGTTGAACTCAAGGAAGCTTAAGCCTTTTTCCATACGCTGCTTGTAGCACTCAGCGGTCAGCATGCGGTTTACGGAGAAATGAGCGCCGACCTCGCGCAGAACATCAATGTAATTTAAGTCCATCAGCCAGTCTGCATTGTTGACCATGAGCGCTTTGCCGTCGGAAAAATCAATAAAGCGGCTCATCTGCTTCTTGAAGCAGTCGCAGTTGTGCTGGATGGTCTCCGGTGTCATCATCTGGCGCATGTCGGTACGGCCGGACGGATCACCGATCATGGCAGTACCGCCGCCGATTAAGGCGATCGGCTTGTTGCCTGCCTGCTGGAGGCGCTTCATTAAGCAGAGCGCCATGAAATGTCCGACATGCAGACTGTCTGCAGTCGGGTCAAACCCAATGTAGAAGGTTGCTTTTCCGTTGTTGATCAGTTCTTTGATCTCTTCTTCGTCTGTTACCTGCGCGATTAAGCCGCGGGCAACTAATTCATCGTATAATGTCATGATGTCAGTTCCTTTCTTTGTGGTTGTAGTTGTGGTTGTCTTTTTCTGGCGGCGGTATAACAGCCGAACAGTGCCGGACCGTTGCTGCCGCACAAAAAACCCCCGTCCTTCAAAAAGGACGAGGGTATAAACTCGTGTTACCACCTTTGTTCACAGACCATTCACACGGTCTGCCTCTGCGAGTGTCCGACAACACTCAGGCGCTTGTAACGTGCGCCGCTACGTCACAGCCTACTATCACATCACCGCAAAAAGAACGGTCATGCAAATTGGGTGTGAAGCTCGGGGATGTATTCGTAATAAGCTTTCCGTGCACCTCTCATCAGCCGGTTGCTTTCTGTTCGTTCCACTTATTCTTACTTCTTCCCGTCAAAGCCTGTGTTCTGCTCCGATTAACGCCATTATAGACGCGGCCGTGCGCATTTGTCAACCGGAAAATAAATATTGTGTATAATTGCGAAACTTTTTCCCAATAATACCAGCATAGAAAAAAATAAGAAAAGAGGTAACAACGATGGTATTAAGTGAAAAAGAGACAGCGGCGATCAAAGATCTCCAGACCCAGGAGAAAACCTGCGTGGAGAAGTATTCCCGATACAGCAAAGAGGCGAAGGATCCGGTTCTTGTGAATCTGTTCACCGATCTTCACAAGAAGGAGCAGCAGCATTTTGATTCGCTGGGACAGGTGTTAAACGGTACCGTGCCGAACTGCAACTGCAACGACAGCGACGGAAAGAATTATAACCCGACCGCCACCTACTCCCTCGCGGAGTCCGAGGACAAGAAAAACGACTGCTTCCTTGCGACCGACTGTATCGGTACCGAGAAGCTGGTGTCTTCCGAGTATAATACCGACGTGTTTGTGTTTGCAGACCCGGGCGTCCGCAAACTGCTCGCAGACATTCAGGTGGAGGAGCAGAATCATGCGGAGATGCTCTATAAGTATAAGACTGTCAACAGCATGTCATAAAGCAGACAAAGTATCATGTATAAGAGAAGTCCCGGTGCAAAGAGTTCCGCACGCGGGGCTTTTTTAACTTATAGGATTAGGGTGTCAAAAGGTTTATAACCTTTGATATAAATTTGTACCTTGAAAGCTTAACACGATATGTAAAAACATTGGATTCTTTGGTAAAATGCAGGCAGCATTTTATGAGGTCATCCATATGTCTTTTGTTAAAAATGATAATCAACAGCTTACTGTTTTAGACAGCACTTTTCATCTTACAGACAGACAAAGTTTTTCCTGCTATTGATGAAAATATTTTTTCTGTTCTTTACAGTGAAAAAGCATCCAGACCTAATACTCCGGTCAATGTGATTGTTGGGCCACTGATTCTTAAAGAAGCTCTTAATGTTACTGACGATGAGATCGTTGAAGCTAGGACATTTGATATCCGCTATCAGTATGCGCTGCACACAACCAGTTTTGAAGAGCAGCCAATTAGTGACAGAACCCTCATCAGGTTTAGAGCAAGAGTTCTTTCTTACGAAACAGAGCATGATGTTGATCTTATTCATGAATGAGGGGTCAGGAGAGTTGAGAGTGTCGAGGGCACTTTTTTTATGTCAGTGGTCTGGTGCTTTCTCCCTGGATGATAACAGGAAGCGTTGTATAGCTTTGGATGAGAAGCTCCGGGTTCTGAAGCTTACGGATCATCATGGAGCCTGCCTGCACACCGGTATCATAGACATTGATATCTACAATGGTAAGCTGTGGGTCGATGATGCTGGAATATGGGTAGACGTCAAAGGTAAGTATGGCAATGTCATCCGGGATGGAAAGCTGCCGGTCTTTGACTGCCTGGATGACACCTAATGCGAGGGTGTTATTTTCACATACAATAGCGCGAGGCGGTACAGGCTGTGTCAGCATATCAGAAGTAACAGAATAAGTGTGCTGCCAACTGGAATCGGTATTTCCGATACGGGCAGCCGGAATGTGAAAGCCTCTGTCTAACATGCCTGCCATAAATCCTTTTTGACGCTGGGCAGAAATATAATCGGTTTTGCGCTCTCCGATAAAGGCAACATCTGTATAACCACAGGCTATCATGTGGGCAGCGGCATATTCACCGGCAAGGGCGTGGTTGGTATCTACCCAGCATAAGCAGCTTTCAAAACTCGGATGTCCAATGATAATGTGTGGAAAGCCTGCATCCAGAATAAGATTTGCAATTTCTTTATTAATGGCAGAGCCGTGGATGATAAGACCATCGGAGGAACGGCTTGTGATAACTTCGCTGACTTTTTCTCCGGGATAGTGCTCTTCAGAAGTGTTGACAAGCGTTAGGGAATAGTTGTTTTCGGACAAGGTATGGTGTACGCCGCACATAATGTCAAACATATGCGGATTCCGATAAGCAGTATCTTTCTCCAGATTGGTAAGATAGACAATATTGGAAGTAGCACCTTTTGCAAAGTTTACAGCCCGGGAGTTAGGGGTATAATGAAGCTTTTCAATTGCTGCATGAACCTTTTCCACAGTGGCTGGGGATATGGTGGTCCAGTGATTTAAAACTTTAGAAACAGTGGATTTGGAAACACCGGCTTCATTGGCAACATCATTGATGGTAACAGACATAAAATACCTCCTAAAAAAATGTATAAATTTACAAATACAATATAGCGGTTTCCTAACAAAGTCAATCGTTTTTGGCAAATAAACGTTGTAAACAATGGGAAAAAGTGATAGATATAGACTTAGCAAGAGGAACAAATTGCATGAAAAAAAGAAAATAAAGAAAACGGTTTCCTAAAGAAACCGGAAAACGGAGGTATTTTTATGAAGAAAAGGGTGTTGAGTCTGTTGCTCTGTACTGCAATGACAATCGGCGCATTATCCGGTTGTGGAAAAGATGCAGGAAAAGATGAAGGAAAGACTACAGAAGTACTTGGAAATGATGCAGGGGATGAAATGACAGAAGTAAAAATCTGGCACGATGGGGATGAGAATATCATGCAGACCATTGCAGATTGTGCGAATGAGAAACTGGCAGAGGATAATATCAAGGTTACCTTTGAAAAGAAGAGTGGTCTGACCGACCAGCTTCAGTTATATGGAAATGATGAATCCAACGGACCGGATATGTACCTTTATGCACATGATTCATTGGGAACATTTGCAGAAATGGGAATTTTAGCTCCGATTACGGATGTTATCAGTGAGGATGTAATGGCAGATCTATTACCAATGACCGTAGAAGCAGGTAATTATAAGGATACCCAGTACCTGCTGCCGGTTTATTATGAGACATTGCTCTTTATGTATAATAAGGCAAAATGGGAAGGTGATGTGCCGGAAACAACAGATGAACTGTATGATTATATGGTAGCACATACCGATGTGGATGCAGGAACTTATGCACTGGTAAATCAGCATTCTACCGCATACAATGTGGCACCGGTGATCAATGGTTTTGGTGGATATATTATTGATAAAGATGCAGATCCTGGATTAAATACACAGGAGACCAAGGATGCTATCGCGTACAATCAGAAATTTGCAGCATTGGAGGCAGATGGAGATTACAACACAGTAACTGCATTATTCAATGAAGGCCAGGCAGCAGCAATCATCGGTGGACCATGGCTGGTATCCGGAATCAAGGCAGCGGGCATTGACCTTGGTATTAAATCCTTAGCGGATTTTAAACTTCCGAATGGAAACGGACTGGCACCATATTCTGGTGTACAGAGCATTGGTGTCTTAAAATATGCAGCAGAAAATAAGAAAGAAGCAATTGCAAAAGCATTAGAGACAATTGCAAGCCCGGAAGTAGGTATTGCACTGGCGAATAAATCAAACTGTGCACCGGCAAACAGCAAAGCATATGATGATGCAGATGTTGCTGCAAATGAGATGATTATGGCAATGAAAGCAACGGCAGAAACTGCACAGCCTATGCCAAACATTCCGCAGATGAGCGTTATGTGGGGACCGGCAGAAGCATTTTTGGCGGCAGTCAACAAATCCGGGGAAGATATTGACACTGCAGCAGAAACTTATCAGCAGGAGGCATTGGATGCCATTGCTGATATGCAGTAAGAAGGAGTTTATTTAGAAGCAATAAAGAGGAAAATCAGGAAGAGAAGTGTGTATATGAAGATCAAACGGAAATTAACACCATGGCTTTACAGTATGCCGGCGCTGATATTGATTGGAATGGTTATTGTATTCCCAATTATTTATACGGGTTATATATCACTGACCAATATGAATCTTTTTCACTGGTCAAATTATGAATTTATCGGACTATCCAACTATAGCAGGGCATTATTAAAGGCAGACTCCGGTTTCCTTGGAGCACTGTTTACAACATTACTTTGGACCGCATTAAATATGGTGATACAGGTAGTTGTGGCATATTTTATTGCATTGGGATTTCAAGGAGAAGATTTCAAGGGAAAACGTGTATACAAGACCCTTTTGATGTTTCCGTGGGCAATGCCTGCATATGTGTCCATTCTTTTGTGGAGAGTAGGCATTTATAACACAGAGTTTGGTCTTCTGAATAAGATTCTGGTGGCACTTGGCTTTGGAAAGGTAAATTTCCTTTCCACCAATGTGCCGGCATTTCTCTCCTGTATGACCTTAAACCTGTGGATGGCATTGCCGTTTATGATTATGATGATAGACGGTGCACTGTCCAGCATTGACCGCAGCTATTATGAAAGCGCAGAACTGGATGGAGCAGGTTTCTGGTCAAAGAACATCCATATTACCGTTCCGGCAATGAAAGGAATTATTGCACCGGCGGTTATTATGACGACATTTACCACATTTAAGCAGTTTGATATCGTATATCTTCTTACGATGCAGAAGGGAGCATATTCAGGAGCAACCTTACAAACCGTAATTACCTATGCACAGCAGAATGCGTTTGTTTCAAATAACTATGGGCTGTCCTCTGCGGTATCCATGATTATCTTTTTCCTCATCATGGTATTTTCGCTGTTTACCAATCGAGGGGTAAAGGAGGAAAATTATGACTAAGAAAAAGAGAAAACAGATTTTACAGCGTAGTGGATTACATATTTTTTATATTATACTGTGTCTGCTGGCACTGGTGCCGATTTTATATGCGTTGAATCTTTCCTTTGAAAGGGGAAGTGGAGCATTGTCCTCTGGATTATCTTTGTTTCCAAAGGAATTTACACTGGATAATTATAAAAATATACTGACGCAGAAGCCGTTTTTGCGGTGGTTTTATAACTCTGCCGTATTAAGCTTCTTTACAATGGTCATTGCTATCGGATTTGCCGTGGTGTCATCTTATGCATTTTCAAGATACCGTTTTAAAGGAAGAAATGGCATTTTAAAATTACTGCTTCTCTTAAATGCATTCCCACAGATCCTGTCCATGTTTGCATTATTCCGTCTTTTAAAGCAGATGAATATGCTGGACACGAAACTGGGACTGGTGATTATTTATGCGGGAAGCATGTGCATCTTCTCTATCTGGAATATGAAGGGGTATTTTGATACCATTCCGGTAGAAATTGAAGAAGCATCGAAAATTGACGGTGCATCGGATTTCCAGCTGCTGTGGAAGGTAGTAATGCCGCTGGCTCGTCCGGCAATCATTGTAACTTCTGTGATGGTACTTATTTTTGTATGGAATGAATATCTGTTTTCAACAACATTTCTACTGAATGAAAACAGTTATACACTGGCAGGTGGATTATATCAGTTACAGTCCAGCGATTACACCAGAAGCTGGGGAATGTTTTCCGCAGCCGCTATCCTGGTATCTGTTCCAGTGCTGATTATTTTCTTCTGTATACAAAAGTATATGGTATCCGGTCTTACTGCAGGTGGTGTGAAAGGATAGAAATAAAATGGAAAAAGAAGCAATTTTGCATATTCCACTGTCACAATTTGCCTTTGCAGAAAAAGAAGACCGGTTGGTAATAAGAATCCGTTGTAAAAAGGACGATTTAAAACGGTGCGTGCTGTATTGGGGAGACCGGGTGGCGATGGAAGAGCCACTTCCGGTGAAACAAAGTGAAATGGAACATGTGGCATCCGATATGCTTTATGATTATTATGAAGTTAAGATTACATCTCCGTATACCAGGGTATGCTATTATTTCCGGTTAGAGGACGATACAGAAAGCCTTTATTATTATGGAAGAGGATTTGCAGAGAAACTGTCCTGTGGCAGAGCAGAATATTTTCAGTTTCCATATATTCGAAGAGAGGATATTTTAGATATCCCGGAGTGGGCAGAAGACATTGTTATGTATCATATTTTCCCGGACAGTTTTGCAAATGACAGACGGGAACTGAAGGAAAAAGCGACAAGGCATATGCTTTTGCCGGATAAAAAAAGCGACAGCAATGGAAAAATTTTACCGGACCGGATTTGCAAGAATCATCTGGGTGGTACACTGAAAGGAATTTGTGAAAACCTTGACTATATCGAAAAGCTTGGAATTAACTGCATTTATCTGAATCCGATTTTTGAAGCGGCGTCTTATCATAAATATGATACCATTGATTATTTTGAAATCGACCCCTGTCTTGGAAATAAAGTGGATTTAAAAGAACTGGTGCAGCAGTGCCACAAGAGAGGAATCCGTGTTATTTTAGATGGTGTATTTAATCATTGTGGAGCAGATTTCTTTGCATTCCGGGATGTGCGGCAGAAGGGAAAAGCATCAAGATATTATAACTGGTTTTATTATCTGCCGGAAACGATACAGTACGCTGATCCGCCGGATTATGAGGCGTTTGCCTATGTAAAGGAAATGCCAAAGCTTAATACCGGAAATCCTGAAGTGGTGGAGTACCTTTGCAATGTTGGAACTTACTGGATTCGGGAAGCAGACATTGATGGCTGGCGCTTGGATGTGGCAAATGAAATCAATCATGAATTCTGGAGAACCTTCCGTCATGCGGTGAGAGCAGTAAAAGAGGATTTATTTCTAATAGGCGAAATCTGGGAAGAAGCAGGCATCTGGCTTCAGGGAGACCAGTTTGATTCTACGATGAATTATACTTTTTCTTATCTGTGCCGGGATTTTTTTGGAAAGGGAGAACTTTCGGTCAGTGAATTTGATGCCCAGATGCAGCAGATGATTTACCGCTACCCATGGCAGGTGAGTCTTGCACAGATGAATTTTCTGGATTCCCATGATATTCCGAGATTTTTAAGCTATTGCAATGGAAATAGAAAGAGAATGGAGCTGGCATTTTTCTATCTCTTTATGGGAGTGGGCGTGCCATCAGTATTCTATGGGGATGAAGTGTATATCGAGGGAATGAAAGAGCTGGAGTATCGGGCAGCCATGGACTGGCAGGCAGTAATGGAGCAGCAGATAGAAAACAACAGATTACAGGGAAATCTGGCAGAGAAGTTCAGCTGCTGGATTGTACTCCGAAAAGAGCATGTGGCGTTACGCAAGGGCAATTACCGGACAATTTATTGCAATGATATTACAGGAGCATATGTATTTTCGCGTAGTTTTGGGGATGACAAAGTCCTGATATTTTTAAATACCGGCACCGGCAGTGTGACACTGACATCAGTGGAAGTTCCACAGTTGCAGAAAGAAAAGATAATTCTTTCTTCCTATGAGGGAAAACTTTTGGCTGTTTTGTAAAAACAAAAGATATTTCTATAAATAGTATCGTTCTTTAAAAAAGATAAGAGACATCTTTACATACGTGTGGTATACTTTGGAAAAGAATACATGAAAGACAAATGGGGAATAGAAGTAACGGATGGAAAAAGTATACTTTTCAAAAGAAATCAGCCCGGAGAAGGTATTAGAGATGTATCAGCTTCTCGGGAAGAAGCTGGACGGCAAAGTGGCGATCAAGCTTCACTCCGGTGAGGCGGGGAACCAGAATTTTTTAAAACCGGAATTCTGGAAGCCGGTCATTGATTACGTTGGCGGTACCGTTGTGGAATGCAACACTGCATACGAAGGCGAGCGTAATACAACCGCCAAGCACAAAAAGACGCTGGAGGCACATGGATGGAGCCGGTACTTTAAAGTCGATCTTCTGGATGCGGAGGGACCGGATCTGGAGATTGCGATCCCGAACGGCAAAGTCATTCAGAAGAACTTTGTAGGAAAAGACCTTGCGGATTATGATTCGCTTCTGGTTCTTTCCCATTTCAAGGGACATCCGATGGGAGGATACGGCGGAGCGCTCAAACAGCTTTCGATCGGCATTGCATCTTCCGCCGGCAAGGCATATATTCATGGTGCAGGAAAGCCGGAAGATATCTGGACGGCAGACCACGACTCTTTCCTGGAGTCTATGGCGGATGCGGCATCTTCCGTTGTCGATTACTTTAAGGGGAATGCAGTTTACATCAATGTCATGAAAAATATGTCGGTTGACTGTGACTGCTGTGCAGTGGCGGAGGATCCGTGCATGGAGGATATGGGTATCCTGATTTCGACAGATCCGATTGCAATTGATCAGGCATGCCTTGATCTGGTCTATGCGAGTGACGATCCGGGCAGAGATCATCTGCTCGAGCGAATCGAATCCAGACATGGCGTACACACCATCGAGGCAGCAGCAGCCTTAGGTTTCGGAACCCGCGAGTACGAACTGATCACGGTTGCCTAGACCGGGAATCAGCGAGGTGACGAGGCAGATATGGCTTCATTAAAAAAAGATACCGCATACTATCACCTTCCGGGGCTGTTTGAATTTTATGAACTGTATCGCGTGTTTCTGCCGCTGTTCTATGAGCACAGGGAATATTTTTACGACTGGTGCGACATCGGATCGATCTATGGTGCACCGGCGGACTGTCTCTGGGGCGGAGGCCGCGTCGGGTTCGGAGATCACGACTCCGCGGAGATTCTGGCGTTGCTGCGGGAGTACGGAATTTCTGCCCGGCTGACGTTCAGCAACTCTCTGCTGCGGGAGGAGCATCTCTCGGACCGGAAATGTAATGACCTGTGTGCCCTGTTTGAGGAAGGTGGGGATCAAAGAAACGGTGTGATCGTTCACTCGGATCTGTTGTTAGCGTATTTGAAGCAGCAGTATCCGGGGTTCTATTTTGTCTCCTCGACCACCAAGGTTCTGACGGATTTTGAGGATCTTCGCGGGGAGATCGACCGGGAGGATTTCCGCTATGTCGTGCCGGATTTCCGGCTGAATAAGGCGTTTGCGCAATGGGATACGCTGACCGGATGGCAGAGGGACAAAGTGGAATTTCTTTGCAATGAATGCTGCTGGTTTGGCTGCGGGGACAGGAAGCGCTGTTACGAAGCCGTCAGCCGCAAAAATCTCGGAGAAAGCGGCGCGGAGCATCACTGCGCGGCTCCGGATGCAGAGGGCGGCTATCTGTTTTCCAAAGCGATGGCCAATCCGGGATTTATCGGTACGGACGCCATAAAAAATATCTACCTGCCCATGGGATTTTCCCAGTTCAAGATCGAGGGGCGGGGACTTGGCAGTGCGCTGATTCTGGAGTTCCTGCTCTACTATATGACGAAACCCGGGTATCAGCTGCACGTCAGGGAAAAAATCTATCTGGACAATATGCTGGATCTGTTCTGAGCGGCAGCAATGGGCGGCAGGCGGGAAATGGCACTGTTTTTCAAAAAAACAGTGCTTTTTTTGCGGGAAGATGTTAAGATGATCAGATAAACACACAAGAGATCTTATAGAAGGAAAAGAACTTATGAAGTTAGCAGAATTTAAGGAAAAATATATCGGAGACCGGGCATTTTATAAAAGATATTTATATCTGGCGCTGCCCATGATTGTACAGAATGCGATCACGAATCTTGTCAGCTTTCTGGATAACATCATGGTGGGACAGCTCGGCACGGAGCAGATGTCCGGGGTTGCCATCGTGAACCAGCTCATTTTTGTATACAATCTGGCGATTTTCGGCGCGGTTTCGGCAGCCAGTATTTTCGGGGCGCAGTATTACGGCAAGAGGAATCACAAGGGACATATGTATTCCTTCCGCTTTAAGCTATATGCGGCGTTGCTTGTGACGGGGCTTACCATTCTGCTGTTTCTAACATGCGGGGACAATCTGATCTCGCTTTATCTGACGGATACCGCCGGAGACGGGGCGACGGATGTGGCGCTTGGGTATGGACTGCAGTATCTTGGGATCATGGTAGTGGGACTGGTTCCGTTTGCGGTCAACCAGGCGTATGCGACGAATATCAAGGAGACGGGACAGACGATGGTGCCGATGGTTGCGAGCTTTGTCGCTGTGGGAAGCAATGCGCTGTTAGATTATCTTCTGATCTTCGGAATCGGACCGTTCCCGGAGCTTGGTGTTGCCGGCGCCGCGCTTGCGACGGTGATTGCACGCTACATTGAGGCGTTCATCATTATTGTCTGGGCGCACAGCCATACCGGACAGAACCTGTATTTAAAGGGCGCCTATACCGGATTTGGCATTCCGGGAGAGGAATTGAAGGCGATTATCGTGAAGGGATTTCCGCTGATGCTCAACGAGGTTCTGTGGGCGGCGGGTATGACGGCGGTCACACAGTGCTATTCCGTCCGTGGACTGGAGGTAGTGGCGGGACTGAATATAGCGACGACAATCACAAACCTGTTCAACATCATCTATCTGCAGCTTGGTTCCTGCATCAGTATCGTGGTCGGACAGTATCTGGGCGCCGGCGAGCTGGAAGAAGCAAAGGACGCAGACAACAAGATGATCGTGTTCAGTGTGTTCTGCTGCGTGATCGTGGCAGGTCTTATGCTGGTGGTCGGAGGATTTTTCCCGCAGATCTACAATACAACGGAGGAGATCAAGGCGCTTGCGACAAGCTTCATCGCCGTATCGGCGATGATCATGCCGTTCTGTTCGTTCAGCCATGCGTCGTACTTTACGCTGCGATCGGGCGGAAAAACGATGGTTACGTTCCTGTTTGACTCTGTTTTCACGTGGATCGTTGTCGTGCCGGCCGCGTTTGTACTGGCACGTTTTACAGGACTTGGCATTGTGAGTGTGTACTTTCTGGTGCAGGCGACCGAGCTGATTAAGGTGGTGATCGGATACCGCATGGTGCGGAGTAATGTATGGCTGGTGCAGATGGTGTAAAGGAATGGATTTGTTCGGTTGCAAGATCTGACAGATGATCGGCAGCATGAAGTCAATGTAGAAACAATAGGCGGTATCACGGGATGAAAGATTCGTGTGTTACCGCTTGTTTTATGCTAAGATAAAGGGGAGAGCAGCAGTGTATGGAAAAACAGGCACATACGGCAGCGGAAGGATAGCAGAAGATGGATGAATTTGAAAAAGAATGTCAGCTGATTATATTTATGCCGCAACAGCGGCGAAATACGGAGATCCGCTGGGACCAACCTATGACATGCTGCGCAGAACGAAGAACTGCCGGGAGATTATCGAATCCGCTTCCAGACCGAATGAAAATCTGGACAAACGATTGACGTTCGACGGTTTTCAGGCGTGGTATCTGGAGCGGGCAGGGCTTTTAGGGGAATAGCGTGGAAAGCGGAAATTTTAACAGGAGGTTGAGTTTATATGAAATATGCAGGTATGCCGATGGGCATGTGGATGATTTTTCACAAATCTTTTCAAAGAAATCTCACAGAGGTTTTGAAGTATGATGAAGAGGAAAGCAGGAAAATTACTGCTTTAGCAAAGAAAAAGTACAGAGAGCTCATAGAGAGACTTCCGGAATTTGAGAAGGCGGACAGATTCAAGATGAATATCGTGAATTGTGCCATGCTGTCTGCATTTTTCCTGAATATGCCAACACAGCCGGAGCTTTCGGACGCGACGAAGTATTATAAAAAGTCCATGATGACGGGGATGATGCAGCGGTTTTGCAGGATGAGCGGGAAGAAAAAATATTCGGAGTCAGATATCAAGGCAATGAAGGATACGGCAAAACTCAAAGCGGGCGACAGAAATCCGTATTCGTGGAATATGGACTTTTATGAGTATGAAGACGGAAGCGGATACGAGGCAAGATTTACAAGCTGCGGAATCTGCAGACTTATGGGAGAGTTGGGGCTTACCAGTCTGATACCTGCGATGTGCCGTCTGGATTATACAATGAGCGAAGCAGGCGGTGTGACGGATTTTGTCAGGGAATACACGCTTGCCTCCGGCGGACCTTATTGTGACTGCGGCTATAAGAAAAAGTAGACCGTTTATTTAGGGGATTTATTATGATCAGCAGATTACAGAGTGAATACACAGGCAGGGTTGCCGAGATATGGTTAGAGGGTAATTTAAACGCCCATTGTTTTATTCCGGCTCAATACTGGAGGGATAACTTTGAACTGGTAAAGGAACTGTTGGGACAGGCAGAGGTTTACGTATATGAGGATGCCCGGCAGATACAGGGATTCATCGGATTAAATGATGAATATATTGAGGGTATTTTCGTTTCTGATGAGATGCGGTCGCAGGGAATCGGAAAACTTTTACTGGATTTTGTGAAAAACAGAAAAGCAAAGCTAAGCTTAAATGTGTATCAAAAGAACATACGGGCGATCCATTTTTATCAGCGGGAAGGCTTTGCGATCCGGTGTGAAGGGTTGGATGAAGCTACCGGTGAAAAGGAGTATGTGATGACGTGGGAAAATTTCTATAACCAGAGATGATGGAGGGGTGTATGGTACTTGATTTTTACTATTTTTCATATCAATGTCTGTTGAATGACAACATGATCCGGCTGTTAAATGAATATCGGGATAAAATAGATATCAATCTATATGACATTTCCAACAATCATTTATTGGCGGGAGAAATGAAGATGTTTTTTCCCACACTGATTGTTCTGGATAAGAAAAAAAGATACTATAGTCCGCTCAGGAAGTCTTTTCTGGAGCAGGCAGCAAACGGAATATATCCGGAGGAGAAACCTTTTTTACCAACAATATCCAGAAATTTTACCAAAGGGATCATAGAGCCGCTCTCCTTAGACAAGTTCGACATCGCCTGTGAGTGCTGTGGGGACAAAACGTCTGAAGATTGTAAAAAGAAAATAGAATTTCTAAAACAGTACGAGCTGGATATCTATGGTTTTATTCATAAAAACGGGAAGGGAGAGCTCGTTGGCGGTGTGGAATACCTGCCTGCGAAGGTCATTCCATACGACATTCCACACGATGATGATATAGCGTTTCTGACTTGTGTATACATGACGGATGCAGCCTATGATTATAAAAGTGCTCCCCTTATGGAACTGGAAAAATATTTAGCGGGCGAATATAAAAGAATCCTTGCAATATCCGATGAAAAAGGCGTCTTTCCAAATGGGGATTTGGACTTTTTTATCAGCAATGGATTTCAGGATGAAGGTGTCATTTTTGAAGATGAAAATTATTGCAGATTACATTTGGTGACGAAAAAACTGTGATGAAGAGGTTAAAGCAGCAGGTTTGAGGGCGGTGTCAGACGCTCCGTAGATTTCTCACAGACTGCATAGTAGAAATAGTGCAATTTTTGCATGATATTATACAAGAAATATATGCAAATATATCGTATTATTGATAATATAGATTATATTAGCATCTAAGGAGCATCTGAGGAGAAAATATGGCAGCTGAAAGAAAAACATTGACACAGCTATTTGTGCCGATATGCGTAGAGACTTTATTTTATATGCTTTCAGGTATGGTCGATACACTTATGCTATCATCTGTAAGTGACCAGGCTGTGGGAGCTGTTGGAACAGCAAATACATATATAGGCGTTTTTATCATCATGTTCGGCGTAATATCGTCAGGTATGGTAGCGGTTATGTCACAAAATATCGGAGCGGGAAGACCTGGAGTTGCATATCAGGCCAGACAGCTTGGACTGATGTTTAATGCAGTGATGGGCATCCTGATGTCTGTTATTCTTGCTGTTTTTTCTGGTGGAATACTTAGAATAGTAAGTATTGCCCCGGCTTTGTTTGAACCGGCGGAAACATATCTTAAAATTGTTGGAGGCGCATGTTTTTTAAATGCACTGATTCCTATTTATTCCAGTTATCTGAGAGTGTTTGGATATACAAAGCACTCACTGATAGGAACGGTTGTTGGAAATCTCATTAATATAATACTTAATTCGGTATTTTTGTTTGTGTTTAACTGGGGAGTAATGGGAGTTGCCGCTGCCACAGTTATTTCAAGGGTTGTAAATCTACTGATTGTAGCAGGCATGGGCGCGGTACTTATAAAAGCAAAGCAGAGCCCGGAGCGAATTCCGTCCCGGAAGATACTTGCGCAGATCGTTAAGATAGGTTTTCCTTCTGCATTAGAAACAGCGCTTTATAATGTGGCAATGACACTGATAGTACGATTTATGAATCAGATGGATGCGGACGGAATGAATGTTACAGCACGTTCGTATACTATGCAGATAGCAAATTTCTCGTACTGTATAGGAGCTGCACTTGCACAGGCCAATGCTATTATGACTGGCTGGAGAATTGGGGCAAAGGAGTTTGAAGAATGTGACAGGGGTACGCGGAAAGCTGTGATATATGGTCTTATAACAGCAACGTGCTTCTCTGCGGCATTTGCAATGTCCGGACATTTTATCATTCATATATTTACGGATGACACACAAATGATAAATCTTGTGGTAAAGCTGTTGATAGTAGATATATTTCTTGAATTTGGAAGGGTGACAAATCTTGTATATGGACAGGCGTTAAAAACCAGTGGAGATGCAATTTTCCCGGTTATTATGGGTGCGATATTTATGTATCTGTTTGCAGTTGGCGGAACGTATTTTCTTGGAATACATATGGGACTTCAGGCTGTAGGAGCATATATTGCCATGGCAGCGGATGAGTGTGCGAGAGCTGTTGGAATGGTGTTTAGATGGAAAAGTGGAAAATGGAAAAGTAAGAGTCTTGTAGAACTGTAGGAGAGAATATGTACTTTGAATTGAAGGAAAACAAACCACATGGCACAAAGGACGATCCATTTAGCACATATCATATAGAGAATGCGGGGCGCTCATTTCAGATACCGGTACATTGGCATGATGAATTTGAAATTATATATGTAAGAAGCGGTTTTCTGACGGTAAGTATATCAGGAGAGAGCTATATTGGAAAAACAGGGGATGCGTTTGTGGTGTCGCCGGGCAATCTGCATCTTATGGGATCACAGACAGGTACTGTGGATTATTATACCTTCCTATTTCCGTTAAAGTATATATCTTTTCGTACAGATGACATGTTAGATGAAAAATTGCTTGAACCATTAAATAGCGGTCACTTGATGATATGTCCAAGAGTAAATGATACAGCAAAAGAACTGTGTGAACAGCTGATTAAGATATATGAGGCAAAAAACGATGAAAGTGAGTCAAAAATAACGACACAGGTCAGGACAAAAATAATTCTTTTACAATTTATTCTTGAAATGTGGAAGAAAGGATTTGTAATAGAAAATGATACAAGTGGCAGAAATACAGTAGAAAAAGAGATGGTTTCCTATATACAGCAGAATTTTACAGGAAAGATATCGCTGAGGGAATTTGGGGAACAGTTTCATCTCTCGGAAAAATATATATCGAGGTATTTTAAGGAACATTTTCATATTACACTGTCACAATATGTAACATACCTGCGGTTGGAGCATGCAAAGCAGCTGTTACAGGACACCGATATCCCGGTTACGGATGTAGCCATGCAGAGCGGCTATCAGAATGTAAGCTATTTTATCAGAAGTTTCCAGAAGGCATATGCGGTATCACCGCTGAAATATAGAAAAAATAATTATAGTAGATAAATTGATACAGGAAGCACAGTAGAGTTTCTATGATGCCACGATTATTGATAAATATACGATCGGGTGCAAGAATAGCAGCCGATCCGGCGGCTATAGGAAGGACAGGTAAGGTGGGAGTCGAAAAAATAAAGATACTTTTTTCCATATAACGTTTAAAATAGCTTGATTCCATCCCCAAAACAACATATCATGTACATAAAAGCAATCGTGAAGAGGACAGGAAAATATGAGCGCAGAAATGATAAATAACCATAAAAAAGTGGTGTTTCTGGATGTGGACGGCACGATGGTCAATGACCGGGGAGAGATACCGGAATCTACCAAAGAGGCGGTCCGCAGGGCGAAGGCGAACGGTCACAAGATGGTCGTCTGTACGGGAAGAAGCCGTTTCCAGATTTATGATGAGCTGTTGGAACTTGGGTTTTCCGGGATTGTCGGCGCGGCAGGCGTGTTTGTGATCGCCGATGGGAAGGAAATTTATCACGCATATATTGATGAAGAGCACAGGAAGAGCGTTTACGATTATCTGGAGGGCAACGGATTCCTGTTTTGCTATCAGGCGGACGACGGTGTGGTGTTGAACCGCCGCAGCAGTGAAGGAATCTTAGAGATCTACCGAAAGATGGGGATGAGCGAGGAGCGCCTTGTGCGTCTCACTGGAAACATGCATCTGACGGAAGAGCCTTGGAAGAATCCGAGAAATGAAAAGCTTCTATATTATAATGCGCCGTTTCCGGTGGCGAAGGTACATGCAGATCTGGAGCCTTACTTTGACACGGTGGCGATCAGCCTGGAAGGTATGGGAGAATATGCGGGCGAGATCGGCATCAACGGAATCAATAAGGCAACCGGCATGGAGCGATATCTGAAGGCGGCCGGCATTGCGAGAGAGGATTCCATTGCCGTGGGAGACGGTCCGAATGATCTTCAGATGATGGAATACGCAGGAATCGGTATTGCGATGGGCAACGCGCGAGAAGAAGTCAAGGAACGGGCGGACATGGTTACATCGTCCATCGACGACGATGGAATTTATCGGGCATTTGAAACATTGGGATTGCTGGCATAGAGGATAGTGCTATGGAAAAAAGAAAGCTGCGGATACTGACAGTCGTTGTATTTGCCGGTGTGCTGATATTTGGCGCACTGCGCGAGAACAGTACGGGAAGAGGAGAACTCGGAGAGATTCAGGTTGCCATGTGGAATTTGGGAAAAGTGGACAATCTGCAGCTTTCCTATGAATATCGCTGGAAGCAGAACGGAAGCGCCGGAGGAGAGACGATGCATGCATGGGCGGATATGCTGACAGGTGACTGGATAAGCGAACATTACACGACGGATGAGGATGGAACAAGACTTTACTTAAAGCAGTTCTGTGACGGGAGGAATCTGTATCATTACATTGACTGGAGTGGTGAGTGGGAGCAGATACTGCCGCAGCAACGGGAGAATACCGTCATTCCCGATTACGAAATGGTAACGGAACTGGGCTACGACGGGACAGATGTGGAAGACCTGGAGCGTGTCACAGAGGACGGGGCTGTGGAGATTACCTGCTCTTTTACGCAGGAATATTTAGAGGAGGCATGGGAGAATCAGGTGGCACAGGTGGAGAAGTCCTATGCTTTTTATGAAAAAAGCGGGGCGGACGAGAATGCGGTGAAGACGGCGGCACTCTCCGTCGAGCAGCACAAGCAGGCACATTACGAGGATATGACGGCGACCTATGTGGTCGATGAGAATCAGATTCTGCGAAGCATTGAATATCAGATTACGCTGATTATGCCGGAGATCACACAGGATCTTTCCGGCAATAAGATGCTTGGAAAAGATCGCAAGATGCAGATTATGGTGACGGCGGAAGTTGACCGCTACAATCAGGGCGGGATTGCCAATAAGGTGCAGCAGTATAAGACACTGGTGCAGGAATATATGGAGTAAGAGAAAAAGCTGCGCAGAGAGACGATCTACGCGGCTTTCTTTGTTTTATAGAGCGTATTCTACGGTGCAGGGATTGTACTTTACGGGTCGGTGAACTAAGGTGTAGCTATAAAGCTGCAGCTTTACAAAAGCATGACAGGTCCCTCGGAACGGTGGACAGCGACCTGTCCGGAAAATGGAGGAAGTATATGGATCAGACGAGGATCGGAACATTTATCGCAGTATTGAGAAAGGAAAAAGGTCTGACACAGAAAGAACTGGCAGAACAGATTGGCATCAGCGACAAGACGGTATCCAAGTGGGAGACCGGGAACGGAATGCCGGATATTGCATATCTGTCGCCGCTCTGTGAGGTGCTTGACATCAATGTAAACGAACTTCTGTCGGGTGAAAAGCTTCCTTCCGAAGAATATCTTGGAAAGGCGGAAGAAAATATGAAACATTTAATGCAGGAGAATCAGAATAATAAAAATGCAGGCAGATGGCAGGGGCTGGCGGGAATCGCATTGCTCGCAGTGGCAGTCTTTCTGGCATTTGGTTTGTCGCAGGCGAAAATCGGCTGGTATGTGGACTGCCCGTCCCTCATTCTTATGGTATGTATCTGCGTGGCGTGCGTGTTTTTCAGCGGCTGCCGTACCAAATATGAGGTGGTTCACTTCTTAAGAAAGATTGTGCTGCCCGCCGGTCTGCTGGTGATGGCCATCATGGTTCCGGTAGTGATTTACATGCTGTCAGACCCGTCGGCCATCGGACCGGGGATTGCGGTGATGGTGCTGACACTTCTGTACGCATCGGCAGCGTATCTTGTACTTTACATTATAGAGACGCGCATGGAGCGCAGGAGGAAGCAGAACTAGCGCGCCGTCCCTGCGGCTATGGGAAGAGAGCCCCTGGTGGCTCCGTTTCACAGACAATATAAAACCGCGCGAACCGAACTCGCCGGCATCTGCTATTGAAAACAGGGCAGATGCAGACTCAGACATCGGCTTCGCGCGGTTATATTTTGTTAGACAACAGGTGGCGTACGGTAGGCGGGAGCTGGGCAGTTGTTGTAATAGCCAGTCAAATATGGTATGGTAAAACAATCTAACAAATCAGTATCTGTCTATGAATAGCACGGTTAGACTTGTACTTGGGATAGCAATACATTGTCTAGTAATATATCAAACGTATGTATTATGGATTAAACGCCAAAATGCAATAGACATAAGTTAACCATTTATTTCATCTTTGTTATGGGAAATGGTTCTGTAAATTCCAGATTAACGGATGTAATGTAGCAGATTTTCACAACTTGGATATTGCATGCTGCACATCCTTGAATGAATAAAAAATAGAACTGATTTGTTTTCAGAATTTTAGTACCGCTGCCAGCGACAACAAGCGGAAGCTCTCCTGAAAACAAACAGTTCTATTTTTTATATTTCGTTGTCAATATGTTTTCTATTCTAACGCCCCTTTTACTTTTTTGCGGGAAATACACCGCTCCTCCCGATTGGCAAGTGCCTTCACCCTGCCTTCTAACAGAAGTTCTCTTCCTTTTTCATTTCTTGTATACACACAGTCATAGTTTCCAATATACGGATGCATGCATTTTTCAAAACGTTCCGCATCCTCCTTCTTTTTCGCAAAACAATTCGGAATGGCATAGAAACCGTTCAGTCCTTTGTGTCCTTTTCTTTTCACAAGTATGTAGCGCTGGTTGTCGATCACATCAAAAAATTCATTGACGCACTGTGCGAACAACGCTTTATCTCTTCCGCTTCCACCGGACAGATAAATAATATGGTTATCTGGTCCATGCGATTCTGCCACTACTTTGCAGTGCGTTTCTTCCAGAAGCTGCTGCTCCTCTAATGCTTTGCGGATTCCATTTCCAAATGCCTTTAATCTTTTTAGCGGACTGCCCAGCATGAAAATTTTCGGGAAACGTATCATAATTCCAGTCAGTCCGGCAGCAATGAAGAAATAGCAAATTCCGGCTAAATGTCCATTTCTGGACGCTGCCGCAACAACACCTGCCCCAATCGCCCCAATCAGGAGTATAATTCCTGACAGGATCATTGTAAGAATCGCATCCCAGAAAACAACACTTGTAACAAATTTGTCTTTTACCTCTGTCTCATCCACAATATCCATTTTGTCATAGACTGCCAGTGCACTGTTCCAACGGTCTTTTAACGTATCGCGCTGTCCCGACATTTTCAGCATTTGCCTGTTTATCCTGTCAATATTCGTTTTATTAAATGGAGTTTTAATAACTGACAACCGTTTCATTCCATTTTCAATCGTATTTTCTGTGTAATGCAGACCAAGAAAATGTTCCATCCTTCGTTCCAGCATACTGTAATCTTCGCTGATCTGATTGTCATCTGCCTTCAGTACTTCATTCCATGGTCTTAAGCAGACTAAATGCCAGATGTTACTTGTTTTTTCCGGCTGTTCTTTCATCACACGGATGGCACGCCCTCTCATCTGGTTGCTCAACATAAATGAGCCAACAAAGCTTGCAAGGATCAGGGAATTGATACACGGAGAATCCCATCCTTCCCCTAACAGTGATTTTGTGCCGATCAGCACCTGCATATAGCCTTTTGAAAAAACATCGGTTACTGCCCCTGTCAGAAAATGTGCATTTCCAACAGCTGTCACTTTAAGATAATCCGTTTCAGAAAGATTTCCGATCCTGCTGAATGTGACTTTTCCACTCGTTCCAATCGCCTGCTCTAATGCCTCTCTTGCCTCTGCCGGAATGATCACAATCGTCCCACAGAGTACACCAAAACGGATTTGTTTGTTTTTCTTTTCATTTTCACGACGGAGCATTTCAAAAAACGGAAGTACTCCAAGCGAGTTTACGTCGTATTCTGTATTTCCAATGGCTTTTTCATATTCTTTCCGGATGTAATCTGTCAAAACAAGCAGCCTTAAATCCTGACCGGATGCCTCATATTCATGGAACACAATATCACGGATGCTGTTACATTTTCCAAGGGAATTGGTAAGCATTTTTTCCACTGCCGCACTTTTTGTCATGACGACTTTTTTCTTTTCTATCAAACCACTGGATTTTAAATCAGCAATTAACAATTCACGATATGTCTTGTCACACAGGTATGAATCCACATCATCATACAAGAATCCCTGTAACAGACGCTCCATCCATTGCACATTCATGGCCGGTAATTTTTTTGCTCCCAAAAGTCTCTGTAATCTGGACGGAAATGCAACATTTTTGCTCTGTAAATAAATCAACAGTGATGCCAGATATGACGGATTATCCAGCAGCAGATCATCCGAGAGCTGTCCACTGAACCCCTTATGGCTTCTCACATATGTAAGAAACTGTGTATCCTGCATAATTTTTTCTGTCATTGCTTTGCTGCGTTCTTCAAAACGTCTGATTTCCTGCTCTTCCTCTTTTGTCGGATAGTTGAAGTAGACATAATCCTGATGCGGGCAGAGACTTCCCTCTTTTACGAGTTCCGGTATCGTGATCTCTTCATCAATCTCTCCACACATATTCATGTACCGCGTCCACATAGCCGGTGTGGAATCATACGGCGGTGTTGCGGTCAACGCTATGATTTTTAGGTTGTCCACCTGTTTTTTGAAATCTTCTAACGCTTTCCACCATTCGCTTCGCAGATGGTGGCATTCATCCAGACAGAGCACTTCGATTCCTGCCTCTTTCATCGCTCCAACCAGATCAAAACCGCTGTAATCTACTTCTTCTATCTCATTCTCCGCTAAGCACTCGTCTGTGCCTGTGCCACTCTCCGTCCCTGCATCTTCCTGCGTTCCCTGAAATCTTGTCATGGCACTGTGCAATGCCTGATAGGTTGCAACCGTGATCGCCTTTGGCTGTTTTAAATTCTGTGAAAGAAAATCTTCCCCCTGTATGCCCTCACATAAAAAAGCTTCCTCAATTCTTGCTACCCACTGCTCCCGGATCGTAATGGATGGTGCCAAAATCAGTGCTTTTCCGTTCATCCTGCGGATCAGTTCAATTCCCAATGTCGTTTTCCCGGAACCAGGTGCCGCGACAATATGTATTTTTCCATCTGACATGTATCTGTCTGCATGCTCCAAAACCCTTGCCTGATACTTTCTCCACGTTCCTTTAAACTCTAAAATACCCTCATAATTCATAACTGTCCATTTCCTTCTGATTATTCCACTGCTTCCGTGGTCTGTAACCATTATATACAACTGCCAATTTTCTTACAAGGAAGATTCCGTGTCCAATAAGAAGTATGCCTATGTTGAGATATTTAAATCATTCTGCATCCTCGACTGAGATAAATGAATTTGAATAGAATTTCAGATGTGCCTGTGATAGAATATTAATAAGTTTAACAAATCTGAAGTTGTGGAATTTCAATAATGCAGAATCTCTATTTTATATTATTTCTGATATTGAAACTGTAGTTTATGAATCAGCGCATTTCCAATATAAGAATCTTTCAGACAGATACAGTAATAATATGTAGCTGCTACATCATCTAAAATAGGAATTTCGATTCTATTTGGTCTTAAAATGTTATACCGGATTCCAACATCTGTATTGAATGAAGCAAAAGAAGAATTTTCGGCAATCGTATTGATTTCTTCGTTTGTGTTCTGTTCAATTAACTGGGAATCCGGCATATATTTTTTTACTACGTCACGCCAGAATCCCACCTCGGATGGCATAAGCATTGTAATTCCATTAATTTCAGAAAAATAGACGCCATCCTTGTTGGTTGGATGATCTACAGGTGGAAAACAATAATATAAGCGCTCACTAAAAGTTTTGAGGCAAATACAATTCTCATTCTCAAGTGGTCTGTTTAATACAACCAACTGATATTTGTTAGTATATAAACCGTTAAGCAGAGTCTGTTCATCCCGTATTTCTGACTGGAGTGTTTTTCCTACACAATAGTCAGCAAATAGAGGCAGAAATTCTCTGATTGGTACAGGAGCAATGCTGCCGATGGATAGGATATGTTTTGACTGTTCCAAACGAAGTGCGGCATCTTTCATTTCGTTTTCGAGAGAAACAATCTGTCTTGCATATCTGGCAACCAACTTTCCATTATCGTTTAACTGAATCTTTTTATTATTTCTGTCAAAAAGCGGTACATCGATTTCAGTCTCCAGTTTCTGCATGGATCTGGTTATTAAATATTGGTTCCAGAGAAGAAAATGGTAGTATGTATCCGCTTTTACAGGACTCTTATCTGGAGGAAATTACAAAAAACAGGGCGTATGTTCTTGCAAGAGAGCTGGCGAAGATAAAAGAGGAAGACTTTGTTATGCCAGAAGTTTCCGCAAAGTACGGAACCTTTGTAGATAATCAGGGAACCGGTGATATATACAGTTCCCTGATCACCAGACAGAATTGGGAAGGAAAAGATGAAGCGGTGATCTCTATTTACAGACAGGGGGAAATGGAAGGAAGCTTTGTGGATCATGGAAATGGAGAACTGAGCTTTACATCAGAAGACGGAAGTGTAAAAGGAATGATCAAAATCGACGGATGGAATGGCGCAAGTTTTAAAGTTACGGAAATATACGGGGAATTTCCATTTTCTGTAGGAGAAGAGTTCGAATTTCCTTTTGCCTTTTGATTTGTGATGCTCCGTGTCTATCCGGGCTTTGAGCGCTCCGCGGCTGTGGGCACACCCACGGAGTGTTAAAGCGTGGCAAGAGACATGGAATGAAATGGGGAGCGCGGCAGGAAGAAATTCCTGCCCCTTTTTCAATTACCGGTCTGGCTATGAGCTTCCGGACACAGCATCCCGCCGACCGGATTCTCTCTGTGTGCCTACAGAAGCGGATGCTCTGCGCGCGCCTTAAGGCGGTCGTAGCGCCGGTCGATCTCCTTCTGGATCTCCTCGGTCACGGAGCGGTACTCCTCCTTCAGCAGATGCCTGGTGCGTCCCATCATACCCAGCCATTCTGTGACAGGGATTTTCTTATTGCTCGAAGCAGGATCATAATTCAGCGCTGTGATGCCACGTTCGATTTCGTAGAGCGGAAAATAGCAGCAGTCCACGGCGGCGGCAATGACGCTCCGCTCCAGATTGGGCTTATCATTCCAGTTCAGCGGACAGGCGGACAGCGCTTTGATATAGGCAGTGCCAAACTCTCTGGAATAGGCGGCGGCTTTTGCCGCTTTCCGGATAAAATCGGCCGGATTTGATTCTGCGACCGTGGCGACATAGGGAATGTGGGTTGCGGCCATCAGCTCCGGTGTGTCCTTGTGGAAGAAGTTCTTGCCGTACTGCGTCTTTCCGACATGGGAAGTAGAACTCTTTGCGCCGAGCGGTGTGGAGTAGGAGAGCTGGTAGCCGGTATTCATGTAGCCGCCGTTATCGTACTCAAAAATGATCAGCTTATGACCGCGCAGGGCGGTGCCGAGTGCCGATCCCATACCGATATCCATTCCGCCGTCACCGCTCACCATCACAAAGGTAATCTCGCCGTCCGGATATTCCCCGCGCTTCTGGCGCTGGTGAAACGCCTCCACAACGCCGCTTAGGGTCGCCGCGCCGTTTTGAAACAGATTGTGCAGAAATGGAACGCGGAACGCGGTTTTGGGGTAGCCGGTTGTCACTACCATGCCGCAGCCGGTCTGAAACAGCAGGACGACATTTCCCTCGATGCCCTTTAACAGGAGGTTCACATTGATCGGAATGCCGCAGCCCGGGCAGGCACCGTGTCCCGGTGCGACGCGCATCGGCATGGCGGTCGTATCTTTTACGGAGCCGCCGGAGACTTTCATTTTCCCGGTTGCGGGATCAAAGGTGCAGGTGGTGAGACCCGGCGAGGATTCTTCCTTTGTGACAGGCTTAAAATACTGCGGCTGCATCGCCGGAGCTGCCATCGACTGGTCAGCCTTGCCGGAAGTGCCCGAAGCCTGGTCCGCTATTGTGCGGTCAGCCCTGCCGGAGGCACTTGAAATCATATCTTCGTTGATAGAGGCTGCCTGGTGTGAAACCGCCGTCACCGCGTCTGTCCCGGAGAAAGATGTCCCTGCGGAATCTGCCTCATCCGAAGCTTCCGTGCCGGCAGTAACGCCGTAGTAATCGAACGCCGGAGCGTCCGGCGAGAGTGCCTCTTTAAAGAGGGCGAGGGCGTCCTCCACGAAAAAGTCCTTGCCGCCGAGACCGTAGATCCGGCTTAAAATGCGCGGCGGGTGCGGCAGGGAAGAGAGAGCGGCCTTTAATTCAAGCGACATGTTGCCGCCCCCGGCGCCGTAGCTGTCCTGCCGGTCTGCTGCCAGAATCGTGGAAGCATTGTGGCAGAGCACCCGAAGTTCCTTAGCGGGGAACGGGCGCAGAACGTAGAGGGTGATCACGCCTGCCGCTATGCCGTCCTGCCGCAGCCGGTCGACGGCTTCCATGGCGGTATGGTAGGAGGAACCGAGCACGAAAAGCAGAACCTCGGCGTCCTCGTGCCGGTAGGCACCGCAGAAGGAAAGTTCCCTGCCGGAGAGGGCGGCATATTCTGTAAACAGCTCCGGCAGCTTGTTTCTCGCGGCTTCCATGGCGAGATGGAGCTGGTAGCGGTTATTGATGACATCCGGCTCGTTCATATAGGAACCGATGGAAACCGGATGCGCGAGATCTAAGACGCTGGCGTAAGGAAGCTCCCCGGCGGCGCCGCAGGTGCCGGTGCCGGCAAATGCGGAGACCTTCGGGTTGTCACAGGAAAGCTTTTCCCCGATATAGCGGGTGACGGTGTCATCATTCTCAAATACAAGGCACTTGCGCTTCTGATGGCTCGTAAAAAAGCCGTCGAACGCGACTGCGACCGGGAGACGGACAGCCTCGGCAAGCTTTAGACCGAGCAGGTTAAAATCATAGACTTTCTGCGGTTCATCGGCAAAAAGAATGATCCAGCCTGTGTTGAGCAGATACATGACGTCGCTGTGATCGCCTTTGATGCACAAAGGGCCGGAAACCGTGCGGCATGCAACATTCATGACCATCGGCATGCGTGTGCCGGACTGCACCGGAAACTGTTCTAAGGCGTACAAAAGCCCGTTGGCGCTGGTGGCATTAAATACACGGCCTCCAGCGGCTGAGGCGCCGTAGCAGATGCCGGCGGCGCTGTGTTCTCCCTCGGCGGCGATCAGGGCAATGTCGTGAAGCCCCTCCGCGCCCATGACATCCAGATTTTCCGCAATCTGTGTAGAGGGCGTGATCGGATAATACCCCATGACGTGATAGTTGATCTGCTTTGCGGCAAATGCAGCAAGCTCATTGCCGCTGTCATACATAATTTTTTGTTTTTCCATATCATTCTCCATTCTGCAGACGCTGTGCGCCGGTACGATTCACGGGTGCTGCCTGCATTTATACGACGCCTCCGTCGACCCGCTTTTCGTCGGTAAAAGAATCGCTCGTGATCCAGGAATTCGCACCGACGGTCTGATAGCGGATGGCGTCGGGCAGCAGATGCTGATTCGGAAGAAAATGCGGTTTTTCCGGGTAATCTTTTTCGAGTGCCGGCACGAGTGCGCCGGTGGGGCAGACTTCCACACAGCGCAGGCAGCCCTTGCAGTGATAGTAGTCAAGCCCCCGGTTGACCATGCAGTTTTTTCCGCGGTAGGTGCCGGGAGCAAACTGGAAGACCATATCCGGGCATGCCGTGTCACACAGTCCGCAGTTGATACATTTTTCCTGGATAAAAAGGGGAATGTACCCTTCGCGCGAGGCGGTCAGATCGTTGGACACGGTGCTGCCGATCCGCGGATTGACGCCGCCGGCCGGAGCGTTGGCATAGCCCCAGACATACCGGTCCGCCGGGGCATCCGGCAGAGGGGCGAGGTTGCGGTCACCCTGAGCCATTTTGACATTTTCATATCCCAGGCGCAGACCCGAGAGATTGGCTTCGATGAGTGCGGGGTATTTTTTCCCGACCGTATCGCGGCAGAGCGTCTCGGCATCTTCCCGTGGGATAAAGCCGCTGGCGCGCACCAGAGCGCCGAGCATGACCATGTTGATGCGGGAATGACTTTCCATCGCAAGTGCGAGGGCATCCAGACAATAGAGTTCTCCGATGGAAATATGGTATTTATCTGCCGCCTCGTCAGCGGACAAGGGGGTATTTAATACGATTTTGGTGTCTACGGTGACGCCGTCCAAGACCGGGTAGGTGCCGATCAGTCCTTCGTGAAAGATGCCGAGCAGATGTGGCCGGGTCACGGGGCTGTTGACGCGCAGCGGGCGGTCGTCTGCGCACCAGCGGACATACGCCTTGACCGGTGAACCGCGCTTTTCGGAGCCGTAGCTGGAAAAGCTTAAGGAATTGAGCGAAAGCGACAGTGCGCCGAGCTCTCCGAGCATTTTTCCGCAGAGATTGGCGCCCAGCCCGCCGATGCTCTCCAGGCGGATCTCATAGGAACCGTTTTCATTTGTGACAGGTAAGGATAATGTATTTTTCACGTAAATCTCCATTCCTGCGCGGGCAGCCGTGCATGGGAAAATACCAGACACCGGCTGTGCGCATGCAGCGATAACAGGCTATCTTGTGGTAGTATGCCGCTTTTTCAGAAAAAAATCCTATGCAAGTGTAAAAAAGAGAAGTAAAATAGGAAAGGAATTTTTACAATGAAACAGAAAAGATGATGGACAACATGTTGCAGAAGATCACAGATTTTATAAAAAAAGAAACGGTACTCACGATCGCCACAGCCCTCGCTGTGGCATCGGCATTCTGGGTGCACCCGGGTCCGCAGTACGTGGGCTACATTGACTGGCGCGTGCTCGGCATTTTGCTGTCGCTGATGCTGATTGTGGCAGGATTTCAGAGCAACGGACTGTTCGATGCGATCGGCAGCCGGCTTCTGGCAAAGACAAAGAATACCGCGCAACTGATGCTGGTACTTGTTTTTTTGTGCTTTTTTTCCAGCATGTTTATCACAAACGATGTCGCACTTCTGACGTTTGTGCCGTTTGCGTGCACAATCCTGCAGAAATGCCACCAGGAGCGGCTGATTGTGACAGCGTTTGTGCTGCAGACGCTTGCAGCGAATCTGGGGAGCATGCTGACGCCGATCGGAAATCCGCAGAATCTATATCTTTACAGCATCTCCGGTGCCGGGCTGGGTGAATTTGTCGGATGGATGGCACCGTATACGCTCGTGTCAGGTGTGCTTCTGCTGCTTGTCGTGTTCGTGCTCAGCGCGGGCAAGCGCCGGATCTCGCTGGAGACGGGGGCACTTTTGCAGACGTCCGGAGCAGCCGGCAGGAAGAAAAACGGGATTTATCTGGCGCTCTTTGTGTTAAGCCTGCTTTCGGTAGCGCGGGTGCTTCCGTGGGAGCTGATGCTCGTCGTGGTGCTCATTGTACTCATTTTTACGGATCGCGCGGTGTTTTTGCAGGTGGATTACTGTCTGCTGTTTACGTTTATCAGTTTCTTCATCTTCATCGGCAATATGGGGAATATCGGGGCGGTACGGTCTGTCCTGCAAAGTCTTGTGGCGGGCAGGGAACTGGCGGTTGGCATCGGTGCGAGCCAGATCATCAGCAATGTTCCTGCGACACTTCTTCTGGCAGATTTTACGCACGATCTGAAAAATCTTACGATCGGCGTGAATCTGGGCGGACTGGGAACGCTCATCGCTTCGATGGCGAGCCTGATCTCTTATAAGATCTACGCGCACAATTATAATAAGACCAAGGGGCGGTATCTCCTGTGGTTTACGATCGCAAACGTACTGTTTCTGGCAGTACTCGTGCTGGTCTATGTTTTTATCTCATAGGAAGTGGCAGTAGCACAGATGGGAGAATCCGGCAGAAGAGCGGATGGAGAATACGACAGAAGAGCGGATGGAGAATACGACAGAAACCCGGATGGGAGGAATGGATATGAGTGATAAAAAAATGAATGCGGAAAGTCTGCGGGGAACGGTCCGCGTACTGTTATCGGCAGTCTGTTTCAGCACCGGAGGCGTTTTAATCAAGTCGATTCCGTGGTCGTCGGTGACGATCCAGGGAGCGCGCAGTATTTTCTCGGTGCTGGTTGTGGGATGTTACATGCTTCTGCGCCGCCAGAAGTTTGTGTGGAATAAGACGGTGCTCTTCGGTGCGGTGTGCAATACGGTGATGGCGTTTGCCTTTGTGGCGGCGACCAAGCTCACGACGGCTGCCAATGCGATCGTGCTGCAGTTCACAGAGCCGGTGTTTGTCATTCTCCTGATGTGGCTGATCTTTCATAAAAAGCCGGGGCGGGATGCGGTGTTTGCCTGCGCGGGAGTCTTTGCAGGGATTCTCTGCTTCTTTTATACGTCGCTGGATGCCGGAGCCATGGCGGGGAATCTGCTTGCGATTCTCTCAGGTCTTGCCTATGCGCTTGTGATGATGCAGAAGAAATTCCGCGGAGCGGACTTTGAATCGTCGCTTCTGGTATCCTGTGCGCTGAGCGCGGCGATCGGAATCCCGTTTTACGGGCAGGAGAACGAGATGTCACTGCATATCTGGTTCTTCGTGCTGCTGCTCGGCGTGGTGCAGTTTGGTCTGTCCTATGTGTTCCTGTCGCGGGGACTGGATGCGGTCTCTCCGGTCACGGCGTCGCTGACCTCGACGATCGAGCCCATCTTAAATCCGATTCTGGTGGCTGTCTTTTATGGGGAGACAATCGGTGCAACTGCTGTCATCGGCGCCCTGCTGGTGGTCGGTTCGGCGACGGTCTACAATGTAAGGCAGGCAAAAAACGCTGCCTGAATCCGTACAAAAAGGCTGGAAGAAGTCATACAAAAGGTACAAAAAAGACAAAAATATATGAGCAGCCGGTAAAATATTTGTTAAAAAAGGAAATTGCTGAACAAAAAGTGTCATGCTATAATAACTTCTAAATTCAGATATCAGATGACATGTGCAAGGGAGCACCGCGGTAGCGGCTGCTCTCTTTTTTTTATGTAATTAGGAAACTTCGTTCCTATTACATAAAAAAGCTTCGCGGGGATGCGCACTGCGGCGGAGACGAAAGATGTCGCAAGAGCGACCCGCCGTAGGCGGAGAATCCTGCAGGCAGGATTCTTATTTATTCCATAGGAAATACCAGATTGCACTAAGATGTGAAAGCCGGGCTGCCGCAGATAAAAAACCACCGCGCAATTATATGGTGAGCGGTAGACACAGACAAAAAAGAACAGTTTTTGGAGGAGGAGAAGAATGCAGACGGAAGAGATTTTAAGTGCCGGAATTGATATTGGAACGTCGACGACGCAGCTTGTGTTCAGCAGGATGATTCTCCAGAACACAGGCGGATTTGGCAGAATTCCACAGATCAAGGTGGTGTCCAAGGAGGTCATCTACGAGAGTGAGATTTATTTTACACCGCTGTCATCCCGGGAGGAGATTGACGGGGAGCGCGTGCATGAGATTATAAAAAAGGAATATGAGAAGGCGGGCGTTTGTCCGGCAGATCTTGCAACCGGAGCCGTCATCATCACGGGGGAGACTTCACGGAAAAGAAATACCGAGTCGGTAGTGCGGGCGATCGCCGATGTGGCGGGAGAGTTCGTCGTGGCGACAGCGGGAGCGGATCTGGAGTCTGTTCTGGCAGGAAAAGGTGCGGGAGCCGCGGATTTGTCCCAAAAGACGGGGAAGCGGGTAGTCAATCTGGATATCGGCGGCGGCACGACAAATATCTGCGTTTTTGAGAACGGAAATATGGTTGATACGGCATGCCTCGACATCGGCGGCAGACTGATCCGCGTGAAGGATGGCAGGGTGACCTACATGGCGCCCAAGCTGCAATGGCTGTGCGGCAGGCTTGAGATTGATCTTGCGGAGGGCGGAACGGCAGAACTGGAAAAGCTGCGCAGACTCACCGCTGCGATGGCGGAACTTCTTGCGGAGGCAGTGCATCTGGCGCCGGAGGCAGCAGAGCTTTCCTACATGCAGACCAACCATCTTCTGGCGGATGGCACGCCGCCCGATATTGTGATGTTCTCCGGTGGGGTGGCGGCATGCTTCGGGGAAGAGGAGGATCTGTTCCGCTATGGGGACATCGGAATCCTTTTGGCGCAGGCGATCCGGAAGAACGAAGCGTTTCGCCGGGCGGCAGTGACGGATGCGCGGGAAACCATGCGGGCGACGGTGATCGGCGCGGGAAACTACAGCATGAACATTTCCGGAAGTACGATTGAGTACACGACGAAACCGTTTCCGTTAAAAAATATTCCGGTGGTGAAGCTTTTGCTGGAGCGTGAGGAAGAGATTGAAAAACTGCCGGAAAACATGCACCGGGCGCTGCAGCTTTACCGGGAGGATCAGGAAAAAGACCGGCAGGTGGCGCTTGCCATGAAGGGGTTAAAGTGCCCTACTTTCGCACAGGTACAAAGAATAGCAGAACTGATTGCAGACCAGTATGTCAGGGAGTGCGGCATGGGCAGGCATCTGATCCTGGTGCTTGAGGAGGATATCGGAAAAGCAATCGGGCAGGCGCTGCATCACAGACTGAAAGAGAAGTGCAGCGTTATCTGCATCGATGGAATCAGCTGCGGGAGCGGAGATTTTATTGATCTGGGCGAACCGGTTGCATCGGGTAACGTCATTCCCGTGATAGTAAAGACATTGATATTTAATGGTTAGGAGTAGCTTATGATATTAAAGACACGGATGCTGGGGCAGACCTATGAATTTAAGGATGTAAAAGATGTGCTGGCAAAGGCGAGCGAGAAAAAATCGGGAGACGAGCTGGCAGGTGTGGGAGCGGAGAGCGCCTTAGAGCGGATTGCCGCTAAGGAGGTGCTGGCGCAGCTGACCGTGGCGGATTTAACAGAGCATCCCGTGGTGCCCTACGAGGAGGATGCGGTGACGCGGATCATTCAGGATGATATCGATGAAACGGTCTACGGCACGATCAAGGACAGAACGATCCAGGAGATGCGGGAGTGGATTCTCTGTGACGTCACAGACAGCGGGGCGCTGATGCGCGCAAGCCGGGGAATGACCAGCGAAGTGATTGCCGGGATCTCCAAGATCATGAGCAATATGGATCTGATTCTTGCTGGAAGCAAGATCCGGGTGACGGCGACCTGCAATACCACGATCGGCACAGAAAACGTGCTCGCGTCGAGACTGCAGCCCAATCATCCGGTGGATGATGTGGAAGGCGTGGCAGCCAGCACCTTAGAAGGACTCAGTTACGGCATCGGCGACGCTGTCATCGGGCTGAATCCGGCGATTGATACGGTGGACAGCACGCTTGCAATCTGGAAAGTGCTCGGGGACATCCGGGATAAATATGAGATTCCGACACAGACCTGTGTGCTCTCACATGTGACGACACAGATGGAGGCGCTTAGAACCGGGCAGGGAAGCGCCGATCTGTGTTTCCAGTCGATTGCGGGATCGGAGGCGGCGCTCTCGGCGTTTGGCATCAACACCGGGATGCTGTCGGAGGCGGAGATGCTGTTTCGGGAGGAGGGACCGGCAAAGGGACCCAACGTCATGTATTTTGAGACCGGGCAGGGTTCGGAACTGTCGTCCTCGGCGGCGTTCGGCAGCGATCAGCAGACGATGGAATGCAGATGTTACGGTCTGGCACGGCACTATCATCCGTTTCTGGTGAACACGGTGGTAGGTTTCATGGGGCCGGAGTATATCTACGACACCAAGCAGCTCACAAGGGCGGCGCTTGAGGACGTATTCTGCGGGCATCTGCACGGACTGCCGATGGGCTGCGACGTATGTTATACGAACCACATGCCGACCGATCAGAACGACTCGGAGACGATCCTGACACTTCTGGGAACGGCGGGCGTTCACTATGTGATGGGACTGCCGCAGGCGGATGATATTATGCTGATGTATCAGTCCACCAGCTATCACGATGTGGCGAGTATCCGGCAGCTGCTGAAAAAGGAGCCGATACCGGAGTTTAAGGCATGGCTTGAAAAACGGGGCATCTGGGAAAACGGGCATCTCGGCCCGACCGCCGGAGATCCGTCCATATTTTTTAAATAGGAGGAACGGGATTTATGAGTGAAAAAGAGACCGCCTGCCTCCGCGATATTACAGAGACAGACATTATGGAATATATGCAGGTGGAGCACCCGCACAATGAAAAGGAACTCTGGAAGATGAAGCATGCGACGCCCGCGCGGATCGGGATCGGACGGTGCGGCGCACGCTACACGACCGAGGCGCAGCTCCGGTTTCTGGCGGCACATGCGGCGGCAAACGACGCGGTGTTCAATGAAGTGCCGGAGGAAGTGGTAAAGGAGCTTGGCGTTTTTGAGGTGCGGACAAGATGCGCCAATAAAAACGAAATGCTCCTCCGCCCGGACTGGGGCAGGGAGTTTTTGCCGGATGCCAGACAAAAAATTGTGGAAAACTGTGTCCATCATCCGCAGGTACAGATCTATTTCGGCGACGGGCTGTGCTCGCCGTCTATCAGGGCGAACATTCCGGATCTGTTTCCAACCATAAAAATGGGTCTGGAGGATAAGGGAATTACCGTCGGGACGCCGTTTTTCGTGCGGTATTGCAGAGTGAATACCGCGCGGACGGTCGGACCGCTCCTGGATGCGGAGGTGACCTGCGTGCTCATCGGAGAGCGCCCGGGTCTTCTGACGTCAGAGAGCATGTCGGCATATATCGCCTACCATGCGAGACCGGACATGCTTGAGTCGGAGTATACGGTCGTATCGAATATCAGCAGGCACGGTGTGCCGCCGGTGGAGGCAGCCGCACATATTGCGGATCTGATCGCACAGATCCTGGAAAAGAAAAAAAGCGGTGTAGAATTTTCAAAAGCAGAATAAAGACATGGTTGCGAAGAAGCACAGGCGGGACGTCTGTGCTCTTTTTCTATAGGAGCAGCAAGACAGACAAAGGAGGATACGTTATGGAGAAAAACGAAGGAGGTCAGCTGGTGCGTGCTCTCGGACTGAAAGAGTCGATCAGTATGACGATAGGAACGGTAGTAGGAGTGGGACTGTTTACCTGTGGTTCCTCACAGATTGGATATGTCGGATCGGGGATTATTGTAATTACATTTTTATCCCTGCTCATTTCGATCTGGCCCTGTCTGATCTACGGCGAGATGTCAGCGGCACTTCCGTGTGCCGGAGGTACTTACAATTATGCGAAGCGCGGACTCAACCGGGTCTGGGCGAATCTGGCAGGCTGGCATTACATCATCTCCGTGGTCGGCATCGGCGCGGGCGAGACACTGGCATTTTCCAATTATTTTAAAATTCTGTTCGGAGAACTCGGCATCAATATCGAGGGAGTGGATTCTCGGATCATTGCGATTGTGCTGGTTCTGTTTTTCCTGATCTTGAACTTCCGGGGAATTGAGATGTCTGGAAAAGCGCAGACGGGATTCATTTTCTTCTTCTGGGGCTGTGCCGTGGCATGGTTCTTATATATGATACCGCACATTCACCTGGACTATTTCGGCGGGATCGCCATGGATTCCCTGCCGCCGTTTAAGGAAATGATGTACATTTTCGGACTGGTATGGTGGTGCTATACCGGATTTGAGACCTGTGTATCGATGGGTGCGGAGACGAAATATCCGCAGTATACGCTTCCGAGAGCGTTAAAAGTATCGGTATTCCTTGTATTTGCAGTCAACGCGTTATTCCAGTGGTTTCTTGTCGGACTGGTGCCGCACGAGTTTTACCACATCCTTGCAGTGGCAGACGCACCGTATGCGGAGGGACTCCGGGCTGCCGGACTGGTGGGCTTCCCGATCATTCTGCTCTGCATCGGCATTGCATTCGGCGGCGATCTCTCCACCATCAATCCGGGAATTGCAGCACCGGCGCGCTACATCTACACGATGGCGGAGGACGGTTCCCTGCCGAAGTTCTTGTGCAAGGTACATCCGAAGTATAAGACACCGTATATGGCGGTTCTTGTGGTCGGCATCATCAATATTATCCTGATTGCAACAGGGTCAATCAATTATATCGCGTCGGTATCGCTGATCTCACTCGCAGTATGTTATATGATTGGCTGTCTGGCTTACCTTGGCTTAAAGAAACACTATCCGGATATGAACCGGCCGTACAGGGCGCCGGCAGGAACGGTCGGATGCTATGTCACGATTGCAGCCTACACTATTATTCTGATTTTCGCAGACCGCATAGCGCTTCTGACGGCGGCGGTTGTGACTGTGGCAGCGATTGTCTACTGGGCGCTTTTCACCAGAAAGCATGAGAATAAGATTCCGTCCATTGAGGAGGAGATCGGTATCCTCGAGGAGCCGTCCCCCCAGGAAAAGGCAAAGATGGACAAGGAGTACCGGATCTGGAAAGCCGGCACGATCCTTGTGACGGTGATAGCACTTGGCATTTACATTATTCCGGTCTTATTTTAAAATTTAAGGGATTGGAAAGGAGCACGGTATGAGACTTTATGAGGGTAACATTTTAACCTGTGACAAAGAGAACCGGATTGCACATTATTTGTTGGAGGATCAGGGGAAAATCCTTTACTGCGGGGACGAGCTGCCGGCCGGCTGTGTGGCGGCGGAGCGCGTGTCCACCGGGGAGGGGGCATTGATTCCGCCGTTTGTGGACAGTCATATCCATTTCGCAAGTTACGCGACGTTTCATGCCGGGCTCAATGTCATGAATGCGCAGAGCAATGAGGAGATTCTTCAGATGCTCCGGGAGCATGTGAAGAAAACGAAGGAAAAGCTGGTGATCGGGTTTGGCGCATCGCCGTATTCCGTGTCAGACGGACATCTGGTGCGCAGGGTGCAGCTGGATGAGGTGTGTCCCGACAAACCGCTCTTTCTGGTAAAGTACGACGGTCACGCGTGTGTCGTCAACACGGTGCTGTTAAACGAAGTGCGCGGCAAGGTGCAGCATCTGCGCGGTTTTCATGAGGATACCGGGGAGATGAACCAGGAGGCATTTTTCGCCGTCTCGGATTATATCACAGCTTCGCTCTCTACGGTGCAGCTGGTGGCGCACATGCAGAAGGCGCTGGACGATCTGGCTGCGCGCGGCATCGGCATGATCCATACGGTCAGCGGCGTCGGCTTTGCGAGAGATCTGGACGTCGATCTGGAGCGTTTTTTTGCGCGCGGCATCACAAACGGCATGCAGATGCGCGTGTTTATGCAGACGCTCGATGTGAATAAGGCGGTAAAGCGGAAGCTTCCGAGAATCGGGGGCTGTTTTGAGACAGCGCTTGACGGATGCTTCGGTTCCATGGATGCGGCACTGCTCTCGCCGTATGAAAACACGTCGGACTGCGGCGTACTCTACTATTCGGATGAAAAAGTGACGGAATTCTGTAAGGCGGCAAACCGCGCCGGTCTGCAGATCGGGATGCACGCGATCGGCGATAAGGCGTTTGTGCAGGCGGTGCGTGCCATCAAGGCGGCGCTTGACGATCTGCCCAGAGAAGATCACAGACATACGATCATCCATGCATGTCTGCCGACTGCGGAGGAGATTGCGGTCTGTGAGCGGTATCACATCAATCTGGCAGTGCAGACGGCGTTCATTGACTGGCCGCAGGAGCCGGACAGCTATCTGGAGCAGATCCTCGGAGAGCGTGCGGGCAGGCTGAATCCGATCCGCACATTCTGCGAACACGGACTGATTTTAAGTGCGGGATCGGACGGACCCTGCACAGATCCGGACCCGCTTTTATGGATGTATAAGGCATGCAATCACAGCAATCCGGCAGAATCCATCTCCGTGCAGCAGGCGCTGCGCATGTGTACCTACAACGGATATTACACGACCTTTGATGAGAGGGAGCGCGGAAGTCTGGAAGCGGGAAAAATAGCGGACATGGTGTTGCTGGACCGCAATCCTTACGACATCCCGAAGGAGGAACTGGCTTCCGTCAAAGTGAAGCAGCTCTACCTTCGGGGGCAGGAATATAAAAAAGGAAACGGCGGCGGAGCCGCACAGATTCTGCGCGGAATGATAAAGCGGGGAAAATGCTGACCGGCATTTTTCCCAGTTAGGGTGATCTTACAGATATTTTACATATCCCTTCTAAATTTTACACAACGCACCCGAACAATTTTACAAACCTCCGATATGATAGAAGAAATAAGAAGCTATCATATCGGAGGTTTTTGTATACATGGAAAAACAGACACTGGTATGGGCGCACCGCGGTGCAAGCGGCTACGCGCCTGAAAATACACTGGAAGCATTTCAGAAAGCGGTTGAGATGGGCGCAGACGGCGTGGAGCTGGATGTGCAGCTCACAAAGGATGGAGAGCTGGTTGTCATCCACGACGAGACGGTTGACCGCACCAGCGATGGCAGCGGCTGGGTTAAGGATTTTACATACGCGAGAATTTCCAGGTTTAATTACAACCGGACGCATAAGGAAGGGTACGAGCGGGCGATGATCCCGACGCTCGAGGAAGTCTATGAGCTGCTAAAGCCGACGGGACTTACAATCAATGTGGAATTGAAGACCGGCGTGGTCTTTTATCCGGAGATCGAAGAGCGCGTGCTTGACCTGACCGCCCGTATGGGACTGGAGGAGCGCGTGTGGTACTCGTCGTTTAACCACTACACGGTGCAGCGCATCAAGGAGCTGAATCCGCAGGCGAAGACCGGAATGCTCTACTGTGACGGAATTGTCAATCCCGTCAGCTACGGCGCGCTCGTCGTGGGCGCGGACGCCATGCATCCGGCGCTCTACAATCTGCAGTACCCGAATTACATGGAAGACTGTAAAAAGCACGGAAAGCGTGTGCATGTCTGGACGGTCAACGAGGAGCAGTACATGCGCATGGTGTGCGAGATGCAGGTGGACGCCATGATTACGAATTATCCGGACGTGGGCAGGCGGATCGCTGCCGAGTATCTGGACGGAACGCTGACACCGGAGCTGGTGCGCGTGATAAAGAAGCAGGGGAAGCAGGGATGATGCCGGAGGATAGAAGCTGTGCGAAAGAGGAGAAGACTGCTTATGCCGCCTGGATGGCGGAGACGGTAGAGCCTTATCTGAAAGAGCACGGCGAGAAGGGCTATCTTAAGATGGAAGATGGCATGTCGATCGCTTACCGGCGCTATTTTCTGCCGGATGCGGGGAAATGTGTTGTGATTTCCCACGGGTTTTGCGAATTCGCGGAAAAATATAACGAAGTCGCATACCGTTTTCTGCAGGCGGGATACTCGGTCTATGTGCCGGAACACCGGGGACACGGGTATTCCGGGCGCGAGGTGGATGGCCCAGAGTTAGTGCATGTGCAAAGCTATGACAGCTATGCCGCAGATCTCGCGCAGTTTGTGGAGACGGTCGTAAGCCCCGGGGAGGAACACCGGATCGTGTTTGCGCATTCGATGGGAGGCGCCATTGCAATCCTTGCACTGGAACGTTATCCGCGGTTGTTTGAGGTGGCAGTCCTCTCCGCACCGATGTGTGCCATGCAGACCGGAAAATATCCGCGGTTTCTGGCAAAACTGCTGGCGGAGTTCTGCTGTCTGACCGGAAAAGGAAAATGCTTTGCCACACTGGCGGGACAGCAGGGCTTTTCAGAGACGCCGCAGTTTGAGGGGAGCAGCTGCCTTTCAAAAGAGCGTTATGACTATATGTTTCAAAAGCGGCTCTTAGATGAACATTACCGCACCTACGGCGGAAGTTATGCCTGGGTCCGCGCAGGGCTTCGCGCCAGCCGTGAGCTGATGCGGCGGGAGAATCTGGCAAAGATCAAGGTGCCGGTGCTGCTTTTTGCAGCAGGTCGTGACCACATGGTGGATAACGATGCGATCGCGCGGTTTGCGGAGGAGACGGAGCGGACAAAGCTTTTCTTTATGCCGGATTCCAGACATGAGATTTTTAATGCGGATGAGCGGACGCGTGCGAAATATTATGATGAAATATTCCGCTTTATTAAGGAAGAAGAGGTAAAAGATTATGAAAACGAAAATGAGCAGACTCGAAAAATTCTGGGTACTGTATGACGTCGGAAATTCGGCGTTCACACTGCTGATGTCGACGATTATACCGATCTACTGCAAAAACATGGCGTCCGCAAACGGCATCAGCGCATCGGACTCCACCGCATATCTAAGCTACGCCATCTCGATCTCCACGCTGATTGTGGCGGTTTTAGGACCGGTGCTTGGTGCGGTCGCCGACAATAAGAACCGCAAGAAGCCGCTGTTTACATTTTTCATGATGATGGGAGTGCTCGGCTGTGCGGCGCTTGCGATTCCAAGGACCTGGATTCTGTTTCTTGCCATTTTCGTAATTGCAAAAGTCGGATTCTCCGGAAGCCTCATTTTCTACGATTCCATGCTTGTGGATGTCACGACGGATGAGCGGATGGATGAGGTGTCCTCCCAGGGCTATGCGTGGGGATACATCGGAAGCTGCGTGCCGTTTGTGGCGAGCCTCGGTCTGATCCTCGGCGCGGATGCGATCGGCATTTCCGGCACGGTTGCGATGATGATTGCATTTTTTATCAACGCGGCATGGTGGGTGGTTGTGACACTCCCGCTGCTGCGGAACTATCAGCAGAAATACTATGTGGAAGCGGGCGGCACCGATGTGCGCTGGATTTTTTCCAGACTCGGCAAAGTCTTTGCGGAGATCCGGGATGACAAAAAGGTGCTGTGGTTTCTGGCAGCGTTTTTCTTCTATATTGATGGCGTGTATACCATCATCGAGATGGCGACTTCCTACGGAAAAGACGTCGGAATCAGCGACACCAGCCTTCTGATGGCATTGCTGCTCACGCAGGTCGTCGCATTCCCGTGCGCGATTCTGTTCGGAAAACTGACCCAGCGCTTTGCAGCTTCAAAACTCATTTCGGTCTGCATCGGTGCCTACTTTGTGGTTGCGGTCTATGCACTCTGGCTGGATGCGGCGTGGAAATTCTGGATGATGGCAACGTTTGTCGGCGTATTTCAGGGAGCCATCCAGGCGCTCTCCCGTTCCTACTATGCCAAGATCATCCCGAAGGAAAAGTCGACGGAGTATTTCGGCATCTTCGATATTTTTGGAAAAGGAGCTTCCTTTATGGGAACAATGCTGATGGGAATCACCACGCAGCTGTTTGATACATCAAGAGCCGGTGTGGCAGCGATCGCCGCTATGTTTGTTGTGGGATTTATCTGCTTTCAGATGCAGCGCCGGTGCATGGAGGGGGAGACGTCACAGAGCGGTGCGATGGGAGGCGCAGCGGGTTTTGCCAAAGAATGATTCTAAAAAGAAAAAGAAGCGAATAGAAATAAAGGAAAAACAAAACGGAGAACAAAAATTGCCGAATGAGGACCTGTTGAGTGAGAAACTGTTACAGCCGATGGTGCAGCTATCCTATGCCGCTGCCATGGATCTCGTACAGGCACGATTAAGACTGATCAATGCTGACCTGACGGAACAATGCCACCGCCAGGTCATTCGCAATATGTCCTGCCGCATCAAGACGCCGGACAGCGTCACCAAAAAACTCAAAAAGAAAGGGCGGGAAGTCTCTTTTGAGGAGGCGGTGCAGACTCTCAATGACATCGCCGGCATCCGGGTTGTGTGCTTTTTCTGCGACGACATCTACCGGATTGCGGATGTTATCAAGAAGCAGAAGGATTTTCATATTATCAAAGAAAAGGATTATGTGAAAAATCCCAAGAAGAGCGGCTATCAGAGTATTCATGTGATTGCGGGTGTTCCGGTGACGTACAATGACACGGTCACGGAGATCCGGGTGGAGATTCAGATCCGCTCGTTTGCGATGGATTACTGGGCAGAGCTGGACACGCAGATGTGTTATAAGAAGGATGCCGGCCAGATCGCCAATGTGGAGCGCGAGACGCGCGGCTACTCGGATGTGATCGCAAAGGTGGACAATAAGATGTTAGAGCTGCGCCGGCAGATTGAAATGATGTGACAGGATTTTTACACAGGTTTTACATAAGTGCTCTTCTGCATTTTACATTCCTCCCGTAAAGTAAACCATGTTCTAAGAAACGAGGTAAAAGAAAAAACGGAGAAGAGATTCCGTAAAATTGAATGGAGGATTCAAAATGAAGAAGAAAGTAATGTGTATGTTATTGACAGGTGTTATGGCAGCGGGCATGTTCGCAGGATGCGGCAGCAGTGAGACAGCAGACACCACCACAGACGCAGCAGCAACCACAGATGCAGCAGCTGCCGCAGACGCAGCAGATACCACAAGCGAAGCTGCACCGGCAGAGAATGCAGATTTTGATCATACATCAGCAATCGCCGTATATTCCCGTGAGGATGGTTCCGGCACAAGAGGAGCATTCATTGAGCTGTTCGGTGTGGAAGAAAAAGATGAGAGCGGTGAGAAAGTGGATAATACCACAGAGGAAGCGATCATCACCAACAGCACGGACGTTATGCTCACATCGGTAGCAGGTGATACCTACGCAATCGGTTATGTATCTCTCGGTTCCTTAAACGACACGGTAAAGGCAGTGAAGATCGACGGAGCAGAGGCTACCGTAGAGAACATCAAGAGCGGCACCTACAAGATCGCAAGACCGTTCAACATTGCAACAAAGGGCGAGGTCAGCGAGGCTGCACAGGATTTCATCAACTACATCATGAGCGGTGACGGACAGAAAGTAATCTCCGACAACGGTTATATCGGAGATGATTCCGCAGCAGCATTCGAGTCCAATGGAGCAGAAGGCAAAGTCGTAGTCGGCGGTTCCTCTTCCGTATCTCCGGTAATGGAGAAACTGATCGAGGCTTACAAGGCAGTCAATGCAAATGTGGAGATCGAGCTTCAGACAAGTGATTCTACCACAGGTATGACCGGCGCAGCAGACGGCACACTTGACATCGGTATGGCTTCCCGCGAGTTAAAGGATTCCGAGACAGAAGAAGGACTTACCGCAACGAAGATCGCCATGGACGGTATCGCAGTGATCGTAAACCAGGAGAACCCGGTAGAGGATCTCTCCTCTGACACCGTAAAGGGTATTTTCACAGGCGGGACAACAACCTGGGATGCAGCAAACTAGGACGGACAGTAGAAATAGCATAGCAGGACGGACCGGGGGAACAGAATGTTCTTCCGGTCCTTTCGTGGAACATACACATTATTTAGGAAAAACCTGTAAATGGAGGTTCTGATGAAAAAAAGAGAGAAGATCATGGAATATGTATTTCTGTTGGCTGCGGTCATCTCCATCGTGGCGGTGGCGCTGATCTGCATATTCCTGTTTGCAAACGGAATTCCGGCAATGAAGAAAATCGGATTTGCGGAATTTCTGACCGGAACCAAGTGGAAGCCGGGAAACAATAAATTCGGTATCTTCCCGATGATACTGGGAAGTATCTACGTCACCGGAGGCGCGCTGATCATCGGTGTGCCGGTCGGTGTACTCACATCTGTTTTTATGGCAAGATTCTGTCCGGAGGGACTGTACAAGTTCCTAAAGCCGGTCGTGAACCTGCTGGCGGGCATTCCGTCCATCGTATACGGATTTTTCGGACTGGTTGTGCTCGTACCGTTCATCCGGGAACATTTTAAGAACAGCAACGGACAGAGTATTCTCTGTGCGTCGATTCTTCTGGGAATCATGATCCTGCCGACCATCATCGGAGCGTCCGAACCGACGATCCGCGCAGTGGAGCAGAGTTATTACGAAGGAGCGCTGGCGCTCGGGGCAACGCATGAGAGAAGTGTCTTTACTGTCGTGGTACCGGCGGCAAAATCCGGTATACTGGCTGCGGTCATCCTCGGCGTCGGACGTGCACTCGGAGAGACGATGGCGGTCATGATGGTCGTGGGCAACCAGCCGCGTGTCCCGAACAGTATTCTGCAGGGCGTCCGCACACTGACGACGAACATTGTCATGGAGATGGGCTATGCGACGGATCTGCACCGGGAGGCGCTGATCGCTACTGGCGTGGTGCTGTTTGCGTTTATTCTGATTATCAATCTGTGCTTCTCGGCAATCAAGCGAAGCGGAAAGGAGTAGGGGATGGAGCAGATAAATCCGATCAACAAAGTAACACTGAAAGATAAAATGAAATCCTATACCAGACATCCGGGCTCTTTGATCCTGCTGCTTCTGGTTCTGACTGCAGCCGCGCTCACGGTGGTGACGCTGCTTTTTCTGGTGGGCTACATTCTCATCAGCGGTATTCCGTACTTAAAGCCGAGCCTGTTTGCGCTACATTATAATTCGGACAACGTGTCCATGCTTCCTGCCATCATCAACACGGTGGAGATGGTCGTGGTCTCACTGCTGTTTTCCGTGCCGTTTGGCGTGGGAGCGGCAATCTACATGATCGAATATGCCAGAAAGGGCAATAAATTCGTGGAGGTTGTCCGCTTGACCGCGGAGACGCTGACCGGTATTCCTTCCATTATCTATGGTCTGTTCGGTATGCTGTTTTTCAACATTGCACTGCACTGGCGCTATTCCATGCTCTCCGGAGCGGCGACGCTCGCCATCATGGTGCTGCCGACGATCATGAGAACCACGGAGGAGGCGCTTTTGTGTGTGCCGGATTCCTACAGAGAGGGAAGCTTCGGGCTGGGCGCCGGAAAACTGCGGACGATTTTTAAGATTGTGCTTCCGGCGGCAATCCCGGGAATTCTATCCGGTATCATTCTCTCGATCGGACGTATCGTCGGAGAGACCGCGGCGCTCATTTACACGGCGGGTACCGTGACCGGTGTGGCGGGACTCATGGATTCCGGGCGCACGCTCGCCATCCATATGTATGTGCTTTCTAATGAAGGTTTACATAAAAATGAAGCAAATGCGACTGCAGTGGTGCTGCTGGTCATTGTCCTTCTGATAAATGGAGTCTCATCCCTGATCGCGAAGCGGTTTGAGGCAGTGAAAGAATAGCGCACAGCGCGGAAATGAGGAAAACATGGGAGAAAAGTTTAATATATCGAATCTGAATCTGTATTACGGCGATTTCCACGCGCTCAAGGACGTGGATCTGTCCATTAACGAAAAAGAAATTACCGCATTTATCGGTCCGTCCGGCTGTGGAAAATCCACCTTTTTAAAATGCCTGAACCGCATGAACGATCTGGTACAGGGATGTAAGATCACAGGACAGGTGCTGCTCGACGGGGAAGACATCTACAGCGGCATGGACGTGAATCTGCTGCGCAGGCGTGTCGGCATGGTATTCCAGAAGCCGAATCCGTTCCCGATGAGCATTTACGACAATATCGCATACGGACCGCGCACGCACGGCATCCGTTCCAAGGCAAAGCTGGATGAGATCGTGGAAAAATCCCTGCGCGATGCGGCGATCTGGGACGAGGTCAAAGACCGGCTGAAAAAGAGTGCGCTCGGAATGTCCGGTGGACAGCAGCAGCGTCTGTGCATCGCGCGTGCGCTGGCGGTCGATCCGGAAGTGATTCTGATGGATGAGCCGACGTCTGCGCTTGACCCGATCTCGACCTCGAAGATCGAGGATCTTGCGGTAGAACTGAAGAAAAAATATACGATCATCATGGTGACGCACAACATGCAGCAGGCGGTGCGTGTGTCCGATAAGACCGTATTCTTCCTGCTCGGCGAGGTTATCGAGAGCGGAGATACGGAAAAACTGTTCTCTGTGCCGCAGGATAAGCGGACAGAGGATTACATTACCGGACGTTTCGGTTGACGAAAGGAGCGAACAATGAGAAACAGATTTGAGAGACAGCTGTTGGAACTGAACAATGAACTGATCCAGATGGGAAGCATGATTGAGCGCGCGATCGAGATGGGAATCTCCGCACTGGTGCGCCAGGATGTGGAGAAGGCGAAGAAGGCGATCGCCTACGACGAGGAGATCGACGAGCAGGAAAAGACCGTGGAGTCGCTCTGCATGAAGCTGCTGTTGCAGCAGCAGCCGGTCGCAAAGGATCTGCGTCTGATCTCCGCGGCATTAAAGATGATTACCGATATGGAGCGGATTGGAGATCATGCGGCGGATATTTCCGAGATGACGATTCTGATGTCCGACGCGACATACGAGCGCAGCGCGATCAATATTGATCTGGTGGAGAGCATGGCGAAAGAGACCACCGATATGGTTATCAAATGCGTGGATGCGTTCGTCAACAAGGATCTGGAGCTGGCGCGCACGGTGATTGCGCAGGATGACGTGGTCGATGATCTGTTCGCGGACTTCAAGCAGCAGCTGATCAAAAAGATCAATGAGAACGTCAAAAACGGCGAGCAGGCGACGGATATGCTCATGGTGGCAAAATATTTTGAGCGTATCGGCGATCACGCGACAAACATTGCCGAGTGGGTCATCTATTCGATCACGGGAGAGCACGAGAAGTAGAAAATTGGTCTAAAAACCGTGATTTTACACAGATTTTACATAAAGCTTACCGGAAAATTACCTGAAATTAAAAAATTTTACCGACTCCTTGGATTGTAATTGCAAAACGTCAAAAAATACGTTATAAATGATTATGTATGCGTATGTAAAAAAGATGTAAAGCAATGAGATGCAAAGGAGATTAGAATGGATATTTTTGGAGTACTGTCCCTGATTGGCGGGTTGGCATTATTCTTATACGGAATGCACGTGATGGGTGCGGGACTGGAGAAGATGTCAGGCGGAAGGCTGGAGCGCATTCTGGAGAATCTGACATCGAACCCGTTAAAAGCGGTGCTGCTCGGTGCAGGTGTCACAGCGGTCATACAGTCATCTTCCGCGACGACAGTTATGGTCGTCGGATTTGTAAATTCGGGTATTATGAAGCTTTCGCAGGCGATCGGAATCATCATGGGTGCCAATATCGGTACGACGATTACCGCATGGCTGCTCAGCTTGACGGGAATTCAGGGAGATAACCTTTTTATAAATATGTTAAAGCCGACATCGTTCTCACCGATTCTGGCTATGATCGGTATTATTCTGCTGATGTCCGGCAAGAGCGATAAGAAGAAGATTACCGGAGAGATTCTGCTTGGATTTGTCGTGCTGATGTACGGTATGTCGGCGATGAGCGGTGCGGTGGAGCCGCTTGCGGACGTGCCGGAGTTCACGAACCTGCTTACCATGTTCAAGAATCCGATTCTTGGAGTGCTTGCAGGAGCGCTGCTCACGGCGATCATCCAGAGTTCTTCCGCGTCTGTCGGTATTTTACAGGCGCTTTCGGTAACCGGCGGATTTACGTTTGGCACAGCGATCCCGATTATTCTGGGACAGAACATCGGTACCTGTGTGACGGCGATGATCTCCGCAATCGGCGCGAACAAGGGTGCAAAGCGTACTGCGTTTGTACATTTATATTTTAACATGATCGGTACGGTTCTTTTCCTGTGCCTGTTTTATCTGGGGAATGTAATCTTTCGCTTCCCGTTTACGAACGATGTCGTAAATGCGGCGGATATTGCACTGGTTCACAGTATTTTTAATGTATTTACCACTCTGGTTCTGCTTCCGTTTACGAAAGGACTGGAGAAGCTGGCATATCTTACGATTCCGAAGACAGAGGATGAGAAGAAGACGGCAAACGATGCGTTTGTAATCTTAGACGACAGATTCCTTTCTTCGCCGGCATTCGCGATCGAGCAGTGCCGTTCACTGGTAAGCCAGATGGCGGAGATGACAAGAGACGGATTTCTGGAGGCGATGGACGTGCTGGGAGCGTATTCAGAGGAGAAAGCGCAGGATGTCATTGACAAGGAGAACCGGGTCGATGTCTATGACGACAAGATCACCGCATATCTGACGAAGCTGAGCAGTGAAAATCTGTCCTACAAGGACAGCCTGCAGGTGACATCGCTGCTGCACTGTATTACGGATTTTGAGCGTATCTCCGATCACTCAATCAATGTGGTGGAGAGCGTACAGCAGATGCGCAAGGAAAATCTGACGTTTTCCAGGAAGGGTGAAGAGGAGATGAATCTCTACGGTGCGGCAATCCGTGACATCCTGACAAGAACCACGGATGCTTTTGTGAACAACGATCAGGCGCTGGCGCATACGGTGGAGCCGTTAGAGGAAGTAATTGACGAATTAAATAAAGATGTGAAGAAGCATCACATGAAGCGGCTGCGCAAGGGCAAGTGCAGTATGGAGCTGGGACTGATCCTGTCGGATCTCGCCATGAATTATGAGCGTGTGGCAGACCACTGTTCTAATATTGCCGTGTACATGATGCAGCTGAAGGATACACAGCTGGAGGAGCACAGCTTTACAGAGCAGCTGGATGAGGCGGAGAGCGCAGAGTTCACCAGACTGCTGGATGAGTTCGGAAGCAGGTACTCTCTGTAATTCGTATCTTCGATCTGATGTGCACAGGAAGCTGTGGAAGAGAGGAGAACAATGGCAACAATTTATATTGTGGAAGATGACGTCAACATCCGCGAGATTGAGCGTTATGCGCTGAAGAACAGCGGATATGAAGTGGAGGAATTTGAGAGCGGAGAAAGCCTGTTTAAACGGCTGGAGCGCGCGGTTCCGTCCCTTCTGCTGCTGGATATTATGCTTCCAGATGAAGACGGTCTGGAGATTCTGGGAAAACTCCGGGCAAATAAAAATACGGCAGCCATTCCAATCATTATGGTCACCGCAAAGACCAGTGAGCTGGACAAGGTCAAGGGACTGGATTTCGGAGCGGATGACTATATCACGAAGCCGTTTGGCGTGATGGAGCTGATTTCCAGAGTAAAAGCGCTGCTGCGCAGGACGCAGAGTGCGGCGGAGGAGACAAAGATCTGCCACGGCGAGATCCGGATGGACAACGACAAGCACGCGGTATTTGTCGGGGATGAGCCGTGTGAGCTGACGTTCAAGGAATATGAATTGTTGAAATATCTCATGATCAATGCGGGGATTGTCCTGTCCAGAGACAAGATCATGGATCAGGTATGGGGCTTTGAGTACGAGGGCGAGAGCCGGACTGTGGATATGCATATCAAGACATTGCGCCAGAAGCTTGGGGCTGCGGGAAGCTGTATCAAGACGATCCGCAATGTGGGATATATGATCGAGTAGACAAAAACCTATGAAGAAAAAATTAAATTCCAAATTTATGTTGATTGCGGCAATCGCCATTCTGGTGACTGCCGTATGTTCTATCGGGCTGTTTTACAGCATTCTGGTACAACAGATTTATGATGACTTAAAGGCAAATGCACATGTGATCTCCCGGCTGGATTTCGAGGATGCGTCGCAGGAAGTGTGCGATCAGCTCTCCGGGGACGGGCTGCGGATCACCCTGATTGCTTCAGATGGAACGGTTCTCTATGACAGCAGGGAGGACGAGACGAAGATGGAGAATCACAGAGGTCGTCCGGAGGTCGAGCGGGCGCTTGCGGTCGGGGAAGGACGTGGGCTGCGCAAATCGACGACCTCCGCGGAGCATACATTCTATTATGCGATGCGCCTCTTGGACGGAAGTGTTCTTAGAATTGGAAAAGAGAGCGGCAGCATCTACCATCTGGCATGGAATATGACGATGCTTACGCTGGGTGTGGGATTGTGTGTATTCCTGGTGTGCGCTTTTTTTGCAAAACGCATGACGGAGCGTTTTGTGGAACCGATCGAAAAGATGGCGGACAACATTGTGCTCGTCGATGAGCGGGAAGTATACGAAGAGATGCGTCCGTTTGTGTCGATGATCAAGCAGCAGCATGTGGATATCTTAAACCATGCACAGATGCGGCAGGAATTTACCGCGAACGTATCGCATGAACTCAAGACCCCGCTCACGGCGATCTCCGGCTACGCGGAACTGATCGCAAGCGGCATGACCAACGAGCGCGATACCGAGCATTTTGCAAATGAGATTCACCGGAGTGCGGAACGTCTGCAATCTTTGATTAACGACATCATCAAGCTCTCGGAGCTGGACAACAGCGACCTTAAACTGGAGTTTGAGCCGATCGATCTCTATGCGCTGGCGACGACCTGTATCGATCAGATGCAGATTGCGGCGCAGAAGAACGAAGTCACATTGCTGCAGGAAGGCGGGCCGGTCACGATCAACGGCAACAAGACGCTCATCGAGGAACTGCTCTACAATCTGTGCAGCAATGCCGTGCGCTATAATAAGAAGGGCGGCAGTGTGACCGTCATTACGGGCAAGAAGAACCAGAGACCGGCGCTCACAGTGCGCGATACCGGCATCGGCATCCCGAAGGAGCAGCAGGACCGTGTCTTTGAGCGGTTCTACCGTGTCGACAAGAGTCGTTCCAAGTCGACGGGCGGTACCGGACTCGGGCTTGCGATCGTAAAGCATATCGTCGTGCAGCACGAAGCCCAGATCGAACTCTCCAGCGAGGAGGGCGTGGGCACCGAGGTGACGGTAATCTTCTAGCCGGCACCGAGGTTCGCTTGAGCAAAACAGCGCGATTTCTTCCATGCCGGATCGAACATCGGAGTTCGTGTCTCTTGCCACACTTTGACACTCTATGTGGGCGTGTCCACACAGCAAAGACAATGAGCGGACTTTTTAGCATTGCCAGGCACACCTCTTTACAGATTTAATAATTAGGAACTGTCGCAATAAGCATATCGTGCTTTGTTTGATAAGTAATATTATTAGAAACACACTTAGGGATTTCATGTGGAAATGCAGATGGAAATTCGGTTCAAAAAATGTGGCATTTCTAACCAGCCGATGTTTGCATCTTTGATGATCCGTGTCTTTCCAAGTTTGGAGCACTCCACGGACTGTGTCC
>ERZ791908.381-NODE-381-length-50663-cov-11.999387_pt1 | contig 50663 bp, 41 predicted proteins | sample MGYA00510144_ERZ791908 | MGnify/ENA primary metagenome ERZ791908 (study PRJEB30046, sample SAMN00792105) | human gut metagenome | study: EMG produced TPA metagenomics assembly of the A metagenome-wide association study of gut microbiota in type 2...
CGAGCACAGTCGACTCCGAACCGACGGAGGAGCCGTGGGAGCCGATCGAGCCGAACGCGGCCCCGGCGGAAGAGCCGGATATCGAGGAGCAGGACTTGTCCGAATCCGACTGGACGCTTGCCTCGACCGAGACTGTGACGCATGAGTATCTGACGCAGAGCGGCAAGGTTGCGAGAGAAACGATCCGGCAGGACGTCGGCGGGACGGTTCTGAAAACGGAGACCTTGGATTTCTTCTATGACGAATCCGGAAGACCGTTTGCATTTAACTATTCTGTCGACGGGGGTATTGCGAGCACCTATTATTACATCCTCAATCTGCAGGGCGATGTTGTTCAGATCATTGATGCAAATGGCGTCATGCAAGCAGAGTATGTCTACTCCCCGTGGGGCGAAGTGATTTCTGCCGAGGGTGATCTGGCCGAGATCAATCCGCTCAGATATCGTGGATACTATTATGATTCCGAGACGGGGTTCTATTATCTGCGTTCTCGCTATTATGATCCGGAGAATCATCGTTTCATTAATGCGGATACCTATGCCAGCACAGACTCGAGCGATGCCATTTCCTGCAATGTGTTTGCGTATTGCCTGAATGATCCCGTTAACCGAAGCGACTCCGACGGCAATAAAAGCCTTAAAGATATTGCAAAGAGTGCTATAAAAGGATTTGTGAAACATGTCGTAAAGCCTGTAAATAACTGGACTGCAAAGCAAATATCAAAATTAGATTTTACATATTCCACCGGATTGGGCCTTTCCGGCTCCTTCGGAATATGGAATATGAGCGGGCAGCTTGGCCTGTCGATTGACAGCGGCGGGAATGTGGAGATGCAGTATACGGTTGGCGGTGCTGTTACAACGGGGTCTGGTGTATCGCTAATGAATTATCAGACGATAACCAACGCGCCGAATGTAACAAACCTGCACGATGATGGATATCAAGTGGGAGCTTCTGTAGGGGTCCCAATTTATAATATCCCGGCTGCGGCTGGAGCAGATATAAATATCATTCCGGATACGGACGCAAACCGCACATATTACGGTTTTACGAGCGGTGCTGGATTAGGTACACCCGGAATGGAGGCTCATGTAGGTTGGTCCACGACTCGTCCGGTCAAAGGTATAAAATTTAATATAAATGAAATTTTCAATTCGTTTTACGATAAGATATTGGGGTGGTAACATGCAGAGAGAATCTGTGGAGATCTTCAGGCTAGGCCGGATCTTACTAATTATCCTAGCCGCAAGTTGTTTATTTACAATGTATGGAGCGGCGCTCGACAAGGGTTTTCTGCCTGAGGAAATTCCATCAGAACAAAAGGAATCCTTATTGGAACGGCTGGATGTGCAGCTGTTTTATGAGGCTCCGCCCGCGAAGCCCATCGAGTGCTTTGCCGTCAGCGAGTCGGAGCTCGTCGCGATCGGCATCACCTATGATCCCTATCGCGAGAAGGAATCGGGATACCATCCTAACAGGTTTGTTGGCGTTTACAATGCACAGGGCGAATTCCAGTATGGTTTGACATTTTCCCATACTGGTGGCTTCGAATTGGATTGGGATCAGGGAAATCTGCTGATTTATTTGGATAGAAGCGGAATTCTGGTATCCATAAACGGTGACGGAGTGTGCACAGATGCCTACAAAGTGCCAACTACACAGGAGGGAAACGCCTATCTGCAGACGCTGCAATCCTCCCATCAGACCCGTAATGGAAAAGAATTCTGCCTCGAAAAGGAATCCGGCACGGTGAACTATTCCAGAGCAGTCGTAAAAACAGACAGCGGCACGACGATCATCTATGATGCGACCGACGCGTCTTCGCAGCAGGCAGTCTGGCTTGCAATGTACTTTGGGGCGCTGCTCGTGGCGGTAGTGACAGGCCTTATCATCACGATGAAGAGACTTAGACAAGCCAGAAAATAGATGACACCTGCTAGAGATGAAACTTTCGCCTTTAGCAGGTTCCGCATAACCTACAGAAAGGAAGTGACCCTTTGCGCCGCGCAAAGTTCATTTTCCCGCTGATCATTCTTTCCATGGAGGATGCAAAAATAATGTCTCTAATAGAGCTAAGGTAATTTATAAAATAATTCCATTCATTTATGCCCTACTTAATTAAATTTGAGAGGTGATAACAAATGAACTGGTGGAAGCGAAAGCAGATCACGCATGTTTTACTCCTCCTTTTGTGTATTGGCCTTTTTTCCTGTACAGCGGACCCTCCTGTCGGCGGGGCCGAAATCACCGCGCCGGAAGAGTACCTGAATGTCAACCATTATGTCGAAACGGCCCTGCACAACGACTTTCTAGATTTTTTGCCCGAACGAGGGAGGCTCGACCCTTCCGCTGATATTCTTCGTTACCACTATGAATACCGCTGCGCCGCGCTGGGCGAGCCGCAGTTCGCTATCTCTATGCAGGTAGAATTCTGCGACGATGCGGCCTATCAGGCAGAGTGCAGCCGGATTATGCGGCTCACAGGGGAACCTTCCGATGAAGTCACCGTCACATGGCTGAAGGGCAGCACCGAAGAACTTGCTGCCTATCTGGACGGCGAGCCGCAGGATGGGACGCGCTATGTTCTTGCATGTGTGCAGCTCGACCCGGTGCAGAAAACGGTCTCCTACTTTGCGGCGCAGCTATATGATGGGCAGAAGCCGCTTTCTGCTGTTTCGGATATCCTGCATGGTCTTGGCTTGAATACCTAATGTAGCGGTACTTCCTGCTAAAGATGAAACTTTCACCTTTAGCAGGTCTGACCTACAGATAATGAATAGGAAGTGACACCTTGAACCAAACAAAAATCTATTTCCCACTGATCTTTATTTCTCTGGAGGACGAGCCGTGGGAGCCGATCGAGCCGAACGCGGCCCCGGCGGAAGAGCCGGATATCGAGGAGCAGGATTTGTCCCAGTCCGGCTGGACGCTTGCCTCGACCGAGACTGTGACGCATGACTATCTCACGCAGAACGGCAAGGTTGCGAGAGAAACGATCCGGCAGAACGTCGGCGGGACGGTTTTGAGCACAAAAACGCTGGACTTCTTCTATGACGAATCCGGCCGACCGTTTGCGTTCAATTATTCTGTTGACGGCAGCGATTTTGAGACGTATTACTATATCCTCAATCTGCAAGGTGACGTGGTCCAGATCATTGACGCAAATGGCGTCATGCAGGCAGAATATATCTATTCCCCGTGGGGCGAGATCATCTCCGCGGAGGGTGATCTGGCCGAGATCAACCCGCTCAGGTATCGTGGGTATTACTACGACTCCGAAACAGGATTTTATTACCTGCAAAGTAGATACTATGACCCGGAGAATCATCGTTTCATTAATGCGGACGTATACACCAGTACAGACTCGAGTGACGCGATTGCCTGTAATATGTTTGCATACTGCGGGAATAACCCGGTTATGCGCATCGATATCGACGGAAGATTCTTTAATTGGATAACTGGGGCTGTTGGCGCGGTTGTAGGTGCTGCAGTTGGCGCAATCTCTGCTGCTGTAACAGGCGGCGATGCAAAAGATATCCTTATAGCAACTGTGTCTAACGCTTTAGCTGGATTTGTCACAGGTGCTAGTGGCAGTTCAACACTTGGCCGTGCAGCCGGAGCCGCTATAAATGCAGGGTTTACATATTTAGACTCGCGCTTGAATGGTGTAAGTCCGGGGGTTAGCCTAATTAATGCAGGTGTATCTGCGGCATTCACATTTGGCACATCGTCGATCAGCGGCAAGACCGATGTAGTGATTGTTAGTGCGATGTGTGATGCAACAGTCGGCTTTGGGGGAAATTTGGCAGCAGCAGCTGAGGCTGCTGGAACAGCAAAGGCTGCAAAGGAGCGGCGCGCGCGGGAGTCATCAACTGCAAGGTCGAGAAATGCTGGGGCATCAGGTAATCGTTATACACGTATTGCATTAGCAATTATTTGATAAGCGCGGATAAGAACGTGTATGAGAGTCAAATCTTTGAATGAAAACCATCTGGTTATTTCCCAGTCATTTTCGGGAGTTTGTGTAATAGTTCTCGCTCTCTTGAGCAGCGCGCTGTTCCAAATCGTCCTGCGCGCGGAGAAAATGACAATTGGTCTGCATCTGGTGGCCTTTGCCCCGTTTGTTTTCCTGTTCGGCATTGGCCTTACAATGCTGCGAAGCCTTGAGTTAAAAGAAGATGGAATCTATCACAAATGGCTCGGCATCTGCTATAAGAAGACAGAATGGAAACGGGTCCAAGATATTGCGCGAGCATATCAGGGGCGGAATGGTCCCGCTATTCTCGTTACAATGCAGGGTACCCATGTTTTCACGCAAGCGGAATACCAGCATGCTTTCGGACATATTCCGGACGGATTTCCGTATTCTATCAATTATCTCTGCGGGAAATACCTAGTTTTCCCGAACCACGAGGCAATTTTGAAATATCTGCAGAGAAAAGTCGGCAATCTCAGCTATGATGTTATCCAAACGAAAGGCTTCCATGCTCATTAGAGCAAAACCTTCATCTTTAGCAGGTTCGCTCCTGCAGCAACATTGTCCTCTCGACGAACGACTACGCCCCGCGCGGCGGCAACCTGACGCAGACGACCTACGCTAACGGCGTGGCCGTGACCTACAGCTACGACCTCCTCGACCGGCTGGTTGAAAAGTCGTATCACGAGACCGGAAAGCCGGACTTCACCATCCGCTACACCTACAACGCCGAGAGCCAGCTGGCCCGCCTGCGGTACGAGGAGGACGGCGAGACGGTCGGCTCCTACGCCTTTGAGTACGACAGTCTCGGGCGGCTCATCCGCAGCACGGCCATGGATGAAAACGGCTCTGTCACGCAGCGAACGGAGCATCTTTACGATGCGTTCAACCGCCTCTCCGGCCAGAGCTGGACGCTCGGCGCGCAGACCTACTCGGAGCGCTATGCCTACAGCGACGGCGAAAAAGGCGACGGCAGCCTGACGACCATGACGGCCGCAACGGGCGACAGCCTGAGCTTCGGCTACGACGCCCTCAAGCGGCTGAATCGCGTTACGGTGAAAAACGGCAGCTCCGTGATCCTGAACACGGCTTACGCGTATCGTGACGTGAGCTGGAACCGCGGCAGCGCGCAGGTGGAGTTCCGCAACGTCCGCCTCGGCAGCGACAGCGGCATGCTCCTCGAAGGCAAAAAGTACGTTTACGACGACGTCGGAAACCTGAAGGAAATCCGGGAGAGCACCGGCGACTTCAACAAGCTCGTCGAGTACGCCTATGATAGCCAGAACCAGCTGGTAAAAGAGTCGTATTACACTCCCAGAAACGAAAAGCCGTATGACGTTTATGATTACTCCTACGACACGGCGGGCAATCTCCTGCGCGTCACGAAAAATGGCACTGTCATCCAGACCTATACCTACGGCGACGCGCAGTGGCACGATCTCCTGACGGCCGTCAACGGGCAGGCGATCCCCTACGACGCCTCGGGCAACCCGCTGTCCTACGGCGGCTGGAGCTTCGGCTGGCAGAACGGAAGACAGCTGAAAACGGCTTCCAAAACTTCTGATGGAAAAACAGAAACGTTAGAGTATTCCTATGACGCCGACGGCATCCGCACAAGCAAGACCTATACCGTCGAGACGTTCACGCAGCTTCCGGACTATACCGTGACCTTTACGGCCGACGGCGCGACCGTCAAGACCATGACCGTCGAGGATGGCTACACGCTGAAGGACAGCGACTACCCCGCCGTTCCCACCAAAACCGGCTATACCGGCGAGTGGGTGAAGTATACGTCGGCGGTGCACAGCAATGTCACGGTGCAGGCAAAGTATACGGCCGTCGTGGCGAAGTATACCGTTACCTTCAAGGCCGACAATACGGTCGTCAAGACCATGATGGTCAAAGACGGTTACACCCTAAAGGCCAGTGACTACCCAACCGTGCCCGCAAAAAGCGGCTATACCGGCGAGTGGGTGAAGTATACCACGGCCATTCACAGCAATGTCACGGTGCAGGCGAAATATACGGCAGTCGTGACAAAATATACCGTGTTCTTCAAAGCGGACGGCTTTACGGTCAAGGCGATCCAAGTGAACGACGGGTATGTTTTACAGGATGCGGATTATCCGGAAGTCCCGGCCAAGGTCGGCTGCAATGGCGCGTGGGAGAAGCATACTGCGGCGATTCATAGCAATGTGACGATTAACGCGGTCTATTCGCCCATTTCCTCACATTATACGGTCACCTTCAAGGCCAATGGGGCAACGCTCAAAACCATGACGGTTGCGGACGGTTATGTTCTGAAGACGAGCGACTATCCGACGATCCCAAAACGGGCTGGTTATACGGGGTCGTGGCCGAAAACAGGCGCGATCCATGCGAACACGACGATCACGGCTGTCTACACGAAAGATAGCGGAATCGTCATCCCGACCCAGCCGACCAGCCCCGGTGAGATCATGTCCGGCGGCGAGGGCGAACCGGTCGAGGCAGACGTTCCTGCTGAAGATGAAACCGTCTCCCCGCAGGGGACTCACGTTACCGGAACACAAACTGTCACGCATGAGTATCTGACCCTGAACGGCAAAGTGGCCCGCGAAACCATTCGGACGAATAATACCTTGACAGCCGTGCTCGATTTCATCTATGATGAATCCGGAAGGCCGTTTGCACTCAAGTATTCGACGAACGGAACGAGCTTCCAAACATATTATTACGTTCTGAATTTGCAGGGCGACGTGGTAAAGCTGATCCACTATATCCCCGGCTTTGAGTATGAGTCTGTCGCGACTTACGAGTATGATGCGTGGGGCAATGTGTCAAGTTCCGGCAAACTGGCTGAGATCAATCCGCTGCGGTATCGCGGGTATTATTATGATAATGAGACCGGATTCTATTACTTGCAGTCCCGTTATTATGATCCTGCAAACCGGAGATTTATCAATGCGGATACCTATTCCAGCACAGACCCCGGTGATGCAATCGGCTGCAACATGTTTGCCTATTGCGGGAATAATCCTGTCATACGCAACGATTATTCCGGAGACGCATGGTGGCATTGGGTCGTGGCCACGGTGGCCGTTGTTGGCTTGGCGGTTGCCTCTGTTGTTACCTGCGGCGGTGCTGCAGCTGCTGCAATGACCGCGACGGCACTCATAAGCGGAACCTGCACGACAGTCCCGGCAGCGGCGACCATTATAACGGGCGCTGCCTTGGGGGCAGGAGTTGCCTATGCCGGAAGCGTTGTTTCTGCTGCCTCAAGCGTGAAATCTACGGAGGAATTTGCTGAATACGGTAAGAGCGCACTGATCAGCACGGTGGCCGGTGCGGTAGTAGGGGCCGTCGCAGGAGCGATAAATGCCGCCACATCCTGCTTTGTCGCCGGAACGCCCGTGCTGACAGAGGATGGCGATAAGCCCATAGAGGACGTTACCGTTGGAGATTATGTCTGGGCTTGGGACGAGGCGACCGGCACGACAGAGTTAAAGCAGGTTGTTGAGACTTATGTAAACGAGACGAGTGAACTGACGCACATCTTCGTGAACGGCGAGGAGATCGTTGCAACACCGACGCACCCGTTCTATTGCCCGGTTAAGGGCTGGATGGATGCCGCACATCTCCGCGCGGGCGATATCCTCGTCCTCGTCAATGGCGAGTATGTCGTAGTCGAAAAAATCCAGCATGAGTTGCTGGAGAATCCGGTCAAAGTTTATAATTTCCAAGTCCAAGATTACCATACATACTATGTAGCCGAATCCGGCGTTCTAGTACATAATACATGTAATCGATATGGCCGTGAGCATGGGAATGATATACACAAAGAGAGGATTAAAGCAAAACTTGATGAACTAGAAAACTCCGGCCTATATTCTGATATCTATGGAAATCGATCACTCAATACTGCAGGACTGAACGGAAATCAGCGTCCTGATATAATTGCTAAAGGGACGTCCGGAATATATGAGGTTTGGGAATTTGCCAGTCCTTCTCAGGCATCTGGTGCTGGTTTTGCAGCACTTGCAAATAAAGTGGAAATTATGAAAGCCGCAAATCCGGGTGTAATATTCCATGAAATTATACCATGGTAAAGGAGAACATTATGAAACTGGTTTGGAGCCAAAAGTTATTTTTGCAAGACCCGTGGGAACCTGCGCTGGAGGGTGTATTCTTCTATCAGAAATCCGGCGTTAGTTTTTACTTTAGGGACGCGGGTGCTGTGAAATGTGTATGTGGCTGTACGAACATGCCTAGTGTGCTGTTCCGGCCAGCAGCCAATCAACAGCGTATTCCGCTGCCGCGCAACTGGCAAGTGGTCAATCAGGTAGGCGATAACTTCTTAATGTGCAATGAAGAAATTGCAATTAATCTGATGAATGGTGTTCTTATAAACCCGGTTCCGGACAGTATGCTCCGGGAATATCGGCGGAAACGATTGCCTGATAAGCATTTCGAAGAAGACTCTTTCACACTTGGGGAATATCAGATTCACCACAAAGGCCAATGGGGGTATATCTGTCAAAAAGGCGGAACGGATATCTGGAAATTCGCTGGGCGCGCATATCTGCACACCGATATGCAGCGCGAGTGCGACAACCTGTATTTCGGGACAGCCGGAGCAGGCGGCTACTTTTACATTTTGAACATCCATACCGGCGTCCCCGTTCTGAGTCTGCGGACCGGCGGTACGACCGTGATCCAGCGGCGCGGCTCTCATGCCTATCTCTACACAGGCGTGGGACAGAGAAAATCCCAACTGATTTGCGTCGACCTGATCAGCGGTGGTGTTCTGGACGAAATGGAGCTTCCCGGTATCGCGTCTGATGTGAGAGTCCTCGGCCTGTGGGAGGACTGTATATATACTATGACATTTGAATACAAAAGCAAAAGGTATTACGACCAGGTGAAAAATGTGATCTATAGCTGTATTGCGCTGGATTAGTCATGCCTATTTAGATGCTCTTTGAAATGATAGGGTACAGTGTGCGGAATTTCGCTGTCAATCAAACCGCGAAATTGAATTGTGGCCTGCTAAAGATGAAACTTTCATCTTTAGCAGGTCCGCCCCTCTGGCAGCCTCGTCCTCTCCACAAACGACTACGCCCTGCAATAAAAGGAAAATAGACACCGAATGCATCTTTGACCGTTGCATTTGGTGCCTATATTTTCACAACAATACGGGAAATTGTGCAAAACAAGGCGCTAAATTTAATAGTTGGGAACGCCGTATCCGAGAATTTCATAGTCTCCGACATTGTACTGATTTACCCGGCAGCTATCGCCTGAGTTTCCCTCAACGGTATAAACGATACCGTTCTCGACCTTTTGGACAATACCGGTGTGGTCGGATTGTCCGTCCTGCGGACCCGACGAACCTTTGTTATCCCAATCAAAGAAAATAATCATTCCGGGGACAGGCTCGGCAGAGCCGTCGATCCACTGTCCACGGTCTTTGAACCACTGGACACCGTTCACACAGCCTGCATATTTCGGTACAACCCCGGTGTCAATATAGCCGCACTGATCGGCGCACCAGCTCACAAAACAAGCACACCATTCCACACGGCTTCCGAAGCCGTACCAAGACCAGTACGGTTCGCCGCCCACATTGCCGACCTGCGAAAGCGCCACAGTGACGATCTGATCGTCGCTGTATCGGATACCGTAAAGTACCGCTGCCCAAATAGAGTTATTCTCATCCTTGAGCAGTTCGTCAAGATATTCCCGCTGTTCTGCGTCAAAGCCGTATAGGTCAGACATCTCATCCACCGTCAAATGAGAAACGGTGATATAAAGCGTTGTCTTTGTAACCGTCGTTTCCGTCTGAACGATGTTGCCGTTTCCATCGTCCGTTTCGGTGATCTCCGTTTCTGAGTGGCTTTCCCTGCGGGAGGATATGGAGTTCATCTCCCAAAAGATGTCCGAGAGGATCTGCTTCTTGCTCTCGTCCATCGTGGCAACCTCCTGCGGGTTGTCCTTGTCGGTATTCGTTTTGACTGCATAGACTGCAAGCACATCCTTCCACACGGCTCGACCGCCGCTAATCTCCATATTATCATAGGCTACCGAGTTTTTCTCCGCTTCCATCTTGGCATCGTAATCAGCGTTGATTTCCTGCACGGCAGTCTGCATCGACATTCCCGTTCCGGAATCCTCGCCGGAAAAGAATATCCCGAAAACCGAGCCGCAAATCAGAGCAATCAGGCAAATTACGACAATGACCGCAACGGCAACCCAGCCGCCTGCGGCAATGGCAGCAACCAGTGCTTTGGTCACCGCTATGATCGCTTTGACTGCGGCAATCGTTGCTTTTACGGCAGCTTTTACACCGGCAACTGTTGCCTTGGCTGCGGCTTTGGCGGCTTGTGCAGCTTTTTGCGATGCTTTCACCGTAGCCTGTGCGGTTTTCTGCGCCGTCTTTGCCGCCTGCTGTGTGGTCTTGATTGCCGTTTTTGTAGTCTTGACTGACTTCTGTGCGGCTTTGCCTTTTCCGGCAGTCTTGATGGTTTTCTTACCGGCAGACCTGGCAGACTGTTTGATCGTCTTTTCCGTTTGCTCGACCGCCTTGATGGTCTTATTCCCGGAGGTGCGGACAGTCTGCCTTTTCATTGACTCAGCCGCCCGCTTTTCCCGGAACCTCTGAACACCGTCCTTCGCTTTGGACACATTCCGTTTCGTTTCTTCCAGTCCCTTGCGCCCCTGCTTATCAAACTGGTGCGCCGCTTCGTACGTGATACGGTCAACGCCGCCTTCCACTCGGTCGGAGGCATACTCCTCGGCATTATGCTCATCAGGATGCGTTGCGTGTTCTGCCTTTTCCTTCGTCTGCACATAGGCGGAGCGCATACGGTCTGCGGCAATTGCCGCTTTGTCGATCTTCTTGATTGTGCCTTTCACGACATCTCTCGTTTTAATATCAGCCATTGAACCCTCCTTTCCGGGGCATACCCAAATGCCCCTAAATTAAAAACGAGGGGTAAAGGTATAAACACCTTACCCCTCAAAGTGCGGGAACTGAAAAGCCTTGATATTGCTGGCTTTTTCAGCGCCTATTTTTCGACTCTGCCCGTTTTCTTCTTGCGTATTCTGCCTGCTGTGCTCTGTAAGCTCTTTGAGCGCACTTCTCGCAATATTTCTTTCGGTTGCCCTTCTTGATAATCGGCGCACCGCAGGACACGCACTTTTCAAAGCGTGTGCCGAGAATATCCGCTTCCAGCAAAGGCTCTGCCGGCAAAACAGATTTGCGGAAATACTTACAGAGCAGTGAGTATGAGATGCTTTGCACACAGACGCAGGGTTCTCCGTCGTCCAGCGCAAGGCAGTTGCCGTTGTCATAATTGGCACAAAGGCGCTTAATTAGGGCGTTCGCCCTCTGCCGTTGCTTCGGCGTGAGGCTTGGCAGCATCTGCACCACCGTCCTCCGTTATGTGCTTCGCCACAACCACAAGACGGCTGTTGTTGCGGCTGTACTCACAGGTAGACAGCGTAATGAGCTTATCGCCGTATTCGGCGGTCACGCCGGTATCATAGAAAGACAGTTCCTTGCTCTTGGTAATAAAGTCGTCAAACTCATTGGCGCTCTCTGCGTCTATAAAGCGATAAAACTTGAATGCTTCGGGACTGTCGGTGTAGACCACCGTGCGGAATACGGCAACGATCTCATACTCCTGCTTATCCGTCAGTGTGTTGAAGGTGATCATCCGATGCTCACTCCAAAAGTCTTTGCTCTTGAATTTTTCAAGGTGGGCAAACATCGAACCGTTGGACATATGGTGTCCATAGATGATAAGATTGTCGGACGGCTCCTGCACATCGCAATCCTCCTGCACATAGGGACAGCCATAGTCGGAGTATTCCTTATCAAAGCCGTGCTTTAGATAGAAATTCGGCTCATTCACCGACTGCATCACGGGATAATTGATGTTGGTATCTGCAATGCTGATCCAGCCCACCAAATCGCCGTTCTGCTGATAAAGCTCTGCAAGCTCCGGCAGAAGCATCTTTTCCTCGGAGTATGGAATCTGCTCCGCTGGTTCCGTTGCAGCATCCGTCTGTGCCGCAGCGTCTACAAGTTCAGCCAGCTCGCCATAAAGCGCAGCTTGCTTATTCGACTCCTTGTGGTGATCGATAATAAAATAGGTGCTTGTGCCGAGAACGGCTACAAACACCGCAATAAGAATCATACAGATTTTCTTTTTCATTGAATTTCCTTTCCGAAAAGCAAAATGCCCGCCTGTTGCCAAGCGAGCATTTCACGATTCTGTCGTTTAATATTCAGAGCTTAACAGGAAGTCCGCTATGTGCATCGTCTTGATACCCTCGAAGTTTCCTCCTGAGAACTCATCCGTTGTGAGAACATATTTGGGGTAGTTGTCGTGGATCTCCAACAAACGCTCATACTCCCGTTTTTCCGTTTTCGGAGAACGAAGCTCCTGCGTCACCTGCACATAGAGCTTTTCATTTTGCCGAACAGCCACAAAGTCGATCTCGCCGCTGCCGGATTTACCGACATTGACGGTATAACCTCTACGGCAAAGCTCCAAGTACACGACATTTTCAAGGCTGGATGCCACGCTGTCAGCGTTATAGCCGAGAACGCTGTACCGCAGGGCGGTATCGGCAAGATAGAATTTCTCCTGTGTTTTCAGAATTTCCTTACCCTGCAAATCAAAGCGGGAGCATCGGTGAAGCAAATAGGCTTTCTCCAGCTTCTCCAAGTAGCTGTAAACCGTTTCGTTGTCCAGCGCACGGTGCTCCGCTTTCAGATAATCCGAAATGGATTTTGCGGAGAAGGTATTGCCCACATTGTTGAAGGTGTACTTGACCACTCGTTCCAACTGGTCGATCTTTCTCACCTGATTGCGCTTGACAATATCCGAGAAGATCGTGGAGTTGTAAATATCCCGCACGATGGTGTAGACCTCGTCCTGAGAGAACTCCTGCAAATGCGTTGCCGGGAAGCCGCCCAAGCGCACATAGTTGGCAAGCTCTGCCTTCGGCTCTCCAACCTCGGCATATTGGCTTTTGAACATCAGGTACTCGCCAAAGGACAAGGTGAAGATGCGGAAAGACACATACCGTCCCGTCAGATAGGTCGAGATCTCAGAGGACATCATACGGGAGTTGGAGCCTGTCACATACAGGTCAACATCAAAGTCCGACGCCAGTGAATTGACGACCTTTTCCCAGCCCTTGATTTCTTGCACCTCATCGAGAAACAGATAGGTTTTTCCATCGGGCGAAAGACGCTCCTTAAGCTGCGCGTACATCTGCTTTGCCGTCATATCCTCATATTCCATCGAGTCATAGCGGCAGCTGACAATGCGCTCATCCGGAATATTCCGCTGTGTTTTCAATCTCTCCATAATCATTTTCAGGATCGTTGACTTTCCGCAGCGGCGCACTCCCGTGAGGATTTTTACAAATGGCGTATCCACATAAGCCATAATCTTCTCTACATACAAAGGTCTGTAAATCATCGTGACCACCTCCGTTTGTAGATAGTATACCGCAATTCTCATCAAAAGTCAATTTGTTTTGCGATTATAAGCCGCAAAACTTTTCGACAATTTATTCAACTGCGGTTTGACTTCTATATGGCGAGGGTTAAGCACCCTCGCCCGGTTTGGTGGTCATCAGCTTATAGAGCTTCGTGTTCTTGGGGAATTTATTGGCAAACGGTACAAGGCTGGAGCCGACCTTGATTAGTCCGTGACCGGCATCCACATTGGTGATATAGGAAAGCTGGGTGTCCGAAATGTTCAGCAGCTTCGCAAGCTCCAATCTGTCTGTGGATGCCTGATTGAGCATCACAATGAACTCGGAGTTTGCCAGCATCGTTCTTGCCGTGTGGGACTGAAGCAGGTCGTCCACATTCTGCGTGATGCCCGTGGCATAAGCGCCGTACTTTCGCACACGCTTCCAAAGGGTGAACAGGAAGTTTGCACTGTACTCGTGCTGGAACAGAAGGTAGATCTCATCGATGAAGATGAAGGTGTTCTTGCCCTTGGCTCGGTTCTGCGTAATACGGTTCAGGATAGAGTCGAGGACGACCAGCATACTGATGGGCATAAGCTGCTTGCCGAGGTCAAGGATGTCATAGCAGATCAGGCGATTATCCGTGTCCACATTGGTTTTCTTTGCAAAGGTGTTCAGAGAGCCATTGGTAAACAGCTCAATGGCAAGAGCGATTTCCTGCGCTTCGGGTTCGGATTGCTTGAGAAGCTCCGCCCGGAAGTCCTGCAAGGTCGGCACCTCGCCGGTGTAGTTGTTCTGCTGATAGGTGCGGTAGACGCTTGCCGTACAGCGGTCAATAATAGACTTCTGCACTGCGCCGAGGTTGTTGCCGCCGATGAGCTGCTCGCACAGGGATATAATAAACTCGGATTTCAGAATAACAGGGTTTGCTCCGTCACCGTATTCTCGGTTCATATCCATCGCATTGATATGGGTGGGAGAAGTGGCAGAGATGTTGATGATCTCGCCGCCCAGCGCCCGCACAAGGGGCGAATACTCTCGCTCCGGGTCAATGATAATAATGTCTGCGTTGCCGGCAAGCACCTGATTGATGACCTCGCCTTTTGCGGTAAAGGACTTACCACCGCCCGAAACACCGAGAATAAACTCGTTGCCGTTGAGGAGCTGTCTGCGGTCTGCGATAATCATATTTTTGGAAATGACATTCTGACCATAGTAAACGCCGTTGGTGTGGCAAATGTCCTGCACACGGAACGGGATAAAGACCGCAAGGCTCTCTGTGGTCAGAGTACGGAACGACTCAATCTTGCGGACACCGAAGGGCATCGCCGTATTCAATCCATCAAGCTGCTGGAACTTGAGAATACCGAACTGGCAAAGGTGCTTTCTCGCTGTAGTAAGCAGAGCTTCTGTGTCATTGTCAAGCTGCTCCTTGGTGTCCGCTGTGTGAACCATCGTCAGAACGGCAAACATCATTCGCTGGTCACGGGTCGTCAGGTCGTCAAGGAACTCTTTCATTTCCTTGCGCTGTTGTTCAATGTCGTAGGGAAGCTGGGCAGAAAAGTTGTTGTTGGCATTCTGCCTACGCTGCCAGTTGGTCGCATTGGTTTCAACGCCGAGCAAACGGCTTTCGGCTTCTCGCACGGCTTCATCCGTGGGTACGGGGATAACATCAATGGACATCATCAGATTGCGGTTGAGATCGGTCATTTCGGCAACCATACTGTCCTTGATATAGGAAGCGTACTCCCGCAGGAACAGCACTCTGCCGTAACGCTCTCCGATCTTGAAATAGTCGCCCGTGAACTCCATCGAATCAGGGCAGATGAAATCCTTGAAGTCGTGACCCTTTCTGCGGGTTTCCTTGATGTCGAAGCGAAACTCCGTTTCTTCACCGGCACGGTAAAAGTCGTGGAAAATGCGGAGCCGTTCATCCGGCTCCAACTCTACGCACTTACTGCCGAGTCGCCCAAAGTGGGCGATCAGGTCAGCACCCACACGGACAAAGTAGTTTCTCGCTTCCTCCACATTCTTCTTGCATACCGAAATGGTGATGTACTTCTCCTGAATGATAGCGTTTGCGCCGGTTGCCTTATCAAGGAGCATCCGATTGTACTCCTCACGGTACTCGTCAAGAGCATCGCCCTTCAGGGGGAGAAGAATGGTTTTCTCAAAGTTTGCACGGTTCAGGCGGCGGTTGTTGATGGTGATCTTGGTGGTTGCGCCGCTGTCGAAGCTGTTGAGCAGTTCCGAATACTCAAGGAACATTGCTTCTTTGTCCTCACGGCTGGCGACAGCATAGTTGATATCACTGAACTTGTAGGTCTTGGAGAACTTATCTCTGCCCACCTGAAAAATACCGTCGTCGTAAATCGCCTTGATGGGAATCACATCCTGGACGCCCCTCGGTACAACAAATCGTTCTTTATCCTGCTTGAGCAGGTTGCGAAGCGTTTTAATCATTGGCTTTCAATACCTCCTTCTGCTTGTGTTCCATTTCAGGCTTCATCATTTCGTAGTAGGTGTTGGTGGAACGGAAGGTCAGTTTCTTCGGCATCAGAAACTCGGATTTGAACCAAGCCCATACGAACTTTTCCGCCGTCATTCCGTTGTATTTCATGAAGCCGAGAGCCGCAAAAGGTGCGGCCCCCAAAATACACATCCACGATACGGTTTCCGTGCCGACATGGGGTTTGAGCAGGAAATAGAGTCCCACTGCCACCACGCAGGCACAGGAAGAATAAATGAACTGTCGCATAGACAGCCCAAAGAACATTGCCTCCGTATAGTTGCGGATTTCTCGGTTGATCTTAACTTCCAAAATAAAACCTCCTTTACAGTCCCATCATCTCTCGGATAATGCGGTCGCTCATCTTGACCGATCCAACGAGAACGAGCATATTAAAGAGCAGTTCGCCTATATAACTCCACACCTGCGTGACCGCCGCCGCATCGGGGTTTACTACGGGCGGTGAGGACGCAAAGAGCGAGAAGATGATGCAGGACAGTACGATCACAGCGCCCTCCAAGCAAACGGCACAGTAGCTTTTGATGAAGGACTTGCCTACATTCTGACTCGGCTCACCAGCAAAGGTGGAAAGCGGAATGGGCGCAAGTGCCGTATACATATAGAGCCGAAAAAATCGTCCGTACACGGTCATTATCAGAATAAAGGACATCACGGTAATAAACAGCCCGCCGATGAGCGTGACTGCCCACAACGGGATTGACTCAAAGAAGCCGCAGTCCTCGATGGTCGTTATCATTTCAGCCGGTAGGACTGTCTGTTGTGGTGAACCGAAACCTGCCGAACCCATAATCGTAGAAATCGTGCCTTGGACGATATTAAACAGGGCAAGCATAAGCTCCATACCGTAGGTGATGGCACCCTTGGCGATAGCGAAGCGAACGAACAGCTTCAGAGCGTGTTCCGGTTTCTTGACTTCTGTGAACGAGCCGCAGGTTTTGACCATACCGGCAACAAAGAACAGCACAAGGAGTGCAAGTCCGATAGACTGCACTGCGCCGTTGATGTTGACGATCACGCCCCATATTCCACCGCCTTTGAAGTCCTGCGGTGTTGTCGTGATAAGCTGCCAAATCTCTGCCATCTTCTCGTTCCAAGTTTCCAATGCGTTTTCAAGGTTTTGTACGACCCAGTTGTCGCTCACGAAAAGCACCTCCTTTTCATAGAGTTAAGGGGTGCTCCCGCTTTTTCGGGAACACCCCTCGGTGTGAAATTTCTTAGCCGACAACCAGGTCGAGGATTTCCTTTGCAAAGGTGATGATGACGCCGCCTGCAAGGGTCAGGAAACCGTTCGCTCTCTGAGAGGGGTCGTGGGACTTCAGGGACAGACCGACCTGCACAACGCCAAAGCCCAGCAGGATAAGTCCAATCGCACGGATCAGACCGAAAATAAAGGTGGACAGGTTATTGATAACGGTAATAGGGTCGCCGGCAGCAAAAGCCGTGACCGAAGTACCGAGGATGAGTGCCGCACCCATAATGGCGGTGCAGTAAATGCGGAAGCCCTTCTTAACCTTGCCGGTCATAGGCAGCTTTTCGGTATGCTTCTCAGTGTTCTTCTTAAAAATGCTCATATTAGTTACCTCCGTAATTTTGTTGTTGTATTGTTGTTGGTTTCCGAGTTGAAATCCTCATCGGACAGCAGCTCATAGGTGGTTTCCGATACCTCCGTATCCGGCAGAGTATCGGGGTCGAGGTACTGCACCTCGATGGTCGCAACATTACTCGTGACCTTGCCGTGCTGATAGACACCGCCTTTTCCATCGGCAGTCAGGTCAACGGCGGGGTGCTTGAGAATGTCGTATTTTAAGTCCATCACGGGGAGTTCCCCTCGGATGAACAGAATGGCGTAGCGGTTATCAAGCATACGAACCTCATCCGGGGTCAGAAGCTCTCGACCGCTGATCTGATAGTTGGTGGAATAGTTTCCGCTTCGCCCGGAACTCTTTCCGTAAGTGTTCGTGTCGATGGTTTCCTTGCCCAGCAATTCGCTCACATACTTATGGGTGGACTGCTCGTTGCCACCCAAGTAGAGGAACTCATCGCAGTTGCCGACGATGGATTCCCACTGCTTTTCAAACAGTGCCTTGAGCTGTGCCAAGTTCTGAAGAATAATGGACACAAACACACCACGGGAACGCATAACGGAAAGAATCTTATCGAAGTCGTCCGGCAGGCTGACATTGGCGAACTCGTCCATCAGGAAGTGAACGGGAATTGGCAATGCGCCGCCGTGAATATGGTCAGCAGAAAAGAAAAGCTGCTGAAATAGCTGGGTATAAAGGATGCTGACCAAGAAATTGAAGCTCGAATCGTTGTCCGGGATAATAGCGAACAATGCCACTTTCTTTTCGCCCATAGAAGCAAGGTCAAGCTCATCGGTACAGGTCAGTGCCGCCAAGCTCTCCAAGTTGAACTTTTCAAGCCTTGCGGCAAGTGTGATCTGAATGGATTTCAGAGTCTTTGCTGAACCGGTGTGATAAGACCGATAGTATTTCAGGGCGATGTGGTCGGGTCTGTCCAACTCCAAATCGGCAAACAGGCAGTCCAGCGGCGAGGGTCGTGGATCTTCCTCATTGTCGATGGCGGCAGCTTGCAGCATCTCCATTACCATTGCAAAGTTCTGCTCATCCTCCGGTGCTTCGTAGTGAAGATAATAGACGAGAGCAGACAGTAGCATTGAAGCCGAGGTATCCCAAAAAGGGTCGTTACTTTGTGACCCCTTTGGCGTTGTGCTCTTGAACAGATTTGTCACAAGCCGTTGCACATCGTTGTCCGAATGGAGATAGACAAACGGGTTGTAGCAGTGGCTCTTTTCCATTGAGATCAGATCGAGAACTCTGATCTCATAGCCCTTTTTCTCCAGCAGATTTCCCACATCACGGACGATCTCGCCCTTCGGGTCAAGAATCACGAAGCTGGTGTTCGCCTGCATCAGATTCGGTTTGCAGTAAAAGCGTGTCTTACCGGCACCGGAACCGCCGCAGACAAGGGTGTTCAGATTGCGGCGGTGTTTCTTGCCGTTGAGTCCGATACGGACTGCCTGCGTCATCAGCTTGTTTTCGGACGGTGGGTTCTGCCGGTATTTCTGGTCCACGGCTTTGGCATTGCCCCATTTTGCGCTGCCGTGTTCCTCCCGGCGTCGGTAGTTCCTGCGTGTAGAGAAATAGATGCCGATGCCCATTCCGTAGCAGAGAAGCAAAACGAGGACAGTTTTTACACTGTCCTCGCAAAGCTCTATATGAAACGGGTCGCTCATCACATTCATCAGACTTGGCAGTATCTCCGGCAAGCCACCCTTAACGGATGGTGCAATGAGAAGTCCGAGCCACACAATCGGCAGGATGCCGAGTACGGCGAGAATGATGGAGGTCTGTCTGTCGTTATCTCGATTCACGACAGGAGCAGTCCTTTCTTTCCACTACCTTGAACTTTTTCTTTGGGGCATACCCGACCTTGATGATAAGATCGTCCACGGCATCGGTGGATTTACCCTCATTCATCAGTTCGGTTTTGGTATCGTTCAAAGCTCGAATCACTACGCCGTGTTCATAATCGTCCAAGGCGATGTGATAGCGTTCCTCTTTCATCGCTCACACCTCATCTTTCCTGATCTTTGCTTCGGTCTGCTCGGCGACGGTAGATTTCCTCCGACACACGGGAGCCAATCTCGCTCATCGCAGAACGGGTCTTGGAAAGCTCCGCACGGATTTCCTTGGGGGACTTGCCCGCCAGCTCCTCCGGGATACGGTCAATGGCGAAGTTCTTCACATCCACTCCGAACTTGCGGCAGAGCATATAACCGACGCAAACGGCAGAAAAGCCCATATCTCTGCGGCTGTATGCTTCGCAGTTCATTGCAAGCTGAGCGTGACCAAGTTCCTGTGCCACGCACTGGCAGAGTGCAACGCTGTCCCCAATGTCCCGCTTGATATAGAGGGTCTGATCCTCATTCTTATAGAACGCTCCCATATTGGGAGAAGGCAGCTCCTCCACAGTGCTCACATCAATGGGAGCCGTGTCGAGCATAATGGCAACGAGCTTTCGGGGATCACGGTCAAGGGTAGGTGCAGCAGGCTTCTTGCCGCTGGTCTGCGCCACATCGAATACCTTCTTGACATTGTAGGCAATGCCGGTGGAACCGTCATTCTTGGTGTATTCCACAGGTTCAAGAATGGACAGGCTCTTAGCACCCTTGTTGACCTTCACGCCGTCCTCCTGCCAATCACGAAAATCCTTGAGCTGCGTCGCCTGCGGCTGCTGCTTATAAATGAGCAGAGCGTTGGCGGCAGAGTAGCGATCCATTCGTGCCTGCGTATCGAGATATGCCCTGAACTTGTCGGGGTCGCTGACGATCTCAGTAGCAGTATCGTCAATCATCTGATACACGGCATCCTTCTCCGCCTTTTTCTTGGCGGCGTATTCCTCCGTGGAGAGTTGCGGACGAGCCGCAGTCCCGGACTTCTTGGGGGTGAAATTGTTCGTCATAGCTGATTACCTCTCTTTCGATTTCTTATGCTTTTTCGGCTGGGTGTGAACCGTCTGACGGGACGGTTCGGGAGTCTTGGCTTTCTCCTTGGAAAGCGCAGGCTCGGCACGGTCTGCTTCCTTGTCAGCTTTTGCAGCAGCCTTGTAGCGTTCCAGCTTTTCTCTTACGGAAGGCTTCTTATCTGCCTGCTTTGCCGTACCCCGGTCAGTAGCCGTACCGCTGATCTCGGAGCTTCGCTCGGACGGAGGGCTTTTTTCCGTCTTTGCGACCGTAGGGTTTTCGTGGGACTGACCTTCTTTCTGCAAAGGCTTTCCCATTGCTTCCTCCACGATGATCTCGCCCTTGGTTTTGGTCGGCACTTCCCGTGCCACCGCTTCACGGTCAGCTTTGTCCTGCTCCGCCTGCGTGATAACGCCTGCCTTATCGACCTTGCCGATCTCGAAGCGTTCCACAATGCGCTGAATTTTGGAAGCGTCCTCTGCACGGGCGATAATATCCACAGGTACATCATCTCCCTTGGCGCTCTTATCTCTCAGGACACAATAGAGAACGCCATAGCGCTTTGCCTGTTTGGTGAACTGTGCCAAGTCCTTGTTCGGGATAGAAAAGACTTTCAGTTCCTTTCCGGACTTAATCATATTGGTGAGCCGTGCCTTGCCTTTGGTCTGTTGTTCCTGCTTCAGCACGGACACGAGAAGCAGGGCGACATTCTTTGCCGCCGAGCCTGTAAGTTTTGCGGCAACTTCAAAGCCTTCAAGCGAGAGCCTGACGACCTGCTCAGCCGCATCACCGCCGTTGTTCATAGTTGCGGTTCTCCTTTCGTTTTGATTTTTCTTCCTCTACTCGGACTGCATCCACCTTTTCCTCGATAACCTTGGAACGGGCGGCGATGTCCTGACAGAGTTTGACCTCCTTGCGGAGTTCTTTCAGCTTCTCGGTAAGAAGCGAGATACTTGCCTTTGCCTGTGACAGCTCTGCATCTGTGATGTTCACTTTTCGTATTTCATTTCGGAGGTGCGTTCTGTCGGCAGTTATGGTCTTGATTTGCTCCTCGACCGAGTGTTGATATGAAAAAAGCTGCTCGTCTGTACCGATGTGGTGCTTGCCGAGTAGCGTAACTTGTTTGGTGAGTTCATCTATCTTCATCAGATCTTCTTTGAAAAGATAGTGGACTCGTGCGTGATTCTGTTGTCCTACCTTGTACTTCGGCAAATAGCCGAGCCGGTAACAGTAGTAAAGGTACAGCCCATACAGACCGCCGACTTTTCCAATTCTGTCGCTCCGTGTTCTGAGCCGGTATTGCTTCGGTCGGTAGGTTTTCGGCTGAAACGGCTCGAAGTCGATGTTATCACGGTTTTCAATGAGCCGCTGCGTAATGCGCTCTTTGGTGTATTCCTCACCGAGCCTGTGCAATCGGATCGGGCGTTCATCACCCTTGCCCTTGATCGTCCAATACTTTCGCTTGGGATTAGAGCCGATGGTGTATCCCATCTCAGACAGATGATATTCAAGCTGCCGAAGATTGTGGCTCATTGCAATGGCTTCATCCAGTGCAGTACGGGCGAGGTTGTAGCGTGTGGGCATACCGGCTTTATCCTTTTGGGTCAGATACTTTGCATCGGGATAACGCTCCGGTTCCTTGATCGTGCTGATACCGTACTTTTCACAAATGTGGTCAGCTTCCTTATAGAACTTAAACCACGAGGTATCCCGGCAACGCTTCCCATCGACAAAGGAAACAGAGTTGATGACAAAGTGGCAGTGCAGATGCTCTGTATTCAGATGGGTCGTCACCAACACCTGATATTTCTTGCCCCAAACGGAATTTGCGAACTCCATTCCGATATGCTGGGCAAGCTCCGGTGTGATGTCGGTTTCCTTAAAGCTAAGATAGCCGTGATAGGCTTGGATGCCGTCTGTCTTATCGAACTGTTCCTTGACAGTGACAAACTGCTCACGGGCAATCGCCGGAGTGCAGTTGATCCCCTCACAAAATAATTCCTGCTCGGTTTTCTCGCCGTTTTTTACATAGTTGACAACATCACGAAGCGCCTGATAATCGGCATCGCTGTACTTGGATTTTGCCTTCGTGGTTTTCTCAGGATTGGAAGCGTAGTCAAGAACGGCCGCAAGGCGAACCGTGACCGGCCACAGCTTACTTACTGCCATTTCAGGTTGCTCTCACCGGGACGAAGAAACTGACGCTCCATATCTGCCTGAAACTTGTGCAGGCGCTCCAGCTCGCTATTCAGTTTCTGTGTGTCGATAAAGCCAAGGGCGTTTGCCTTGACGGAGATCTGATGGATGTTATTGCCGATGGCGGAGAACTCCCGCATCGCATCATAGAAACGGTCGTCGGGTTTTTCCTTTGGCTCATAGCCACGGAGCAACAGACGGACGAGCGCCGCTTCAGAGAGGCAGGTTTTCTTGGCTTTCTTCTGCAAGTCCTGCGCTTCGTCACGGGAAAACCAAAACTGCTTCTTGATCGTTCTTTTCATAAATGGACTTCATCCTTTCTCTTGAAATGTGTGGTGCTTCTTGCACGGGGTATTAGGGGTTCCCCCTAACGAGGTCTTTTTGCGGCGCTTTGAAAAGCGGAGTAAAAAGGCACTGCTCGTTAAGATAATACAGAGCGTTCGGGGGAACCCCGTTCTCATTGAGATCAGCGTTCTTTGTCCACCCTGACGGGCTTAAAAGGCACAGCTACGATCTCATTGTTGACTCTCATAAAGCGTTCGGGGTATTTGAATTTCTCACGGTATTTCTCCGCAAGGTCAGGCGGGAGGGACTGGAACTTCTCTGCATCGAAAGGTGCGTAAGTAATGAAAAACTTCCCGCAAATAATGTCCAGCATCTCACGGGAAGGCTCCATCATATAGCACTTTTCAATTTTCCAAGCGTTCTCGCCAAACATATAACCGTCCAGTCTGACGCACGGGTCAGTTCCGTCAAGACACGACCCGAAGATGGAATAGCCACCCATACCGGCCTGAAACGCCTTGTTGTTGGAGCTGACGCCGTAGGTTCTTGACCTCTCATCGTATGGCTTGTCGAAGCTGTCCTGCGTGAAAACGATATAGCCGGAGAGGTGTTCTTTGCCCTCGTTTTCCGCTTCACAAAAGCGGCTACGCATCTCGGCAAAGGTCATTTCAACGGTTTGTGGCTCTCCATAAACCGCCCGATTCGGGGGCAGTCCGTTGACCTTGCCCTCCTCATTGCAGATGATTGCGACCTCATCTTCAAAGGGCATATATTCCTCAATGTCGCCGCCGACCACCTCCTGCATTGCTTCCAAGGTATCGTCGATCTCAATCATCTTGGGGTATTTGTTCGGCTCCACAAGCAGGACGGAAATCTTTCCGTCGCTTGCTTTCACCGGCTCCTTACAGGGTGATTTGTCGAAAGAAATCGACTTGAACCCGATACTGTCCACGAAGTAAAAGCCGGGATTCAGGGTGTCGCTCTCCCTGATTTCGACTACATCCGACACAGAAAGAGAGCGTCCTTTGTAGTCGGCGGGATGGTCGATATTGAACTTCTCATAGATGGTTTCGAGGGAATTGCAATCGAGTTTCCCGTCATAAACTCGGTCATAGAGGGCGGGATCGACCGCCTTGGAGTGCTGGAATCGTTCAAGGGTATCCAGCCCCAAGAAGCAGACACGGTTGTCGTCCCGATCTGTGTTGATCTGATAAATACTGAACTCAGTCATCGTTCATTCGTCCTTTCTTTGGTTTTGTTGCGGCGGATACCAAGCTGAAAACAAAGAAAGTCATTGTAGTCCTTGCCGCAGGGCGGAGGGCTGTCAATGACTTCATACTTGCTCGGCAATGTGGTTTTCAGCGCAAGGCTGGCTTTTCTCCCGGCATTATCGTTATCGAAGTGCAGGAGAATTTTCTTGATTTGCGGCTTCTCATTGAGGTACTTCACAAGAGCTGCAGGGGTAGTGCTGTCCTCGATTCTCTCCTTGGGCAGATACACACCGGCGAGGGAAACAAGGTTGTCTTTCCGCCAATCCCTGCCCGCCATCTTTTCAAGCGTCGCATAGGAAAGCAGGTCAATGGCGCACTCAAAAAGGTGTACCGTGCCGCTGTCGCTGTCTGCGATCCGAAAAGAATAGTGCTTGTCACTGCCGGAGCAGTCACCCAAAACACGGCGGTCATTGGTCGCTCGGTAGGACGCATAGCGAGGGATATTCTTCTCATCAAAGCCCACGCACACAAGGCTGTGATACGGCAGGCTCTCGAAAATCAGCCCTTTGTCAATGCAGTATTGGATGATGGAATAGTCGATGCCCCTGCCGAAAAGATACTCTGTAATTCTTTCTGTGGAAGCACTTTTATCCGGCAGAAGCAAGATCTTCGGCTCCGTTTTCTGCTTGGGTTTGACCGTCACAGACGGCATCACCGCCGCCTTTCCCATCAGTGTTTCGACCGCTTCTACAAAAGAACAGCCCTTGACTTTCACAAGATAGTCAAGGGCATTATAGCCGCCAATGCGTTGTGACCACCACATCCACTTGCCATTAGAAATCTTCAAGCTATCGTGGGTGCGGGTGGTATAATTGTTGCCGGAAATGCGGACAAGCTCCTGCGGCTCACAGCTTTGCAGATAGGTCAGCAGGTCGATTTGCCGTGCCTGTTCCACCACCTCCGGGGGGATATACGGCATAAAATCACCTGCTTTCCCGGTGCTGTTTCTTCTCCTGCCGTTGCAGGCTCTTATCCGCTTCCGTTTCGATGGAGTCCCGGATGGTATCCATATGCTCGGTTTCTCTGTCCCGGAACTCCTTATACACATCACTCAGAGGACAAGGGGAACGAAGCAAAGCCCTTGCCTTTTCCGGCTCAAGCTCCAGCTCCTCCATACACATTACGATGTCCTCCCGCATCGTGTATTCGTAGGTATGATTGAGGATTTCGGACGGCTCCTGACTCGCAAGCCAGTCCCGGTATTTGTCTTGCTCGGCTTTCATTTTCTCATAAAGTCGAGCGTTGTAATCTGTTTCGTTCATAACGAACACCTCCTTCAAAATAGAAATAGCCGCCTGATTTCTTTTGAAAACCAAGCGGCTCTGTATCTGAATTAGCGCTCCAATTCTTTCCGATTGCGGTCAGGAAGTTCTTCGCCCTCATCGGGGGCATCGTCCGCAAGCTCATTGTCACGCTTATCCACATTCAATAGAGCGTTCAGAACATTCAGCCTGTCGGTCTTTTCTTTCAGTTCCTGCTCCTTGGAGAAGGGCTTTTTCACTTCCTCCTTGGCAACCTCAAACTGCTTTTCCAAGCCTTCCAGCTCGGCTTTCACGGCTTCGAGGTTATCGCTGATCTTCTCGATTGCGTTATCAATGCGGGTGATGTTGCCGGCAGGATCGGTACCCAAAGAGATGGTGCGTGAAGCGGCACCTCGGATTTTGACCTTGTAGGTTCGTTCCATCGTATCGAATGACAGCTCCAATCCAAAGCCACGATATGTGCCGAGGGTTATCGGGTCAGGTGAGTTCATCTGCTGGCAGGCATCAATGATTTTGTGTCCACTTTCCGCCTTTTCCGAGCAAAAAACACCTTTTACCTCAATGCCAACAAAGCGGTCATCTGTGGGTTTCGGGTGCTCCTGTGCGGTGGCAAGGTCGCTTTCCAGTGCCGAAATCAACTCCGTTTTCACAGCGATCTGCTGAGGGAAATATTTGATGATCTTGTCCTCCAAGGCGTAAATCTCGGAGAGGTAGCTGGACTTCAATAGACGCAGCTTCTGCACCTGAATATCCAAATCCATCTTCTCTTTGATGTGGGGATTGCCGGTCGCCAGCATCTTGATTTCAGCGTAAGACAGTGCGGTTTCGTCAATATCCTCGCAGGATCGCACCGGCGATTTGCTGGTCATTATCTGCGAAGCGAACTTCTGTTTGCCTTCCACGAGCTGATACAAGTAGGCATCAAAGGTTTCCTCCGTCACGAAACGGTAGATGTGAACCTCTGCATTTTCGTTGCCTTGCCGGATACTTCTGCCGAGCCGCTGTTCCAAGTCAGAGGGTCGCCACGGGCAGTCGAGATCGGAGGATGCGGCAAGTTTGTTCTGGACATTCGTACCGGCTCCCATCTTCTGCGTACTGCCCATCAGGATGCGGACATCCCCTCGGCGTACCTTCTTGAACAGCTCCAGCTTCTTTGCTTCGGTATCCGCTTCGTGGATGAACTTTATCTCATCGGCGGGTACGCCACGGGCAATCAGCTTCTGTCGAATGTCGTCATAGACATTGAAGGAGCCGTCGTTTTTCGGCGTAGACAGGTCGCAGAAAAATAGCTGGGTCAACCGCTTCTCACTGCCACGCTCCCAAGTTTCAAACATAGCGTCCACGCAGGCGTTGAGCTTGCTGTCCTCAAAATCAGGGAGCAACGGATTGATAAGCCGCTGATCAAGAGCCAGCTTTCTGCCGTCGTTGGTGATCTTGAGCATATTATCTTCCTTGGCATCAACCATACCGTTTCGTACCCTTTCGGCTCTCTCCGCAAGCTCGGCTACCATCTGCTTTTGGATTTCAGAGGGCTTCACCGAGATATTGTGAAAGACCGCTTTCGGCACTGGCAGGTCAAGCATATCTGCTGTTTTGATGTCTGCGATTTCCTTAAACATCGCCATCAGCTCCGGTAAATTGTAGAAACGGGCAAAGCGTGTTTTAGCTCGGTATCCCGTTCCTTCGGGTGTAAGTTCTACTGCCGTAATGGTTTCTCCGAAAGTGGAAGCCCAGGCATCGAAGTGCTGCAAGTTGTTCTGAACAAGGGTGTTGTACTGCAAGTACCGCTGAATGGTGTAAAGCTCGACCATCGAATTGGAGATCGGCGTTCCTGTCGCAAACACTGTCCCACGCCCTCCGGTCAGTTCGTCCAAGTACCTGCATTTCATAAAGAGGTCGCTGGATTTCATCGCTTCGGTTTGGGCGATGCCGCCTACATTCCGCATCTTAGTAAAGAGGAACAAATTCTTATAGTAATGGCTCTCATCAATGAAAAGTCTGTCCACACCCAACTCCTCAAAGGTCACTGTATCATCCTTTTTGGATTGGTCGTTGAGCTTATCGAGCTTCTGCTTGACAGATTTCTTTGTGCGTTCCAGTTGTTTTACGGAGAAGTTATCTCCACGGTTCTTTTTCAGTTCCGTAATGCCCTCCGTAACTTCATCAAGCTGCTGTTCGAGGATCGCCCGCTGCCGTTCAATGGACATCGGTATTTTCTCGAACTGCGAATGCCCGATAATGATGGCATCGTAATCGCCGGTGGCAATTCTGCCGCAGAACTTTTTGCGGTTCTTGGTTTCAAAGTCTTTCTTCGTTGCCACCAAAATGTTGGCTGAGGGATAGAGCTGTAAGAACTCCGATGCCCACTGCTCAGTGAGGTGGTTGGGTACGACAAACAGGGATTTACTGCACAATCCGAGCCGTTTGGACTCCATCGCCGCCGAAACCATCTCGAAGGTTTTCCCTGCGCCCACGGCGTGTGCAAGCAGCGTATTCCCGCCGTAGAGAATGTGCGCCACCGCATTTCTTTGGTGTTCCCGAAGCTCGATTTCCGGGTTCATACCGCTGAAAACGATGTGGCTTCCATCGTACTCACGGGGACGCAGGCTATTAAATTTCTCGTTGTAAAGGATGCAAAGCCGTTCTCTGCGTTCAGGGTCAGACCAGACCCAATCCTGAAAGCCCTGCTTGATAAGCTCTTGCTTTGCCTGTGCGATTGCCGTTTCCTTCTTGTTCAGAATGGCTTTCTTTTTGCCGTCTGCGTCCTCCACATAGTCAAAGATGCGGACATCCTTTAGGTTCAGTGTTTCCTCGATGATTTTGTAGGCGTTGATGCGCCCCGTACCGTAGGTGCTGTATGCCTTCACATTGCTGCGGTCATAGGACTTGCCCTCAATGTTCCATTCGCCGGTATAGGCAGAGAAATGAACCTTGATGTTCCACTGTGCGTACCTCGGTGTTCCTAAGAACTCAAACATAAACTGTTCGACAATTTCGGTCGGCAGCCAAGTAGCACCAAGCCTAACGGCAATCTCGCTGGCGGTCAGGTCTTTGGGCTGCACCCGTTCCAGTGCTTCCACATTGACTGTGTAATCTTCGGGGTAAAGCTCCGCCGACTTTCGGGCGAGTACCAGCTTTTCCCGGACATTGCCGGAGAGGTATTCGTCTGCCATCAGATACTTTGCCTGCGTGGAATTGCCGTACCCGTGCATTGGGTTCAGAAAGATAACGCCCTTTAAGTCTGCAAAGATTTCTTCCTCGGTCTTGCCGGTCAGCTCGCACATATAGTCCATATCCACACGGGCTTTTTCGCCCATAGAAACAGCAAGTGCTTCGCTGGCGGTATCTACGGAAGTGACCGGGGTGTGTGGTTTGATGGTTCGCTTGTAGAATATATCCGCCTTGCGTTCAAGCTGACCTTCATCGCCCAAGACCTCAAGAGCCGAGAGCAGAGAAAAGGAGCTGTCCTGCGAAAATGCGGAGATGTTGGCACGGCTGTTGATAAGTCCGTACTGCTTGGAAAAGGTATCATAAAGAGCGTTTAATCGCTCCTGCTCCGTTTTAATTTCCGAGTCGGGGTAGTCCTCCGTCTGCAATTCGATCAGCTTTCTGACCGAATCACGGATGCGGATCATACCCTTTATGCGGTTCTCTGCGGTAGCGGATACCTCCACCGGAGCCATACGGCTGTTTTCGCGGAAGTAGATTTTATCGTCCAGCACCGTATAGGAGAAGTTGCGAACGGTGGGATCTGCGGGAATGGAATTGTCCTCCTCTGCAAGCTCATCCTCCACCTCATATGCGGTCAGCTCACCGTGAATATTGGAAACGGCTTCGCTGAGTTGCTCGGCAAGGTCTGCCCCCTCGTAAGGGACGCAGGTGGCTTCGGGACCGAAACGCCCCGACACCATTTTCATCTCTCCGAGTATCATTTCGGGATGCTCAACAAAGTACCTGTTCATTAGGATACCGTTTTCATCCGTGCCGAGCTGTACCCAATCCGGCTCTATATCCACAATGCGGTCACGCTTTTGCAGAATAAGAATGTCCGAAACGACTTCCGTCCCGGCATTTCCCTTAAAGGTGTTGTTCGGCAACCTGATAGCACCAAGCAGGTCAGCTCGCTGAGCAATATACTTTCGGACAGCGGAGTTTTCCTTATCCATCGTACCCTTGCTGGTGATGAGAGCCATTACGCCGCCCGGACGGAGCTTGTCCAAGGATTTGGCGAAGAAGTAGTCGTGAATGAGGAACTTGTGCTTGTCATAACGCTTGTCAGGAACCTTGAAATCCCCGAAGGGTACATTCCCCACAACGGCATCAAAGAAGCTGTCAGGGAGGTTGGTTTCCTCAAAGCCCTGTGCGGCGATAGAGGACTTTTGATATAACTGCTGTGCGATACCGGCAGAAACCGTATCCAGCTCCACACCGTAGATCTTGCTTTCCTTCATTTCTTCGGGAAGCATACCGATAAAATGCCCGATGCCGCAGGACGGTTCCAAGATGTTGCCCTCACGGAAGCCAAGCTGTTTCATCACCTTATACACGGCATTGATAACCGTTGGCGGCGTGTAGAAAGCGGTCAGAGTGCTTTCTCTTGCGGAAGCGTATTCCTCCGGTGTCAGGATGTTTTTCAGCATCCCGAACTCTGTCTGCCAAGAACCGGCTCTCTCATCAAAGGCTTCGGGAATACCGCCCCAGCCAACATACTTGGAAAGAATGATCTGCTCGTCCGGTGTGGCGAAGCGGTTTTCTTCCTGACACCTTTTCAGAACGGAGATCGCCGCATAGTTGCGGTGGAAGCGTTCTTTCTTGTTGACCTCCTCGACCTCGTGAGAAGCAAGGTCAAAGGTATGCCGGTCTGCCATTGGGATTTCGGGATGAATATCAAAGGCCTGCACCCGGCTTTTCTTCGGATGCTCCCAAGCGGGTGCAAGAGGTGCTTCCACCTGTGTAAGTTCTTCCTCGGAGAGATAAACAAGGTCGTCAAAGGACAGTGCTTGCAGCCCTTTTTCGGTCAGTTCTTCAAGGGACGCATACTGCACACTGCGGACGACCTTGCCATCTGCAAGAGTTTCGATGCGGAAATACACAAGATTGACCCTTGCCTGTATTTCGTGCTTGTCATCCTCAGTCGTGGTGTAGGCAACGCCCACATTGGCAAGGTCGGTGTAATCCGCACCGTCCTCTTGCTGGTATTCCTCACGGCAGAAATCATCAATGATTTGCTTCGCTTTATCCAGTGCAGTGTCCGTCAGATAGGGGCTGTCAATGATCTCAAAGCCCTTGGGCGGTGGGTCAAGCTGGGTGATAAAACTGTGCGGAATGGTGTTGCCGTCCTTGTCCTTATACAGAACAATGCTCATCGGCACACCGTAGTAGTTTTCCTCCTTGATGTCCTTCTCAAACTGATAAGGACTGGTGTACTCGATGCTTTCACCGACCTTGCCGTCCGTGCCGAGATAGTCGATCCTGCCGATAGGTTTGGACTCGACTGGAGCTTCCTTTGTGGTGGAAACCACGGTACGGGTACTGCGTTCGCCGTCCTCCAAAGAGTTGACCTCAACATCGTACCCTCTGTCGGTCAGCATTGTAAGGTAGGTTTCCAAGCGGTGCTGCGGAAATCCTACCATTGGGACACGGGTGTTGTGATCGACGGCACGGGTAGTCTGCACCAAGTCAAGAGCTGTCCCTACGACTTCTGCATCATCAGCATAGGCTTCAAAGAAATCGCCCACCTGATACAGTACAAGGCTGTTCGGATTGTCCGCTTTGATTTCAAGATAGTCCCGATAAAACTGCGGAAGATGTTTTTCCTGCGTTACTTCGCTTTCTGCTTGAGATACGAGGGTGTTCATCGTATCCTCGCTTCTGCCGATGCGTTCGGGATGCGGGTCGGCGTATTCTTTCAGTACGGCGTCGTATTCGGGCGTGCCGAAGTCAATAAGTTCCGTCTTGGCGTGTTCGTCAAGGTATTCAAAGAAGCCGTCCGTACTGTCCGTAGCTGTCTTTGCTTCGGTTATAAGGTTATAGGGCAGATGGGCGAATACAAACTGACCGCCCGCTGTTGCGTCAGGATTATAATAGATTGCTTCAAACTCACCGGCATCGGGACGGTGAAAATAGTAGTCGTCATCCCCGATAGGTGTTGTGTTCGGGTCGGCGTGAGATTTCTCCCGTTCCGCTGCTTTCTCAATGCGTTCTACAACACTTTGCGGCAGGTCTGGTACATAGTAGATAATCTCACCTTCAGGGGAGATATGGGCAATGTTCTGATAATCTCCATTGACTTCTACGGCACGGTTCCAAACAGTCAGACCGTTACCGAGATAGCCCATTCCGATGTCATACTGGGCAGTATGTTCTTCAGGCTGTTTTCCCGTAACCTTCAAGTGATCGTTCATCGGGTTTTCCTGCACCTTACGGTCGAACTCGGCTCGTTCCATCTCTTTGTTGAAAAGCGGGAACTGCGTATCGTAGAGCGTCACACGCTTATCATCAAAGTGCAGGATCTCAAATTCACCGGCACCGAGATACACCTTATCACCGAGGTGGTAGGCATACTCGGCAGGCTCCGACTTGGCGGCAGTTTCTTTTTCGGGTGGTACTACAGAGAGGATTTCTCTGTTCCTGCGTTCCTCGGCAAGCTCTGCACGGCGTCCTTCCTGCTGTTTCAACCATTCGGGATATTGCGCCATCTCCTTGGGGTTCAGGTAGCGTTCGAGCCTGATCAGCTCGGCAATACGCTTCTCCACCTGACTCCATTTCAGGTCGATGTGGGGCTTATCACTTCCGATACCCTTAGAAATACGGATGCCCTTACCGTCGTGCTGCTCATCAATGCCGGTTCCGGTGATTACGGGATAAGCACCGCCCCAGCCGTATTCCTCTTTCAGAAAATCGGCATTCTCTTTCGAAGAAAGGCTTCTTTGGAACTGCTCATAGATACGCATTTTTCCCTCTGAAATGCCGCTGCCACGGGTGAGCACAGCGTCTATGATCTCCTGAGAAAAAGTAAAAGCAGAGGTTTTTTGCTCCTCTGCTCCTGCTGTCATCAAGCTCAACTGCCCGTCAATGGACGGCAGCGGCTTCATCGTGTCCTGCAACTCTCCAAGCAGCCGCATCGCTTCAAAGTGCTGGGCGATCACGCCCCAATCATAGAAGCTCTGTGCTGTGCGGGAGAGATAACTGCCCTCCCAAAGCTGCAACACATTCTGATAGGTTTTGTAGCCCACACGCCGTCCATCGCTCAGAATGACCTCGGTGTAGTCGTTGTTGAAAATGCGCTTGATATAAGAAATACGGGCGTTCTCATCAGCGGTAGCTTCAAAGAATGCCCGTATCTCGTCTTTGCTTGCTTTCAGGTGCGGCGTGGTGCCGAGGATTTCACGAATCGTATCATCGCCGCCAAAGAACGGCAGGCTTTTATCCTCGTGGCTTCGGTCGTAATAGTCTAAGCGAAGATTACCTCCGCCATCACGATCTCCTGAACCCGGCTCCGGATACTGTTCATCTTCCGAACCCAACTCATCATATCCGTCGCTTTCAGGCTCTCCGTCACGCCCTCCGACGCTGCCATCTGCTCCGTCAGCATCTGTTCCATCTCGTTCGCTCTGCGCTCCGTGTCGTTCAGATGCACGTTCAGGGCGCAGCTCGTCAGCAGGTTGTAGTAGCGTACCTTGTGATGCTCCTTCAGGAACTTCTTCCGCATCCGGGCGTACCTGCCCATCGACAGCTCCGGTTGCTCCGGCATTGTCAGATCGGGGAGCAGATAATCCCCCTGCCTCGTGTAAGTGATCTCGTTCATCGTCAGGACTCCTTTCGGTTTTTTCTTTGCCTACATTGTAATCGGCTTTGGTTTTCTCTGCAATTATGCGATTTTGACGGTCGAGGGCAAGAATGGTGCGAGAAATCTCCGCAAGTCCCATCTCCGCAATATCACTGGTAGCATAGCCGAGGGCGTTCAGCGTGGCAGGCGTCGTAAAATTCACCACATCCCGAAGATCATCGGGTTCAAAGTATTCTCCGGCTTCAATGCCCAGGCGGGTCATCGTCATATAGGCGACGCTGTTTCGCACCGCCGTTTTGAAAATGTGGGTGATTTCTTCTTCGGATACGCCGTCCAGGAAGCTGTCTTTCACGCTGTAAAGAAGGTCGGGGAGATAGTCGGGGATGTTGTCCTCTACGGCGTTTCTTGCCGCCGACTCGATGGCAACGGCAAGGGTTTCCTTGTCGTTCAACTCTCCGAAGGTGCTTTCCAGCGTGTCGATCACTTCTGCCGTGTATTCGTCCCGCATTTGCCAAATGGGAACTCTGCGAGAAAAGCGGTTGGGATGCGTGTCGGAAATATCGAAGTAGTGGACAAGCCGCTGGCGGCGTTGGTCGGCATCCTCAAAAACGGCAATGCCGTGCGCCCCACGATTGACCCATCGCCCAAACTTTTGGTTCCAGTCGTCGATCTGAAGAACGGCGGTGGCGTCCGGTCGCTGTGCGTGAACCAAAAGTTGCTCATCAAAGCGCAGACGGTAGTTGTAGCAGGCAGAGCGCAGAAATGCTTCCCAGCTTGCGGGGTTTGCAACGACCGTTTTGCAGGTTCGGTTATACAGCTCCGAAATGAAGTCGTATTTTCGTGCCATCGGCGGACACCTCCTTATCGTTCATAGTCTTTTGGCTTGATAGCTTTGCCGTTCTCATCATAGCTCTTGGGTTTGGCGGCAATGGAGTCCCACCGGATCATAGAACCGGCGAGCATCGCCTGCTCCTGCGCCTTGCTGACACCCAGCTTTTCATTGAACTTGTCTTTAATTGCTTCGTTCTCCGCACGGTTCCCATCGTTAAAACTTGTGGCGGTATAGCCCTTTTGCCAGCGGTCGATTTGAATGACTTCGCCGGTAGACGGGAGTATGGAATAGCACATCGGAGGCAAGGGCGGCTCCATTGGAGCGTATGTACAGCCGCCTTGCTCCATACGCTCGGCAAACTCGCAAATGTGAAAGAGATTGCGTCCAACCTCTGTGTGATAGCTATCAATATAGCGGCAGGGATAGCTTTCCGTCTTACCGTCACGGTCGGTCACAATGATGCGCTCTCCGTCCGGGATACGGAACAACTCTTTATAGTGGCTGTCAATAAAGCGAATGTCCCGGTTGGCTTCTTCGATGTGCTTGTCCAGCCATTCCTTTACATAGCAGAGGCAGTAGAAGTTATAGTCGCCCCTCGTTGGATTACAGCGAAGCACGAACGCATATTTCTCGGTATCTGCTCGGAAGCCGAACTCAGTGGTATAAGCACCCTGCATTTCGCTTTCCTTGTTCTCACGCCCATAACGCACCATCTGAGAACGGCTTTGAAGCAGTCCGTACTCCTCGGAGCGCAGGGCGTTGATTACATCGTCCAAGTCCCGCTTGAACTCATCGCTTTTCCATTGCGGTCGGGTATCAAACCAAGTGGTATAAAACTGATCGCCGCTTGAGCCGAAGTCCCCACGCAGATAACCGATGTTGCCTGTCTGCCCTTGAAGCTGCGAGCTTTGAGCGTAGGTGTATTTGCGTTCGGGAACGGTCAGCGGTCGCAGTGTGAAATCTGTCATTATCTTGCACCCCTTTCTTGCGGTGTTCGTTGTTTCGGGATGTCAAAGCCGTAAACGGCGGCGATCTCATCCCCAAGTCGCCGGGTCAGCCGGGTAATATCGGTTCGTGTGGCTTTGCCGTGATAGATTTTATCTCTCAGGTTCTCCATCTGCGTTTCGGAAACGCCGTCTTTGAATACACGGTAGAGATAGTGATTTGTGCCGTCGTGATGAGTTGCATCGGCACGAAGATCGCCGTACTTATCTACATACCATTCGGTATAGTCGGTGTCGGCATACAGGCAATCCCGGATATTGCCGGAGGGAATCTCCTTGTAGCCCATCACTCTGCCGTGCCATAGGCCGAGGTCGCCAATGACGATAATGGGCTGGGAAAGCTGGATGTTCAGGTTCACCCGTTCGTCGGAGAGGTAGTCACCATTGGTTTCCACCATCCATTCGTAGAGTGCCTGCTCATCATTCGGGTCATCGTCCAGCTCGTTGGCTTCAAGGAACTCCTTGTAGTCCTCTCGCCAGTCGTCCACATCAAGGTTTTGGTTGCTCCAAATGATGTGGCGGTCATTCGGTCGTGGCGCTTGGCTCATCTGTTCCACCTCCCAAGTATGAGAAAAGGCGGTTCTTTGCAACCTGCTCCTGAAGCTCGGTGATGACCGTCATATCCGGAACGGTCACATCGGGGATTTTCAGGATCGTCGGCAAGGTCAGCGCCTTCAAATCCTTTTCGGTTTTGCAGCCTGCGTCAAAGAGCTTTGCCAGCACCGTCATTTTCTGCTGCAAGCTCTGTTCCACTGCGGTTTTCTTTGCTGCCATAGATGGTTACCTCCTGATTTAGAGAATGCCGACGATGATGACCATATCGTCGTCTGTTTCGGTGTTGCGGGAATATTCCGAGAAAAGAGACTGTACACGCTGCCTTGCTCTACGAATGGTTTCAAAGCACGGCAGTCCGTAAACTTTGTGGTTGAACGCAAGGTCACAGAGGGGCAGTTCACCGGCTCGCGAGAAATTTGCGTAGCGGTTGTAGTAATGCATAATGAGGATCATATCGTCGAACCTTGCTCTCGGACAGTCCTTTAAGATAGAAAGCACCCGGCTCTCCACGGTTTTCTGTTGATTCATCAAATCCCTCCTTCGGGTAGTAGAAAAGGGGCGGAGTTTTGCTCCGCCCCTTGGATGATTGGCTTACTTCTTGTTTTTCTTTCTGACCTGCAAGAAGATAAAGCCGCCGATGATGAAGGCTACCAGTACGATAGCCACGATGGTTTTCGGTTCCATTAGTTACGATCCTCCTTCTTCTTTTTCTTGAATCCGATAATGCCGCACACAGCGATGCCGACTGCGGACAGACCCGCAAGGGTGTAAAGCAGCGGCAGGTTGGTGGTGTCGCCGGTCTTAGGCGTATCACGCAGAACATTGTGCATCTCCACAATGGTTGTGGAGCCGAGCTTGACCGTTGCCTCCTTGTCAGCAGGGATGACATACATCGAAGAAGCCGAGTTGCTTACCTCAGAAATGGTGTAGTCCCCGATGCGAAGCCCGTCAATGAAGATCTCACCTTTGTCGTTGGTTTCAAGGATAATGTCATAGCCGTTTGCTCCGGTAATGCGGAAAGCGAAGCCCTTGACCTTGCCGTCAGAGGAGGTCTTGATAATTTTCAGGTTGCCACGCATCGCATCATTGACGAAGCCGACGCCTGCCTTGTTCTCCCCCTCGTAGGTCTTGCCGTCTGTGTCGATCATCACTTCATACACGCCGGTATCAAGGACAAACCCCTCCGGCGCTTTGGTTTCCTTGACGAAGTAGCGACCATAGAACAGGTCATTCATACCGTATTCACCGATTTCCTTTTCGGTCAGTGTGCCGAGCAGTTCATCACCATCGTCCAGCTTGCCGTTTGCGTTACTGTCCTTATAGACCTCAAAGGTCGCTCCGGTCAGCTTATTGTCAGGATATTCGGAATCCACCTTGGTCAGATGGATGTTTCCACGGACATACTTGTTGACGATTTCAATCTCCACGACCTGACAGTCTGCGTTGATCGTCACGGGATAGATGGTATCATCCAGCACGAAGCCGGCGGGCTGTTCGATTTCACGGACATACCAAGTGCCGTAAGGAATATTCTCAAAAGAAAAACTGCCATCTTCAGCAGAAGTGGCAGTCAGCAGAGCGTTTTCCTTTGTAAACTCGCCGTCATCCGTGCGGAACAGTCCAATCAGCGCACCGCCGAGAGCACTGCCGTTTTCATCGACCTTCTTACCGGAAACAGAACCGTAGATCAGATCATTTTCGATTGCCTTGCCGTCGTTAGCGGCAATCTTTACAACTGCCGTATCCTGACCGGCATACCCAAAGGTTACGGGATACTTGGTATCGGACAGCATATAGTGACTGTCGGTAGCAAGCTCCTGCACATAGTAGCTTCCAAAAGGAAGGTCAGTCTTGATTTTCGCCGTTCCGTCCTCATTCAGAGAGATAATCTCAATCAGACCATCTGCGGGAATGGAAGTGCAGCTGGCAGATACGATCTCCTCTGCGGCAAACAGCCCAAAGGAAATGTTCTTCATTTCACCGTTTGCGCCAATGCCGAAGCGCTCATTCTTCTCGATGGGCTTTACAAGGCTGATCTCCACCTTCTGACGATCGTTCTCGAACGAAGTCGCCGTTTCCGTAACAGCAACATTCTGACCGGCGTAAACAAGCTCGACGCAGTGGGGTTCCGGGTTGAGCACCATCCCGTGGGGTGCTGTGATCTCACGCACCTCGTATTTGCCAAGGTAGAGTTCACGGCTCACCGCTGTGCCGGTTTCATCGGTTGTAACGGTGTCTACGACCTCGCCCTTCTGATTTCGGACAGTGCCGTCCTGCGTGATAATATCCTCTGCGGCGATGATCTCATAGACCGCACCGGGAAGGCCACGCTTTTCATACTGCGGCTGATAGATGGTGGGCAGTTCGTTTCCGCTTTCATCTACGCCGCCGATGACGGAAACGCCGAAGAACACCTCGCCGGTTTTTTCCACGGTGATGGTGCCTTTCTGTGCCATATTGGGCTTCTCCACTTTTACTACCGTAACCCCGCTTTCTTCTGTGGAATTATCCTCCGTGACATCGAAGTACACGGGCGTTTCGTCGAGGACATAGCCGTAGGGGGCCTGTACCTCGACAACAGAGTACCCCTTTCCAAAGGGCAGCTTTTCCGGCGTAACAAGAGAACCTTCTGCATTGGTGTAGAACACATCAATGGTGGTGGGCGTCGGGTAAGTGAAGGTCATTGTTACGGGGTTGCCGTCCGGGTCATAAATCTTGAAGCCCGCACCGGCGTAAGGAATGGTCTTGCCGGTTTCTGCGTCCTGCTTCACGATTTTGATGAAGCTGTTAAAGGGTGCATTGTTGATAAGGTAGCGATAAGTCGCCCCATTCTGAGAAATGAACACATCAAAGTCGGGCATCAGCTCGCTGCCTTCCCAGCCGGATACCTGATGGACGGTGTAGATGCCGTAAGGCATATCCTTGGTCTGGGCAAAGCCGTTTTCGTCGCAGGTGAGAAAGTCACGCTCGGTGTCCTCGGCAACCTCGTAGCTGCCAGCGGCTTTCAGATGCACCGCAAACTCGGCTCCGCTTTCGGGTGTTTCAATCTGTGTTTCACCATTATCGGTGTGTTTAATAATGGCGATATTACCCTTTACGACCTGCTCGGTCACATCATTTGCCGTCTGATTATGCTCCACGGTATAAAGCTGCGGCTCTGCACCGACCTTATGGACGGTGGTATCAAGCAGATAGCCCTCGGAGGGTGTGATCTCTCGCACCGTCCAGTCGTTATCGCAGATATACTCCTTGGTAACGAACTGCCCGTTTTTGTCGGTGGTGTAGGTATCCACAAGGGTTTCGCCCTTATAGATGCCGTAAACAGCACCGGCAAGAGAAGCATCACCCTGCACTGTGCCGGTTTCAGCGTCGCTCTTGGTAACGGTCACGGAAAACTTCTTCAAAATATTGAGAAAGCTACGGTTCGTGACCTCGTTCCAGTTGATAGGCGCAGACTGCGCTTCGGGAACAACATAGCGAACAGCAGTATCCACTTCCTCCACGGTATAAGGGGTGGAACCGGAGATAAGGACATCTTCAAAGGTCGCCACGCCGTTTTCATCAGTCACAGCATATTCGTCTACGGCAATGCCGGAGAGCGAAGTGCCATAGAGGTGGAAGGACACGCCCCCGTTGAGATTATCCTCCGAGGACTTCACGATCTGCAAATCTCCTCGCTTGAGTTTGTTGTTGAAGTTTACGGTAGAAACCTGACCGGAAACGACCGTCACACGGCGGGACTCCTGCGGTTCATACTTGTCGTAGTCCATTTCAGTCACGGTGTAGACACCGGGCATCAGGTTGTCGATCTGAATCTCGCCCTTGGCGTTGGTTTTGACGGTCTGATTGACCCCACTGCCGGTAACAGTAAAAGTAAGGTTGTCTACCTTACCATCCTCCGAGGTCTTGACGATCTTAGCAGAACCGTAGGATGCCTTCAGATTGAGGAATGCCTGCACAGGGTCATTCACCTCTTGGGCGTAGCTGACGACATCCTGAATACCGCTTCCGGGAGCAAACTTTCCATCCGTCCAAGTAATGATACCTCGGCGGGTTGCACCGGATTTACTTGCAGTAATTTTCACGCTGTCAGAGGGTGCGGTAGCCGCCGTAATGGTGAGCTTGTTTCCGCTGACGCTGAAAGAAATGCCATCCTCATTCGCCGAAAAGCTATAATCGGGAAGGACATTGTTGCTGTCAGTCAGAGTTGCGGTGTAGTTCGTGCTGTTCCAAGCAAGCTCGACACTCTGCGCCTTGCTGGGGGTTTTCGCCATAAAGCTGGGAATGGCAGAGTGACGCTGTACGCTTGCTTCCATGCTGTTGTAGCAGCTGATGAACTGGCTATACAGAGGGTGTGCTGTGCTGACAACGCTTTTAACGGCATCATAACTGCCAGGACTGATATGATTGAAGTCCTCATCACGCTCGCCCACTACGGTTTCCCAAATAAGCACCTGCGTTGCCATTGCTTGTGCCAGCGTTGCGGCATCGCCAGCGTTCTGAGAGCGCCAGGAACCACTGATCGGTCCCGTATAGCCGTACTGCATAATGCGACCGATGAACAGCTTCATATCGTAGGGAGAAATGGTGCCGTTGAAATCCGAGGGAAGGTTATCCCAAAAGGTTTCATCCTTACTGGTATAGCTGTCGCCGGTTTCCTGCGGCGTCCCCGGCTCAATGCAGTAACAGATGTTACCGTCATACGAATGGAGCGCTCGAATGATGGTATAGTTGGAGGCGCCAAGGAACCAGCCGTTCATAAACCGAAGTTCAAGGTGTCCCCAAGTACCGCTGTAATCAATATTAGCATCGCCGCTTCTCGGAAAAGAAACAAGGTAGACCTCTGCTCTTTCTCCTGCGGCATAGGCAGTAGTTGTGCCAATCCCCACAAGGGCTGTCAGGCACATCACGAGGGAAAGCAGTCCCGCCATCCCTCGCTTGAAAAGGTTCTTTTTCATTGTGTTTGTTACCTCCTTGAAAACGAAAAACGCACCGTACAATGACGATGCGTTTCGGGTGAAATGTGTTTTGTTGTTATGCGTAGCCGATATAGATTTCATAAGAGCCGCTTCCGGCCTGCTCATACCAAATCCATACATCGGTGATGTCGCCGTCCTTGGCATATCGGTCGAGATAGCCGCGAATATCCCGTTCGGTGTATTTGCATTTTACACCTGCGGCGATGGGGTTATCCCAGCAATACACGGCTTCGCTGTCGAGCGCAAGTCCGATGCTCTCAGCGTAGCTCTTGGCAAAGCTGATCCAGTAGTCAATGTCAAAGACTGGCTCAGTAGGTTCTTCTTTCGGCGGTTCCGGTGGTGTAGATTCCTCAGTTGCCGGAGGTGTGGGCTGTTCTTTTTCAGTCGGGGCAGCGGTTTCCGGTCGGCGTTCGGACTCGTCTGTTTTCTTTTCAGGTTCGCTTGGCTGTGGCAGCACTGCCGTGCTGTGGTCAGCCTGTTCGGGAACCTCTGTTGGTTGGGTGGCACTTTCCGATACGCTTGCCGGGAACTCTGCGGCACGGCTATCCGTTTGCGATTCTGTGCTTTGGGGACGGTCAACCTCTGTTTTCTTTTCTGCCTGAGCCGTTTCCGCTTGACTGGGAGCTTCGTTACTTCCCAAAGAAGAAACCGGGGCGGGCTGTTCTGCAATATGTGAGGTGTTGCTGCACCCCGAAGTCAGGCACAAAAGGACAAGGAAAAAAAGAACTGCGATTTTGGATTTCATACGTTTCACTCCCTTCGACAACATTCTACCCGATGAGAACTGCTCCGACAAAGGTGCGTTTTGAAGCGCAACTTTTTATCATACCGCCAAAACGCAGTTTTCCGAATTGTGCGAACTCCGTTTGCTCTTAGATAGATTTAACTTAGAGAGATTAGGATAAATCAGGAGATAGTTTATTTCGGATAGTCAGGTAGTTCTCAGGGGTTGGAGTGTGAGGAAGGGGACGGCAGGAAACATACTCCGTGTACCTATCGGCTGTCACGCTCTGCCCGCTGACGAAGAAAACGGCTGTAATGCTCCAGTGCTTTGACCACATAATCCTCCGTTTGGCTCACGGGGATATTTTTCGGGATCAGACTTCGCACCTTGTCCCCACGCAGGACGATCTTCTCCCGCTGATTTGGTTTTTCCTCGCCCATAATGGCGGACACCACCTCTGGCGTGAGCTTTCCATCTGTGAAGAACTTCCGCATACGAATGGTCTGATCGTGGGACGGGGTGCATTGGTTCAGGTCGATTTCATCGACCACCGCCCGCTGATTATCCTCGTCCAAATAGGAAAGCTCCACCGCAGGACGCATTTTAATTTTTCCTTCGTCCACAAGGTCGAGCAGTTCAGACACAAGGTTTGTCAGGCGAATGTAGCGGCGGATCTGTTCACGGCTTTCTCCGACTTCATTTCCAATCGCTGTTACGCTTAGAGCATCTTTCCCCGACAACTTCTCCACCACTGGTGTAGAAGTTAAATCTGTCCGCTTCCCTTGGCGGCTCATCGCTTCCAGCCGCATTTTATAGGCAAACGCCTTTTCTGAGGGAAGTATCTGCGACCGCTGGTAATTGCTCTCCACCATAAGGACGGTGGCGGCGTCACGGTCAAGGTCTACGACCTCGCAACGGAGGGCTTCAAACCCGGCAAGCTCACAAGCCCGTTTTCGCCTGTGACCGGAAATCAGCTCGTATCTGCCATCCTCTTTTTGACGCACGGTAGCCGGAGTAATGACTCCTCGCTCCTTGACGCTCTCCACAAGCTGTATCATATCCTCGTCGTCCCGTACCTTAAATGGGTGGTCGGGAAAATCGTCGATCAGCTCAAGGGGAATATCTCGGATTTTACTGAGCTTAGCATCATCCCGTTCCTCTTGCGTAGAGAACAGCTCATCGAGTGTGTTCGTGGGAAGCGTGAAGTCGCTCTTTCTGCCTGCCATCGGCTAACACCTCCTTCGTAAAATCCGTGTAAGCCTTAGACACGGTGCTGCTCGGCTCATAGGCGTATATGCTTTTCCCTTTAGATGAAACCTCGGCGGCTTTTACGGCAATGGGAATGGTCGTCCGGTATATCCTGATCCGACAACCGAAGTTCTCTCGCAGCGCTTCTACCGTACTTTTAGCAAGATTGGTTCTACCGTCTACAAGCGTGAGTAGAATACCGTCGATTGTCAGGTTCCGATTGGTGTGCTTCTTCACCTTGGCAATCGTCGATAAAAGCTGCGTCATACCTTTTGCGGGGAGATACTGTGCCTGCACGGGAATAATTACGCTGTCTGCCGCAGTCAGAGCATTGAGCGTTATCATACCGAGGGACGGCATACAATCTATCAGCACATAGTCGTACCTGTCCTTCACTTGGCTGAGATAGTTTTTCATCACGCTCTCTCTGCTCATTGCAGTCACAAGGCTCATCTCCAACGCTGAAAGGTCAAGGTTTGACGGAACAAGGTCAACCTTTTCTTTGTGGCTGAGAATGCCGGAGAACGGGTCTTGCTGTTCTTCCCGCATTACCGCTGATAGCTTATTGGAAAGGGTCTGCGGCAAGCTGTCCGTGTCCTGCCAACCGAGGCAGGTAGTAAGGTCGCCCTGCGGGTCAGCGTCCACGAGAAGCACCTTTTTGCCCTGCATAGCCAATCCTACGCCGAGGTTTACTGCCGTGGTGGTTTTCCCCACGCCGCCTTTTTGGTTGCATATCGCTATGGTTTTACAGTTTGGCATTTCGCTTTTCCTCCTTCTTATTAGATTTGGATCGCTTGATCCACCAAAACACAGGAAGCGGAGTCCTGTGCTTTGGTGGTCGCATTTAACTCGATCTCATCCCCCAAATGCGTAAAAGGAAATCAACAGGCGTTCGGCTGCTGACCGAACTCATAGGAATCTCACCTCTGCCGGGTACTCCGCCAGCCCCATAGGGAAGTATCATTGTCCCTGAATCGTTTCATCGCCTTATCCGTAGCAAGCGGATATTTCAGAATGGTTCGGAATCGCTACCAACCTTGCTTTCCGTGATAACCCTTGTGGGCAGGAAGTTCGTGGCGCACCTTCATCCGGCTGGGGCTTTCGTCCCCCGATCAGGAATGTACCTGTTGAATGTCTATTTGATTTTCAAGGTTCACGAGGGTGTTTGTTTTGCCCCTCAATAGGTAGCCAGCGAGAAGGCCCATTTTTTAACCCCCTGAGCGAAAAAATTTCAAAAATTTTTTGGAGCACGAAAAAAGCCGCTGATTTCATAGTGAAACCGGCGGCTTGATTTGCGGTGTATTCATCTGAAAATGGTCAAAAAAACTTCATGCCTGAGCACCGCGCCACGGAAATGCGCAAATGCCGGCGCATGAAGTTTTTGTGCATCATTTCCGGTTGCCCCACAGGGGCGAGGAAATGGCACATTTCTTATTTTTGCCATGCTTTTGCATGGCAAAAATAACGGTCACACAATCCTGACGGACTGTGTGACCGTATTTATATCAGTTGTTTTGCCTACGCTGTTTGCGTCAACTTCTTATTGGCGCTGTTCGCGGATGGCAGCCTGTGCAGAGTAGCCACGAAAAACGATTTTTTATTTATAATTTCCTGTTTCAAAATATTAAAGAAAATAATCTCTTTAAAATGTACCGGGGGAATTTCCCCCTCGTCGCAAAATGCGACCGCCGCATTGGTTTTTCTTCCGTTTACCTTAACATCTGCCGCCTGTATTCCCGTGCCGTCTAAATTCAGATACCACCTGTAATGTGTTTTGGTGTAAGGCGTTACCTTTGCGACAAACTTCTGATAAATTTCACGGGGCAAGACCGGTTGTGAAAAATCAATCAGCTCATTCAGCGCCGCTTCAATTTTACCAAGTTCCAAACCCGCTTCGTCGCTTTCGGTCGGGCAATCGTCTTTTTCATATTCTGCGGTCAGCTGTGAAATCTTTTTGTCGATTTCTTCTTTCTTGTTCAAAAATTCCTCTTTTGTGATTTCGCCGTCGCTGCGCATATCCAAAAGAATATCTTTTTTGGATTTCAGTTTTTCGATATTTGCAAGCATAACCGATTTGTTTTGTCGAGGAGCTTTACTATCCGGTTTATAACATTCTTGAAGTATCTCGCAGGCAAGCTTTATATCTTCGGCTCTTGTCCGCCATACCTGCTCCATAATCATTTTGCCCATCATTTCAAGTTTCCAATCGGGTATTTCGGTCTGGTCGCAGTAGCCGGTATCGTCCAATCCTGCGTCACGACGTTTTTGAGCGGAGCCATTGTTCAACCTGTTATAGCAAAGGTATCCGTATGACCAAGGTGCGTTGTTGTTTTTGTGCCAGCGATTTCTGCGGAAGGACGCTCCGCATCGGCATTTCAATTTGGTTGCCCACAGGTCTTTTGTTTCGTTTTTGCCGTGATTCGGTTGTTTCTTCTTGCCGTCGGTAGAAACGCCTATTGTTTTTGTTACTCTCCGTTGTTTGATTTCCTGACACCGATACCATTCTTCCTCGGTTATAATAGGCTCATAATCGCTTTTTACGAGCATATATGTGGAAAAATCGTTATTAAGTATTCGTTTTTGTTCAAGATAGTTGTTGCTGTATGATTTTCCGTAAGCCTGATAACCCATATATGTAGGGTTATTGACAATTCTCGTAATTACGCACGGTGACCACTTTACCAAACCCGATGCATTTTTTCGTCCAAGCCGTGTGAGCTCGTTCGCAATTTTGGAAGCGCCCATTTCGCCCTGTAAGTACAAATCAAAAATCATTCGCACGGTTTCCGCCTGTTCGGGGTTTATCGTGTATGTGGATTTTGCTTTACGGTTATAACCCAAGATATTTCCTCTGCCGTACACCATACCTTGCTGGCGGCTGATATGCTGTCCGGCTTTTACACGCTCCGATGTTTTGCGGCTTTCTTCTTGTGCAAGAGTTGCCATAATTGTCAGTCGAAGTTCACCGTCTCCGTCCATTGTCCAAATATTATCCTCCACAAAATACACCTCAACGCCGATATTTTTCAGTTCTCTTGTGGTAACAAGAGTGTCAACGGTGTTTCTCGCAAATCGGCAGACCTCACGGGTTACAATCAAATCAAATTTTCCTTTCTTTGCGTCCTCTATCATTTGCAGAAATGCCGGTCGCTTTTTCGCCTGCGTTCCCGTTATTCCCTCGTCGATATATTTGTTCAGCACCTCCCAGTTGGGGTGATATTTCGCTTGGTCATCGTACCATTCAATTTGATTTTCGAGAGCAGCCATCTGTGCTTCGTGTTCGGTGGACACACGGCCGTAAAAGACCATTTTGCGATGTCTGTTGCGGTCAAGAAAATCGTAAGGATTCCCGATTTTCGTGTTGTTTTTAAAAATTGTGTTTGTCATAAAAATTCCTCCTTGTATTTTTAAGTATATTTGACATTAAGCCGCCTGTGAATTGTGCGGATTTTCGGATTTAACTTTTTCTCTCACGGCGTCAAATGTGGCTTTGTTTATAAGCCCACGCTCATATAGAATTTCAATAAGCATAAGCGCTGCATATAAGCTGTCGATTTTCTTATTCATTATCGCTCCTCACCTCTGTTTCTTTCTCGCTGTCTCTGCCACTTTTCAAGCAGGCTGATAATTGTCTTTTGCATATCAAGGCTTGTATAGCTTTTCGGGAAATATTTGCGTATATCATCGGTTTTGAATTTGACCTGCTCTTTTTGATTTGGCTTTTCTTCGCTTAACACGGCAAATATCGTGTCTATGGATAATCTGCCTTGCTCGCTGTATTTTCGCAGTCGCTGTGCCTGTGAAAGCGACGGTGTGGCGTCTGTGTATTCTATTTCTTCGGCTAATATTTTCTGCTCATTTTCGGGCAGATACGAAAGCTCGACAGCCGGAGTAAAGGCTATCCTTTCTTCGTCAACGAGTTTTAACAATTCGGGGATAAGGTGTGTTAAGCGGATATGTCGTTGCACCTGTCTGCCGCTTTCATTGTCCGAAATGTTATCTCTCGACTTGTGGACAACTTGTCCATAAGTTTTCCCCTGATGCTTCATCGCTTCCAATTTCATCTTGTAAGCAAAGGCCTTTTCGCTTGGCAGTAGATGTTCTCTTTGTAAATTTGAATCCACCATTACTATTACGGCTTCGTCCTTTGTCATATCTCTGACTATTGCCGGAACGGTTTGTATTCCCATTTCTTTACAAACTTCAACTCTCCTGTGACCGCTGATGATTTCATAAGTACCGGCGGAAAAAGAACGAACGATTATCGGCTCAAGCAAACCGTTTTCTTTTACGCTCTCTGCCAGTTCTTCTTTTTCAATACCCTCTCTTTTCTTAAACGGATGATTTTCAAAGGGGATAAGTAAATCTATGTTGATGTTCTTTATGGTTTCCTGCATTTCAAATCCTCCTTGTCCAATATTTCAATTTTTTTAAGAGCGATGCCTTTGCCGTTTTTCTCATAAATCAATCTCAAATTCGTACCGTTATCTATTTCGTAAAAACCGAGATAACTCTGCCACCAGAACACAGGCGTGATAATCTTTCTTCCGTCACTTAACTGAAAGAAAAGACGCAGCATATTTTTGCTTGCCTCCGCTCTCATTATCAGTTTTGCGAAGTATTCGCCCTCTTTGTCTATGAAGTGATAATCGGTAGTGATGATGTGTTCCTCTCTCATTTCATCTCTTGTGTATACTTTATTTGCTATCATATTTAAGTCCTTTCTTTTACGGCAGGTAAGAATTATATATTTATTTATATATTTATACGGTTTCCTGCTATTTGAATTGTTTTGAACGGCGAGTGAGAATGATAACCCGACAGCCTTTTTTCTGTATCGAAAAGGTGCCGAAACTATCAAAATTTTTCTCTGTAAGCCGTTTTATTTTGAAACGAATATCTGTTATCCACTTATCCCGAATCGTTGAAATCGTTGCTGTTTGGTGCCGATTTGATACTTCTTTTAGAACAATACAGAGGACAGCACACAACGATTGCCCGAAAGCTTTGTTTACAGTCATTCCGACATTTGCGGCACAAATCGTTGTATGTTCTTCTGCCTGTTTTGGGATTGATGAAGTAAGCCCATTCCTGTTTTAATTTCTTTGATAATCTTGCCATAGAAAAAACTCCTTTCACTCATTTGGACAAAGGGGGTCAAAATGCACACCCAAATTGACCGATTTTTCAAATATTTCTTTGAGAAAATTTATCCCCTCACTTGTTTGAACCGGGAAGCGAAAAAATTGGGGTGTTCTTGAAAAGAAAATTAAAAATCCCTTCACTTGTTTGAAATGGGAAAGGAATTTTGGGGGGTGTTTTGGAAAAGAAAATTAAAAGTCCCTTCACTTGTTTGAAATGGGAAACGATTCTTGGGGGGTGTTTGTGAAAAAATTTTGAAAAAACAAAAAAAGCTCCTCCCGATTCATCGAACCGAGAGGAGAAAATGGTATTATTTAATTCTGAAAATTATTAAAAATACAGATTTTGATTATATTACTTGGGAACAGCGTAAGTTTGAAGATATTGCTGTTCGTTCTTCTTCAATAAGCTCCGAGAGCGGTTTGCCAAGAGTTGAATACGAAGATATAACCAAGTTCATACGAGTAAGGTTATATGTATTCTGTTTCAATTCCTGAGCATAGTATTTTATGTTGTTCTCATTATCTATAAATTTGGCAACACTCTTGCCGATATTGATAAGCAAAGAACCTGAGCCGCTTGTCGGGTCTATGTTCCTACTGATTTTGATACAATAGAAAAAGCCTTCTCCGGGGTAAAAACCGCCGAAAAAGGCATAAAACAAGGGCTTTCGAGGTCAATCACTGACTCCGAAAGCCCTTTTTCGCTTTATTCAGTTGTGGATTTCTGCCGTTCCAAAGTCCGGCGGCACCGTGGGGTGTAAGCCTTGCGGTGTATGGATTTGGGAATAATTAAAATGTATAGCAAAATTAAAAGGTTTACTTGTGCTTTCGCCGTACCACAAACGGAATGTGAAACGGAAGGCCCGTTGCCATACCATCATATTTGGAGTCATCTAAGATTAAGCCACGCTTCTTCGCCAGCTTGTGAACCTTTGCGTCAATCTCAAAGAAGTCCTCAAAACCATACTTTTTTCCATGAATTTCATAGTCCCCGCAGGTCAGATATTCGTGACCGTATAATTGCTTGATTACATCACTTGTGGCAAGTTCAGTTCCTTCTGGCAGAGACAGTAGGACATCGACGATTTCAGATACAATTTTATTCATCATCGGTATCCTCCTCACCCTCCATAGGCTCTATGCCAAGCAGCTCCAAGAACTTATTGAAGTTGTACGGATAAGAGTTGCTGCCACAAATCTTCATGGGCTTGTGACCATCGGAAAAGAAAATCTCCAACTCCCACTGGGTTCCGTTCAAGACCTCATATCCGAAACGGCGTGGATCATAATTGCTACGCCATTCTCCAATATGCAACTCTCGGAGACCATCTAAGAACTCCTCCTTGCCTACAGGATAATCAGGAGGGATGCAGAAATTAGACGGCTTCAGAATAAGGGAGTGCTCTACATCCTTATGAAGATGCTCATCATCCAGCGTAATGATATGGGTTTCGTTACCGCTGAAAATGCTCATGTACGGTAAAGTATCACAAGAAAATTATGTCGAATTGACAGCCGCCTCCGCTATACCGAATAAGGAAATAAAGAGTCCTCAAATTTTGCGCTACTAAATGAAGACGAGCGGAAGTAATCTCCCGCTCGTCAGTAAACTTAACTATGCCATATCAATCCCGCTTCTTTCCCGCCACCGGCACTAAGAACAGCGCGGGCAACAGCAGGAAAGCGGTACAGACCAGCCCCCAGGGTATGGACACCTGCTGGGCTACCAGCCCCACAATAGGCCCGCCGATGATCTGCCCGAAAGAGTCCAGCTGTCCGCTGGTGGAAAAGACTGTGGCGCGCATTTTCTCATCCACATGGTCGTTCATCCAGGCGGCCAGCACAGGCTCCTTGATGGTGCGCATAAGCCCCGCCAGCAGGAACATCAACAACATGAACCAAAAGCTCCGCCCCACCGCGAAGAGAACCAGGCACAGGATATACCCGGCGCTGGTGGACATGACCACACTGGTTCGGCTGACAGTCCCTTTTTTCTCCATGCGGGCGATGAGCAACTGAGAAGCCAGAATACCTAAGCCGCTGCCGATAAGACTGATAACACCGAACCAAGTGACGCTGTTCAGCGGCCCGATAACGGGTATTACCGTGTCATCCAGAAAATGAGCGGTGGAGAGCCGGTCAAAGCCTTCACTGGCAAGTCCCCCGCATAGTGTGATTGCTAAGAGCGCCAGCAACACAGGTGCGCCTTTCACAAAGCCCAGGTTGAGCTTGAACAGGCAGACAAAGTCTTTAAGCAAGCCCTGCCGTTCCTCAATAGCAGGGGAGAAGTTGGTTTCTGGCATGATGCGAACCAACACCAGCCCCAACAACAAGCACAAACTGCCCCCCAAGATGACAGGCATTTGCAGGTTTATGTTTCCCAGCAGTGTGCCCAGCACCACGCCCAGAACGCCGCCGATTTGCCCCATTTGACTGCCCCGCAGGAACACCTTGTCTATGGGTTTGTCCTCTTCCTCCGAGGCAATCCACGCCTCCAGAGCGCCGGTGATGAAGGTATCACCGCAACCCCAGACAACCTGGGCCAGCAGAACCGGCGCGAACCACGGTAGCGCACCCTCCATCAGAAAGCCCAGGCCGTAGAGGAACATTCCAATCAGCACCGAGCGCCGACGGCTATACAAATCCGCCACCACACCGGTGGGTATCTCGAACAGAAAGCAGGAGGTCTCCAGAACCGTCCCTACCAGGACAAGCTGGAAAGCATCCAGCTGCACCACCTCCAGGTGGTACACGATGGAAAGCACTGTGGACATAGAAACCGCCAGGGAACAGACAAATCGGAACAGCAGGTAGACAGAATATGCCTTTGAATTTTTAGCAAACATGAAGTTACATTTCATCATAATTAGTCTCTAATCCTTTCAAATCTCATTTTATATGACTTTTG